>Ga0182024_10002695_pt1 | contig 43611 bp, 32 predicted proteins | sample P32metaG_FD_120480 | JGI IMG/M metagenome (GOLD analysis project Ga0182024, IMG submission 120480) | Permafrost microbial communities from Stordalen Mire, Sweden - P3-2 metaG (Illumina Assembly) | ecosystem: Environmental > Terrestrial > Soil > Wetlands > Permafrost | place: Sweden: Stordalen... | reverse complement strand
CGCATCGCCATTGACCACCGGAATGACGTAAGGCCCGATCGCCGCCGGGGTGAGATCGATCATGATCTTTCCGGCCGCGGTGCAGATATCGCTGTTGGCTCGGTGTGCCGCCGCACTGGTGGCGTCGAACACGATGGCGATGTCTTTCCACCCCGGCATCCGGGTCAGGCCGTCTATCCCCTCATGGGTCGTGGCCACGCCCAGCCGCGCGGCGCGCTTCAGCCCATCGCTGTCAGGATCGATGCCCACCATCGCGGCCATCTCCAGCACATCAGACATGCGCATGATCTTCATCATCAGATCGGTGCCGATATTGCCCGAACCGATAATCGCGGCCTTGAGTTTGTTCGCGGACGTAATGTTCGACATGGGACTTTCGTGGTGCGGCGCGGCACACTCTGGTCGCAGCGCGACGCAAATTCAAAACGCGCCGCCACACTCACTCTCACCTGATGAGAAAATCGCATAGGGCGTATCTTGGCAAGCGGGGCAATGCGAGGCCTATTGAATCCAAGAACAACGGGAGGTCGGGCGATGCGCGTCTTTACAAAATCCTTACAATCAGCGGCTTTCCTGTGTCTGGGAACCGCGGCCCTGGCCCAGGATGCGGGCGCGCCCCTGCCCGACCCGACCCACATTCCCTTCACGCTTCCCGACAACATCTCGTGGGAAGGCGATGCCGCGCGGGGCGAGCAGCAATACAAGGTCTTCGGCGATCCGACCAAGCCGGGCTGGTATGAGATTCTGCTGAAGTGGTACCCCAACCATTTTTCAAAGCCGCATTTCCATCCCAATGTCCGCTACATCACGGTGCTGTCGGGGCATTCGTGGGTCTCCTCCAACAATGTCTATGACCCGTCCAAGACCTATCCGCTGGGACCGGGCACAATCGCGCGCGATGAGGCCAACACGGTCCATTGGGACGGCGCCAAGGACGAACCTGTCGTGCTGGAGATCGTGGGCGAAGGCCCCGCCCCCAATATCAATGTCGATGAAACCGGCAAGCCGCTGCCGCCGCGCAACGGAGGCGGCGCGCAGGCGTCTGCCGCGCCGCCCCCGCAAAGCGGACCGCGCGCCCGTTATCAGGTGCAGCCTGGCGATTACAACCGGTCGGACCGGACGGTGGCGGATGAAAACCTGCCCCAGCCCTATGACCGCAACGAGACCTTCTTCAAATTTCCCAAGGGCCGCATTCTGGGTGCAACCAGCGCGATCGACATCGACCGCGACGGCAAGTCGATCTGGATCATGGAGCGCTGCGGCGGCCAGGATTTCTGTTTCGGTCCCAACGCCCATGTCCCGCCGATCATGAAGTTCGATTCCAAAGGCAATTTCATCAAGGCCTTTGGCGCGGACATGGTGGTCTATCCGCACGGCCTGCATGTCGACCGGCAGGGCAACATCTGGATCGCGGATGAGAATTCCAACGTCGATTTCTCGGCCCTGCGCTCCCATACCGCTCCTGCGGATGCGCCGGCATCGCCCAGGCCGTCGGGCGCGGACGTGCTGAAGTTCAGCCCCAAGGGCAAACTGCTGATGACCTTGGGCGTGCCCGGTGTCTATGGCAGCGACGAAACCCATCTGTCGCAGCCCTCGGCGGTGGAAACCAATGCCAATGGCGACATCTTCGTCGCCGACGGCCATGACACCCAGCCGTCGAATTCGCGCATCGTCAAATACGACAGAAGCGGCAAGTTCATCAAAGCCTGGAGTTCATGCGGCACCAATCCCACCTCGATGCTGGACTGTAATCACGCCCTGACGATGGATTCGCAAGGAAGGCTGTTTGTCGGCAATCGCGGCAACAGCCGGATCGAGATTTTCGATCAGGAAGGCAATCTGCTGGCGGAATGGAAACAGTTCGGCAAGCCCAGCGGCATGTACATCGACAAGCATGACATTCTGTATGTGGCCGATTCCGAATCCAGCGTGCGCGAGCACAATTCCTTTGTCCGCGGCATCCATATCGGCAGCGCCAAGACCGGCGAAGTGACGGCCTTTATTCCCGATCCGGGCAACAATCCCGCGCCCTGGAATCCGGAACGCGGCACCAGCGGCTCGGAAGGCGTGGCGGTGGACAAGGAAGGCATCATCTATGCAACCTCGGTGACGCCGCCGGTGCTGGCCAAATACACGCTGAAGAAGAACGCAGCGCCCTGACCGGTCAGGGATGCTCCGTCAGCAATTTCGTGATTGCAGCGCCATCATAGGGCTGGGCATTCGATGAGGACGGCAAGGGGGCGTCCGCGCGCTTGAGGTTCCAGGTCACGCTGATTTGCGTGCGGACGGGAGCACAACTTTTCTCCAACGGTTCCCAAAGCCAGTTCTCCTTTATCCACGGCGCCGTCGCATCATCCAGACGCGCGTAGCCCGAAGACGTCACCACACGGGACTGCGTCGGTTTCCCATCGGCGCCAATGGTCACTTCAACAAGCACGCTGCCCTGTTCGCCGGCGCGAACGGATTCTGCAGGATATGGAGGCTGGGTATGGGTCCGCATGACCGGCATCAGCGGGTGCGGCCCACAAGACGCACTTTTTCCGGTTGCAGGCTGGGCTTGTGACGATGCGGCTGAAACGCAGACCGAACCTGCAACCAGAAGCCAGCCAATATACGATCGCATGCGTTATCCCGCCCTTGTGCAGCGAAAAATTTAGCCCCGAACCGGTCAGTCCGGCAGCGCGAAGATATAGAGCACATTGCCGGTGGGGGCGCGGTGCACTTCATCCAGCAGGGTTGACGGCTTCTGCTGCGGACTGCCGCCGCCAAGGCCGGAACAGACTGCGATATACTGCTTGCCGTCCAGGCTGAAGGTGACGGGATAGCCCTGCACCGTATTGCCCAAACGAATCTGCCACAGAATCTTGCCGGTCTTGACATCCACCGCCTTTAAGTAGCGGTTGAAGTCGCCGACGAAAGCGACACCGCCGCCGGTGGAAAGCACCGCGGAGAGGAATGGCACACGCTGCTGCCAGGTCCAGACCTGCTTCATGTCGGAGGTGCGATACGCCGACAGCCGGCCCATATTCTGATGCGTGCCGGGCATGAAGAAGAACTTCTGCGACGCCGCGGTGCCGCCGCCGCCCAGCGTCATGTCCACGTCATGGCCCTGGATCATAACGCAGCTCTGGCTTTCCGGAATGATCAGGAGATCGTCGGGCTGGTCATAGCTCGTGGCCTGCCAGTCATGGCCGCCTTCGGGGCTGGGACAGGACGACAGCCACTGATTGGTCTTCTGGTCGAGAATGTCCTGGCGATAGGTCACCTGGCCGGTCTTGTGATCGATGTTGGAGAAGACGTTCTGGAAGATCGTCTCTTTCGCCGCCAGGAACTTGCCGCTGACACGATCCAGCTTCCACAGGATGCCGGGCTTGCCAATGGTCATCAGCGTCTTCTGGTCGCCGCGATTGATCAGCACGCGTTCAAAGACTTCATCCAGGTCCAGCGATTCACCCGGAGCATGCTGGAAATACCATTTCAGCTTGCCGGTATCGGGATCGAGCGCCAGGGTCGATGACGAATACAGCGTCGCCGCCCCGTAGGTCTTGCGGCTGGCGCGAAACCAGGGCTTGGTCTGGGCCACGCCCCAATAAGTGGTGTTGAGATCGGGATCGTAAGTGCCCGCGATCCAGGTGTCGCCGCCACCGCGCAACAGGTTTGGCAGGCCGTTCCAGGTGTCGCCACCGGGCTCGCCTTCCAGCGCCGTGGTGTGGAATTTCCAGGCCGGCGTGCCGGTGTCGGCATCAAAGGCGGAGATGTAGCAATTGTTCTCTGAATAGTTGTCGCAGCCGGTCATGCCGGTCAGCACCTTGCCGCGCATCACCATCACCCCGCCGGTGGCGGAGTTGTTGGGATTGCCCAGCGTGTGTTCCCACACGATCTTGCCGGTGCGCGCATCCAAGGCATGGATCTTGGCGTCGGTGGTCGCGACAAAGACCTTGTCATGATAGACGGCCAGGCTGCGCGTGCCGCCATAGGCGATCCGGGACACCGGACCGATACGGTTTTCCCAGATCAGTTCGCCGGTGCGCGCATCCAGCGCCTGCACGGTGTTGGAGGTGTTGGACAGGAACATCACCCCGGAATGGATGATGGGCGTCACCTGGCTGGCGCCGCCCTCGTTCATGTTCCAGGCCCATTTCAGGGTCAGGGTCTTCACATTCTTGGGCGTGATCTGCTTGAGTGGCGAGAAGCTCCAGCCGGCGTAATTGCGGCGGTACATCAGCCATTCGCCATCGGCGGGATGCTTGAGCATCTCGTCGGTGACATCGACATAATTCTTGACCGTGCCGGTGACATCCAGGCCATGGCCGACCGGCGCCGCAAACTGCGCGGCAGCCGCCTCCATCGCATCCATCTTGCCCATGGGCGCGGGTTTGATAGCTTCATCGACCACCTTGCCGTCGGCGATGGACGACACTTTCACATCGGTGGTCTTGCTGAAGGTCGCGGTGCCGGGCTTGGCGCCATTGGCCCACAAGAGATAGGCGGTGATATTGGTGTACTGGTCTTCGCTCAGGCTGCCGGGCGCTCCTGCGGGCATCGAAGTGGCGATGAAATTGTAAAGGTCCTTGGTTGATTTGCCGCCAAAGCTGGTCATGAAGCCGTTGCCGCCCAGCGCCGGCGCATCGCCGCCACCGGCGAGATTGGCGCGGTGGCAGCCGGCGCATTTCAGGGCATAGGCCGAATGACCCGCATTGGCCTGTTCCTGGGTAAACACGCCCTGGCCTTGCGCGCTCGCATGCGGCGCAAAGACGGTGACGGCGCCCAGCGCCACGGCCACGGCTGTGCCGGTCAGGAATTTCGCGGAACGATTCATCTTACTTGGTCCCTTCCAGCCAGCCCTGGACATTGCCGTCGGGGGCCTTTTCGCTGTCGATGCGCACATAGATCGCCTGCTTCTTCAGGGCCGCGATCTGGTCACTGCTCAATTTGATCGAACCGGAAAAGTGCCCGCTGGTGGCGTGATCCGCGGTCAGGCTGCCGATGGTGTCGCCCGGCACGCCCTTGGCCAGGCCAATGCGCAGCGAACCGCCCGTCGCCGGCGACGTGAAGTTGGAAAAATTCCCCTTCACCGTCAGTGTTGAGCCATCCAGCGCGGCGCTGGCGTCGCCGATGCTGTTGATCACGATGGCGCGGTTGGAGGCGTCGAACGGCACCGGATCGAGCTCGGCGTCATAGCCGGCAGCGATTGCCGGCGTAGCGGAAATGGCAAGCGCGAGCGCCCAGAACAGGTTTTTGCGAGACATGGTTCCTATGGTCCGTCAGCGTTATGTGGAATAAGGCGGCAGCTTGATGCCCAGCACATCGCGCAGATAGTTGATGTTGTGCGCGATATAGTCGTCCACCGCCAGTTCGCGGTTGCCGCCGATGGCGTCATAGCCATCGTCGCCCTTGCGCGGGCCGTCGACGTCGAAGATCGCCCAGCCCTTGAAGTGCTTGTCGCGCAGCACCTTGAAGACGCCGACGAAGTCGACGCCGCCGCCGCCCAGATTGTGATAGACGCTGGCCTGCTTGTGCATCTCCGGCGTCGGCGTTTCGGTGTTGCCGCGATACTTGGCGTAGGTGTCCTTGAGATGAATTTCCGAGATGCGCGGGAAATAGTCGCTGATGATCTGCACCGCGTCGCCACCGCCCAGGGTGAGATGCCCGGTATCGGCCGTCATCCAGACATATTTGGGATCGGTATGGTCCATCACCCAGCGCATGTCCTTCTCGCGCTCCATCGGTCCCCAGATATGGGGATGGGGCGACAGGCGCACGCCCATCGTGATGGTCTTGGCTCCCAGTTCGTTCAACGTATCGGCCAGGCGCTGGAGCTGCTCTTGGCTGGGACCGCCAGCCGGACGTTGCCCCATGTTGATCTTCCAGTGATCGCAGCCCAGCGGCTGCAGGAAGTCGCGGCAGAAGGCAACATGGTCGGCAATGGTCTTGGGAATCTGGTCGGGATCGATGAAATTGGTGGACTGGCCCTTCTCGCCATTCGAGGCGCCGATGAAGGTCAGGCCCGCCGCGTCCATCAGCTTCTGCAGCTCCATGGGATTGGCGCGATACTGCTCGATGCCGTCGCCATAGAATTCGATGCCCTGCAGGCCGACTTCCGCGATGCGCTTGATCGCCCAGGGCGTGTCATGGGTCTGCTTGGCGCCGACGCCGGCGCCGCCCCAGATCGAACTGGTGGTGCCGAACAGGATGTCCGGATTCACCGGGTCCAGCGGCTTGTGCTTGATGGTCCTGGCCAGCAACTGGGTCGTGCGCAGACCCGTGGCCGCAGCGGCGGCGGCTGCCGTGATCATGAAATGACGGCGCTGAAACAGCTTTGCAGCCATGGCTTTCCCCTCGATCGTTTGGGCAGACGTTTGGGCGCGGGTGACATTAAGTCAAGCAAAAAGCCCGCCGGTTTGCGTGGGTCAAATCGCGCGCGCCCTGTTGCGCCGCAGCAAGCATCTGCGCCGCATTTACAGGCTTTGGCAAAGGTGAGACTTTGTCGGCAAGCGCACCAAACGATGCGCGGCAAAAATGGCAAAACTGGGCGTGACGCAGTCGCGGTAATGGGCTGAAGAAGGAAAATACCATGCGGATTTTGGCGAAGATGGCGCTTGGCTGCGCTCTGGCTGCAGGCATCGGCCTGCCAACCCTGGCGCTCGGCGATGCCTGGTATGCCTGGTCGCCCAAGCCCGACAAGCTGCCGTCTTACGGCCAAAACCGGCCTGTTACGCATCTCAAGGCCGTGCTGGCCAAACACAAAGGTCAGGCGCGCTGGAGCGAACAGGTCATCCTGGATAAGCGCTATGACGCCAAGTGGATCCAGGCCGCGCCTGGCGACAAGACGCCGGTGCAATATTACGGCGACGACCGGGTCTTCTGGGTGGTGTGGAGCGGCCAGATCCGTTTCACCATCCAGGGCCAGCAGCCGTTTGTGGCCAGCAAGGGTTTCCTGGTGCAGGTGCCGCAGCGGGTGCGCTATGCGATGGAGACCATCGGCAGCGAACCGTCGCTTCGTTTTGAAGTGACCCATGCCGGTATCCGTCCCAGCTATCCCGCCGATGAGGGCCAGCCCAAGCCGCCCCAAGCCGGCAGCGATTACATCAAGATCAGCACACCGACCCAGCCGGACAAATATGACTCGCTCAACCGGCCCTATCGCGATTTCTTCAAGGAGGTCGTCGCCGCCGATCCGGTGAAAAATCCCGACGACCATCTGGTGATGGCCGACGAAGCCAATATGGCCAACATCATCCGCGGGCCGGGCGTGCCCACACCGCCCACTAGCAACAAGGGCCATTTCCATATCGGCCATGAGGAGTTCTGGTTCATCCTGGAAGGCAAGTGCGACTATCTGATCGAGCAGGCCGGCTTCTTCACCGCCGATACCGGCGACGTCGTGTTCGTGCCGCCCGGGCGCTATCACCGCGCCAGCTGGGCCAATGGCCAGACCGACACGCGGCTGTCCTTTAATGTGAATCCCCTGTTGTTCCACAATTTCGCCGTTGACGCCGGCGGCAAGCAGTAAGGGGAGAGAAAAATGAAAAACGTCTCCAAACTCGTTGCCTGCGCATTGGCTCTGCTGGCCGTTCCGGCTATCGCACAAGATCGCAAGGTTTACATGTCATGGGCGCCCAAGGCGGCGCCGGTGCCGTATGTCGCGCCCAACAAGCCGGTGACGCGGCTGGATCAGGTGCTGGCCAAGCATGCGGGCCAGAAAAGCTGGACAGAAGATTCGCTTGAGACCGAACGCTACAGCGCCAAATGGATCCAGATGGCGCCGGGCGAAAAGACCCGCACCCAGTTCTATGGCGATGACCGCACCGTGTGGGTGGTGTGGGGCGGCAAGATCCGTTTCACCATCAAGGGCCAGCAGCCGTTTGTGGCGACCAAGGGCTTTCTGGTGCAGGTGCCGCTGCGTGTGCCCTACAGTATGGAGACGGTGGGCGACGAACCAAGCTTGCGGTTCGAAATCACCCGCGCCCACAGCCTGCCGTCTTATCCAGTGGACTCGCCCGACGCATTCGGCGCGCCTCCCCCGCCGCGCGATGGCCAGCATTATGTGAAGGTGAGCTATCCGACGATGCCGGTTGGCGGCGGCATGGGCACCTATGACGACAAGAACCCGGTCTATATGGACTTCATGAAGGACTATGTGCAGGACGATCCCACCGCCAGCGGCAAGGGACGCCTGCATCTGTTCGTCAATGATGCCGACAACCAGGCCGCCATCATCCGCGGCAAGGGTGTGGCGATCCCGCCCGACAGCAACAAGGGCCACTTCCATATCCAGAATGAAGAGTTCTGGTTCATCCTGGAAGGCAAGATCGGCTATCAGATCGAAGGCATCGGGCTGGTGGTGGCGCAGGCCGGCGATGTGGTGCTGGCAACACCAAACCGCTGGCACCGCGCCAGCTTTGCGCCGGGACAGGTGGACACGCGGCTGGCTTTCAATCGCAGCCCGACCATGCTGCACAATTACGACGAAAACGCGAACGGCACCCAGTAGAAACCAGCGCCGGGAAACAGGAATTGATCAACAGGATATCCGTTGCCTTGGCTGGCGCTTTCTTCGCGCTGCTCGCGCTGCCGGCTGCGGCGCAGCCGGAAAACAAAATCCATCTGAGCTGGGTGCCCAAGCCCGGCAAGTTGCCGGGCTATGTCGGCGTCAACAAGCCCGTGACGCGGCTTGCGCAGGTTATTGCCAGCCACAAGGGGCAAGCGAGCTGGACGCAGGAGGTCATCCAGACCGATCGCTACGACGCGCGCTGGATCCAGATGGCGCCGGGCGAAAAGACCCGCACCCAGTTCTATGGCGATGACCGCACCGTCTGGGTGGTGTGGGGCGGCAAGATCCGCTTCACCATCAAGGGTCAGCAGCCTTTTGTGGCCAGCAAGGGTTTTCTGGTGCAGGTGCCGCTGCGCGTGCCTTATCAGCTCGAGACGGTGGGCGGTGAGCCGAGCCTGCGCTTCGAGATCAGCCGCGGCCACACCCTGCCTTCCTATCCGGTGGACTCGCGCGATGCCTTTGGCGCCCCTCCGCCGCCCAAGGACGGCCAGCATTATGTGAAAGTGAGCTATCCAACGATGCCGGTGGGCGGCGGCATGGGCACCTATGACGAAACCAACAAGCCCTATATCGACTTTTTCCAGGACGTGGTCGCGAAATATCCTTCGGGCATCCAGCATGTGCAATTCGTCGGCGATCACGACGATTACGCGCCGATCAATCGCGGACCCGGCGTGCCGACGCCGCCAGCTACGAATCTGGGGCATTTCCACATCGACAATGACGAGTTCTGGTTCATCCCGGAAGGCCGGTGCGACTATCTGATCGAAAAGGTCGGCCTCGTCACCGCCGATGCCGGAGACATCGTCTTCGTGCCGCCGGGACGCTGGCATCGCGCCAGCTGGGCGCTCGGCAAATCGGGAGAGGCCCAGATGGATACGCGCATAGGCTTCCTGCGCAGCCCGACCATGCAACACAATTACGGGCCGGACGCCAACGGCACGCAGTAGTTGCCCCCTCCGGCCTACGCATCGCAAGCGATGCTACGGCCGCCTCCCCCCAATGCAAGCGCGCTATCGCGCGCGCGGGGGAGGCGGTCTGAGCTTGATCTAAAAGCTCAGCACCATGCCGTCGTAGGCGGGCTCGACGCCGGGCGGCAGTTCGCGCAGCAGCCGGTCATAGTCCAGATCGACGTGCATGTTGGTCAGGATGGCGCGCTTGGGTTTGACCCGTGCGATCCATTCCAGCGCCTGCGCCAGGTTGGCATGACTGGGATGGGGCGTGTAGCGCAGCGCGTCCACGATCCAGCACTCCACTCCTTGAAGTGCTGCAAAAGCCTCGTCGTCAAGGCCATCGACGTCCGGTGAATAAGCGATGGAGCCAAAGCGATAGCCTAGGCTGCGGATGCGGCCATGACGCTGGCCAAAAGCCAGAACAGGCACCGCCCCGCCCGCACCTGCCAGTTCGAAGGGCGCGAAGGGTTCGGGAATTTCATGGGCGTTGAGAATGGGCGGATAATCGCTGCCCGCCGGCGTCTCAAAGCAATAGCCGAACTTCTTCATCACGCCTTCAAGCCCGCGCCGGTCGCTCCACAGATCCAGCCGGCGCCGCATGTTGAGGGTAATCACCCGAAGATCATCCAACCCATGCAGCTGGTCGGCATGGTCATGGGTGATCAAGACCGCATCCAGCCGGCCGATACCCGCGGCCAGCAACTGCTCGCGCATGTCGGGTGAGGTATCGACTAGCACGCGAGTCTCACCATTCGGTCCGCGCTTCGTCACCAGGATGGAACAACGGCCGCGGCGGTTCTTCGGGTTTGCGGGATCGCAGGCGCCCCAATAGGGCGTGCCTTCACCCAGGCGCGGCACGCCACCAGAGGAACCGCAGCCCAGGATGCGGATCTCAAGCGTCATGCGGGTGGCTTAACCTTGGAAAACAGGCGGAAGAAATTGCCGGTGGTCGTGGCCGCCAGTTCGTCCGGCGACACGCCCTTCAACTCAGCCAGCATCTTTGCCGTATGCACCACAAAGGCCGGCTCATTGGTCTTACCCCGGTGCGGCACCGGCGCCAAGAACGGCGCATCGGTCTCCACCAGCAGCCGGTCCAGCGGCACGCTCTTGATCACATCGCGCAGGGCTTGCGAATTCTTGAAAGTGGCGATACCCGACACCGAAATATAAAGTCCCATCTCCAGCGCCGCATCCGCCAGCTTCTGGGTGCCGGTGAAACAGTGGATCAGGCCGGTGAAGGCGCCCTTGTCCATCTCATCACGCAAAATATCGATGGTGTCGTCATCGGCGTCGCGGGTATGGACGATCACGGGCAGCCCGGTGTTGCGGGCGGCGGCGATATGGAAACGGAAGTTGGCCTGCTGCGGCGCTCGCGGGGAATGTTCGTAATAGTAATCAAGCCCCGTCTCGCCGATCCCGACAACTTTGGGATGGGCGGCCTCGCTGACCAGCACAGCTTCGCCGTCCAGCTGTTCCTTCTCGGATTCGTGCGGATGCACGCCCACACTGCACCAGACATTGGGGAACTTCTCGGCCACCGCCTTCACGCCGGGAAAGCGTTTCAATTCCGTGCCGATGGAGACACATACGCCCACGCCGGCTGCCGCGGCGCGCTCGACCACGGCGTCCACCTGCCCGGCATAGTCGGGAAAATCCAAATGGCAATGACTGTCCACCAGCATCACAAGGCTCCGCCGCGTGCCGTGCGGGACATGTCGCGCGCCGCCGACAAAACGGTCTGGCGCGGTTCCAGATTGAGGCCGGTGGCGCGGCCAAAGCCCTGTTCGATCCGCTCGCGCAGCAGCACCCAGCGTTCCAAACCCGCCGCGCCGGAATGCGCCCTGGCGCGAATGCGTGCGGACAGGCTCTCGACCAGAAAATCGCCGAACTGTTCCAGCCCGTCCTGGATGCGGAACAGCTTGTCGCCCAAGGTCAGCAACGCCAGAAGGTCGGGCTCGCGCACATTCTCGATCAGCCGGTCGGCTTCGGTGGCCAGTGCGCCGCCATCGCCGGTGGCCAAGGTCAGCGCCGCGCCGATACTGCCGCCCGACAGCCGCGCCAGCGAGGCGCGCTCGGCCGCGCTCGTTTCCGGCAGATATTCGGCCAAGGCCTTTTCCAGCAGCGCCTCTTCCAGCGGCCGCAGATCCAGCCGCTGGCAGCGCGAACGGATGGTCGGCAGAAGCCGGCCCGGCGTGTTGGACAGCAGCAACAGCATGGCATGGCCCGGCGGCTCTTCCAGCATCTTCAGCAGCGCATTGGCGGCATTGTCGTTCATGTCGTCGGCGGTATCGACAATGGCGACGCGCCAGCCGCCGGCGCCGGAGGTCATGCCGAAAAAATCCGCCAGCCGTCTGATTTCATCCACCGACAGCACGGTCATCAGCTTGCCGGTCTTTTGGTTGACGGCACGCTTGAGCACCAACAGGCCGGGATGAGATTGCGCCGCCACCTGCCGCGCGGCCACGGTGTCCTGCGGCACGCTCAGATCGTCCGGCCCTTCATCGGTCGCACCATAGGCCAGAAGATAACGCGCAATGCGATAGGCAAGCGTCGCCTTGCCGATCCCCGGCGCGCCGGTGATCAGCCAGGCGCCAGGCGGCCGCCCTGCCCTGAGCGCACGTGCCGCACGGGCCAGCGCCAGGTCTTGTCCCAGCAGCGCAAACGTCTCGCGGGGATGGGCAAAGCCCTCGATCCGGTCGCTGTCATTGGGTTCTGGGGCGCTACGTTTTGCCATGTGCTTTTATAAATCGAAACGCTTGGCGACCGCGGCGAAAATCTGCTCGGCCACCTGGTCTTCGCTGCCCGATGCGTCAATCACGCGACAGCGGTCGGGATTGCGTTTGGCAATGTCCAGAAAGGCCTGGCGCAGCTTTTCGTGAAATGGGATGCCGAATTTCTCGAAACGGTTTTCCGTGCCCGCCCGCGCCACCGCCCGCTTCAGCCCGACCTGAACATCCAGATCCAGCACCAGGGTCAGGTCGGGCGCGAAGTCGTCGAGCACCGCGCTGTCGATGCGGCGGATGGTTTCGCGCTCCACGCCCCGTCCCGCCCCCTGATAGGCGTAAGTGGAATCGCTGAAACGATCGGAGATCACCCAGCGGCCTTCGGTCAGCGCCGGGCCGATGGTGCGCGCCACATGATCGGCGCGCGCCGCATAGGCCAGAAGCGTTTCGGTGATGGGGTTCCAGCGGCCGGGTTCCCCCTCCACCATCAGCTTGCGGATTTCCTCGGCCCCCGGCGCGCCGCCCGGCTCGCGCGTGGTCACGACCTTGATGCGTTTGGCTTCCAGCGCCTTGGCCAGGCGCTTCACCTGGGTGGACTTGCCGGTGCCTTCCCCGCCTTCCAGGGTAATGAAGCGACCGGTTTCTTTCACTGCCTTGGCCAGGACTATTTCTTCTTCCAGAGATGGGAGATGGACTCGAACATCCCGCTCAAAAAGCCCTGCTGGGCGACCGACTGGGTAGCGTAGACCGGCACGTTCAGACCGGGGAAATCCGGCGCCGAAATCACCAGCACACCGACCTTCTGGCCGACATGGATGGGCGCCGCCAGGCCGGGATCGGCCCGCAACGCCGTCTTCATGCCGGAATGGGAATCCACCTGCATGGTGACGTTCAGGGCTTGCGCCGCGGTCACCGGCACATCCGGCATGTTGCCACCCGTCACCATGATATTGCCGATCACCTGATTGGTCGCCAGCACGGGGTAAGAGCGGAATTCGCGGAACGCCATATCCATCACCCGGCCGGCTTCCTCGGCACGTTTGATGTTGGGGAAATAGTCATTGTGATACTGGGGATAGCGCAATCCGTTGAGAACCAAGATGAGGCGCTGATTGCCCCGCTTGGCCGAGATGGTAATGCCGTAACCGGACGCATCGGTGTGGCCGGTCTTGAGCCCGTCAGCGCCCGGCAGCGAACCCAGCACCAGGTCGCGGTTGGGCTGGTGGATATTGTGCCAGACGAACTCCCGCTCACTGAAATAGTGGTAGTAGTCCGGATAGTCGTTGATCAGGTGACGCGACAGCTTGGCGAGATCGAGCGCGCTCATCAGCTGGCCGGGCGGGTCGGGCAGACCATCGGGATTGACGAAGGTGGACTGGTTAAGCCCCAACTGCTTGGCCCGCTTGTTCATCAGGTCGACAAAGCCCTCGACCGTGCCGCCCAAGGCCTCCGCCACCACCACGCAAGCGTCATTGCCCGACTGGATGATGATGCCGCGGATCAGGTCTTCCACCGGGATGCGCGCGCCCAGCTCGACGAACATCTTGGAGCCTTGCGTGCTCCAGGCGCGCTGGGACACCGGGAAGGTATCGCTCAGCTTGACGCGGCCATCCTTCAGGCGCTGGAACAAAAGCTCGATGGTCATCAGCTTGGACATCGAGGCCGGCGGCATGGGCAGAAGCCCGTCCTTTTGCCACAGCACCTGCCCGGTCTGGGCATCCATGATCAGGGCATGCTCGGCGCTGGTTTCGATCGCGGCCTGTGCAGGCAACCCGAAAGCCGCCACAAAGGACAGAAGCAGGAAAATACGGCGAAGCATGAAATCTCCGAGTTACTGGTCCACGACGATGTGGGCGTCGTTGGCGCCGGCGCCGGTGATGCGGGCAAGCGCCGCATCGGCGTCCGCAACAGAGGCGAGCGGCGCACTGCGCACTCTATAGAGGGTCTGGCCCCCGCGTTGAAGGGTCGAAATCCGCAGGTCTCCCCCCACCTTGGCCAAAAGCGCCTTGGCATTGTCCTGCTTGGAGAATGCCCCCAGCTGGATATAGAGGTGCGTCACCACCGGCACGGGAACCCGGGTCACCTGCCCCGTGGGCTGGTTGTCGGCGAACAGCTGGGCCGGAATCGATGCCGTGGGCATCTGGTGGGTCTTGCCCGGGGGCGCGGCCGCGGACCCCGGCAGGATGCCCAGGGCGGCGATGTCCACCTTGGCAGTAGGCGCGGCCTGCAAGGTGCTGGCGATGTCCGGCGAGGTTTCCTGGGCTGGCGCGCCGTTGATGTCGGCCCGGCCCAGATAGGTCACCCGCACCCGCGCGGTGCCGGTTTCCACCACATCCAGCAGCTCGGCGGCGCGCTTGGACAGATCGATGATGCGCCCCCGGGCATAGGGCCCGCGGTCATTCACCCGCACGATCAGCGACTTGCCGTTCTCCAGATTGGTGACCCGCACATTCACCGGCATGGGCAAGGTCTTGTGGGCCGCGGTCAGCTGGTTGCCGTCGTACATTTCGCCATTAGCGGTGTGATGGCCGTAGAAAGTCGGGCCATACCAGGAGGCGATGCCGGTCTCGTCATAGTCCGGCTGCTCGCGCGGGTAGTACCAGACATTGTCCACCTGATAGGGCTGGCCGATCTTGTAGACCCCGGCATTGGGGGGGACGGTAACCGCGGGCGGCGGTGGTGGCGGCGGCGGCGGCGGGACCTGGGTGGAACAGGCGGCCGCCGTCAGGGCCACGCTGGCGGCAAAAGAAAGGCGGACGGCACGCCGCATCGAATCGGGCCCGGGGTTGCCCCAAGACCGTAGCGGCGGCGGATGGGAGGCTCAACGCCCGTTGCCGTAACCTTGGGCAAAAGCTAAGGAACCCCAGACGGATGGGTGGCCGAGTGGTTTAAGGCTCCAGTCTTGAAAACTGGCGTGGCGGCAACGCCACCGTGAGTTCGAATCTCACCCCATCCGCCATATATCTTTCCAGCGTTTTCCAACGGCATCCAGCGGCGACATACCAAGCCCTGCTACAGCAGGCTTTCTGTCCAGCGTTGCTCTACCGTCTTTCATGTCCTCCATCCCAATCCACGCGCAAGGTGTGGGCCAGGGTGTGGGCCAGACCGGCGACAGGGCTCCCGCGCTACATTATATGTTGCATTTACCGAGTCACACACCGTTCCTCCCCGCAATAGCGCAGCCACCTTAGGCAGGCAAAATGCGAGCAAATGAACCTGAAAGCGGATCGAATCAAAGTCAGCGGCTGAACATTATTGTGGCCATCGCCGCAATCGCGTTCGTTTTAGCCATTTTTTTGCTGGTACACATGATCAAGAGCGGTATCGAACCTCAGAGCTGCCATATGGCTGGCTTCACCAATTGTAGTGAAGTCCATGGACCTGTAATCACCGCACCCCATAGACGTGAGCAGTTGGAATAGAAGCTTAGAATGCTCGATGCATCGCGCGGCTATACAAGTGCGTCTCGTCAACACGGACCGCTTATTATGGCTGGGTAGGATTTTGTCTAATCCGCCAGTAAGTTCTATTACACCAATCAATTCCCAAGCCCAGAAAAGTATCGGCGTCCACTCAGTGCGCGCACTCCGATCGATCGCCGTGACCATCCCCGGATTTCGGCAATTTTAGAGTCCGACAAAAGAACCGGTCGCTACCAGCCGCTCCTGCAAAACCAGTTCTGCTAAGCTTTCGCAGTCAGTGTATGTCCTAGATAGAAAAGCAGTCCACTTGCCATCAGAATGAGCAAAATCGCGAGCGCGAAATCCACCCGCGATCCAGTTCCCGGATATGTCTTCTCATCGTCAATCTCGCGGGCGTTGCGAGCAAAGCGCATTGCGGCAATGAGAATCATCGCCATGCCCAGAACGATAAGGACAAGACCTGCATAGTGGCCAAACTCGCCGCGCGAGATCGACATTTTGTTCTTAAGGGCCTCAGGCGCAGCGAATGCGATGAATAGATCAAATCGCTCGACTAGAAATCCAAACGCGATCACGCCAATCGATGTTCGCACCCACGCCAAGAACGTGCGTTCATTGGCGGAATGGTCGCTGAAATTCTTGATCATAAACGCGCCTCCCGAGCAATTATCTATAGAGAACAGCATACAGTATAGGGTCTTAGCGATGCCCTCGCTTGGCAGTCGGTTCACACCTCGATGTTTTGGCCTTGGCATTTAATATCTGAGCGGCCCAAAGATTAGTCCGAGCGAGACGGGATCGGCCTTGGCCAAGCGTTACGTTGGAGCAATAGCAGAGTCGCAGCAGTTTTTTGGAATGCCGCTAAGCGGTTGAACTTATATAATCTGAAATCTGGCTGAATAACCGTTCATACGCCGAAGGCACGAAATAGTTTCGCAAAACAACAGGCGCAATGGGTTACTAATGCGTTGTATTAGGGATCCAAGAGCTTAGCGACTTAGGCAGAAAAGATGCGCAACACCTCGAAGTACGCGACGATAGTTATTGCCGCCAGCCTGTTCGTTTTGACGTTCGCCGGGGCCGCGGAAGCGGCTGGTCACGGCGGCGGCCATGGAGGTGGAGGAGGTCACGGCGGTGGCCACTTCGGCGGTGGTCATTTCGGCGGTTTCGGAGGACGCGGATATGGCGGCTACGGTTATGGAGTCGGCCTTGGTTTAGGGTTCGGTGGGCTATACGGCGGCTATCCCTATTATGGTGGCTATCCGTATGGGAATTATGATTACTATGATTACGGCGATTCTTATGGCTACGCGGATCCGTCTTCCGGCTATCCTGGTGGCCCAGCATACGGCGCGCCTTCCAACTATGGTCCATCTGCCAGCCAGTCGGCCTATGAGAGCGCGCCGCCTTCATCGACGTCCTTTTCAGGACAGTATTGGTATCATTGCGCTAAACCGGAAGGGTACTATCCTTACGTAAGTTTGTGCAGGAGCGGCTGGCAGCGGGTTCCGGCAGCGCCTCCGCAGAACTCATCGGACGACAACCAGTAAAGAAGCAGAGTCCACGCGACGCGCCGGCGGTCCCAGTTCTTATTCGCGGCGAGCGACGTACGAAGAACGACGGACAATGAATAGAAAAGATCATTCAGTAAGCGCGTCGAAGGGCGCGGTCCCTCGGCCCGACTGGAGACGTATACACCATTCGCCCTTGTTCTGGTTTGGCTTTTGTCTTTTTAGCCGCCATCACAATTTACGTGTTGTCCGATGAAATTTCTTGGCGGCCACGGACGACAGCATGGTTTTCACCAGCATTTGACATCATCTGTTAAGGCTCACCTGACTAAGGCACCGGTGGCGGCCGCGGATTCCGCGGCGGCCATTTTGTTTTCGCTCGACCCGGACAGCAGTGGAATCTCGACCCTAAAGCGGCTGCCGATCTCCGGCGCGCTGCGCAAGGTGACCGAGCCGCCATGGGCGTTGCAGATGGATTTGACAATAGCGAGCCCCAACCCTGCCCCGACGTCGCCCCGGTCCGGCGTCACTCGGTAGAAGCGGTCGAACACCCGGTCATGATGAGCAGGATCGATGCCGATGCCGCTGTCGTCGACCGCTACAAAACCCATATCGCCGTCAATGCCGGTCTCGACCGCCACCCGGCCGCCATCCGGCGTGTATTTGATGGCATTGTCGATCAGGTTGACCAGAATCTGCTTCAGCCGGTCGCGGTCCCCCGCCACCACCACCAGCGGTCCCGAGGGCCGCTTCAGGGCGATGTGTTTTTCCTCGGCCAGCAGGTTCATCTGTTCGATGGTCTCGTCCGCCAGCGCCGTCAGATCCACCGGCCCATGGGCTTGCTTGCCCCATAGGCTTTCCATGCGCGACAGGGTAATCAGGCTGTCGACGATACCCGACAGTCGCGTCATCTCCTCCAGCGCATTGCTGATGGCATTGTCGATGTCAGGCGGCAACTTCTGGCCCGATGCCACCAGTTCCAGTTCGCCACGGATGATGGTGAGCGGTGTGCGCAGCTCATGCGCCGCGTCGGCGGAAAAGCGGCTGGCATGGGAATAGGCATTGTCCAGCCGGTCCAGCATGCGGTTCAGCGCCAATCCCAGTGCCTCGATCCGGGGCTCGGTGTGCGATGTCGGAAGCCGCTTGCGGGGATCGTTGAAGGTGTATGTTTCTGCCGCATTGATCATCGCTTCTACTGGCGTCAGCGCCCGGCGCATCAGGACCACGCCGGCCAGCGCCGCCAGGAGCAGAAGCAGCGGGAGGCCGACAAACAGCGAGGTCGCGAGCTGCTGCTGCAGAGTGCGGGCAAAGCGATAGGATTGACCGGCATCCACGCTCACCAGATGACCGTCCGGATTGCGGAAGCTGCGGGACAGGATCAGCAGATTGCCTAGCATGCGCGCAGGCGACACCTTGCCGTCCGTGATTGGTGGCAGCACCGGCACGCTGCTTGCAGAAAATTCGCTGCTGGTGGGATTGCCCGACTGGTAGAGGATGACAGTACCGGCACGGATACGGATGAAGCGGTCCTGGGATTCGGGGGCAAAGCGCCGCTCGATCGTGTCCTGCAGCCGGATCGGCCGGTCGAGCATGTCGCCAGAAACATTCCAGACCTCCTGGGCGCGGATGGACAGGATGCTGGTGAGAGTCTCGCGCGTGTAATGTTGGAAACTCAGCACCGTGAAGGCGAGGAAAGCGCCGCCCAATACCACCAGAAGCAGGCAGTAGAAAAAGACCAGCCGTGAAGTGACCGAACGAAGGATCATGTGAAATGGTCGGTATCGAGCATATAGCCCAGGCCGCGCACGGTGCGGATCAGCTTCAGCTCGTGGCCCTCGTCGATCTTGCGGCGCAGATGGCCGATATAGACATCGACGATGTTGGTCAGACCCTCGAAGGAGTGATCCCAGATTTTTTCCACGATCATGCTGCGCGACAGGATGCGCCCCGAGTGCAGGAAAAGATATTCCAGCAGGGAATATTCCCGGGGACTAAGTTCGATACGCTTGCCGTCACGCTTGACCTGGCGGGTCAGACGGTTGATCTCAAGCGGCCCGATTCGAAGCACATTCTCCTGCAGCGCAGGCCCGCGCCGGAGAAGCACCTGCACCCGAATCGAAAGCTCCGCCATCGCCACCGGCTTGATCACATAATCGTCAGCGCCGGCCTTGAAATTCTCCACCTTGCTGTCGAGATCGCTGCGGGCTGTGAGGATCAGCGCCGGCATGGTGTGGCCCAGCTCGCGCAGCTGTTTGAGCAGCGTGGTGCCGGTGCCGTCGGGAAGCTGCAGGTCGATGATCAACAGGTCATAATAATAGGTCTTCACATATTCCAGACCCTCGGCCGCGGTGTGGACGGCATCGACCATATAGCCTTCGGACTTCAGGCTTCGTTGCAGGATGTCGCTGAACTTCTTTTCGTCCTCGACGATCAGGATGCGCATGTTCCGTTGCCTTTCCGCGGCCGCTGCTAGAAAATTCTTTCGGGTGCCGATTTCCTCAAAAATCTGTGTTGGGGCGTCAACCGGGTTTATTGCTGGAAAGCTGCGCCATATTAGGGATCTGGGCGACCGACCAGCCGCCGCCCAGGGCGCGGACCAGGGCAACGGACGCCTGCAGGCGGCGGGTCTGGATCGCAAGCGCCTGCTGCTGCGCCTCAAGCGCAGTGGTCTGGGCCACAACCACATCCAGGAAGCTGAGTGCGCCATTGCGATAAAGCGCCAGTGCCAGATCCTGGGTATGGGTGGCGGCTTGCACCGATGTGGCCCGCTCACTGGCCGCCTCGGCCAGCCGGTTCAGCAAAACCAGATTGTCTTCCACTTCCTGAAACGCCTTGAGCACTGTGCCGCGATAAGCTGCGGCGGCATCGGCGTTGGCGGCCTTGGCGACCGCCAACTCGCCCTCGTGCAGGCCATTGTCGAACAGGGTCATTGCCACCATGGGCCCCAGGGCCCAGAAGGCGTTGGGCGCGGCGAACAGAGGATTGCTGCCGGTGTTCTGGAACCCGGCCAGCGCTGAAAGGGAGATATCCGGATAGAAGGCCGCTCGCGCCACGCCAATCCCCACATTGGTGGCGGCGACCTCCCGTTCGGCGGCGGCGATGTCGGGGCGACGCTCGAGCAGGGTGGAAGGAACATCAGTCGGGACGTTGGGAATTTTCACATCCGCAGCTTCCTGGGCGATCGCGAAGTTGGAGGCAGCCTCGCCGACCAGGCTTGCAATGGCATGTTCCAGCAGGGCGCGGCGCGCGAGCACGTCGGAAAGCTGCGCTTGGGCATCAGAGAACTGGGCCTGCGCCTGCCCCACATCCAGGCCCGACGCGATGCCCTTGTCATGGCGCTCATTGGTCAGGGTCAGCGCCTTGCCATAGATGGTGATCGCGTCCTGCAGCAGGCGGGCTTCATCATCCAGTCCGCGCAACTGCAGATAATTGTCCGCCAGCTCTGCTTGCAGACTTAGGCGCACGCCCGCGAGATCAGCGAAACTGGCCTGGGCTTCCGCCTTTCCGGCCGCGACTTCGTTGCGGATACGGCCCCAAAGATCGAGGTCCCAGAAGACGGCTCCGGCGGCCATGTTATCGCCGTAGTAGTTGGGTTGATTTGGGCTGCGCAGGGGCCGGTTGGCCGACTGTTTGTCGGCATTGGCATGACCGCCGATCGACAAGGTCGGCAGCAGCTCCGACTGATCCTGTTCCAGAAAGCCCTGGGCGGCGTCATAACGCGCCAGCGCCTGTGCCAGGGTGGGGTTGGCGCCTTCGATACGGTCTTCCAACCCATTCAAGGTGCTGTCGTTATACAGTTTCCACCAGGCTTGGCGCGGCAACGCGCTGACGGGCGTGCTTTGAACCCAAGGCCCGGTTTCCTTGAATGTGGCCGGCTGGGGCGTCGCCGGCACCTTATAGTCCGGCGCCAGGTTGCAGCCCGCCAACAGCAGGCAGCCAGCGAGGACGGCGCTAGTCCGCATGGCCAGCGCCTTCCACCCGAACTTCATCGCCATTGCCCAGCGAATCTGGCGGATTGTCCACCACCCGATCCTTGGGCGAGAGGCCCGCCGCCACCACGACCTGGGTGCCCAGATCAGTCTCAATAGCGATCGGCTTCATCACAACCCGGTTGTTGGCGCCCACGGTCGCCACCCGCAGCCCCTCGGCGCGGAACATCAGCGTGCTGGCGGGAAGACGCAGATGCGCGCTGCCACCGGGAAGCCCCATGCTCACCTGCACATAGTCACCGGGCTTGAGCAGGTTCGCAGCATTGTCGGCCTCAAACTCCACCAGCAGGGTGGAAGACTGGGCGCTTATGGAATTGGAGGTTGAAACCAGTTTCGCAACGAACGTCTTTCCCGGGTATTCCGGCACGGTGAGTGTCACTTGCATGCCCGGCACGATCTGGGCCGAATAGGATTGCGGCACACTTACATAGACGCGCAGCACATGAATGTCGGAGACCGTGAACAAGGGATCGCCACTGGCCGCGGGCCCTGCGCTGACCAGTGCGCCTTCATCGATGGTGCGCTTGGTCACAACCCCGTCGAAGGGCGCGGTGATCTTGGCAAATTCCTTCATTGCCAGCAGGCGGTCAAGATTGGCCTGGGCCGCCTTGGTGGCGCCGGCCTTGCTGGCCAGATCGGTGTTCTTTTCTTCCGCGTCCTGCTTGGACACGGCATCCAGGGGCAAGAGGCTGTTCCAGCGCTCTGCCGTGACGGCGGAGAGCTTTTGGGTCGACTGCGCCGCCCCTACGTCAGCACGCGCCTGGGTAATCTGCTGATCCAGCTCCGGCGTGTCGATCAGGGCCAGCACGTCGCCCTTCTTCACACGGGCGCCGATGTCTCTGTACCAGGCATGTACATAGCCGGGCACGCGCGAATAAAGCTGGGCGTCGTAATAGGCCTGAAGCGTGCCAGGCAGAATCAGCGACTGGCTTTTACCGCCAGCCTGAGGCGCGATCAGCGCGACTGTGGGGATTTCCGTCTCATGGGTCCAGGTGCGCAGCGAGCTGGCCTGCACCAACCGGATACCGGCGCCGATCACCAGTATGGCGGCCAGCAAACAGCTCCCAATCACGCCGGCCCGCTTGAGCTTGCGTTTCATCTCGGCCTCATTCTCCGGGGACATAGGCGGCTCCAGCTGGATGGGATTTCGCGTGCCCGCGCAGCATCGCGAAAACGGCGGGCACAAAGAAGAGAGTTGCGACGGTCGCGAACGCCAGGCCGCCGATCACAGCACGACCGAGCGGCGCGTTTTGTTCGCCGCCCTCACCCAGGCCGAGCGCCATGGGCGCCATGCCGATGATCATGGCCAACGCCGTCATCAAAACGGGGCGGAAACGGGTGAACCCGGCCTCGATCGCGGCCTGAACCGCATCGCCAGTCACTTCTAATCGCTCGCGCGCGAAGCTGACGACCAGGATCGAGTTGGCGGTCGCAACCCCCATGCACATGATCGCACCTGTGAGCGCGGGCACCGACAAGGTCGTATGGGTGGCGAACAAGGTCCAGACGATGCCCGCAAGCGCGGCCGGCAGGCCCATGACAATCACGAAGGGATCGGTCCAGGAGTGGAAGTTCACCACGATCAGCAGATAGATCAGCACGATCGCTTCCGCCAGACCAAAGAACAGACCGGAGAAAGCGGTATTCATGGTGTCGACCTGGCCGCGCATGGTCACGGTCGCACCCGGCGGCAGGTCGCGGCTGGTATCGTCGAGCACGGACTGGATGGCATTGGCGACCCCGCCAAGATCGCGGTCCTGGATGGCGGCATAAACGTCATATACCGGCTGAATGGCATAATGCGACACCACTGCATCACTGTTCTGGCGAACAATATCGCTGATGCCGCCCAGGATCTGGTTGCTGCCGGGCTTTGAGCCGGTGACCGAAAGATTCGCCAGATCGCTCAACGTATCCATGCGGTATTGCGGCGTCTGGATCACGATTGGATAGGAAACGCCGTTCTTGGGATTGAGCCAATAGGTCGGGGCGACCTGCACGCTGCCCGCCAGATTGACAACCATGCTGTTGGTGACGTCCCGCTCGGTGATGCCGACCTGCCCGGCTCGGGTACGGTCCACATTCACCGCGAAAGACGGATAATGAGAGGATTGCTGCAGCCGGACGTCGGCCGCCCCGGGGATGGCGGCAATACGCCGACGCAACTCCGCCGCATAGGCTTCGTCCCTGGCCTTGTCGGGCCCCGCCACCTGCACGTCGATAGGCGCAGGCGATCCGAAGTTCAGCACCTGGCTGACGATATCGGCAGGCAGGAAGGAAAAAGTCGAGCCGGGGAATTTTTGCGGCAGAACCGTGCGCAGTTTCTTGACATAGTCCCCGGTGGGGCCGTGGCCTTCATTGAGGGCCACCAGAATGTCGCCGTCTTCCGGACCGACGGTGCCGGAATTCATATAGGCCGTGCCGGTGACGCTGACTGGCAAACCTATATTATCGACAATCGAGCCCAACTCGTCGGGCGGAACCACCTGACGGATGCTGTTCTCAACGTGATCGAAAAGCGCGGCGGTTTCCTCGATGCGGGTGCCGACGGGCGCGCGGACATGCAGAGAGATTTCGCCCGCATCTACCGCAGGGAAAAAATTTCGTCCGAGGAATGGTATTAGCAGTAGCGATAGAAGAACGAAAGCCAGGAAGCCGGCGGCGAATATCTTGCGATTGCTGATTGCGAGGGTGAGATAGTCGCGATAGGCGGTGCGGATCTTCTCGAACCGCTGTTCGAAGCCGTGCTGCACCCGCGCAAGGATATTCTTGGGATGATGGCCCTGGCTGGTGTCATGGCTGCGTGCCACATCATGGTCGTGCGCGTCGCCATGCGTCACCAGGAGATAATTGGCAAGCGTCGGCACCAGGGTGCGCGCCAGAATGAAGGAACCGATCAGCGCGAAAACTACGGCTTCCGCCATGGGGGCAAAGAGGAAGCCTGATACGCCCGGCAGGAAGAACATGGGCACGAAGGCGATACAGATGCACAGAAGTGAAACGAAGGCCGGCACCACGATCTGTTGCGCGCCGTCCATGATAGCCTGGGCCACCGGCTTGCGCTGCTCCAGATGATAATTGATGTTTTCAATGGTGACAGTGGCGTCGTCCACCAGAATGCCCACCGCCAGTGCCAGACCGCCAAGAGTCATGACATTGAGTGTCTGGCCCAGCGCCGAAAGCCAGGCGATCGAGAACAGAATTGCCAGCGGGATAGCAACGATGATGACGACGGTCGATCGCCAGGAGCCCAGGAATAGAAGGATCATCAGGCCGGTAAGGAGGGCGGCGATGGCGCCCTCGCGCACCACGCCGGCGACCGCGGCGCGGACGAACACCGACTGGTCCGCCAGGGGCGTGATGTTGAGCGCGGGCGGAAGGGTCTGCTTCAGGCGCGGCAGAAGCGACTTGATGCCATCCACGATGTCGAGCGTAGAGGTTTCCCCGCTCTTGAGAATAGTCATCAACACGCCGCGGCGACCGTTCATGCGCACGATGTTTGTTTGCGGCGGCGCGCCGTCGCGCACATACGCCACATCGCGCATGTAAACCGTCGCGCCGTTAACCTGCTTGACCGGCAATTGGTTCAGCTCGTTGATGACGCTGGGGCTGTTGTTCAGGCTGACATTGTATTCGAACTGTCCCACCTTGATGGTGCCGGCGGGAATGATCTGGTTCTGCGCCGCCAGTGCGTTGCCGACGTCCTGGGCCGAAATATTGTTGGCCTGCAGCTTCTGGGGGTCAAGATCAAGCTGAATCTGGCGCACCCGCCCGCCGTAGGGCGATGTCACCGCCGCGCCCTGTACGGAAGCCAGCGCCGGGCGAATGAAGTTCTGACCCAGGTCGAAAATATCCTTTTCCGCCATGCTGGGGCTGGAAAGTCCCAATTGCAGGATCGGAACGGTAGAAGCGTCGTAGTTCAGGATCAGCGGCGGAGTGATGCCCGGCGGCATCTGCTTCAGCACCGTCTGGGAGATGGACGTCACCTGGGCGGTCGCTGTGCGGATATCGACATTGGGATGGAAAAATATCTTGACGATGCCGACCCCGGTCAGCGACTGGCTTTCGATATGGTCGATGTCGTTCACCGCTAGCGACAGCTGGCGCTCATAATAATAGACAACGCGGCCGGCCATGTCGTCGGGCGTCAGGCCAGCATAGGACCAGGCGGCCGCAACCACTGGAATTTTGATGGCGGGGAAAATGTCCACCGGCGTGCGGACAGCTGCCAACCCGCCGAAGAGAGCGAACAGGATCGCCATCACGATGAAAGTGTAAGGCCGCCTCAGCGCCAGACGAACAATTGCGAGCATGGGTAAGGCAACCTATTGCAAGCGCCCGGCGGGAATCGCGCGGTCTGTTTCGGGAATAACGAAAGCCAAATCGATCTCAGTTCGGGTCCGGCAGGAAGGCGCCTTGCAGGCTGGTGACACACTGGCCAAACGCCGAGCTTCCCGGCAAGAGCCCAAGCTGGGCGCAAGCATAGCGCTCGCGGTTGAACTGCACATGAGGGGCTACCTCATAAAAACTCTTGCCGGCTTCGGTTTCGGCGCCACCTGTGGACGCGATGGCCAACAGCTGCGGTGTGGCCAGGACGGGTTTTGATGCTTCCAGCATGCAGGTCGAAAACACTGCCGTACCCTCAACAAATCCACGATGATTGCAATCGGCATAAGCAATAGCCATGGCGTGGCCTTCATCTCTTGCGGCGAGTGAATGTGACAGGCTCTCCTGACAGCCGACGAAATAGGCTTCCCCGCGCTTCAAGCCAAGCACCCTGAGACAGGTCTGGTCCACCAACGAAACTTGTTCCGGCGAGATGTTGTATTCCTGGGCCTGCGCGAGGGGCGCATAGACAACAGCCGTGGGCACGAAAATGGCAGCTGCAAGAAGTTTGCGGAGCATCGACTTTTCCTCGTTGGACCTACATGCTTTAGGCCCCCGACACTGAAAAAGTCCCCGAAGTGCAATGAAAATCCGTTCATAAAGTTCGGAGAGACGAATAATGCCATCGCCGAGCCAGGTTAGTACCGCCACCGCCTGATAGTTGATCTTTTTGGGGGCGCCTTCCGGATATCGGCGAGTCGCTAGGCAATGCTTCCGGCTAGGCCCGGGTAAATAGCCGTCAGCCCGCCATCATAACTTGTACAAACCAGCACAAGCCGCACCAGACAATGGCGAGGGCGAGCATTATTACCAGCCAGTCCGCACAGGGTCGACGCGAACGCGGCTTTCTGGAAGTAGGCGTCTGGTTCGGAACGACTGTCATCTCACGCCATAGCGAAGGTCCGGGCCGGTCCCGTCAGAATTGTGTGGAGCACCTGACGGGACCGGGCGTGGCGGATAGGGTGCGCCACGCATCCGGTGTGGACCGGGTGCCATCATGGCGCATGCGGATGAAACCGCAGCCAAGGCCAGATTAAAATTCACTGATCAAACATTCATCTTGGCGCGGATGATGGCGTTCAATTGCTCTGATAGCCCATGCCGATGCAGTCCCAGCTCAAATGCGCCGCGAAACGCACGCAGCCGCCCGTGCCGCTTTCCAGGCAGCGCGTTTGCGGCGGCGCGGCCGGCTGGGCGTCGGTGAAGCCACCCTGGTGGCATTGGTCCATCGCCACCATGAGCGCGCGCCATTCCCGGTCGCGCTTGTCATTGAGACCATAGGTGATGTCCTGCTGCACGACCTTGTAGCCGTCATCGCCGGTCTGGGATGCGGCGCAGGCGCCGACTGCAAGCACCAGGATCAGCGCGGCTGGACGGTGAGCAGTGCAAGCTGCCGACATGCAGAACCATAGTATGAAGCGCAAGACTCGGTCTATTGACCACGTCACGAATTGTGATGCGCAGCTCAAGTCAGCTCTAAAAGCGATGCAGAGCCTCGCGCTATAAGGTTTAGGCATTTTTCGGCGAATTTGCCTCTACGGACCGATCAGCTCCGCGCGTCTAAGTACAGTGCTGGGATAATAGGTCAGCATCTTTGCCAGCCGCTCGATGTGGCGCACGGAGAAATACTGGTGGTGCCGCCCCTCTACGCCCTCATTAAAGCTGTAATCGGCACGCTCGTTCCAGATAGCATCTATAGCGGCTTGGCACTCCTCCTTGCTGTGCGGGATGCCCGCATGAAGCAGCATCGTTTGCAATGTCACGCCCGGCTGCTTTACAAAGCCGGAATAGGTCAGAGCGCATACACGCCCGGGATTCCGCCGCATGTAATCCAGCCAGGTAGCATAAAAGCCGGCATACCAAGGACCTACAACATCGACGAGAAAATCGGCTTTGCGGTCCGATGGCAATTCGCGGAAGTCCGCCGGGATCGTGCAGTTGATCCCCTGGTGCTGGGCGGTACGTCGTTCCAGCATGTCCCAATAGGATGCTAACATGTCTGGGATACTCCGGATCATGATGATGGGGCGAATGCCGAAAGCTTCTAAGACGGAGGTATTGGGCGCAAAAGCCTGCATGTGGGTATGGCTTACCAAGGGCCCGGCGCAAAAACCGCCAAGGTAATAGGCGATCAAGGTCGGAAGGTAGAGCTGCGCATCACGGGAACCTTGGGCGTAAACGACGCGCAGCAGATCGCCGCCCGTCGCCCTAATGGCGGCCGCCCGCAGAAAGGTGCCGGCCGCTTTCGGCGGGAAGGCAAGGATCAGCGCCGGTCTTTTCTGTCCCAATGTGGCGAGATAGGCGCGCTGCGTTTCGGGAAAGCCGCCGTCATTAGCGGGCAGATCAAAAATTGCCGCTAAAGCTGTTCGATCAAGCGAAATATTCATGGGTCACCGAAAATCATCGCTCCTGAAACCAGCCTAAAAATGAGCAAATCAGAACATGAAATGTTCTGAGCACTTGGGTCGCCTGAAACGTCGCGAGCAAATTACATTTTCGTGGCTCGCTGTTTGCGGTCACGACTTGATGGTCGGTGTCTTTTGCCGTTCGTCCAGTCCGTATGATCCCCTGCGACTATTCCAACCCGTCTTTCTCCGAGCCAAACTTCAATATGAGTCTTCGGCGTCCAAGCCGCTCTCGCGCGCGTAATTGCATCCACGTCGTTTCGGCACTGACCGACCTGATTATCGAACAAGACGCTTTGGGAATTAAAATTGGAAGCGGTATCTGCCCACCACGCTCCTCGAGAATTTTATCCGAGCGGAACCTTATTCATAACCGCTCTCCCTATAGCGACTCTACAATATACCGCGCATCTCAAGGCTTTACTCATGCAACATTAAAAGACACTCATCAGGCCGCTTTATCAGAGCCTGTCGCCTTGTTTTATGGTCAGGAACGCTTGTCATTGAGACCATCGGTGATGTCCTGCTGCACGACCTTGTACCGGTCATTGCGGGTCCGCGAGGTCGCGTTGGCGCCGACTGCAAGCACGATGATCAGCGCGGCTGTAAGACAAGCAGTGTGGGCTGCGGACATGATTCCTGCTCCGGTACGGAAATCACTTCGGCGTCGGGTAGCTCCCGCCCATGCACCGGCATCGGTCCGGATTCACCAACCATGCGGCGGAAGTCCGCGGTACGCAGGGCGTCGCGGATATGCCGGCGCATCTTCTGCTCAATGGCGTTATAGCCAGGGCCGCGGCCTGTGAGCTCGTGGTGCAACGCCTTGAGCCAGATGCGGAGCGGTAAGGTGCGGTCCTGGAAGATCGTGCCGGTGAGATAATCGAAGGGATGTCCCAGGTCGGGCGCGCAGCCGAAGCAGCGCCAGCGATATTCCTGCAGCGAGGCAGGAAAGACCATATCCGAGCCGCAGCGCGGGCAGCACACGTCTTGCGGCCAGCGACTGTCCACCAGCCATTCGATGCAGGTCTCCTCGTCAGGAAAGGCGCGATCCCATTGCGCGTCGCTCATCTCGGCGAGGGGTGTGAGGGGGGCGTGCATCATGGCCGTGCCCCGGGCCGTGCCACAAAGTGTTTCGCCCCACGCGCCCGTGGCCGATTCGTTGCGCGGCAGGCGCGGTCGTCAGGATGCTGTGAAATCAGGTTCGCCATCGCTGGCCAGATTGCCTCACTGTCATGAAGGCAACCTGAAAGCAGAATGAAAATCCATTATCCGAAGGCAGTGTCCGGTGCAAAACCCTGTGCAGACATTTATACGCCTTTCAGGACAATTTCACCTGCGGGGACCACCATAACCGAAAAACAGGTGAGGATACGATGTGGCGCATCATTCCGTTTCTTTCGCTCTTCCTGTTGGTAAGTCTTGCCGCCCAGGCGCAGTCGCAGGATGCTCCGTTCGAGGCGGCGACCGTCAATCAGTTTCTGACGTCCTGCGGCCGCGACATGTCGCAGTGCGATTTCGAAGTAAGAATGGCGCTGCTCAACAAGCTGAACGCCAAGGATGCGACCTCGATATGCCTGAAAGGCGCGCATTATCAACAGCCGGTAATTGCTTGGCTGAAGGCCCATCCCGAAACCTCGGATTTGGCGACGGAAGACGGGATCTATACGGCCTTCAAGGAACTTTATCCCTGTCCCTGAGCGGTAACAAAAAAGTCCGGCACCATTTCGGGCGCCGGACCAGTTCGGGAAGGAAAACTGCGCATGGCAATTTCCTCGCCGATGATTTAGCACCGCACACCGTGCCCGCGCCATGCGGCATTTTCGAAAGAGTCACGCATTCAAGACCCGCGTTCGGCCGGGCGGCCTGCGAACACGCAATGGCTGCCGCGCCAAACTTCTATGTGTTCGCAATCTTCCGCCATGTTACGGGCATGGCGAATGGCGGCGTAATCGCTGGCCTGTTTGCAGTCTTCGGTCTCGGTTGCGCGGCTTTTCTTGACGATGCGGATTTGATAGGTCTGCATATGGACTCCGTTTCATGGCCCTGTTTCTGTTCTTTGGTGCCCGCAACGACGCGCGAGACGTTATGCGGCGGTTATGAAACCCAAAAGAAGCCCTGATGAACCCTGGCTTATTCATGTAGCATTGTGTCGAAGACACGACCGCCGCGATATTTTGCGACTCGCGGCATCCGTTCCGCAACCGCGAACGATGATGGCGCGAAGCCCGCACCGCTGGATCCCAACGCTGTTATATGGCCACGCGCGTTCAAAGCACTTCGGCGAAATCGGAGGGTAATGGACCGGCACTCTTCTCCTGCGGAGAGGCGGTGTAGGATGGATACGTACCGCTCAAGCTTTAGGTCAAGAAGAATGGTGAGACTTGCGGACAAGTGTGACCTAACGGGCCCGTCGTCCCACTATCATGGCGACTAGCACCTAGTTAGTCCGGCCGATGGGTCTTATGATATTGTTCAATGACCCCAAGTGCAGACTCTGAGAGTCACCTCCGCGTTCTCCGGATGATATTGAATGGACGAAGGGCGCGCCAAATATGGGGCGTCGCCCAGAGATATTTGCGATCCAGTGAGGCGGCGCAGATATTAGCCTGCGGCGTGGGTGGCGCGGTTGTTGGCGCTGCAGTCACGGGTCTACACAGGGGCGTGGAGCTTCTTCATCGGGTGAGCTTCAATCTGCCGCCTGGCTATAGCCTCAGCACCGGCGTGGATGTCGATCTGCTGCGCATCTTGTTCGTTCCACTGCTTGGTGGATTGGCCTTGGGTCTGGGCGCGCTCATCGTCCGGCACTTTGGTGCGCGTGAGGTGGTGGACCCCATTGAGGCCAACGCCCTGCACGGTGGACGGATGTCGCTGCCCGCTAGCCTGCGCCTGGTGGTGGCGACGTTGGTGTCAAACGCCTCCGGTGCGGCCGTGGGGATGGAAGCTGGCTACAGTCAGTTGGGCGCGAGCATGTTCTCATTTCTGGGCAGTCGGCTCAGCCTGCGACGCGCCGACCAGCGCGTTTTCGTGGGGGCCGGGGCGGCGGCAGCGATTGCCGCTGCCTTCGATGCACCGCTGGCGGGCGCTTTTTACGGCTTTGAGCTCATTATCGGCACCTACATGACGCGGGCCCTTGCCCCGGTTGCGGTGGCCGTCCTCACTAGCGTGCTGGCGGAACGGGCGCTCACTAGCCCGGAACCATTCTTAGCCGTGGGTCAAGCTTTCCACTTCAAGCAGTCGGTTTATCTTCTGTTCGCACTGCTCGGGATTTTTTCCGCCGGCTTCAGCATCCTTGCCATGCAGTCGGTAACATGGGTGGAGCGCGGACTCCGTCGCATACCTTTACCACCATGGCTGCGGCCTGCCATTGGCGGGATATTTCTTACCCAGCTAGCAGTTTTGATCCCGCAGGTGCTGGGCAGCGGTCATGGTGCGATTCAGTATCTCTTCGACCATCCATGGCCGCTGGCGACCTTGCTAACGATCTTAGCAGCCAAGCTGGCGGCGTCTTCGCTTTCCGTAGGTTCAGGCTATCGCGGCGGCATGTTCAGTTCCTCGCTGTTTCTCGGCTGCCTGTTTGGTGCTGCCTTTGCTGATATCGCGGCTGCGCTGGTCCCACGTTTGGGCGAACATCATGCGGCGCTGATGATGGTGGGCATGGGATCCGTAGCGGCAGCTGTCATCGGTGCGCCCCTCACCATGATCTTTCTGGTCTTAGAGGGAACGGGCGACTTCCCCATGACCATCGCTGTGATGGTCGGCGTCATCATTTCTTCCAGTATAGTGCGACTAACCTTCGGTTATTCGTTCTCTACGTGGCGCTTTCATCAGCGCGGGCTTGGAATCCATAGTCCTCACGATATCGGCTGGATAGCGGACCTCACGATCGCCAAGCTGATGCGATTGGATCCAAAAATAGTAAGCGCAGAGATCACGGCGCAGGAACTCCGGGAACAATATCCGCTGGGAAGCGCCAAGCGCATATTTGTCCAAGATGGTGGAAAGTTTATCGGTGCGCTGGACCTCCTGGCTTTACACGATATGCGGCGCGGCCAGGACACTACCGACTTGACTGCGAAAGATCTGGCGACGGCACCGGGCTCGTTCTTGCTGCCCGGCCAGAATATTCGTACGGCGCTGATGCTTTTCGATGAGACAAAGATTGAAATGCTACCAGTCTTGGATTCTCCAACCGACAGGCAGGTGATTGGATATGTGACTGAGGCGTATGCCCTTAAGCACTACAATCAAGAGCTGGAACGCAGACGCGATGCTGATATGGGAGCCAATCTGTTCCCAATCGGCGAATCGCCCTCCCCAGCGGATCGGAAAGCCATTTATGCTTCGGGCCAACCGGCTTCAAGTGATCTTGAGCAACCAAATAGCGACTAGGACCAATCGACTTTGAGAATTCACAATTCTGAACCGTGGTGATCCTTCACTCACTTATCGAGGGACTTCTCGCGGTTCTTAACAAGCGCGTGTTTTACAGCTCCCGAAGAATCTTGGCCGTATCGGCCTGAAGCCTAGCCAAATGTTCGGTACTTACAAAGCTTTCTGCGTAAATTTTGTATACATCCTCTGTCCCCGACGGCCGGGCAGCGACCCAGCCATTGGCCGTCGAAAGTTTGATGCCTCCGATCGAGGCATTATTACCCGGCGCCTTGCTGAATTTCTCGCGGACTACGTCACCGCCTAGTTCGGTGGCCAAAATGTCGGCCGGTTCGGCCTTGCTGAGTTTCGAGCGAAGCGACTCGTTTGCGGGGTTGTCCAGCCGGGCGTAGAAGGTTTTGCCCAGCCTGGACGTCAATTCATCAAACAGGATATCTGGCGTTTTGCCGGAACGCGCCGTGATCTCGGCCGCCAAAAGACCGGCAATCAACCCATCTTTATCGGTCGTCCATACGGATCCGTCACGACGCAGAAACGAAGATCCCGCGCTTTCTTCCCCGCAGAAATAGATCCCGCCCGCATGTAGCCCTTCGACGAACCACTTGAATCCCACTGGCACCTCGAACAGCGCAGTGCTCAAATCTTCAGCCACGCGGTCAATCATGGAACTGCTGACCACAGTCTTGCCAATCTTGCGGCCTTTGAAGGCAGGCCGCTCCCGGCCGAGGTAAGAAGCGCAAACCGCCAGATAGTCATTTGGCGGCATAAGTCCCGCTTTACTTACAATTCCGTGACGATCTGAATCGGTATCGTTGGCGAAGGCGACGTCGTATGCATCCTTTTGCGCCAGCAACCTCTTCATAGGATAGGGCGAAGAACAATCCATCCGGATGTTTCCATCCCAATCCCGGGGGATGGACCGGAATGTGGGATCGACGGTCGTATCTGTGACTGTGATATTCAGGCCGAACTTCTCGGCGACTGGCTCCCAATAATGAACGGCGGCGCCGCCAAGCGGGTCAATGCCAATTCTCAGACCGGCTGACCGAATGGCCTGCATCTCCACGACAGCGTCCAGGCTGGAAACGTAGGAATTCACATAGTCGTGAGGCACGATTTGGGGAGCGTGGCCCTTGGCAGCCCCGAGGCGCCTGACGTCGGTCAACCCGGTCTTGAGAAATCCGTTGGCCGTGTTTTCAATCCAGCTTGTGATGCCCGATTCCGCTGGACCACCATGGGGTGGATTGTACTTGAAACCACCATCCTGCGGAGGGTTATGGGACGGCGTGATAACGATACCGTCGGCCAGTCCAGTTGTTCGCGACCGATTGTAATTCAGAATTGCATGAGAAATGACCGGCGTCGGGGTGTAGCCGTCGTGGTCATCAATCATGATGGTTACGCCGTTTGCAGCCAACACTTCGAGCGCGACCTGAAATGCGGGCTGCGACAGCGCATGCGTGTCACGGCCCAAGAACAAAGGGCCGTCGATGCCTTGGGACGCGCGATAACGGCAAATTGCCTGCGTGATCGCCAGAATATGATCTTCGTTAAAAGTGGTGTCGAATGCGCTACCACGGTGGCCGGAAGTCCCAAACTTCACGCGCTGAGCGATCACCGAGATGTCCGGCTTGCGGTGAAAAAAGGCCTGGATCAATTTCGAGACCTCAAGAACGTTTTCGGTTTCGACAAGGGTTCCGGCACGCGGATCAATGGTCATGATTCATTCGCCGCTGCCGGCTCTCCCATTAAGACGTGAACATTGTGGTCCTTACCGTCGCGAGCCAGCGGAACACCCTGTAAAGAATTGTCGGCGACACCATCCACCGTGATTTGCGCGATACCCTTGCAGCGACGATCGGGATTCTCGACCAGAATCTGGTACGTGCTTCCGAAATGGCGAATTGTCACTTCAAATTTTGGCCAGTTGGCGGGAATGCTGGGATCAATCGTCAAAAACTCACCCTGACGGCGCAGACCCAAGATCGATTCAACAGTAACGCGGTACATCCAGGCCGCGGAGCCCGAATACCAGGTCCAACCTCCGCGTCCAATATTGGGCGGCATGGAATAGACATCGCCACACGCCACATAGGGCTCGACCCGATAACGAAGGGCGGCAGTGCGCGACCGAGCATGGTTGATCGGGTTGATGAGCGAAAACAACTCGCCTGCCCTGCTGCCATTGCCCAGCATCGCGAAAGCAACAATCCCCCACAGCACGCCATGAGTATATTGGCCGCCATTTTCACGGATGCCTGCGGGATAGCCTTTAATGTATCCCGGATCATGAATACTGGCGACGAATGGCGGCGTGAACAACGTCATTAGTCCGTCTTCCGTCCGGACCAGATATTTGTCGACCGCTTCCATGGCGCGTTGAGCCCGTTCTGGCGAGGCGACTTTTGAGATCACGCCCCAGGATTGGGCAATGGAGTCGATACGGCATTCCCGGTTAGAGGCCGAACCCAGGGCAAAGCCGTCGTCAAAAAACGCGCGGCGATACCAGGCGCCATCCCAGCCGGTATCTTCCAGAGATGCCTTGAGTGCCGTCATGTGCAGCAACCAGCGTGCAACCCGCTCGGCGTCGCGGCGCCGTTCGGCATGTGGCATGAAACGAGCCAAGGCTTCGTGCAGAAACCAGCCGAGCCAAACGCTTTCTCCCTTGCCCTGCTCACCGACCCGGTTCATGCCGTCGTTCCAGTCACCGGTGCCCATCAGAGGCAGGCCATGGCTGCCAATCGCAAGGCTGGCATCGAGAGCGCGCGCACAATGCTCGTACAGGCTGGCGGTGTCCCGCGACGTTGTGGGCTGAAAAAAGGCGTCGTGCTCCCCTTGCTTGAGAAGAGGCCCTTCCAGGAACGGCAGCTGCTCGTCCAGTACCCCCTGATCTGCCGTGGTTTCGATATAATGCGCCGCAACGTAGGCAAGCCACGCCTTGTCGTCAGATATCCGGGTGCGGATGCCTTTGCCGCTCTCTGGCAACCACCAGTGTTGAACGTCACCTTCTGGAAACTGCCGCCCTGCCGCGCGCAACAGATGCTCACGGACCAGCGCCGGCTGCGCGGCGCACAGAGCCATAGTATCCTGCAACTGGTCGCGGAACCCGTAAGCCCCCGATGCCTGATAGAAGCCGGCGCGTCCCCAAATGCGGCATGAAAGCGTCTGATAAAGCAGCCAACGATTTGCAAGGATATCCATGGAGCGATCCGGCGTCTTAATCTGAAGGCCCTGAAGCGTTTCGTCCCAGAACGTCACGACCGCGGCCAGCACGCCGTCCAGATCCGCCGCACGATACTTCTGTATAAGCGCCCGGGCCGCGTCCCGGTCTTGTGCCTGGCCGAGTAGAAGGCAAACCTGCTGGCTTTCCCCAGGACGGAGGGCAATCTCAGTCTGCTGGACGACGCAGGGATCAAGCCCGCCCCCCAAAGCTCCCGATAACGGTGCGCTCGACAGCAACGCCGTGGGCGCATCATGACCGCCATTGCGACCCAGGAATTCGCGGCGATCCGCGGTCCAGCCCGTCTGATGTCCGCCCATGTCGGCGAAGGCGATGCGCCCTGCGAAATCGCCACTGCGGGGATTGCGCGCAAACAGGGCACCCGTTGGCCCGTCAAGCTCCGTGACGATATGGGGCGCAGTCGCGGCGCGCGACTGGCCAAGCGCCCACTCCGCAAAGCTGGTAACCGCGATGCGCCGAACCCGGCTGGACAGGTTGGTGATTTTGACTCGCGTGATTTTCAAGGGATCGCTCAGGGGCACGAACTGGGTCAGTTCGGCCGAAAGCTCGCGTCCGGCATACTCAAACTTGGAATATCCCTGTCCGTGCCGCACTGTGTAACGTGCTCCGGGATCGGTTATAGGTTCGGCGGTGGGCGACCAGACATCTCCGCTGTCGAGATCCTTGAAATATAAGGCTTCACTCGGCTCATTGGACACCGGATCATTCGACCATGGCGTGATCTGATTTTGCTGGCTATTGGCCGCCCAGCAAAAACCAGCACCTTCCGCAGACACCTGAAATCCGAAGCTGGAATTGGCAATGACATTGACCCACGGTGCGGGTGTCTTCTGTCCGCCGTTGAGGACCACCACATACTCGCGACCATCGGCGCTGAAACCGCCAAATCCGTTGAAAAACTGCAGGCTGGTTGTGTCAGTCGATACGACGGAGCCGGTAGGCGGCGGCGTGACGCGGCGCGGCTTGGGAGGTGCCACTTCTTTGTCAGCTTCCACCAATGAACTAAGCTGTTCTTCCAAAGATCCGCGCCGGGCACTGAGATCAACGCGGGCAGCAGCGCGCAAGGCTCCGTTGCTTTCCGTCCCCAGTAGATCCGTGCGCAGGAGAAAGATGCGCCCCTGGGCCGAATCATCCGAACCGAGCTGGGCGCCGTGCACAGTTGCCTCCAGCGACTTCTGCAAATCCTGGGCGTAGGAAGATACGCGTTCGTTCAATATCACGAGATCGACGCTAAGCTTTTTCTGGCGCCAATATTCATGGGCATGCATCATCTGCAGCACAAATGGAATTTCCTCCTCTTCGCTGACACGCACCACCGCGATAGGGAGGTCGCCTGAAATGCCGGCGCCCCATAAGGCTGAGGCCGGCCGCCCGTCCCGCTCCAGCACCTCGGGCGCAGCTCGCAGGCCCGCATCATGATAGATCAGGTAGTTAGCGAGCAGCTGGAATAGATGCGCGTCATCCCCTCCAATTCCCAGATATTGCAGCTGGGTCTGGGCGTGGGTCGCGGCCAGGGTTGTAGCTCGTTCGAATGCCGCCGCATCATGGTGGCGATCCACCATATCCAGGATTTCGTCGCGGGAGGCGGCGGCCATGGTCCAGAACGCGATCGTCACCGTTTGCCCACGGGAAATCTTCACCCGGCGGCGCAGGCTGAATATCGGATCCAACACAGCGCCCGCGCTGTTAGAGAGGGGCCAACCTTCGGACACAGCCCCCGCGTTGCGGGCATTCTTGTTGCGGGTCAGGAAGCGGGCGCGATCGGTTTCATATTGTACGTCGTCGACCGAACCGCTTTCCGCGACACTGAGGTGCGCGACCCATATGGGAGCTTCCGATGGGCTTCGAGGACGGCGGGTCGCCAATAGCGCACCGGTCTCACGCAAATACTCGGTTTCCACGAACAGCTTGGAAAAAGCAGGGTGTGCGTCATCATCCTGCGGCTTTGCCAAGGCAAGCTCTGCATAAGATGTGATCTCGAATTCCCGCGCTCGTGTGCCGTTATTGGTAATGGATATGCGTCGGACCTCGGAATCATCTTCCGGTGAGACCAGTACCTCCATCACCGTGTCGATAGTACCGTCTGATCGCCGGATGGTCGCGCGGTCCTCCGAGAAACTGGCCTCATACCGTTCGGCCTCCTGCGCACTGGGCTGATAGCCCGCCGACCAGATTTTCCCGTTTCTAAGGTCGCGCAGGTAGATGAACGATCCCCAATTGTCCCGCGTGACATCTTCCCGCCAGCGCGTAATGGCCATGCAGCGCCAGCGGCTGTAGCCACCGCCCGCCGCCGTTATCATCAGGCTGTAATTGTTATTAGAGAGAAGGTGGGTACGGGGGACGGCCGTGTGCGGCGTGGAGAAACTGCGCGGAACGCGCGGCATCTTGTCGAAAAAGGTGATGGCGCCCGTCTGCATCTCAGGCGGCAGACGTGCCACTGCGACGTCGCGTGGCATCCGCTCCTGCAACAAAAGCTCTGCAGCCTTCACCATCGGCTCGGCGTGAAACCGCTCCCGCATGGCGCCATCGTGAATGACGTTTGCGATTCCCATGATTAGCATCGCTTGGTGATGCGCCATGTAGGTCTGTATCACGACCTCGTTGACGCCCTCGGGAAGGCGAGCACGGGTGTAATCGACGGCTTCGTACCACCCGTAGGGGCCACGCGCACCCATGCGCGCCAAACGGTCCAGGTTCTTTCGCGCAGCCGTCGGTACGATCATTGCCGCCAGACCGCTCGCATAAGGTGCGATGACGGTATTTTCGCTCAAGCCTCGTTTGATGCCGAGATCGGGAACGCCGAAGCCGGAATATTGATAATTCTGCTCGCGATCCAGCGCATAATACTGGGATTCCGAGATGCCCCAGGGAACGTGCAGCCGTGCGGCATAATTGATCTGGCGCCTGACCGCCGCTTTGTTGCTGAGCGCCAACAGGCTGCCGCCGGGCTCATGCATGATGAGAGACGGCATGAGATATTCGAACATCGATCCCGACCACGATTGCAGGGCCGAGGTGCGGCCTAGCGGGGTCAGGGTGCGGCCGAGATGAAACCAGTGACGGGTCGGAACATCGCCCTTTGCGATGGCAAAAAAACTCGCAAGGCGGGCTTCTGACGCTAACAAATCATAGGCATTGGTGTCGCGTGCCTGGTCATCGACCCGGTAGCCAATCACCAGCAGATGGCGCGCTTCATCGAACAAAAAGCCGAATTCCATATCTTGGGCAAAGCTGTCGCACAGGCTCGCAATGCGCTTCACTCGCAGCGCCAGTTCATCAGGTGGCGTTGCCTCGTCCGGATGTAAATCGCGCCGGTGGCTGAGGACGGCCGCCAGGAATGCCGCAGCGCCGGCCTGGAAGGATTCGCTCATGCCGACGGCATTGGTGAGCGCGACAGCCCTCTGCTCCAGCTCATCAAAAAATGCTTCATGCGACGGATCGTAGAGATTGAAGCTGTCCAGCTTGGCCCGTATCGGCTCCAGCGCCTGTCTTGTTGCGCCGTCTTGTTGCACATCATTCGGTTGTCTGGCATTGGCACCGATCACGGACAGGGTATCGGTGAGTCCACCGACGATTCGCTGGCCATCGCCGGGAACCATCAACTGCTCGCAGGCGGCCTTCACGACCAGCAGATTGCCGGCGAGATTGCCGCTGTCCACTGTTGAGACATAGCGTGGCTCCAGCGACGCCAGATTTCGCGTGTCATACCAGTTGAGGAAATGCCCGCGATATCGCTCCATCTTTTGGAGTGTCGCCAACGTCTGTTCGAGACGTTCCACCGCTTCCAGGGTGCCGATCCAGCCAAAGTCGTGCGCCGCGAGAACCACGTTGAGATAGAGCCCGATATTGGTGGGCGAGGTGCGGTGGGCCACCTCTCCCTTTGGCTTTTCCTGGAAATTGTCGGGCGGAAGATGGTTTTCGTTCACCGTGACGAATTTTTCGAAGAAGCTCCAAGTGCGGCGAGCCGCCAGTCGCAACGCCAGCGTGTCGCTCTCAGAAATATCGAGATGCGGTTCAAGCTCCGGCGCAGCGCTGGCCCATCGCGCGACAATAGGCGAAACCGCCCATAGCAGCAGCAGCGGACCGGCCGTCCAGAGATTTTCAGGCTCCAGCACGGCCAAACAGGCAACCACTGCGCCGGTAAACGCGAAGCTGCCCGCGAGCTGCAATGTCAGACCCCGCCAGCTGCCACGCCGGCCATAAGCGCTTTGCGCAAAGGTCACCCATTCGAGAAGGTTCTTCTTGCTGACGGCCAACCGGAACAGGGTCCGGGCAATGGCATCCAGAGACAAATACGCAACCCTCGCCAGAAAGGCGGCGTTGAACAGGATCTGCGTGCTGGCCAGAATGGCGTCCTGGAGAAGGTTCCGGGCATGCCCGCGAAGCGAAAAACCGCGGTGGCGCGGCAAAAAGCTTGAAAGGATTGGCAGCAAAGGCGGCAGGACCACCGTAAGTCCCAGGATGGCCGTCCAGAAGATGGCCGCTAGCAGCGGTTGCAGCCAGCCAATGAGCAACGCCAGAAGAAGCGCAGGCGCCGACAGTGACCGCCGCAGATTGTCCAGCATCTTCCAACGGCCAAGAGCCGATATATGCCGGCCACTGCCGAAACCCAATACAAATGGCAACAGCTGCCAATCGCCCCGGACCCAACGATGTTGGCGTGCCAGCTCAACTTCGTAGCGGGAGGGAAATTCTTCCACCAGCTCAACATCAGAAATCAGCGCCGCCCGGGCGAAGATACCCTCCAGCAGGTCGTGGCTGAGCACCGTGTTTTGCGGAATGCGCTGCTGCAGCGCCTGCTCAAAGACATCCACGTCATAAATGCCCTTGCCAACAAACGATCCTTCCTCGAATAGGTCCTGATAGACATCGGAGACTGCAAAGGCATACGGATCCAGGCCGTTGGGACCAGAAAACGCCCACTGGAACAATGAGCTTTCCGAACCGATCGGCAGAGACGGTGTAACGCGCGGCTGCAGGATTCCATGACCGTGCACCACCCTGCCCTTGCGCGGATCGAACTGTGGCAGATTGAGTGGATGCGCCATCTTGCCGATAAGCCGCTTGGCGGCGCCTCGCGGAAGCCGGGTGTCGGCGTCGAGGGTGATGACATAGCGCACATCCCTGGGGAGTTGCCCGAACACACCATCCATATCCAGGAAGCTGGTGTCGTTTGCGCCCCGCAGCAGCCGATTCAATTCGTGCAACTTGCCGCGCTTGCGTTCCCACCCCATCCACTTGCGCTGGGCGGCGTTCCACAGACGCCGACGGTGCAGCAGCATGAAAAGCGGCGACCCGCTGCCAGCATGGTGCGCGTTAAGATCGGCGATAGCGGCGCGCGCGCGGTCAAGCAGCGGCTCGTCCGAAGGCGTCGTTTCGCCGTCGCCATCCGCCCAATCTGACAGCAGGACAAACTTGAGGCGCGCGTCTGCGTTCGAAAGATAGTGAACCTCCAGGCGCGCAACCTGCTCGGCGATATCGTCTTCGCGCGTAATGAGAACCGGAACAACCAGCAAGGTTCGCAAGGAATCTGGGACGCCATCCTTCAAAGACAACGCAGGAAGGCATTTAGGGCCCCAGCGGTTGGTCACATTACGGTTGACGGTAGCGATTGCCAGATCGGAGGCCGGTAATATTGCCAGGACGCCCAGGATCGCCAGATCCACACCGGTCACGCCGGCATAGGACTCTCCCGCCAGAATCAGGGCGACAACAAGGGCAGTCAGAAAGGCGCTGAAACCCAGATAACCTATCAGGCCCGTAGCTGCTGCACCCCGCCAGAAACTTTGCCGCAGAGATGGCCGGTAGCCGATCTGCTGTTCGAATACGCGAACGCCGGCGCCGATCAGATAAAAGCCCGAATCGCTTTCACGCGGCATCTTACCGGCCGCTTTTCGCGCCCGATCCACGGCCGCAGAGGCCACCGCTATCTCATCTAGCGGCGCCCGGCGCGCGATCCTTTCCACGGCACGCCGGTAACGGTCGCGGGTGGCAAAATCCATGGCTCCGAAATTGGTATTATCCCGCAAAGCACGATCAACAAGACCGACGTGTTCGACGAAGTCCGCCCAGTCCGCATTGGAGACCAGCCGCATCGCGTTGATCACGTTGCGCACCGAAATATCATCGGCACCCTGAAGCTGATATTCGTTCTGTATCAGAGCATCGCTGCTGGTTCCCATCGTCTGGAGTTGGGCTTCGACGCCATGAAGGACCAGGTCGGCGAAAGTATTCTGGTTGCGAAGCTGTTGCTCCAGCCGCGTGATCAATGTCGCGGTAGCGCGCATGCCATCGAGCGCCGTATCGGCTGAGCCACGATTCTTCTTTTCCGATGCGGCGGCCAGCACGCTTCTGGCGACCGCGTCGGCGCGCTCCGCATCACCAAGTCGCGCGACGACAATGTCAGTCAGTCGCCGCAGGTTTTCCACCAGGGTAATCCGCAAAGTGATGGCGATGGCCCACAGCTCACCGATCTTGAGCGGATTGACCTCCTGATAGGCTTGAACAAAACGTTCGAGTCGATCGACGTCAAAAGCGCCATCAGTATGGGCGATCAGCGCCCACGCGATGCCGTAGACGCGGGGAAAGCCCGCCAGAGGTCCTTGGGATAGTTTTGGAAGCTCATTGTAATAATCGGCTGGAAGGTCTTTGCGGACCTCCCGAATCTGTTCCTCTACGATATAGAAGTTGTCGAGGAACCATTCGCCGGCCGACGTGATCTGATTGCCGGATTTTGCCGCCCTCGCCAGTATGCGAAAATTGGCAATCAGCCGGTCCGAATTTTCCTTTAGCCGGCGCCGCAATGATTTTGCGGTCTTCGCAGATCCGCCAACGGGCTGTGCCTCCGCCAAGCTCTTGGCGTGCTGCTCCAATCGCTCGGCACTGAAAATCTCTGACCGAATGGGCAGATCCAGCGTTCGCGAGAGCTCAATTTTCAAAACATTTAGGGCAAAACGCCCGCCCCAATTTGAATAGCCATACCCCGTTTTGATCCAACGCGCCCAGGAAACGAAAGTTCCATGCTTTCATTGAATCACCGCCTCGAAAGCGCATATATCTGAATAGATTGAAGCGCGCGTTCGTCCCGTGTTCATCAAATTTACGACGGTATGTGGAACGATTCCGAGCGCTTAAGGGCACAAAATCCTCTCCTGCTCGCTCATCTCCAGAAAGACGTGCGGATGGTCCTGCGGCGGAGACTCGCCGATATCAGAACGCATGGCGCTCGCGCCGCCATGATATGCTCTGAAAATGCCCAGAGGTTTCAGAAGCGCGGGGACCTTGATGCCGCCCGTCTCTGGAGTCGCATCTGGCAAGTAGTCCGCCAGTTGCAAGCTGAAAATCGCAAACCTAGGTAGAGGGACGGCGGCCGTGCAAGAGCTACGGCGTCAAAAGCCTGTAGGCGAGCTGTTGAATTTGCTTGCTGTGGTGGTTGAAGTGGCGTGATTACTGGACAGTCGCGCTGGCGGTGGCATGGGCGCCGGTCGCTGTCTGCTGCTGATTCAGCTGACGGGTGTTTTCAACTTCCGCCGCATTGGCATTGGCCTGGGCTTTTTTGTCCATTCGATGCGCCGAAGTAGGAGCGGTCGTACCCACGCTCCTTGCATTGCTGACCGTGGTTGCGGTGTCCTGGTCTCCAGCGCCGCCTGTAATTGTGGACCTGCCGTCCGCAGTCGTAGGTACCGTGTTATTTGGAACCGCCGGGTTGGCATTGGGGGCGGCGCCGGTGCTGGTGCCGGCCGCGATAGCGGGAATCGCGATAAGAACCGAACTACACAGCAACGCGGAAATACAGGCATTGTTAAGGGTGCTTCTCATTGTTTCTCTCCTGGGCGGGGCTACACACGCTCCTCAGAGCAACGTGTTAGAGTCGGCGTTGTTCCGTAACCACGGATGGGCATGGGGCCTAGTGCGAGTCCGCTTTGGGTCCAGGCTGTGTGAAAACGGTCGAGTCGGCTAGGATTGCCGGAGGTGATGCTGCGGGGGCTTAGATGAAGCGCTTCGTTGAGGGTGAAGAGCGCCAGCAGGGCGTCCTGCT
>Ga0182024_10002694_pt1 | contig 43638 bp, 41 predicted proteins | sample P32metaG_FD_120480 | JGI IMG/M metagenome (GOLD analysis project Ga0182024, IMG submission 120480) | Permafrost microbial communities from Stordalen Mire, Sweden - P3-2 metaG (Illumina Assembly) | ecosystem: Environmental > Terrestrial > Soil > Wetlands > Permafrost | place: Sweden: Stordalen... | reverse complement strand
GAGCCGCACGCCGGCGTGGATGGTGAAATAATCGACGCCCTGCTCGCACTGCTCGATCAGCGTGTCCTTGTAGCACTCCCAGTCGAGTTTGACGGGATCGCCGTTGACCTTCTCCAGCGCCTGGTAGATCGGCACGGTGCCGATCGGCACCGGCGCGTTGCGCAAAATCCATTCGCGGGTGTTGTGGATGTTGCGGCCGGTGGAGAGGTCCATCACGGTGTCGGCGCCCCAGCGGATCGACCACACCATCTTCTCGACTTCTTCCTCCACCGAAGAGGTGACGGCGGAGTTGCCGATATTGGCGTTAATCTTGGTGAGGAAGTTCCGCCCGATCGCCATCGGCTCCAATTCGCCGTGGTTGATGTTCGAGGGGATGATGGCGCGGCCGCGCGCCACTTCGCTGCGCACGAATTCCGGTGTGACGAACAGCGGCACCGCGGCGCCAAAACTTTCGCCGTCGTCATGGGCGGCCTGCGCGACGTCGAGCATCTGCTGGCGGCCGAGATTTTCGCGCTCGGCGACGTAGATCATTTCCTTGGTGATGACGCCGGCGCGGGCCCATTCCAGTTGGGTGAGCGGCTGTCCGGCGTTTGCAGCGCGCATCGGCCTCGGCGTGTTCGGAAAATTCCGCGCCAGGTGCTTTCCCGAAACGTTGCCGTTGTCGACCGGCCGGATCGGGCGGCCGTCGTATTCCTCGACGCCGCCGCGCTCCTTCACCCATTCGATGCGGGTGCGCTTGAGGCCGCGCTCGACGTCGATGGCGGCATCGTTTTCGGTGTAGGGCCCGGACGGATCGTAGACCCGCACCGGCTCCTCACCCGAACTGGCATCGAGTGCAATCTCGCGCAGCGGCACGCGCAGGTCGGGCGCGCTCTGCGGCACCGAGAAGATCTTGCGCGAGCCGGAGATCGGGCCGGTCGTGACCTTCGGCGTGGCGAGATCGGTTTCGGTGAGGGGCTTGTTCATGGTCTGCTTCCTTGGTTCGTTCCTTGAGTGGGCCGTGGTTCGTTCCTGATCCTTAGCGACTGCCGGTGGCCGCCACTTGGGATCAGGCGCTGGCCACGTAGCCGAAATAACAGAGCGCGAGGCCGAGGATGACGAGCACGCCGCCCGTCACCGGGTAGACCTGTTTGTTCTTCACGTACTTCGCCCCGTAGCCCATCAGCTTGTCCGGTATCAGCACGCGCGCGGCGCCGCGGATCAGCATCAGCCAGCCGATCAGCGTGATCAGCACGCGCCAGTTCGCCACCCAGACGTTATGCACGAGCACGATGGCAAGGCCGGCGGCGACATCGAGCATGCCGAACAGAAACACCAGCGTCACGCTGCCCAGCACTTCCGTCGCCAAGGTGCGAAAGGCGCGGGGATTGAGCAGAAGGCCGGCGCCGGGGATCAACAGCAGCGGGCCCAGCAGCCGGGCAAGGAAGATCGATGTCTGCACCTCACGCTCCCGCGGTTGGATCCAGGCCGGCTTGGACGGTGTGCTGCTTTGAGGGCAAGTTTCCGTCCCTTCGCCGGCATGACCCGGATCAGGTTCAAAGGGTTTTTCGCCGGTCCGGCGAACTCTCAGCTCCCTGCGGAGCTCCCCTCGGAACACCCGTTAATCTAGGCCGCTGGCGCGGGGTGTCAATGTGACGGCGGCCGTTCGCCCGGGCGCCGGCGCAGCCCTCTGTTGCGAAGATATCCTACCTCCGCCCGCCAGCCTCGGCCCTTGCGGGGGCGAGATTGCCCTTGCATGCGCCCGGCAATTGCGATGTTGACTAAAGGACATCCGCTTGCCGGGAGGGGGGAGCAAAGGAGACCGCCATGGACGCCCGTTCGAGCCGCTATCACGAGGTCTACGCGCGCTGGCGGCGCGACCCGCAGGGCTTTTGGGGCGAGGCGGCGGCCGCGATCGACTGGATCGAGCAGCCCAAGACGGTGTTCGACCCCAAGGCCGGCATCTACGGCCGCTGGTTCGTCGGCGGCGTCTGCAACACCTGCTTCAACGCGGTCGACCGCCACGTCGATGCCGGGCGCGGCGAGCTGGCCGCCATCATCTACGATTCGCCGCTCGCCGGCGCACAGCGCATCATCAGCTATCACCGCCTGCTGACCGAGACGCAGGTGCTCGGCGGCATGCTGCGCGACCTCGGCGTGGGGCCGGGCGACCGCGTCATCCTCTACATGCCGATGGTGCCGGAGGCGGTGATCGGTATGCTCGCCTGCGCGCGCATCGGCGCCATCCATTCGGTGGTGTTCGGCGGCTTTGCCGCGCCCGAACTGGCGACGCGCATCGACGACGCCAAGCCGAAAGTCATCCTCTCGGCGAGCTGCGGGCTCGAGCCCGGCCGCACCATCGCCTACAAGCCGCTGCTCGACGAGGCGATCGCGCTGTCGCAGCACAAGCCGCAGGCCTGCCTGATCCTGCAGCGCCCGCAGCTCACGGCGTCACTAGTCGCAGGCCGCGACCGCGACTGGGCGTCGATGCGCGACTACGCGCTGGTCCATGCCCGCTCGGCGTTCGATTGCGTGCCGGTCGCGGCGACCGACCCGCTCTACATTCTCTATACGTCGGGCACCACTGGCCGGCCCAAGGGCGTGGTGCGCGACAACGGCGGCCACATGGTCGCGCTCGAATGGTCGATGAAAAATCTCTACGGCGTCGAGCCGGGCGAGGTGTACTGGGCGGCGTCCGACGTCGGCTGGGTGGTCGGCCACAGCTACATCGTCTATGCGCCGCTGCTGCACGGCTGCACCACCATCCTGTACGAGGGCAAGCCGGTCGGCACGCCCGACGCCGGCGCGTTCTGGCGCGTGATCGCCGAGCACGGCTGCGCCGCCATGTTCACCGCGCCGACCGCATTCCGCGCCATCAAGAAGGAGGACCCGCAGGGCAAGCTTTTCGCCCGCTACGACCTCTCGAAATTCCGCACCCTGTTCCTCGCCGGCGAGCGCGCCGATCCCGACACCATCGTGTGGGCGGAAAGGCTGTTGAAGATCCCGGTGATCGATCACTGGTGGCAGACCGAGACCGGTTGGGCGATCGCCGGCAACCCGATGGGGCTCGGCATGCTGCCGGTCAAGCTCGGCTCGCCCACGGTGGCGATGCCCGGATACGACGTGCGCATCGTCGACGATGCCTGCCGCGAGGTCGCGCGCGGCCAGATGGGCTCGATCGTCATCAAGCTGCCGCTGCCGCCGTCGTGCCTGCCGACCTTGTGGCAGGCCGACGAACGCATGCGCGAAAGCTATCTCGACGAGTTCCCCGGCTACTACAAGACCGCCGACGCCGGCTACAAGGACGACGACGATTACATCTACGTCATGGGCCGCACCGACGACATCATCAACGTCGCCGGCCATCGGCTCTCGACCGGCGGCATGGAGGAGGTTTTGGCCTCGCATCCCGACGTCGCCGAATGCGCCGTGCTCGGCATCAGCGACGCGCTCAAGGGCGAAGTGCCGTGCGGCTTCATCGTGCTCAAGTCCGGCGTCAACCGGCCGCCGGCGGAGATCGAGAAGGAATGCGTCGCGCTGATCCGCGAAAGGATCGGCCCGGTCGCGAGCTTCCGCCTCGCCATCACGGTGGCGCGGCTGCCGAAGACGCGGTCGGGCAAAATCCTGCGCGGCACCATCAAGAAGATCGCCGACGGCGACAGCTGGGCCACACCCGCCACGATCGACGATCCGGCGGTGCTGGAAGAGATCGGGACGGCGTTGAAAGAGCACGGCGTGGGGCGTTAGCGTACCCTACGCTTGCCCAATTTCAGACGTTGGTTGCGCATCATGCGCGGTGCCGGAAACTTGATCGCACTCGGTTTGGTGGTGTGGAGCGTGCAAGGCTCCGCGCAGGCACCCACCGAGGCGCCCGCAGCGCAGGTCGAACCGCCTGCACCGCAGGTCGAACCTCCGCCACCGCGGGTCGAACCGGCACCGCAAGGTCAACCTGCGGCAAGTGAAAAGCCGGCCGAAAGCAGCGCGCCGGCCACGCCGCCCGCACCGGCTGCGGTGCCCGCGCCGGCCGCGCCGCACCCGCCGACTGCCGAAGATATCTGCCGCGCGGTCGAGCGGGATGCGGCGGAGAACGGCCTGCCGGTGGAATTCTTCGCCCGCGTGATCTGGCAGGAGAGCCGCTTCAATGCGCTCGCGGTGAGCGGCAAGGGCGCGCAGGGCATCGCGCAGTTCATGCCGCGCACGGCGGACTTCCGCGGGCTCGCCAACCCGTTCGATCCGATCGAGGCGCTGCATCATTCGGCGAGCTACCTGCGCGACCTGCGCGCGCAGTTCGGCAATCTCGGCCTCGCCGCGGCGGGCTATAACGCCGGCCCGGGCCGGGTCGGCGCCTGGCTTGCCGGGCACCGGACGCTGCCGAGCGAGACCCGCAATTACGTGGCGATCATCACCGGCTGGACCGCGGACGAATGGGCGTCGCCCTCGCCGCCGAAAACCTCGGAGACCACGATCCCGCAGGGCGTGCCGTGCAGCAGGCTCGCCAACCTCATCCTGGCGCCGCGGGAAGAAGCGCAGCGCATAGCGGCCTACGTGCCGCGCTGGGGCGCGCAGCTCACTGCCAACTGGTCGGAGAGCAAGGCCTGGGCCACCTACCGGGTGCTGCAGAAGCAGTACGCGGCGCTGATCGGCGACCGCGAGCCGATCGTGCTGCGCAGCCGCACCTCCGGCCTCGGCGGCGCCACGCGCTACATCATCCGCATCGCCGACGACGATCGGACATATGTGGAGAAGCTGTGCCGCAAGCTGATCGGCGCCGGCGGCGCCTGCGTGGTGCTGCGCAACATCACCGGTCGGTCGTGAGCGCGGCTGTCAGGTGCGCTTGATGGCGCGCACGTGCAGGCCGAAATAAAGCAGCTCGCGGCTGCCTTTGTCGTTCGCCGACATGCGCTCCAGCATGCGCAAGACGACCCGCATCGCGCCGCGCTCGATGACGCTCGGCCCGGCCACGCCATAGCGCCGCGCCACCGCATCGACGAGCCGCAGCTCCTGGCCCTGAAACTCGAAGAAATTGCCGTTCTCGGTCATTTCGGCGATGTCGAAGCCGATGCGCCCGAGATGATGCTCATAGAAGTAGCGGCTGAACCCGGTGACATAGTGATAGGGGGCGAAATGGGTCATGCTGCAAAACGGCGCCGTGACGATGAGCGTGCCGCCGGGCTTGAGCAGGCGATGCAGCTCTTGCAGGGCCGGCACCGGATCCGTCACATGCTCGAGCACCTCGGTGCACAGCACGGCGTCGAACGAGGCGTCGGGCGCCGGAATGTCGGTGATGTCGCCGACGAGATCGATCTTCGAGGTGTCCCAGGAACCGGTCTGGAAACCGACGCCGCCCGAGCCGTCGTATTGCGCCAAGTCCTGCGACACGTACTGAAGATGGCCGCAATATTTCCGGTACAGGCCTTCGCCGGCGCCGGCGTCGAGCAGGCGCGCGCCGCCCGGCAGCTCGGAAAGAACCTTCTCGACCCAAGCCTCGCGCGTCGTCTCGTTGGCGAGGCCGACGCGATAGCTGCCGTCGCGCCAGCGCAGCAAGCGTTCGCGCCCGAACACCCGGATGGCCGCGCTCTTGAGTGCAGCCCGGCTTTTGTTCAGGACCGACATCGCAGCAAATCCGCCCTCACGTAGAGCCTGTCGTTCGCCAGGTCCAACGCTATCAAGTAGCCGAGCGACGAAAGCTTCTGGTGCAATTCCCGGGGATGCCTGGCGCCGATCCAGAAATCGAACGGCGCGGCCTCGACATAGATCAGCTTGGGCAGAATGGCGCCGAATCCGGCGACGACCTCGTATTCCGCGCCCTCGACGTCGATATGGGCGATGTCAATTTCGTCGATGCCGGCCCCGCGGCAGAAGGTGTCGATCCTAAAACCCTCGACCGTGATCGGCGTGTTGCTCTGCCGGATGAAATCGAAGCGGCGCGCAAAGGCGGCGGAATGGCGGTAGAGCGAGCCTTGCGATCCGGTCTTGGCGTCGGCAAAGCGGCCGTCATGCGACTGGTACCAGGTGACGGGCCCGTCCCGATCGCAAATGGCGGCGTTGACGGGCTCGCCGCCGAACGGGCGGACATTGCCGGCGACGACCGCATAGCGGTCCGGATCGGCTTCGAACGATACGACGCGCGCACCCGAAAATTTCTGCTTGAAGCGAATGGAATCGCCGCCGTCATAGGCGCCGATGTCGAAAATGACGCGCGGCGCGACGCCGAACTCGTCAGCCCACGCCATGGTGAAACGGCTGCGGTAGAGGCGCCGCTGTTCGCCGCTGCCCGGCATGGCGCAGGCGAATTCGCCGTCGAGCTCGGCCGCGCTGCGCACCAGACTCAGGTTGTCGATGCGCGTCCTGAGCGATTCGACTTCGGCGAGCAGCGCCTGATCGGACCAGCGCCGGCCGAATTTCTGCACCAGCCGCCGCATCGCGCGGTGCGCCAGGCCCAGCGGGCGGTCTTGATCGTCGGTCACGGCAGGCTTTCTCCCGTCACGGCGCGGCGCGCGCTGGCTTCGGTTTCGCGCCCGGCGAGGATCGCCTGGTAGCGCGGCGCGATGGCCTGCCAGGTAAAACGCTCGCGCCATCGCGCCTTGCCGGTGGCGCCAAGGCGCGCCAGCGTGTCGGGATCGTTCATGCAGCGTTGCATGTCGCGCGCCAGCGCCGACGGATCGGCCCGCGTGAAGCCCTGCGGATCCACGGGCGCCGGGCAGATCGACCCGCCGCCGGTCCAGCGCGCGATCTCCTCGGCGTTGCCGACCGGCACCGAAAGAAACGGCGTGCCGGCGGCCGCCGCCTCGAACAGCACCAGCGGCGAATACTCGATATTGGAGGCGAACACGAGGAGGTTCGCGGTCTTGAAGACCTCGACCAGATCGGACCGCGGCAGGTTGGTACACAGCACCCGCTTCCCCGGCTGCGCATCGGCCCGCGCGATCCACGCCGCGGTTTCTCCCAGGATCTGCCGCTGCCGGAGCATCGCCCGATAACGCGCCTTGACGCCCTTCAAGCCTTCCGCGCCCAGCACATCGGCGGCGCGGCGCGCCGCCGTCGCAACGCGCCCGGTCCATCGTTGCGGCACCGGCCAGTTGCCGTTGAGGATCAGCGTGGTGCGGCGGCCGCCGCCATCGAGCCGCGCGTAGGCTTCGGCGATCTCGCGGTGCCCCTTCATGGCGATCGGGCTGCCGACGGTCAGAAACACGAAGTCTTCGTCGGCAATGCCCAATCGCGCGCGGATGCCGGGATCGGGCGCGCCATCGAACTCGAGCTCGCTCGCGCCATTCGGCACGATCGAGAAATTGCCGAGCCCGTGAGCGCGCGCGAAGTCGATGTCGCGGTATTTCTCGGCATAAAAGATGAGATGGTCGAACTTGCGCAGCACTTGCGGCATCTGTCGAAAATAATCGAAAAAATCCGGATCGTGGAGGCCGGAGAAGCCGCAGGGTACGAACACCTTTCGCGCCGCGATGCGATCGAGCACCGGCCACAGCGCGTCGAACGTCCATTGCTGCGCCGCCTTGACCAGGACCGCATCGGCGCCGAAGCCGGCGACGAAGTCGCGATAGCGCTCGACCTCGCCGCGCATGCCGCGGGCGAGGTTGCCGCGGACCTTGAACTCGCGGATGCGCACGCCGTCGATCACAGCGGCATTGCGCTCGGCGAGATGACTGGTCGCCACCGTGACGTCGTGACCGGCGCGCGCCAGGCGCGAGGCGACTTGGCGCATCACCTCCTGCACGCCGCCGCGGCTGGGGTGATAGAACTCGCAGCACAACAGCAATCGCATGGGCCGCGCAGCCATCAGCGGTGCCGCAACCGTCTGGCGCCGTGCCAGCCGAGCCGCAGCAGCGGCCACGCCGGACCGAGCACGGCCCAATATCGCTTCTGCAAAGAGCGGCGGCGCAACTTGTTGATCCGCCGCGCGACGCGGGCGGGCACGTCGGAGCCGGGCGCGCTCGCGTCGATGCGCGCGCCGGCCTGTTCGATCAGCGTTCGCATGGCCTCGAAGTCGGGATCGCGCGAAACGAGGCCGAAGGCGCTGTGCATCAGCGCTGCGACGTCGCGATGCAGCGCGCTCGGCGCAGTGTCGCCAGCCGCCGCGGCGAGATTCTCGGAGGAAATCAGCACCAACTTTTCCTGAAACGGGTTTTGCGCCACGCGCGACATGCTCCCCGGCGTCTCGCAGTAGATGGTCAGGCGCTCCGGCAGGTTGGCGAGATGCCAACGCCGCGCCAGGCGCGACCATAGCTCGTAGTCCTCCGGCGGCTGGCGCGCCGGATCGGTCGCATAGCCGCCGACTTCCTCGAGCGCCGACTTGCGCAGCATCACCGAGCTGTGGACGAACGGGTTGTCGAACAAAAGCTCGAACCGCAAGGCCGCATCGTCGGCCGGATGGTCGTGAAACCGCCGCGCCGGCCGGTCGCCGCTGCGAATTTCCGCGCGCGTGCCGAGCAGCGCATGGTCCGGATTGGCCTCCATGAACGCCACCTGCCGGGCGAGCCGCGTCGGCATGGCGACATCGTCCTGGTCCTGCCGCGCGATGTAGCGGCCGCGCGCGAGCGCGATGCCGCGATTGAGGGTGCCGGCGAGCCCGGCATTGTCTTGGTGGACGACGCGCAGGCGCGGGTCATGAATGCCGTCGAGTATTGCCGCGGTGGCGTCGGTCGAGCCGTCGTTGATGGCGATCAGCTCGAAATCCGCAAAACTCTGCCGCAGGATGCTGGCGACGGCCTGCGGCAATTCGGCGGCGCCGTTGTGGGCCGGGAGCACGACACTGACCAGCGGCGAGGTCACGGCCCTAGAGCGCGCCGGCCAGTGCGCCGGTCCGGCGCGGATCGCATGCGCGCCGCAAAGTCATTCCTTCGTCGCCCGCCATGGCAGCACCGGAGCCACCACGCCGGCGCGAGCCGTGGTCCAATACGGCGAGGCGCTCAGGCCGCCGGCGATCCTGAGAAACACCGCGTAGCGCGTATTGCCCGGCTGCGAATACCAAGCCTGGTTGTGAACGCCGGCGTGGAGTTCGAGCCGGAACAGGCCCTCGTTGAGGAACCGCTTCGGTATGGCGCTCTCGAGGATCACGGGGCCGGCATCGAGCCGCGGCCAATTCTCCTGCGCCTCGTCCGTCGTCACGGTCCAGTACAGGCGCACCCCGGCCTCGTTCACCAGCGAATAGCCGAAATTCAATCCGGGGTGCGGCTTCTTGATGGTGAGCGCAATCTGCACCACGGCCTGCCGGTCGTTCGGGATCGGCCGCTCGATGGTGGTTCCGTCGGCGTCCGCGACGCGGAAGGAGCGCAGCGCGAAATATTCGGTATCGAGCTCCTGGTCCGCCGGCGGCCGCCACTCGCCCTTGTGGGTGGATTGCGCCCGATCGCCGAACAGATAGTGGCTGGTGGTGGCGTAGGTGTCGGCGCTGTCTTCGATCAAGCGGCCGCCGTCGATCCAGATCACGCGGTCGCACAGTTGATCGATCGCGCTCATGTTGTGTGACACGAACAGCACGGTGCGGCCGCTGCGCGACACGTCCTGCATCTTGCCGAGGCAGCTCTTCTGGAATTCCGCGTCGCCGACCGCCAGCACCTCGTCGACCACCAGGATCTCGGCTTCGAGATGCGCCGCGACCGCGAAGGCGAGCCGCAGCAGCATGCCGCTCGAATAGCGCTTGACCGGCGTATCGATGAAACCCTCGACGCCGGAGAATGCGACGATCTCGTCGAACTTCCGCTCGATCTCGGCGCGCTTCATGCCGAGGATGGTGCCGCTCAGGAATATGTTTTCCCGTCCGGTCAGCTCGTAATGGAAGCCGGTGCCGACTTCAAGGAGCGTGCCGGCGCGGCCGTTGACGCGCATCAGGCCGGTGCTCGGCGCCGTGATCTGCGAAACGATCTTGAGGAGCGTGCTCTTGCCCGAGCCGTTGCGGCCGATGATGCCGACGACCTCGCCCTCCTCGACCGCGAACGAGACGTCCTTGAGCGCCCAGAACGGCTCGACGCCGCCGGCCGATCGCGCGGCGTGGCTGCGGCGCATGACGCGGCCGCCCCACTCGGACAAGGCGTCGCGCAGGGTGCGCAGCCTGTGCTGCTGCAGCGCGCCGCGCTGGTAGTGCTTGCCGATGCCTTGCGCTTCGATGGCGATCGTCATGCGTCAGATCCGATCGACCAGCGTGCCTTCGAGCCGCCGCAGGATAGTGAGGCCGGCCCACAGCAGCAGCGCCGTCAGCACCAGTGTGAGCGCCAGTCCGGCGGCTGACGGCGGTTCGCTGCCGGCCAGCGCCCAGCGCGTCGCATCGACCATGACGGCGATGGGATTGAGGCGGTAGATCGCGCGCACGCTCTGCGGCACGATGCTGGCCGGATAGGCGATCGGGCTCAGATACATGGTGATCTGCAGCGCGAACGGCAGCATGATGCCGATGTCGCGATAGATCGCCTGCAGCGGCGCGAGGCACAGCCCGATGCCGTAGCCGAACAGGCCGACCAGCAGCACCACGGCCGGAATGAATATGACGGTCCAGTGCAGGCTGGTCCCGAAGATCAACGCGATGACGATGAGGGCGACCACGCCGAGCGCGCAGTCGAGCGCCGCCGAGCACGGCGCGATCAGCGGAATGATGACGCGCGGGAAGTACACCTTGGTGATCAGCGTCGCATTGCCGAGCAGGCTGAGCGCGCCTTCGGAAACCGTGCGGCTGAAATATTGCCAGATCACCAGCCCGGCGAAGGCGAACACCGGATAGGGCATACCCTCCGACGGCACGCGGATGAAGACGACGAACACCAGCGTGAAGATCGCGGTCGTGAAGATCGGCTGCAGCAGCGCCCACATGATGCCCAGAGCGGCCTGCCGGTAACGGATCGCCAGATCGCGCATGACCAGCACCGCGAGGATGCCGCGCGCCCCCCACAGGTCGGCGAGTTCTTCGCTGATCCGGCGATCGTCGATCGGCTTGATGATCTTCATGGGCGAAAAATGCCGGTGCCGTCAGTCGCGCGGCAGGGCGAGCCAGCCGGCGGGCAGCAGGTCCGGCGTGTCGGCGGTCCTGGTGAACCAGGGCTTTGGTGCGATGACGATCTGGCCGCCGCGCGCGGCCAGCCACGCCGCCCACCAGCTCAGCGAGGAATTGGCGATGATGTGGTGCCGGCACGACGCCATCAGGCGCAACTCGTCCTGCGCGGCGCCGGGATCGTTGGCATCGACGACGACCGTGTCGCTTTCGGCAAGATGCTCGCGGCACCACGGCCAATCGTCCGAGAAGATGAAGAACTGCGCCGCAGGCGCGCGCTCGCGCACGAGCCGCATGGCGCGCCGGTAGTAGCCGGGCGAGCACAGGCCGTGGTGATTGAGTTGCGCGGCGTTGAGATAATCGCCGCGCCGTACGTGAACGCACACGGCGTCGGCCACCGCGCCGATGCGCGCGAGCCAATGCGCATTGACGGCGTTCGGCATGCTGGCGAATGTCAGCTCGCTGCGGATCGCGTCGCCGCTATCGTCGAAATAGCGCGCACTCTGCCAATAGCCGACGAGGTAGGTCTGGGCGCCGAGGCTGCCGAATCTCGGGTCGAAATCGAAGCTCTGCTCGGCGAACACCGAGAAAGTTGTTGTTGCCGCCTGTGCATCGGCCGGATCGGCCGTCGAACGAAACAAGTTTGCGACACCGTCAAGCCACTCATAGGGCGTGGAACGCGGGAACCGAATGGCGGTGCCCCGCGGTGCATGCGCGTAACCGGCAAAGCTGACCGCCGCCGCGATCCTGTAGCCGGCGAGCGCATAGCTCCGCCGCTGCTGGCGCAGCGTCAGCGCCGTCGCATCGAGCACGAGGTTCGAGCCGGTGCGCCGCGCCAGGCTGCGGCCGGCCGCATATTGGAACATCTGGTTGCCGAGGCCGCCCAACAGCCGCGCGACGACGCAGCGGCCGTTTGCCTCGGGCTTGGCGATTTCATTTGCGAGGGTGTCGCGCCCCGCGTCAGCCGCCAGAGATTCCGTCACGGCCGCCCCAGGCTCGCCTGCCGGTAGTCGCCGCGATCGATGCGGCGCGCGCGCGTCATGGTGAGCAGGCGATAGAACAGGCGGTTGAACCACGCTTCGGGCAGGAGTTTGGCGAGGCCGAGGAGGCCCGCGGCCTGCAGCGGCCAGACCTTGCCGGGCGCGGCGCGGTTTGCCCGCCACGCCGCAATGAGCGCCGGCAGCCGGTAGAGATCGCGGTGATTGGTGCGGATATGACGCCAGATCGTGCCGTGCATCTGTGCCGCGTGCGACATCAGCATGCCGCCGGAGCTGACCTGATAGATGAACAGCGGCTTGGCGATCTCGACGCCGCGAAATCCCGCGCGCAGCAGGCGGATGTTGAACTCCCAATCCTCGGTGCCGTCGCGCATCGCCTCGTCGTAGCCGCCGGCCGTCTGCCATGCGGCCCGGCGGATCAGCATGCAATAAGGAAGCTGGTTGAGGAACAGCTGGTCGAAGCGGTTGAAGTGCCGCGGCATCACGCCGTCCATGGCGCCGGCAAGCCGCATGTGGCTGAACACGAATCCGACCTCGGCCGGCGCATCGCGCAGCATCGCTGCGGTCTCGGCGAGGAACGACGGTTCGATGCGGTCGTCCTGGTCGAGCGGAAGCACGAAGGCGCCGCGCGCGGCGCGGAAGCCGGTATTGCGGGCGCCCGCGAGCCCGCGGTTGTCCTGATGCAGGACGCGGATTTCCGGATCGAGGTCAGCAAGCCGTTGCGGCGTCGCCGCTTCGGTCGAGCCGTCATCGACGATGATGGTCTCGAAGTCGCGGAAGGTCTGCGACGCGAGGCTCGCGCACAGGCCGTCGAGAAAGCGCGCGCCGTTATAGAACGGCACGACCACGCTGACCGTGGGCTCGCTCACTTGTGCATCCGATGTGGTGTTGATCCCATGCTACCGCAGTCCGGGTGACTCGCGTCCCCGGCGGTCTCGATGCGGCGGCGGCATCCGCGGCTAAGCTACGCCGACGGCCGCCGGCGCAACCAATACCCGCACTTCGCGCCCCAGCAGTTCGAGCAGGACGGCGACGCGACGCTCGTCGACGATCCGTTCCAGCATGCCCCTCGCGTCGGCAAAAATGCCCTCGATCAGTCGCACCCGGCTGCCCGGTCCGAGGTTGGCGGGAAGCCCGAGCGTGACTAGGCCGTCGCCGGTCTCGCGCGCGCGGATCTCGTCAACGACGCCGTCGGGCACCGGCAGCGGCGCCTCGCTGGCAAGGACCAGCCGGCTCACGCCGAAGGTCGAATGGATGGCGCGCCAGCGGTCGCGCGCGAGGTCGAGCGCGACGAAGACGTAGCGGGGAAACAGCGGCCGCGCCACGGTGTCCTCGCGGCGGGCGTGGCGGCGGCGCCGTGCATAGCGCGGCAGATAGGTGCGAAAGCCCTGGCGGCGCAGATTGAGGTCGGCGCAGGCCTCGCGATTGGGCTGCGTGTGCACGACGTACCAGCGCGCGCCCGGCGTCATGGCGCTCCTCCGTCGCGTGCCGCGGCCGTTGCCGGCATGCGCACGCGCAGCAGCGCCGGGACGTAGACCCGATCGGCGCCGACGGCGCGTAACGCCGCCTCGAACGCGCCGCGCGGGTCGGTGAGCGCCGTCACCACCACGGCATCCACCGCGCCGAGCGCCGCGAGGTCGGCCGCAAGCCGCGCGGCGCCGCCGACGGCGATGCAGCCCAGAATCTCGACCGGATGCTCGCGCGCGACGAGGCCCGCGATCTCCGCGAGGTCGCCGGCGCCGAGCAGCGCCAGCCGGCGCTGGCCGCGCGCCGCCGCGAGGCCGAACAGCTCGCTGCATTGCGTTCGCGCCTCGCGGAAGAACGAGAACGATCTGGCCAGATAGGTCGCGGTCAGCCGCGATTTCTCGGCAAACCCGCGCGGCGTCAGGTAATAGGCATAGCGCCGCGGCGGCACCTGGCCGACCTTGATGAGGCCGGTACGCGCGCAGCGCTTGAGATACGCATTGGCAAGCCCGAGCGCGATGCCGAGTTCGCGCGCCACCGAGCGCTGCGTGACCGACGGGTCGCGCTCCACCACGTCGAGCACGCCAAGCACGATCTCGTCGTCCGACGCGTCGCGCCGGGCATTGTTGGTCCCGACTGCCGCCGGCGCTGCCACGCTGCTTGACCCTCGCACTATGATGTTCACGGTATGAACGAGAGCGACTGTAGGACGTTCATCACGTGAACGTCAATCCCCGTTCCGGCGGGGCGCTTGCCTAGCTACGCAGCACGCGCTTTCGCGGCGGCAGCACCTGGAGCGCGTCGGGGGCGAATTCCACGTTGTGCCAGAGGAGGCGGCGGTTGCCTGCGGTGAACAGCGTGCCGTCGAAGCCGTGGAACAGCCGGGTCTCCGCCTGCGGATAAAAGTGCATGGCGTCGATGCCGTTGTCGGGAATGCCGAACAGCCCGTAAAGCTCGTCGCGCACGAAGAACGCATCCCAGCAATTGGCGCAAACCAGCGAGTAGCCCTTCTCCTTGCCGAGCTCGATCATCGCCAGCAGCGATGCGCCCTGGTTGATCCGCGGGTCCGCATCCTGCACAAACAACACGTCGTTCGGTACGCTCGGATTGAATTCGATCAGGACGACGCGCGGGCGATATTTCTCGACCGACTTCCAGATGTGCCAGTCGTTGCCATCGACATCGATCGACAGCAGATCGAAATCCGCCGGCACGTCGTAGGCGGCAAGGATATTGTCGAGCGCGTCCTTGCCGTCCCAGCCCACCAAGCGATTGACCGCTTTGACCCGCGGATAAGGGTGGGTAGCCGACAGCGCCGCGAACTTCGCCGCCGAGCCTTCGATCAGCACGCCGCTCCAGTTCTTGTTGGCAATCAGGTTCCAGGTATTGCTCAGGAACTTGCCATCCCAGGCGCCGAACTCGACGCACAACCTGTGCCGCTCGCCGATCACCTCGAAGATTTTTTCGAGAATGCCGTCCTGGCCGATCTGCGAGGTCACGGTGGAGCGGAACTTAAGCAGCCAGGCGCAATCTTCCCTGGTTCTGTCGACCGGGCGGTGATCGATCCGGGGCATTGCACACACACTCATGGCGCGGCCGCGTTTCTGGCGCGGCGGTCAGCGTTGCTTGGGCGGGCCGGCGGTGGCTTCGAGGACAGGTGGCGGGCCGGCGGAATGCCTTGGCGCGCCCGCCGCTTGCCGGCCGAGCGCGACAAGGTCGGCACGCGCCCGCTGGGGAACAGCGACGATGACGTCATCCACCACGCTGATGAAAGGCTCACCGCAAGCGCCGAGTGCGGCGGTGACTTGGGAAAAATCCGGCCAATGCTCTCTTTGGTGCGGCGGCGGCGGCGGTTCGAGAAACAGGCGCGCGTCATCGATCAAAATGAACGGCTCGGGCAGCCGGGCGGCGGCGAGGACGGCCAGTTCTTGCAGGAGCGGACATTCGGCCTGTTGGCCCGCCGTCGCGCCGCCGCTCCAATGGGCGTCGAGCCAGAACAGCGGTCGGCTCAGGGTCGGGATCAAGGTTGCGAGTTCTCTCGGGGAATCGCCCAGAATGAAGTGGACATTACGCAATCGACTATGGCGCCGGCGAGCAGAGTGCCAGAGCTGCTCGCTCGCTTCGATGGAATAGACATCGGGGAAAACTTTCGCGGCCCAGCTGGCGCTATCGCCCAGATACGTACCGGTCTCGACAAAGCAGCGCAGATCGAAACGTTGCTTCAAGAACACGACCAGCGCTTCCGGGACACCAGGATGGACTCGGCCCATTGCTGAACTCCACACGGCGTCGCCGGCAAAACCAATTGCGCGGGATAGCGGTTATTCGTTCTTGCCGCCGAGCTGCTTGAGCTTGGCGAACACCGCCTCGACGTTGAGGTCGTCGCCCGGCTTCTTCGCCGCCGCCGCTGGGGCGGCGGGCTCGGGCTCTTGCTTCGGTGCCGTGGTGACCGCGGCGGGAAGCAGCGTCGCCCCCTGCTCCTCGACCGGCTCCGGTTTCTCCTTGGCGGCGCGCTGCACTTCGAGGTCGAGGTCGATCTGCGAGCACAGGCCGAGCGTCACTGGATCGAGCGGCGTCAGGTTCGCCGAATTCCAGTGCGTGCGCTCGCGGATCGCCAGAATGGTCGACTTGGTGGTGCCGACGAGCCGCATGATCTGGCTGTCCTTGAGCTCCGGATGATTGCGCACCAGCCAGAGAATGGCGTTCGGCCGGTCCTGGCGGCGCGACACCGGCGTGTAGCGCGGACCCTTCTTTGGCTTGGCTTCCGGCAGGCGGACCTTCGGCTCGGCGATGTGCAGCCGATAATTCGGATCGGCTTCGGCCGTGGCGATCTCGTCGCGCGTCAATTGGCCGGTGAGGATGGGATCGAGCCCCTTGATGCCCTGTGCGGCGTCGCCATCGGCGATCGCCTTGACCTCGAGCGGATGCAGGTTGCAGAGCGCAGCGATCTGATCGAACGACAGCGAGGTGTTCTCGACCAGCCACACGGCTGTCGCCTTCGGCATCAGGGGCGCGGTCGCCATCTGTAAATCTCCTCTGCGCTCCGCCCGCCTTGTTTTTAGGCGAAGCCACTCACGTCATCAGGGATGACTGGAAAAGCAGCACGAATATAGGCGGCTCGCCGGCCGCGTGCAACCGCCGTGGCCGGGTGTACCGAGCGCGGCGGCCGCTGCCGGTAGCCGCTGTGGGTAGCCGTCTTGGCGGTCCATGGCGCCGGCCGTATAATTGCGGCAAATCATCTCGTCGCGCGCCGCAAAGGGGTTGACGATGAACAGGATTCTCACGCCCGCGGAGGGCTTGCCGGCCGCGCTGCGGAGCCCCGCGGCGAAGACCGTGACGGTGCTGAGCCCGCTGGGCACGCCGCCCAAGATCACCAGGAAGCAGGCGGCGGCGCGGCTCGAAAGCCTCGACGGCAAGACCGTCTATCTGGTCGATTGCCGGTTCGACGATTCGATCGAGCTGCTCAAGCAGGTCGCGGCCTGGTTCGCCGCGCACATGCCGGGCGTCACGACGCGGATCGTGTCCCTGTCGGCGACCTACCAGAAGGACGATCCGAAGACCTGGAACGAGATCAAGGCGAACGGCGATGCCGCCATTATCGGCGTCGGCCATTGCAGCAATTGCGCGCCCGCCGTCACCACGCACGCGATCACGCTCGAGACTAGCTACGGCGTGCCGACGGTCACGCTGCACACCGACAAGTTCGACAAGGTGGTGGCTTCGGTCGCCAAGATGGCGGGCTTGCCGGAGGCGCCGCGCGCGTTCGTGCCGCAGCCGGTGATGGGCAAGAGCGCAAGCGAGCTTGCGGCCTACGTCGCCGGCAACGATCCGATCACCGGACGGCCGCTGATGCAGGAAGTGGTCGAGGCCCTCACGGTCGCGCCGGATGGCGTTCATGCCGGACGCTGAGGCGCCGGGTGCCGGGCTCATCGGCCCGGACAGCGAAGACAACCTGCAGCGCCTGTTTCTGGAAAACAACTGGACCGACAAGCTGCCGATCGTGCTGCCGACGCGCGAGCGCGTCGACGCGATGCTCGCCGGCACGAGCCGCAAGCCCGACGAGATCGTCGGCCGCATGCAGCCGGTCGAGTTTCGCGCCGCCTGGGAGTTCACGGTCGAGCAGGTTGCGGTCAACGCGGTGATGGCCGGCGCGCGGCCGGACTATTTCCCGGTCATCCTGGCGCTCGCCGCCTCGCAATATTCGGCGCGCTCGTCGAGCTCGAGCTCGTCGGCGATGATGGTCGTGGTCAACGGCCCGATCCGCGGCGAGATCGGCATGAACAGCGGCGTCGGCGCCATGGGCCCCTACAATCACGCCAACGCCACCATCGGCCGCGCCTACGGGCTGCTCTCGCAGAACCTGCAAGGCGGCTCGGTGCCCGGCGAGAGCTATATGGGCTCGCAAGGCAACGGCTACGGCTACAACAATCTCACCTTCGCCGAGAACGAGGAGAAGAGCATCTGGGAGCCGCTTCACGTGCAGAAGGGTTTTAAGCCGGGCGACTCCACGGTGAGCATCTTCTTCGGCTGCCGCTCGACTACGTTCTGCCTCGGCCTGCGCGAAACGTACTGGCGCGAGCACGTGCGCGACATGCTGGCCGGCATCGACGGCCACTCGCCGCCCTGCCTGCTGCTCGATCCGCTCACGGCGCGGCAGTTCCTCGACCGCGGCGGCTTCGACACCAAACAAAAGCTCATCCGCTTCATCCATGAGACCGGGGAGATGCCGGCCGGACGCTATTGGGACCTCCAGCTGGTGCAGAACTACGTCTATCCGTGGGCGACGTTCGGCCAGGAGCCGATGGCGAGCTGGCTCAAGGCCGCGCCCGAAGAGCCGATCCGCATCTTTCCCGAGAACGAGATCAACGTCGTCGTGGTCGGCGGCGAGGCCAACGCCTATTGGCGCATCATGGGCGCGAAGTACCGCACGACCGTTTCGGTCGATGCGTGGCGCTAGCGCGCATTGCGCTTGTCGCAATGACGGCCGGCAATCAACCCAGCGCCTGCAGCAACGGCGCCAAGCGGTCCTGGTGCGCGCGCCAGCGGCCGATCGAGCTGCGGTAGATCGGCTGGCGCACCTGGGCGGCGCTGGCGGTGCGCACCGGGCGCTGCGTGCGATGAAAATCGAGACAGGCGTCGTCCCAGGCGAGGCCGCAATGCGCGATGATGCGGCGCGCCTGCGGCTCGAGCTGCTCTACGATGTCCTCGTATTGCACGTCGAGGATCGCGCCCGGCATGACGTCATGCCAATGCGCCATCAGCGCCTGGTAGGCGCGGCAATAGCGCCCCAGCTCCGCGAGGTCGTAGCTGTAGACCTGTCCGCGCGCGAACAGCAGCGAGAAGCACGAGAAGGCGGTGTCGCGCAGATCGCGGCACGCATGGATGATCCGTGCATTCGGCAGCGCCAGATGAATGAGGCCGGCGAGGGCGAAATTGCCCGGCATCTTGTCGGTGATCCGCCTCGCTTGCGGCGCAAGCCGCGTCAGTCTGCCCAGATAATCGCCGCCGAGCCGGCGCAGCCGCTCGCCGGACATGGCCGGGACCGCCTCGGGCACGACGGTGCCGTTCGGACCGGCGACCTGTTCGGCCAGCGCCGCCATGTCGCGCAGTTCGCCGGCGCCGAACACTTCCGGGTGGCTGGCGATGATCTGCTCGATCAGCGTGGTGCCGGAGCGCGGCATGCCGACGATGAAGACCGGCACGTCGGACGGATCGCCAAAACCCTCCTTCTCGCGCATCAGGGCGGGCGTGAACACGTCCCGCATGCGCTCAAGGCGGCCGAACGCCCTGGCTTCGTCGTAGGCGACCCGCTGCCGCATCAGCGCGTTGCCTTGCAGCACGTGATCGAACGACTGCGCCTGCGTCCCGATATCCTCGTAGGCCTTGCCGAGCGCGAAGTGCAGGTCGATCTGCTCCTCGGCGTTGAGCGAGGAGAGCTCGCGCGTCAGCGCCGCCATCGCGGCGATATGGGGATCGCCTTCGGCAAACCGCTTGGAGTTCGCCAGGTTCCAGTAATAGCCGGCCTTGCGCGGCGAGAGCGTTACAGCCTTCTCCATCGCGGCGCTGGCGTCTCCCATGCGGCCGAGCGCAAGCAGCGCGTCGCCGAGCTTGCTGTAGGCCTCGACGCTGTCGGGTTGGATGGTGAGCGCCGCGCGATGGTGCACGATGGCCGCTTCCGACTGGCCGAGCATGTGCAGCGCGGCGCCGACGCCGTTGCGGGCGTCGACATTGGCGGCATCGCGCGCCAGGACTTTTTCGAAATGCGTGGTGGCGGTTTCCGGCTGCTCGAGCTTGAGAAGCGCGTTGCCGAGCGCAACACGCGCCTGCGCATCGTCGGTCCGCAGCGCCAATGCGTGTTCAAGGTGAAGCACGGCATCCTGCTGGCGATTGAGCGCCGCCATGACGTTGCCGAGGTTCTTGCAGGCTTCGACGTAATTCGGGCGCAGCGTCAGCGCGGCCTCGTAGTGCGCGGCGGCCTCGACCGGCCGCCCCAGGATCTGCAGCACGACGCCGAGATTGTTCCTCGCTTCCGCATAATCGGGCTTGATCGCCAGCGCCTTCTCGTAGTGCGCCCTGGCTTCGTCATCGCGCCCGAGGATGTGAAGCGAATGGCCGAGATTGTTGTGGGCCTCGGCGTAGTCCGGCTTGATGGCGAGCGCGGCCGCATAGAGCCGGATCGCCTCCTTGTGGCGCTCGAGCCCCGCCACGGCGACGGCGAGGTGCTGATGCGCCTCGGCCGATCGCCGCTCCACCTTCAGCGCATGGCGGAAAAGTTCGGCGGCATTGGCAAAGCGCCCCTGCTGCAGGCGGATCAGGCCGAGCCGATAGAGCGCTTCGTAATTGCGGCTGTCCGCGGCGAGCACGAATTGAAAGCGCTGGTCGGCTTCATCGAGCCGGCCCTGGCTGTGCAGCAGCATCGCCTCGCGCAGCGCGTTCGCGGGACCGGTGATGTCCCGATACGTCGGAGATCGTCCCTGCCCGACCACGGTGCGGCGTCGTCCCTTGCCCAAATCGCGCCTGACCAGGATTTGGTCCTGCGGCGGTGTCAATGCGTGATCGGCGCATCTTTTGCAAGCCGCTCCTCCGGCGGCTTGAGATGCCGGAACGAATAGAGCAGGGCGATATCGTAGACGATCTTGAGCGCGCCGGACAAAACCAGCGGCAATCCGGAAAACGACCCCGCCAGCATGAAGCCGGCCAAGGTCGGGCTAATCGACGACGCCAGCGTGCGCGGCACCGCGGTGACGCTCGCGGCGGCGGTGCGTTCGGGCGGCGTCACCATCGCCATCACGTAGGACGATCGCGCCGGCACATCCATCTGCGACAGCGCCGCGCGGAACAGCAGCAACGCCAAGGCGAGTGTCAGGTTCGGCGAGAACGCCACCACGATGAGGCACAGGCTCGACGGAATGTGCGTGAACACCATGGTGTTGACGAGGCCGATGCGCTTCGACACCCACGCCGCGACGGGAAACGAGAAGGCGGCCAGCAGGCTCGACCAGAAGAAAAAGATGCTAGCCGCCGCCAAGGACAGCTCGAAGCGTTCGAACAGCCACAGCGCCAGCAGCGATTGCACGGTGAAGCCGCCGGCGAAGGCGTCGAGGCTGAACAGCGCGGCAAGCTTGTAGACGATGCCGCGCGACTGGCCGAGCGCCGTCTTGGCCGGCGTCGCGACGTGCGCATGGTCGCGCGGCAGCCGCCGGTAGAGCAGGGCGGCGATGAGGCCGAGCAGCGCGTAGAGATAGAACATCGCCTTGAGCGCGGCGATCTGCGCGAAGCCGTGGTGGACCAGAACCTCCGGCAGCGCGGCGGCGAGCGCGCCCGCCGCCGCGGCCAGCGCCCCGACCAGGCTGTAGCGGGCAAACACCCGCGTGCGCTCCGCGTCCGCCGCCTCATGCGACAGGCTGGCGTGCTCCAAGGGCACCAGCACGCCGAGGTCGCCCGAGGACGGATTTATGGTGCCGATGAAGGCGACCGCGAGAATGAAGGCGATATTGTCCATGGCCGGGAAGACGAGTCCGGTCAGTACGATCAATATGCCGCCGAACAGCAGCATGGTGCGCAGCTCATAGCGCGGCGCGACCATGCCGACGCCAAGCGTCAGCAGCGCGGTGCCGAGCAGCGCCGCGCTCGACACGATGCCGATCTGCGCCGTCGTATATCCGATGGCCGACAGGTAGACCGGCAGGATGATGGCTGCGAAGCCGTCGCCAAAGCCGCGCACGCCACGCGCCGCGAGCAGAAGGAAGATATCGCGCCGTGCTGATTGTCTAGTTGGAGCCGCGCCGCTCGACATGTCTCACCTCCGTCGCGGAGCGAGACAACGCTTGGCTGCGCGGCAGCGATCGGGCGGTTGTCGCAAGCCCGGACGGTGAGCCAATAACATCCGGCCGGTGGCCGTTCAAGCGATGGTTTCCGCCGTGCCGGCGGTGCAAAATGCCGCCATGCGGGGACAAGTCTTTCTGATCTGCATCGCACTGGCGGCGGCGATGCCGGCGTCGGGCGCGGCGCGGGCCGATGCGCGCGACGATTTCATCGCCGGGCGCAGCCGCGCCTGCGTGCATTGCGATCTCGCGGGGGCGAACTTCAAGCGGCGCGATCTTGCCGGCGCCGACCTGATGGGCGCCAATCTCAAGGGTGCAAATTTCCACGATGCCAAACTTGCGGGCGCGCGGCTCGCCGGCGCCGACCTGACCGGCGCCAATCTCAACAAGGCCGATCTCAGCCGCGCCGACCTCTCGGGCGCGATCCTGCGCGACGCCATGCTCTACGCCGCCAACCTCGACGGCGCCATTGTCGCCGGCGCCGATCTCACCGATGCGATGGCGGGGACCGCGCGCCTGACGCGCAGCAATCTAGCTGGCGCAACGCTGCGCAACGCCGACCTGCGCAAGGCGCGCATGGCCGAGGCGATCCTGGCCGGTGCCGATCTGACGCGGGCCGCGCTCGACTTCGCCTTCCTGCGCGGCGCGCAATGCGCACGCGCCAAGCTGGTCGGGGCGCGCTTGATCGAAGCCGAGCTGGTCGAGGCCGATCTCACCGGCGCCGATCTGACGGAAGCGGATGCGGCGGGCGCTAATCTGCGTGGCGCCATCCTGGCGCACGCCACCCTCGCCGGCGCGAGCTTTCGCAAGGCCGACATGTACGAGACCAAGCTCGACGACGCCGTGTTCGATCGAACCACCATGCCGGACGGCACCGTGCGGCCGTAGTTCTCCGATCAACGGGGACGCGCAAAAATCTCGACGCGCGCCGAGCTTTCGTATTGGCCGCGCGTCAATTTCGTCGGCAGCTGCGGATTGGCGCCGCTTTGGCCGGGCTTGCGGAAGTAATTCACCCGCAACGCGATGCTGCGGCCGGCATCCGGATCGATGCGTTCGCATGTTTGCTTGACGAACAGGTCGCCGACCGCGCTCTCGCCGCTCGCCGCCGGCAGCTGCGTGCAGTCGCGTTTCGCGTCGATGCCGAAGCGCGCCGCCATGCGAAAGCCGAGCAGGTAGGCTTCGGCGCGGGTCTTGAGATCGGCGTCGGTGGTGTCGTTGCGGTGGTCGGGCCGCGCATCGGTGACGATGCGGATCGCCTTCAACGTGCCGTCGGCGGAGAACAGTGCCGAGACGATGATGGGAAAGCCGGCCTCCGTGGTGCCGGCCCAGCGCGCCACCTCGCGCGGGAGATCGCGGGCGCGGGCGATATATTCGTACTCGTCGTCGTATTCGAAATAGACCTCGTGGAGGCCGCTCGCCTCGGCCGGGCAGGTTTGGTATCCGCCCCAGTCGGTGAGCGGCTGGCGCGGCGGGCCGCCGTTCGAGCCGCAGGCGAAGCCGCGGAACTCGTCGGGGGACGGCTGCGCCGCGACCGGCTCGCCGAGCTTGAGATCCCACACTGTGGCGCGGCGCAGCTCCTCGGCGTGCGCATGCGCGAGCGCCGAACCGCACAACAGCAACGCAAGCCTTGCCGCGCGCGCCGACGTCATGGCTGGAATAAGCCTCCTGCAAAGACACGAACGCCGCAAAACTCTATCATGCGCAGCCGAGTTTTGCTTGGCGGCGACGATGACCCGCGTCAAACAAGCATGACGAGACATGGCCGATGATGCCGATGAGATTTGGCTTCGCCTATCCGTGCCTTGCCGTTGCGGGGGTGTTTCTGATCTGCTCATCCCTCGTGCGGGCCCAGGCGCCCGATCCGGCCGACGTCGAAGCCGGCGCCAGCCTGTTCCGCAAGAAGGCTAACTGCCAGATCTGCCACGGCTGGGCGGGCGACGGCCGCAAGATGGACAGCCAGGTCGCCGACGGCGCCAATCTGCGGGAGACCAAGCTCGACCGCGCCAACGTGATCATGACCATCAAGTGCGGCCGGCCGCCGACCGGCATGCCGGCATTCGACAAGTTCGCTTACAGCGACGGTCGCTGTTACGGCCTCAAGAAATCCGATCTCGACAAATCCGGCGTCCGCATGCCGGATCCGCCGGCGACGCTGACGGCGCGCGAAATCGAAAACCTCGCCGATTTCCTGTTCGCCAAGGTGATCGGCCGGGGCCCGATGGACCACGCCCAATGCGTCGCCTACTGGGGCGAGGACGTCGAGCTCTGCAGCGAGTTTCCGAAATAGCGTCCGCTGCCATCTATCAATTCAGCGCGAACACGAACAGATAGCTCGAGTCGCTGAGGTTGTCGTACTTGATCGGGTGCAGGTGCCGCCCGCTCGTCTGCACGGCGATATACTGCTTGGGCCCGATCGCGTAGGTGACGGGCGCGCCCTTCAAGGGCGTGCCGACATTGAAGCGCCACAGCTCCTGGAGCGTCTCGTCGTCATAGGCGACGATCCAGCCGTCCTGCAGCGCGGTGAACAGAACGCCGCCCGCCGTGTCGAGCGCGCCCGAGCGGATTTCGATATTGGTGACGGCTTTCGCCAGCACCTTGTGGTTGGCGGTGTCGAACGCGGTCACGGCGCCGTAGTAGAGATCGCTGCTGAACGTGCGCTTCTCGCCCGCCTTGGCGTCGAGGCCGCCGTCGGCCGATTTGAATGCGTATTTGGCGCCGTTCTGCGTGAAGCAGCCTTCGGTGCCGACGCCGTACGCGATGTGCTTCACCGGATTGTACGCCGCCGGCTGGTGGGCGACGCCGCCGTGCCAGGTCGGGCAGGCGCGCTTCTGGCCGTCGCCGCGCAGCGCGCGCGCCTCGGGCACGTAGCTCTGCACGTCGAGCTTGGGATCGTACTCGACCGGCTTGCCGGTTTTCGGATCGAGCCCCTTGGTCCAGTTCAGGTCGTTGACGTACTGCGAGCCCTTGATGAAGCTGCCGTTGTTGCGGTCGAGCGAATAGAAGAAGCCGTTGCGGCCGAAATGGCCGACAACACGGCGGCTCTCGCCGTTGATGACGGTGTCGTAGATCAGGTGGGTGCCGATCTCGTCGTAGTCCCAGGAATCGTTCGGCGTGTACTGGTAGTACCAGACGAGCTTGCCGGTATCGATGTCGAGCGCCACCACCGCGTCGGTATAGAGATTGTCGCCCGGGCGCGATTGCGGGTCGTATTGCGGAACCGGATTACCGGTGCCCCAGATCGTCAGCCGCGAGGCCACGTCGTACGACCCGGTCTGCCAGATGTCGCCGCCGCCGGTCTTCCAGGCGTTGTCGTGGTCCTTCCAGGTCTCGCTGCCCGGCTCGCCCGGCTTCGGCACCACATACCAGCGCCACAGCTCGTTGCCGGTCTTGACGTCGAGCGCGGCGATCCAGCCGCGGGTGCCGAGATCGCCGGCGCCGTTGGCGACCAGCACCTTGCCTTCGGCGACGAGCGGCGCCGTGAAGAATCTCTCCCGGGTGCCGAATTCGTCGGCGCCGGCGACCTTCTTGTCCCAGACGATCTCGCCGCTGTCGCGATTGATGGCGACGACGCGGCCGTCGGGCAGGTTGGCGATGACCAGGTCGTTCCACAGCGCGATGCCGCGCGTACGCGACGTGTTGCCTTCGTGGCGGACGCCGGAGTCGCTGATCCAGACGAATTCGCCGTGGGCGCCATCGCGGGCGTCGATCTTGTAGACGGTGCCCCAGCCGTCGGTGGTGTACATGTAGCCATTGTCGATCAGCGGGTTGACTTCGTTCTCGGGGCCGTTCTGGCCGATGTCCTGCATGCCGCCGAGCGCCAGCGCCCACGCCATGTGCAGGTTCTTGACGTTGTCGCGGTTGATCTGGGTGAGCTTGGAATAACGACTCGAACTGTAGTCGCCGTTCATCAGCAGCCAGTTCTGCGGCTCGTTCTGCGCATTGACCAGGCGGTCGCGGTTGACGGTGATCTTGTATTCCGCGGCGAAGACCGGCGTCGCGAGAGCGAGAGACGCGCCTGCGAGCGCGGCAGCGCACCATGCGACGAGCCGACGATTGGTCATGGCTTTCCTCCCGACGGTTTTTGTTGTTTGCCTCGGTCGTCCTGCAGCAGAACGCGTCCGGCACCGTGGAGAAAAAGTCTATACGGCCCGATTTGACCGGGCAATGCGGGTAACGCCGCCGCTCGCGGCGTCGCTATCGACGGGCAGGGCGCCCAGATACTACGGTCGTCGCCGAAGCATTCGGCGGCCCGCGTCATGCAATAACGCGTCATGCGATAAGCTGCCCGTAGGACGAGGAGCGAAACCATGTCCAGCAACGCCAAGTTTGCCCAGGTCGCGGCGCTTGCCGGCGATCCGGCGCGCGCCGCCATGCTCCATGCCGTGATGGATGGCCGGGCGCTCACCGCGTCGGAACTCGCCCGCGCGGCCAACGTCGCGCCGCAGACGGCGAGCGGGCATCTCGCCCAGATGACGGCGGCCGGCTTGTTGCTGGTCGAGCAGCAGGGCCGCCATCGCTACCACCGCATCGGCTCGGCCGCGGTGGCGCGGATGGTGGAAAGCATCATGCAGGTGGCGTCCGGCCTCGAACCGGCGCGGCGGCGGTTCACCGTCGGCCCGCGCGATGCCGCGCTGCGGGCGGCGCGGACCTGCTACGACCATCTCGCCGGACAACTCGGCGTTGCGCTCACGCACGCATTGGTCGGCCGCGGCTACGTCGAGCTCGACGCCGACGCCGGCCTGGTCACCAAGCCGGGCATGCAGTTCCTGGCCCGGATCGGCATCGACACCGGCGCGCTGGCGCCGCGGCGCGGCCGCAGCAGTGGCCGCGTGCTGTGCCGGCCCTGTCTCGACTGGAGCGAGCGGCGGCCGCACCTCGCCGGCGCCGTCGGCGCGGCGCTCTGCGCGCGATGCCTCGAAACCGGCTGGGTGCGCCGCATCGAAGGAACGCGCGCCGTCGCCGTCACGCCCAAGGGGCACCTCGTATTCCGCGAGCAGTTCGGCGCGCAGCTCGGATGAGCCGCGGCCAAGGAGGCGCCATGACCATCACCGTCTTCATCCGCTACCGGCTCGATCCCTACAAGCGCGACAGCTTCGAAGCCTATGCGCGGCGTTGGCTGAAAATCATTCCGCAGTGCGGCGGCGAGATGGTCGGCTACTGGATGCCGCACGAGGGCACCGACAATATCGCCTACGGGCTCATTTCGTTCGAGAGCCTGGCGGCCTACGAGGCCTACCGCACGCGCCTCAAGGCCGAGCCCGAGGGCGCGGCGAATTTCGAATTCGCGCAAAGCGAACGCTTCATTCTCTCCGAGGAGCGCACCTTCCTGCGGCAGGTGACGTGAAGCTTTCCGAGCGGCCGATCTTCAGGTCACGCGCTCAGCGCTTCGTTTCGCCTCGCACGCCTCGATGAAGCCGAGCACCATCGGATTGAAAATCTGCGGCTCCTCGATGTTCACCAGGTGGCCGCAGCGGCGGATGATTTCGAGCAGCGCGCCCGGGATGGTCTCGTGCAGGAAATGGCTCGGCTTGAGGCACGGCGCGTCCTCGTCGCCGACGACGACGAGGGTGGCGACCTTGAGCGCCGCGGCGCGCTCCTTGTGGGCGTAGATCGGCGGCCGGCGCGCCTGCACGCCGCGCATGGTGTTGGCGATGCCGAGCGGCGAGACCGTCGCCAACTGGGCGATGAATTGGTACTCGGCCGGGCTCTTGTCCTTGAGGCGATGTCGGCTCGGCGATTCCAGCAGGAGCTCGGCCAGCGCCTTGCCGCCGGCGGATTGCGCGAAATCGGCCTGCGCCTGCATGGCGACCGCGTACTGGCCCGGCGGCTCGTCGGAGCCGCTGCCGATGCTGCACAGCGCGATCGAGCGGGCGCGCGCCGGATGGCGCAGTGCGAACTGCAGCACCGCGGCGGCGCCCATCGAGACGCCGATGAGATGCGCGTCCTCTAGTCCCGCCGCGTCGAGCATGGCGCCGATGTCGCTCGCCGCGAAATCCTGCGAGTACGATTCCGGCTCGGGCGGCACGTCGGACGGCGGATAGCCGCGCGCATTGAAGGCGATGCAGTCAAAGCGCGGCGACCAGGCATCGACCTGGAAATGGAACGAGGCGTGCGAGCCGCCGAGTTCGTGCACCAGCACGATGGGCGGCCCGCCGCCGCGACGCTCGTAATAAAGCTCGTAGCCGTCGCCGGTCCTGGCCTTGGTCATGGTGCGTTGTCTTCGCGATTGTTGCCTCGACGGCCGGATTGTATTTTGCTGCGCGCGTTTGTCACCTGCCGTGACGGGCCGCGCGCATCATAAGGAAAGCTCATGGATTTCGCCTTCACCGAGGAACAGCAGCTGCTGCGCGAGACCGTGCGCAAGCTGATGCGCCGGCACGCGCCCCCCGACTATGTGCGAAAGCACGACCGCGAGCGCAGCTACCCGGAAGAGCTGTTCCAGGCCTGGGCCGAAGCCGGCCTGCTGGCGCTGCCGTTCCCGCAGGACTATGGCGGCGCCGGCGGCACGCTTCTCGACATGACCATCGTGGCCGAGGAGATCGCGCGCATCAGCGCCGATCTGGTGATGGCCTATACGGGCGGCATTTTTTGCGCGCTCAATCTGGTGCGCAAGGCGACCGAGGAGCAAAAGCGCACCTGGCTGCCGAAATTCTTTGCCGGCGAGATCAAGTTCTCCATTTCGATGTCGGAACCCGATGCCGGGTCCGACATCGGCGCCATGCGCACCACCGCGGTGCGCGACGGCAACCAATGGGTCATCGACGGCCGAAAAATCTGGGCCTCGACCGCCGGCGCGAAAAACAATGTCATTTGTCTTTACGTCAAGACCGACCCCAAGGTGCATTACCGGCAGGGCCTCTCCCTGTTCCTGGTCGACAACGACACGCCGGGCCTGACGCTGCGCAAGCTGGACATGCTCGGCCGCCGCGCCACCGGCACCTACGAGCTTACCTTCGACCAGGTGCGCGTGCCGCCCGATCGCCTCGTCGGCGGCGAGAACAACGGCTGGGACGTGGTGCTCTCCGGGCTGCAGGTCGAACGCGCGGCGTCGGCCGCCGGCAATGTCGGCGCGGCGCAGGGCGTGGTCGATCTCGCCGTGCAGTACGCCAAGGACCGCAAGCAGTTCGGCCGCCCGATCGGCTCAAATCAGGCGATCGCCCACATGCTCGCCGACATGGCGACCGAGGTCGAGGCGGCGCGCACGCTGATGTGGCGCGCCGCCTGGATGGTGTCGAGCGGCCAGGATGCGCTGCGCGAGATCACCATGGCGAAGCTGTTCACCTCGGAGACCTACGTGAAAATCGCGAGCCAGGGCATGCAGGTGCTCGGCGGCTTCGGCTATTCCGCCGAGTTCGACATGGAGCGCCACTTCCGCGATTCCCGCGCCGCAACGATCGCAGCGGGAACGTCCCAGATCCAGCGCAACCTCATCGCCAATCTGATGGGCCTGAAGGTGCAATGAATTTTTTGTCCGCCCCCGCTTCGCGGGGGCGGAAGGTGAGTTACTCCGCCGCTTTCGCTACTCCGCGCGCATTGATCGCCGCCCATACTCGGCTTGGCGTTGCCGGCATGTCGATGTGGTCGATGCCGAGCGGCTTTAGCGCGTCGAGGACGGCGCCGATGACGGCGGGCGGCGCGCCGGTGGCGCCGGCTTCGCCGGCGCCCTTGACGCCGAGCGGGTTGGTGCGGGCGGGGACCTCGGCCAGCTCGGAGGTGAACAACGGAAAATCGTCGGCCCGCGGCATGACGTAGTCCTGGAAACTGCCGGTGAGGAGCTGGCCGCCGCTGTCGAACACGATCGCCTCCAGCAGCGCTTGGCCGACGCCTTGCGCGACGCCGCCGTGGATCTGGCCCTCGCAGAGCAGCTGATTCATGATCTTGCCGACGTCATCGACCGCGGCGTAGCGGTCGAGCGTCACCGCGCCGGTCTCCGGATCGATCTCGACCTCGCAGACGTGGCAGCCGTTCGGATAGTTCGGCGGCTCGGCCGCGAAGGTGCCGGAGGCTTCCAGCCCGACGTCAAATTGGGGCGGCAGCATCGCCGGCCGGTAGAACGACTTGGCGACGTCGGTCAGCGCCAGCGAGCGGTCGGTGCCGACGATGCCGAAGCGGCCGTCCTTGAACTCGATGTCGCCGACCGCCGCCTCCATCATCATCGCCGCCATCGGCTTCGCCTTCTCGACGATGGCGTCGGCGGCGCGCTTGAGCGCATTGCCGCCGACATGCATGCTGCGCGAGCCGTAGCTGCCGCGCCCGATCGGCACCTCGTCGGTGTCGCCCTGCACGTAGCGGATGTTCTCGAACGGCACGCCGAGCCACTCGGTCACCATCTGGGCATAGACGGTGTTGTGGCCCTGGCCGTGCGAATGCGTGCCGGCGATGATGGTGATCATGCCGCTCGGATCGAAGCGCAGCACCATGCGGTCGTTGAACACCGCGGCTTCCTCGAGGAAATAGCCGATGCCGCGGCCGCGCAGCTTGCCGTGCTTCTTCGATTGCGCCGCGCGCCCGGCAAAGCCGTTCCAGTCGGCGACCTTGAGGCATTGGTCCATGACGTGCATGAAATCGCCGCTGTCGTAGGTGACGCCGGTCTGCACCTGGTGCGGCATGGCCGAGGCCGGAATGAAGTTGCGCCGCCTGATCTCGACCGGATCGATGCCGACGACGTTCGCCGCGCGGTCGAGCAGTTGCTCGATCAGGTAGGTCGCTTCCGGCCGTCCGGCGCCGCGATAGGGCGCCAGCGGTATGGTGTTGGTGAACACCGCCTTCCCCACCGCGTGCACCGCCGGGATCTGATAAACGCCGGGCGCAAGCCGCATCGCGAACAGCGGCACCACCATCGAGGCGCCGAACACGTGCGAGCCCATGGCATGCAGCGCGTTGACGCGCATGCCCAAAACCTTGCCGCGCTCGTCGAGCGCAAGCTCGCCGGTGACGACCTGGTCGCGGCCCTGCGAATCGCCGAGCAGCGCCTCCGAGCGCGTCGACACCCATTTGACCGGACGGCCCCCGCAGCGGCGCGACGCCCACACCACCAGCGCATCCTCCGGATAGCCGCCGTGCTTCATGCCGAAGCCGCCGCCGACATCGGGCGAGATCACGCGCAGCCTGGTCTCGACGATTTTCAGCACCTGGCCGGCGACCGAGGAGCGGGTGCCGTGCGGGTTCTGCGACGTCGAATAGAGCGTGTAGCTTTCGCCGTCGGGATGATACTGGCCGATCGCCGCGCGCGGCTCGATCGAGTTGGCGGTGATGCGGGTGTTGGTGAGCTTGAGCGTGACGACGTGCTTGGCGGCGGCGAACGCCGCGTCGGTTGCGTCCTTGTTGCCCATCATCAGCGTGAACGAGATATTGTTGGGCGCCTCGTCCCACACCGCCGGCGCACCCGGCTTGGTCGCATCCTCGACCGTGACGACCGCCGGCAGCGGCTCGTAGTCGATCTCGATCAACTCGGCGGCGTTCTTGGCCTGCAGCAGCGTCTCCGCCACCACGAAGGCGACGCGGTCGCCGACCGCGCGCACCTTGTCGGCTTCGAGGATCGCCCGCAGCGTGCGAAAGCCCTTCGGACCGCCCATGTCTTCGGGCATGGGCGGGGCGAGGCCGCCGAGCTTGTCGGCCACGACGTCCGCTCCGGTCAGCACGGCGAGCACGCCGTCGGCCGCCTTGGCCTTGGCGGTGTCGACGCGCTTGATGCGGGCGTGGGCGTGCGGCGACATCACGACCACGCCGTAGCATTGATGCGGCAGCTCGATGTCGTCGACGAAGCGGCCGCGGCCGGTGATGAAGCGGGGGTCCTCGACCCGGGTGACGGGCTGACCAATGCCGAACTTGTTCACGCGTGTCTCCTCGAGGCGGCGGGCGGATTTTGCGCCCGGTCGTTCCGGGCGCTAACCTTGCCGGGTCACCTTATACTTGATACTCGCGAATTATGGCGATGAGAATGGAGTCCAGTTCTCCTCGTCAGGGGCACGGCCGACCATGAAACCGATCGCGCAGTCAGAATCGTTCGACTACATCGTCGTCGGCGCCGGCTCGGCGGGCTGCGTTCTGGCCAACCGCCTCACCGCGTCGGGCCGCCATCGCGTGCTGCTGCTCGAGGCCGGCGGGCACGACCGCCACATGTGGATTCACATTCCGCTCGGCTACGGCAAGTTGTTCAGCGACCCCAAGGTCAATTGGCTCTACGCCACGGAGCCCGAACCCGAGCTCAACAACCGCAAGATCATCCAACCGCGCGGCAAGGTTTTGGGCGGATCGAGCTCGATCAACGGCCTACTCTATGTCCGCGGCCAGGCCGAGGATTACGATCACTGGCGGCAACTCGGCAATGCCGGCTGGGCCTTCGCGGATGTGCTGCCTTATTTTAGGCGCGCCGAGCACCAGGAACGCGGCGCCGATGAGCTGCACGGGGTCGGCGGCCCGCTCGCGGTCTCCAATGTAAGCGAGCCGCATCCGCTGTGCGAAGCCTTCATCGAGGCCTCGCAGCAGGCGGGATTCCCACGCAACGACGATTTCAACGGGCCGAGCCAGGAAGGCGCGGGCTATTTCCAGCTCACGACCAAGAACGGCCGCCGCTGGTCGACCGCCGTCGGCTATCTGCGGCAGGCGCGGCGCCGGCCCAACCTGGCGGTCGCCTCCGATACGCTCGCGACCCGCGTGCTGTTCTCGGGACGCCGCGCCGTCGGCGTCGAATATCGGCAGGGCGGTACGACGCGCACCGCGCACGCCAACGCCGAGGTCATTCTCGCCGCCGGCGCCTTCAATTCGCCGCAGCTCCTCCAGCTCTCCGGTCTCGGCCCGGAAAAGCTTCTCCGCGAACTCGGCATCGCGGTGATCGCCGACCTGCCGGGCGTCGGCGCCGACCTGCAGGACCACCTGCAGATCCGTATGCAATACCGCTGCACCGAGCCGATCACGATGAACGACGTGATCAACCATTGGCGCCATCGCTACGGCGCGGGGCTGCGCTATATCTTTTCGCGCAAGGGGCTTTTGACCATCGGCGCCGGCTACGCGGGCGCGTTCCTGCGCACCCGCCCCGAACTCGCGTCGCCAGATGTGCAGATCCACTTCCTCATCTTCAGCGCCGACGCCGCCGGCGCCGTGCTGCATCCGTTTCCCGGCTTCATGACCTCGATCTGCCAGTTGCGCCCGGAGAGCCGCGGCTTCGTGCGCATCAAGGCCAACGATCCGGCCGTGCCGCCGGCGATCCAGCCGCGCTACCTGTCGAGCCGCACCGACTGCGACACCGTCGTCGCCGGCATGAAGCTGATGCGCCGGGTGATGAACCAGCCGGCGATGCGCCGCTTCGTCGCCGAGGAGCGCGAGCCGGGGCCGCAATGCGAAAGCGATCCCGACCTGCTCGCCTTCGCCCGCGACACCGGCACGACGGTCTATCACCCGACCAGCACCTGCCGGATGGGCTCCGACCCGACCGCCGTGGTCGACGAACGGCTGCGCGTGCGCGGCTTCGAGCGGCTACGCGTGGTCGATGCCTCGATCATGCCCACCGTCGTCTCCGGCAACACCAACGCGGCGGCGGTGATGATCGGCGAGAAGGGCGCCGACATGATCCTCGAGGATGCCGCCGCGGCCGCGCCGGTCGCCATCCCGGCATGAGGCGCGGCGCTGGCGCTATTTCAAGGGCACCATCGCGGTGGCGTCGATCTCGATCATCATGCCCGGCCAGGCGAGCTGGCTGATCGTCAGCAGCGTGTGAGCCGGCATCGGCGTCGCGCCGAACGTCTCCTGCCGGCATTTGCCGAAGTCCGCCTGATAGCGGACGTCGGTCATGTAGGTGACCATCTTCATCACATCGCCCAGCGTCGCCCCGTTCTTGTCGAGCGCGCGCTTGATCTTGTCGAAGGCGTATTTGCACTGCGCCGTGAAATCGCCCTTGTAGAGGATGTCGCCGCCCTGGCCGTTCTCGTTCTCGGAGCCGACACCGGCGAGGAAGATCATCTTGCCGGGGCCGGTCACCGTCACGGCTTCGGAGAATCGTCCCTTGGCCCATTCGCTGTAGTTGTAGTTCTGCTTCTCGAAGGTCTGCGCCGGTGCCGTCGCCGGCATGGCGGCTAACGACAGCACGACGAGCGCGGCAAAGCCGATCGGATTGCGCATTCTTAATTCCCTCCTGTGGCCGAGTGATCCCTCCAGTAACCTACAGTTCAGGCGGCCCCATAGCCACGCCCGGCAGGCCGTTGCGCGGCCCTCGACGCGGGTGCATCATCGCGCGTCGCAACGCAGGAGCGGCTCCCATGCACGACATCGTCATTCGCGGCGGCACCATCATTGACGGCACCGGCAAGCCGGCCTTCAGCGGCGACGTGGCGATCGCGGACGGCCGCATCGCGGCGGTCGGCGGCAAGCAGGGTCCGGCGCGGCGCGAGATCGATGCCGGGGGCCTCCTGGTTACGCCCGGCTGGGTCGACGTGCACACGCACTACGACGGCCAGGCGATGTGGGACCCGCTGCTGGCGCCGTCGTGCTGGCATGGCGTCACCACGGTGATGTTCGGCAATTGCGGCGTCGGCTTCGCGCCGGTGAAGAAGCAGCATCGTGGCGCGCTGATGGATCTGATGGAGGGCGTCGAGGAGATTCCCAATCCGGTCCTGGCCGCCGGCCTGACCTGGGAGTGGGAGACCTTCCCCGAGTTCATGGATGCGCTGGAGCGCCGGCCGCGGGCGATCGATATCGCCGCGCAGGCCGCGCACCTGCCGCTGCGGGTCTATGTCATGGGCGACCGCGCGGTCCGGCGCGAAGCCGCCACGCCGGACGACATCGCGGCCATGCGCGACCTCACCGTCGAGGCGCTGCGCGCCGGCGCCTTCGGCTTCACCACCTCGCGCACCGACTCGCACAAGACGCCCGACGGCGACCTCGTGCCGTCGCGCGACGCCGACGACCACGAGCTGCTCGGCATCGGCGCGGCGCTCGGCATCACCGGCACCGGCGCGTTCGGCATGAACAGCGATTTCGAGGACGAAGCCTACGAGCTGCGCTGGATGCGCAAGCTCGCCAAACAAACCGGCCGCCCGGTCTGGTTCCTGCTCACCGACCGCTACGAGGACCCGCAGCGCTGGCGCCGCCTGATCAAGGCCGTGCACGAGGCACGCGCCGAGGGCCTGCCGATCACGGCGCAGATGGCCGGACGGCCGATCGGCGTAATGATGGGGGTCGGCACCGCGCTCAACCCGTTCACGGTACGGCCGGGCTACAAGCAGCTCGAACGCCTGCCGATCGCCGAGCAGCGCGCGCGCCTGCGCGATCCCGAGGTGCGGCGAAAAATCCTTGCCGAGGCGCCGTCGGACGCCGAAGTCGCCAAGCTCGCGCAGTTCCGCCAGGCTGTCATCAGCATGTGGGACAGGTTCTACGTCATGGGCAATCCGCCGGACTACGAGCCGGGCCCGGAGAAGAGCGTGGCCAACATCGCGGCGGGCACCGGGCGTCCGCCCGACGAAGTGGCGTACGACACCATCATCGAGGACGACCAGTATCTCTACTTCCCGGTGGTCAACTACACCACCGGCGACCACGGGCCGATCCTTGAAATGCTCAACGATCCGGCCTGCCTCCTAGGCCTGAGCGATGGCGGTGCGCACTGCACCTCGATCGTCGATGCCGGCGTGCCGACCTTCATGCTCACGCACTGGGCGCGCGACCGCAGCCGCGGCCCGACGCTGCCGCGCGAAATGCTGATCAAGCGCCAGACCAGCGAAACCGCGGATTTCTTCGGCCTCGCCGACCGCGGACGCCTGGCGCCGGGGCTGCGCGCCGACGTCAACCTGATCGACTTCGATCGGCTGCAGGTGCAGAAGCCGGAACTCGTCCACGACATGCCGGCCGCCGGCCGGCGCTTCGTGCAGAGGGTCGACGGCTATGAGGCGACGCTCGTCGCCGGCGAGCCGATCTTCGAGCGCGGCGAGCACACCGGCGCGCTGCCCGGCCGCCTGGTGCGCGCCGGCCGCGACGGCACGGCGATGGCGGCGGAGTAGCGGCGGCCGCCGCATCGGCGCCTGCGCGGCTCGCGGACGCCGAAGGAGCCCGGCCATGCCCGATCGCGACGCGCAGCCGTGGCCGGGACCGCAACCGCCTGATGCGAGCTACAGCTCGACCGACATCACGGACGCAACCGGGCGGTCGCGCAAAATCTATTATCGCGCCAACACTACCGATGGGCCCGTCATCCAGCAGGTTCTCCTCAACAATCATTACGATCTCGGACGGCTGCGGCGCGCGAGCGAGCTCAAGGACCTGCTCGACCGCCGCAGGCAGACCGGCAAGGCGCCGCTCATCATCGACGCCGGCGCCAATATCGGCGCCGCCTCGATCTTCTTCGCCACCATCATGCCCGATGCGAGCATCGTGGCGATCGAGCCGGACGCGGAGAACTTCAAGCTCCTGCAAATGAACGTCGCCGGCTTGCGCGTTGCGCCGCTGCGCGCGGCGGTCGCGTCATCGGAAGGCATGGCCCGCGTGGTCGATCCCGGCGAGGGCCATTGGGGCTACCGCACCGAAAACCTCCCCGGCGATGCCGCCGCCGATGCCGTCGCTTCGGTGCCGCGCGTGACCATCAACGGCATCTACCGCGAGAATGCGGCGCAGTGCTTCCCGTTCATCGTCAAGATCGACATCGAAGGGGGCGAGGCCGATCTGTTCGCGGGCGGCACCGAATGGGTCGCCGACACGCCCGTGCTGATCATCGAGCTGCACGACTGGCTGCTGACCGGTAGCGGCAGCTCGCGCTCGTTCCTGCAGTGCATCTCGCGGCACGACCGCGACTTCGTCTATCTCGGCGAGGACGTCTACTCGATCGCCAACAACCTTAGAGCAATTATTTCTTCGGCTTGAGATCGTCCGCGAGGAAGCTCGTGTCGACGATCTTGCCCCAGTCGACGTCGCCGCTGAGTGCGCCGACGAGTTTTTGGGCCCGGATCATGCGGTCCATGCCGGCGAGGTCGAAATTACCGCCCGACCAATAGCGCACGCCGGATTTGCTCGGCGCCACCAGGTTGTGAATGGTGCTCGCGGCGACATCGAGATCGAGATTATAGGCGTTGGCGACGATGGCGGCGGCTTCGTCCGGATGGCTGTGCATGAACTCGACCGCCTTGCGGCGGCCGCGCAGGATGGCACGGATGAAGTCGCCCTTGGATGCGGCCGCCTCCGCGGTGGTGACGCCGATGACGTTGCACAGCGGCGGCAGCACGTCGCTCGCCGACACCAGCACGCGGAACTGCGACTTGTTCTTCGACCATACCGGATCGGCGATCGCCGAGGCATCGATCAGGCCGAGGTTGAGCGCCACCACCGCCTCGCCGAAGCCGCCGGTCTTGACGAGCTCGGCGTCGTCGGGCTTGAGCCCGGCCGCCTCGAGCAGCAGGATGTCGAGCGCCTGGCTGGTCGAGCGCGGATTGGTGTAGCCGATCTTCTTGCCCTTGAGGTCCTGGATCGCCTTGATCGGGGAGTCCGGCTTCGCCGCCCACACGAACTCCGCCACGGTGAGCACATTGTCGCTGATGATCTTCAGGTCGGCGCCCTGCTGGATGGCCGCGACCGTGCCGGCCAGATCGATCTCGCCATAGGACAGATGGCCGGTCATCAGGTTGCGCACCGTGGTGCCGCCGCCCGCCGACGACAGGATGCCGCTCACGTCGGCGCCCTCGTCCTTGAAGAAGCCCTTCGCCATGGCGACGGCGTACGGCATGCCGTTGGCGGCAACCCCATAGTTGCTGACGACGATCTGCTCGGCGGCGTTGGCGCGCAGCGGCGCAAGGGCCAACAGGGCGAGCGCGGCCAGCGTCATGCCGATTGTGACGGTCGAGCGCATGATTGATTTCCTCCCGAGCCGGCTTGGCTTCCTTGGGCAACCGCCCATCGAAGCCGCCGTTTTGCTGTTGCCGATGCAGTCTACGACATGCGGCGATGAAGTCGATGGTCGATGACGATCAGGACGCTGCTCACCGTCGCGGCGAACAGCACGATCAGCAGCGTGACCGCCATGATGAGCTTGACGTTCTGCAGGCCGATCGCGGTCATCAGCAGGTAGCCGAGGCCGCGCTGCGAGCCGAACATCTCGCCGAGCAGCGTTCCGATCAGCGTCAGCGAGAAGCCGACGCGGATGCCGGTGAAGATTTCCGGCAATGCGGCCGGCAGCAGCACGGAGCCGACCACCTTGCCCGGCCGCAGCTTCAGCACGCGCGCGGTCTTGAGCAATATCGGGTTGATATCGCGCACGGCAGTCATGGTGAAGATGGCGACCGGCACCACGCCGTGAATGGCGCCGAACGCGATCTTGGCGGGCAGGCCGAGCCCGAAGGCGAGCAGGATGATCGGATAGAGCGTGATCTTCGGAATCGAATAGAAGGCGACCAGGATCGGCTCGAACACCTCGCTGGAGAAGCGGTGCGCGCCGAGCCAGAATCCGATGGCGAGGCCGATGAGCACCGCGAGCGCCAGCGCCACCAGGAAGGCGTGCGCGGTTTCCGCGATGTGCCCCCAGAACGCCTCGGTGGTCATGAGCTGCGCGAGATAGCGAAAGGTCTCGAGCGGCGGCGTCATCGCCTGCGTGCCGGCGACCGCGAACAGGATCTGCCACGCCAAGAGGAGCGCGGCGACCAGGATCAAGCCGTTGACGGCCGGCGGCCAGGATCTTGTCATGACCGTCCGCGCCGCAGCAGAAGGCGCCGCTCCCAATGGGACAGCGTCGTGTTGATGGCGATCGAGATCACCAAGATGAGCAGGATTAGCGGATACATCGTCTTGTTGTCGAAATTGTTGTAGGCGAAGCTGATCTCGTAGCCGATGCCGGTGCGCGACATGATGAACTCGGCGCCGATCACGCCGATGAACGCATAGGCGACGGCGAGCTTGACGCCGGTGAGCAGGTAGGGCGCGGCCGACGGCAGCGCGATCTTGCGCGCCGTCGCCACCGGCCCGAGCCGATAGACCCGCGCGGTTTTCATCAGCACGCGCGAGACGCGGTCGAGCCCGTTGAGCGTGTTCACGATCACGGCCACCGCCGCCAGCATGAAGCCGATCAGGATCTGCGGCATGTCGCCGAGACCGAACAGGATGATCATCAGCGGGTAGAACGCGTAGATCGGGATGGCGTAATAGGTGGCGAACAGCGGCTCGAGGCCGTCGCGCAGCGCGCGATGGCCGTGGATGGCGACGCCGCAGGCGACGCCGGCAAGGACGGCCGCGGCGCCGGCGATGGCGACGTTGGTCAGGGTCTTGAGCATGGCGCCGTTCATCGACCCCGACGCGAGCAGTACGGCGAGGTCGCGCACCATCTCGCTCGGCGGCTGCATGGTCAGGCGATCAATCACGCCTGAGCGGCACAGCAGCTCCAGCAGTACGACGGCGCCGGCGACCAGCGCGACGCGATAGCGCGTGGCGCGGGTCATGCACCGTCCGCCGTGCGGCCGATGGCCTTGAGCGACTCGCCGCGCAGCGACCGCCACAGCCGGCCGGTGATTTCGCCAAAGGCGGCCTCGGTGACGATGCGGCTGTCGCGCTCGCGCGGCCATCCGGTCGCGACGATCTCCAGGATGCGGCCGGGCCGCGCCGACATGACGCCGATGCGGTCCGCTAGCATCGCCGCCTCGTCGAGCGCATGCGTGATCAGCAGCACGGTGGCGCCGGTATCGCGCCACAGCCGCAGCAGCTCGTCGCCCATCAGGAGCCGGGTCTGCTGGTCGAGCGCGCCGAACGGCTCGTCGAGCAGAATGAGCCGCGGCTGCAGCACGAGCGTGCGAGCGATGCAGACGCGCTGGCGCATGCCGCCGGAGAGCTGCGCCGGATAGGCGCCCGCGAAGTCGCGCAGCCCCATGAGATCGAGCGCGTGGTCGAGACGGCTCGCCCTCTCGCCGGCGGCGACGCCGGCCTCGCGCAGGCCGAACGCGATATTGTCGGTGACGGTGAGCCACGGAAAGCAGGCGTCCTCCTGGAACACGACGCCGACGCCGTCGGGCACCGCGGCCTCGATGCGGCGGCCCTCGAACTCGATGGTGCCCTGCGTCGCGGGCGCAAGCCCCGCGATCAGATCGAGCAGCGTCGATTTTCCGCAACCGGACGGCCCCACCACCGCGAAGAATTCGCCCTTCTCGAGCTGCAGGTTGATCGGGCCCAGCGCATGCACCTCGCGCGCCATGGCGCCGCCCGCGTAGACGCGCGTGACGTCGGACAACGAGACATGCGCCGGCGACATTGCCTGTTGTTTCCTCCCGCTTCCCGCTTGGGCCGTTTGCTTGCTTGAGCCGTTCGGCGGGAACCTATAGCAGAACGGCCGGCGGCGCTGCGCAAATATGCGCCGCCGCCGTTGCGCTTTGGCGCGCGGTGGCCGATGCTCGCCGCCCAATTTGACGAGGACCGCATGGCGCACAATCCCGGCGTGACCGTGAAGCTCGCCGATCTGGTGGTGGGCACGCGATGGGACGACCTGCCGCCGCAGGTCGTGCATCAGGCCAAACGCTCGCTGATGAATTTCTTCGCCGTCGCGCTCGCCGGCTGCCGCGACGGCACCATGCAGACGGCGCTCGCCGCGCTCCCCGAATTCTCGGGCGGCGCCCAGGCGGCGCTGATCGGCCGCAGCGAGCGCCTCGATGCGCTGAGCGCGGCGTGGTTCAACGCCGCCGGCGCCAATGTGCTCGATTTCTGCGACACCCATGTGCCGACCGCGATCCATCCGACCGCGCCCTTGGCGCCGGCGCTGCTGGCGCTCGCCGAGCTCGAGCGCGTCAACGGCCGCGATCTCATCCTCGGCTTCGTGCTCGGCCAGGAGGTGGCGTGCCGCATCGGGCTCGCGATGTCGCCCGGCCATTACAACAAGGGCTGGCACATCACCGCGACCTGCGGCGTGTTCGCCGCCGCCGCCGGCAGCGGCAAGCTCATACGGCTCGATGCGGCGCAGATGGTCGCTGCGCTCGGCATCGCCTCGACCCAGGCGGCCGGCCTGTGCGAATGCCTCGGCACGGCGGCAAAGAGCGTCGGCGTCGGCAATGCGGCGCGCAACGGCCTGTGGGCGGCGCTGCTGGCGGCGAAGAATTTCGGTGGCCCGGCGGAGCCGCTCTGCGGCGCGCAGGGCTTCTACCACGCCATGGGCGAAGAGCCGCAGCTCGCCGCGCTGACGGAGGGTTTAGGCCAAAGCTGGGAGATCATGGCGACGTCCTACAAGCCCTATCCGTGCGGCTTCGTGATGCATCCGGTGCTCGATTGCGTGCTCGATTGGCGGCGCGACAATCCCGCGGCCGTGGTGGAGAAGGTGGTGGTGACCGGCAATCCGCTGCTGGCGGCGCGCGCCGACCGGCCGACGATCTCGACCGGGCGGGAATCGCAAGTGAGCGTCCAGCACGCGGTCGCCGCCGCGTTGCTCACCGGCGCGGCCGGGCTCGATGCGTTCACCGACGCCTGCGTCAACGATGCCGCGGTGGCGGCGCTGCGCGGCAAGGTCGAGGTGGTGCGCGACGCGAGCTTTCCGACCGTTGCGGCCGCGGTCGCGATAACCACCGCGGACGGCGAGACCCATACGCTGTCGCAAAGCGCGGCCCGCGGCAGCGACGCCAATCCGATGACCGACCGCGATCTCGAAGCCAAGCTGCGCGCCGCAGCCGCCGCCTGGAATCCGCGCCACGACGTCGCACCGCTGATCGAGGCGATCTGGCACCTGGAGCGCTGCGACGACGCGGCGACGCTCGCGGCCCTCACCGTGCCGCGCGATTGATCCCGCCTCAAAAGAGATAGTGGAATTCGCGGTTCGCCCGAACTAAAAGTAGCGTCGTCAGAACGCAAGACGGACACCACGATGGCTCGGCCAAGGACCAGGAAAGCTTTCGACCTCAAGGTGTTCCTGACTACCGTGGACAGCGGCGGGAGTGTGTCGAAACGGACGCTGGCGAAGAATGAATTGTGGTACAGTGTCGCGCAGTAAGCACCATTAATCAGGCGGAGAAAGCCCTTGGCGGCCAGGGACCAGGACATCCGCCTTTGCACGACGGCCGACGGCGTCAAGCTTGCCTATGCGGTCAGCGGCGACGGACCGCCGCTGGTGATGTCGGCGACGTGGCTCACCCATCTCGAGCATCAGTGGCGCAGCTTGGCGTGGCGGCCCTGGCTCGATGCCTTCTCCCGCGGGCGCAAGCTGTTGCGTTATGACGCCCGCGGCTGCGGCCTGTCGGACCGCGATACAAGCGATCTTTCGTTCGACAATTGGGTGAGCGACTTCGAATGCGTCATCGACGCTGCCGTGTTTGGCCGCTTCGACCTCTTGGCAACGTGCTGGGGCGGTCCGATTGCGATCACCTACGCCGCGCGGCATCCCGAGCGGGTCAATCGCCTCATCCTCTACGGCACCTACGCGCTTGGGCGATTGCGCTGGAACGACCGGCCGAACGAAATCGAAAAAGCCCGCGTGCTGCTCGATCTCACGCGGCTCGGCTGGGGCCGCGACAATCACGCCTTTCAGCAGGTATGGGCAACGGCATTTCAGCCGGGTGGCACGCTCGACCATTTGCACTCCTGGTGCGACCAGCAGCGCGCGGCGACTTCTGCCGAAACCGCCGTTCGCCTGTTGCGGATCGGCTGGAACGCGGATGTGCGCGAAGCGGCGCGCAAGGTCGCATGCCCCGTCTTGATCCTGCATCCGGAGCGCGACGCCGTGGTGCCGCTCGACCAGGGCCGTGTGCTCGCGAGCCTGATGCCCACTAGCCGCTTCGTTCAGATCGATACCGAGAACCACATGCCGCTCGCTGACGAGCCTGCCTGGTTGCGAATTGTCGACGAGATTCAGGCGTTCCTTGAGGAACCCATCGAGCACGCGCCGAGGAACGAGGCATTGTCGCTCAACGTGCTCACGCCGCGCGAGCGAGCCGTTCTCGAAGGCATCGCAGGAGGACTGGACAACGCAGAGATTGCCGCCTCGCTCGGGCTTTCGGAAAAAACCATCCGTAACCACATCACGCGCGTGTTCGACAAGATCGGTGTCGCTCACCGCTACCAGGCTATCGTGCTCGCCCGCGACGCTGGATTGGGCTTCAATAATCGGCTGATCAGCGCACACTGAGCCGGGACATTGGTCCCTGTTTATTTGCTCCGGTCCGATGTCGTGCCGGGACGCTCGCCTCAAGACAAAAATTTTGCCGGTCATAGGCTGTTGCGCGGGTCATGCATGGTGCATGCCCGAGCAGGAGGAAAGCGTATGCCGAAATTCGTGATCGAACGGGAAATTGCCGGAGCCGGAAAACTGCCAAAGCAGGAGTTGCAGGCCATTTCGCAGAAGTCGTGCAGCGTCTTGCAGGGCATGGGTACGAAGATTCAATGGCTCCAGAGCTACGTCACCGATGACAAGATTTACTGCATATACGTTGCGCCTGACGAGGAGACTGTGCGGGCGCACGCCCAGAAGGGCGGATTTCCGGCAAACTCAGTTGCCCGGGTGCGCTCGGTGATCGATCCGACCACGGCGGAACCGGCCGCGTGAACGAGACCGACGACAGGCGGGTTGCCTCGCAAGCAAGATTTCGAAGGTTTGCGAGGCAACCAAATGCCTCATGGCCGGTCGGCATCAACCGAGCGGCCAGGCGTTGACGACCGTGCGGAGACAGCCGGCGTATAGGAGTCAAGCGCTCTTTGACCCGGTCCCGCGCCCGTTTGCCGGCGTCAGCCGGCAGCAACCGAGCGGCCCTCAATCGGCGTTCTGTCCCTGCACCTGCCAGGTCGGGCCGACATTGCCGAAGCTGGTCGTCGAGCTGACCTTGGTCCCGTTCATGAACCAGATGCCGAGGTCGCCGGCGGTGTCGAGCCACAGGATGTCGGCCGTGCCGTTGCCGTCGAAATCGCCGGTCGCGGCCACCGACCAGGTGTTGGCGACCGCGCCGAGATT
>Ga0182024_10002693_pt1 | contig 43643 bp, 48 predicted proteins | sample P32metaG_FD_120480 | JGI IMG/M metagenome (GOLD analysis project Ga0182024, IMG submission 120480) | Permafrost microbial communities from Stordalen Mire, Sweden - P3-2 metaG (Illumina Assembly) | ecosystem: Environmental > Terrestrial > Soil > Wetlands > Permafrost | place: Sweden: Stordalen... | reverse complement strand
CAGGAAGCATACCAGGGGAATCCTTCGTTCCTGCCGGACGGGAGGCACTTCGTGTATGCACGCGGTTCTTTGGCGACTGATAACCGCGGTATATACCTTGGCTCGCTCGATGCCAAGCCCGAACAGCAAGATTCAAAACGTCTGGCGACCTCCCAGTTTCCCGGTGCTGTGTACGCGAGCTCTCCCGATCCTGGCTCTGGCAATCCAGGATACGTCCTCTTTGAACAAGAAGGCTCACTGATGGCGCTTCCTTTTGATACCCGCCGCCTTGAGCCAGCCGGCGTGGCGGTTCCGATTGCGGAGTCGATCGTATCGGCCGTGGGACTGGATTCCGCTTCGTATTCCGCGTCCGCGACTGGCGTTTTGGCCTTTCGCACCGGCCGTCCCGGCGGGAGCGACACTCAACTACTCTGGTTCGATCGCCAGGGGAAACAACTCGGTCAGGTCGGGCCACCCGCACCCTATGGCGACATCCAACTGTCGCCGGACGGAAAGCTGGTCCTGGTCGATCAAGGACTTCAGCATCTTTGGTTCGCCGACCCGACTCGCGGCGTCTTCAGCCGCGTGAATCCCGGTGTCATCCAAGAATACTCGAGCGCAGTGTCTCCGGATGGCCGCGTCGCATTCACCTATACGCCTGGTGGGGTGCTAGGCGACATCTACGTAAAGCGCGCCAGCGGCGTGGGCTCTCCGGAACTGTTGGTAAAGTCCGCGACCATGAAACACCCCAATCACTGGTCGCTGGATGGACGCTACCTGATCTACGACGATCACACCGCGCAGCAGCAGGACCTGTGGATCGTTCCCATGTCCCCAGAAAAGACGGGCGACCACAAACCGATTCCCTTCCTGGTTACGCCGGCCGACGAAACCTTCGGCCAGTTCTCGCCCGATACCAAGTGGATCGCCTACAGTTCCGATGAATCCGGAAGGCGGGAAGTCTACGTGCAAGGCTTCGTGCCGGATCATGTTCCGGCCGCGGGCATTGGCAAATGGCAGATCTCGACCGCTGGCGGTGACAAGCCTCGCTGGCGTCGCGACGGCAAGGAGCTGTACTACATCGCACTCGACGGGAAAATGATGGCCGTGCCGGTGAAGTCATCCGACTCAACGTTTGAGCCCGGCGTAGCCATCCCGCTCTTTGAAACCCACGTGACCAGCTTCGTTCCCTACGACGTCGCCCCCGACGGCCGATTCCTGCTCAACACGGTCATGCAGGATGCGGCCGCCAACACGTCTCCGATCACAGTGGTGCTGAACTGGACCGCCGGGTTGAAGAAATAGCCTGGCCAAGTCCTGGGTTGTCCTCTATACGGACAATGGCAGAAATACGGCTTTCCAGGAAGCGTGGGTGAGTCGACTTTTGCCATCATGTAAACCGCTGTGCCTCGCCAGAAGACCAAAGCGGAATTCATTCAGCCCATGTTGCTACTTCGCGCCGAGCGCCTTCCAGAGGGCCCTGACTGGCTCTACGAGCTGAAGCTCGACGGCTACCGGGCGGTCGCTATCAAATTGGGCGGCGTGTTGTTCCGGCAGAAACGCAAGGTGCGTCAGCGAACTAAGCCACGGAACCGGCCGGCAACTATGCTATGCCTTCTCGCGCTTCATAGCCGGTTCGGACCGTTCGGGTTCCACCGGCTTGCGCTTCAGTCGTTCGACAAGCTCCCGGTACGCGCTGTCCTGGCGCGCCTTGCCGCAACTAGGTAGGCGTCATAGTGCTCAAGCGCTTTCACAATCCGGGCGGCGTCCTCATCTGATATCGTCGGCATCCTGGCATTCTATCGGACGTGACGGCCAAACAGTACACAAGGGTCTTTGCGCGGATGATTCGTTCCCCTGGCATCATGGTTCAAGAGAACGTTTTCCGCCGACCGCCACAGCATCCCGAATCACGCGCGCCACTTCTGGAAGCGATGGAGCAGCCGGAGCGTCCTTGTACGGCCCAAGTCGCTGATAGATCTCCCGCGCCGCGAGGGGAAACCCATCAGGCAATCCTGCACTCCTGAAGGTCTCGGCTATTTCCTCCATCTCACCCACGAATCGCCATGCCTTCCGAATGTTGTTAGACACGGTTGTTTCAGATCGAGACGGCAAGTCTGGGATTGATTTCTGCCATTCTGCTACCAGGTCCGGGTCGATACCTTCCGCGATCGCGAGCGCGCGCACGGCGATGAGAAGCGCGGCGCTCCCCTTGGTCCATGCTGCGTACGCCATCTTCAGTGCCGAAGCAGTACCGATCTCGGCACCTAGCACGATCGCTTCGAGCGGACTGGCATGAAACAGCGCGGCAACACGCGCGGCATCCACCCCCGAGAGATACAAGCGCGTAGTGCCACGTTTGGCCGGCCGGGGTCCGATAATGCCGCCATCTACAAAGGTCCCTTCAGCGCCTTCGATCAGAGCAGCGATGGTGCGCGTCGTGGCCGGTGAAGTCGCGTTCGCATCGACATAGACTCCTGGGAAACGGCGCGCCGCCACCGAGCGCGCTACTTCAACGGCTGCATCAGGCGGGCAGACGGAAATAATGAAGTCGCTTTCGGCAATCAATCTGTCGATCGAGCCGACATCATCGAGTCCACACAAGGCGGCCCAGTTGCGGGTTGCTGGGCTCCTGCCCTCGGACGCCCATACAACATGTACTCCTGTGGTTCGTGCCGCCGCTGCTACAGCGCTTCCCATCTCACCTGGGTGGAGCAATCCGACCGTCCTATGTGTCATCCGATGCCTCTCTTTGCTTTAGTTTCGCGCGGATCGGGAGCGGATTCACGCCAGCCGTGCGAGAGCAATTGCACCAGCGGTTCAAGGGACTGGAGACACCCAAGTGTCCGTTCGCGAACCTGCCGGAGGCGAGGGCCGGGCGATGGGGTGAGGGATTGAAGCGCTTACGCGATATCTCCTTAACAGACGCCATTTCTTCAGCAATTCCGTTCAGAAGAAGTTCGGTGCGCCGGGTATGATGACCGCCCACGTGGTTTTGCTGGCGATGTTACGAGTGGAAAACGATTTACTTTGGGTCGAGAGTTTGAAATCGGTGCACGAGACGCCGACCACAAGACCGCGTGGCCGAGCGTCCGGGTCTGGTAGTAGTCTAGGTTGAGACCGGATCAGGGGGCTGGCGCATGAATCGGAAAGAGCAACTGAAACAACTATTGGGAAACGCCAACGCGTTGCTGGAGGCTATGCGCTTTAGCACATCCACGGCCACCGGTGAAGCCGCCAACATCGGGCGCTACGCGAGTTACGAGACGTTCATCCGCAAGTACAACGATCTAGTAAAAAAGGCCGGCCCACCGCTGCCCGACACAAGCCTTTTGGACGGTTTCGATCGCACGAAAATCAAGGGCATGAATGACACGACTTGGCCTGAGCAGAAAGCCTACTTTGAAGCCGCGTAAGCGAGTGCCGCTCTTCTGAAGTCACTTCTTGAAGGCGCCATTGGATATGCGGAAGACGAGACACATAATCTACGAGACTTTCTCCAGGCCAAATTGCGAAGCGCCGTATACACAGTGCCAGAAAGAGAGGCAGACATTCAGCGGGCGATCGAATCCCTGATGATCGGCAGAGGCATGGAAAGAGGAACGGACTACGATAGAGAGACTGGCCGAGTAAAGACATCCGGCAAAGAATCTGTTCCAGACTTTATTCTTCCGCGTCTGAAGCTGTGCCTGGAAGTGAAGCTGTCGAAAACACAAGATAAGCTCAAATCAATCGTGGACGAAATCAACGCTGACATCAGGACCTACGGCACTGTGTATGAACGCCAGCTCTACGTGGTCTACGATCTGGCAACGATTCAAGACGAAGCAGAGTTTAAGCGCGGCCTGGAGGGCGCCCCTGGCGTATCGGTCATTGTCGTCAAACATTGACCTCCGACACAGCGCCAGCAGTTTCCACGATGCGTTTTGGTTGATACGCAAACCCTTAGACCCAGCTACCTGAAGGGGTGTCAACCGAAGGTTTGAAATATGGCCGTCCCCGATACATTCCCACGCGTCTTAATCGTTGCTAAAATAAAACTCCACCAAAGGTTTGGCTTCTTATGCGCGCCACGCCGAAACCCGGCCGCAACGATCCGTGCCCGTGCATGAGCGGCAAGAAATACAAGACATGCTGTCTTCTGAAGAAGGCAGTCATCGATCGGACTCCTCCTAACAATCAAGAACTGAACGGAGCAGCGCCTTTTGAAGTTATTCCCGGGACCAAGCGCGCCACCATGAAGAGTGTCGTGTGGAAGGGAAAGCGGCTGCGGATCATCTGGAACGAAATCCACTATCGCCCATTGACGGAAACCTTCCACGAGTTCTTGATCGGAGTGATCGGCCGGACGTTCGGCGAGCAGTGGATTGCCCAACAGAATTCGCTAGAGACGGAGAAGCGTCACATAGTTGCGAATTGGTTGGCTGAATTCCAAATGCTCGGCGAAGAAACTCCACTACGAATCGACAGAGGTGTCTACGCGCTGTCGGGACCGATGGCCGCACTACTGAGCCTCGGATACGATTTGTGGTTCCTGCAACTCGACTATAAGCTGCCGACTTCGTGGGTTGAACGATTGCGCGACCCAAATCAGTTCCAGGGCGCACGCTACGAGGTCGCCATCGCGTCGATCTTTGTGCGAGCCGATTTCGTGCTGACGCTGTTGGACGAAAAGGTGAAGGGGCAAAAGCATTGCGAGTTTATCGCGAAACACAAGACAATAGGAATCGAGGTTTACGTTGAAGCTAAGAGCCGCGTCCGGCGCGGCGTGCTCAATCAGGCCGGCGAGTTCAACGAGGAGACCGACGTGAAGGGCGATATACGTGGACTCTATCAATCGGCGCTAACCCAAGCGCCCAACGACAAGCCATTCTTCATTTTCGTGGACGTAAATCTTCCTACCGACCAGCTTCCTGCCCCTGATGACGAGGCGTACTCAATCCCCTATGACAAGATTCCGTGGATGGCGGAAGTCGAAAAAATCCTCAAGGACGACTGGGGCATCGAAGGGCGCGGACCGAGCCCGGCCCAGTCAAGCTCATCGTGTGGAGCTTCCGCTGGAGTTGGGAGAGCTCTTCTTTCGAGAGGACGACCTTGTCCGGCTTCTCCACCAAGGGAGGTAGCAGACTTCGCCTTTGGTTCGCCCGACCGCAACACTGAGCGCCCATAAGAAACAGCACGGCTCCCTGGCGCCGGATGAGTTGTCTTTTTACGCCTTGCCGTCAGGCACACAGATTTAGATGTAAGCCTACTACCGGCGTTAGGGGTCCCTCTTTGTATATGCTGTCAGGTGCAAGAGGAGGCTGCCAATGAAAAAGTCCGAGAACGACGTTGCGACGATTCGGTGCTTGACCCGTCCCAGCGTGCTGCTGACGGTGTGCATTTTTATAGTGGCTATCCCACTCGCACCGGGCGCGCCTCCGCCGTCGGCGGAGCGTCATGTCGTGCCAGCAGTCTCTCCCTACATCGACGCCCATACGCATTTTGACGAGCACGATCCCGAAGGATCAGTCCGCGCGATCATTCAAGCATCCCCACAAGAGAATATGGTCAAGACATATCTTCTGATCCCTCCCGATGCGCTGAGCCATCGAGGAGCAATGGACGCAGCTGGTATTCTTGCGGCCGCGAAAAGCTATCCCGACAGGCTGGCGGTGCTTGCGGGAGGCGAGACTCTAAATTCAATGATTCAGCAATCGGTCCGCTCAGGCGATGCCGGCGCGGCGATTCAGACTAACTTTCGCGAACGCGCTGAAGAATTGCTGCACATGGGAGCAGCGGGATTTGGCGAAATGGCTGCGGAACATTTTGCCGGAGGTACTCCTTATCAATTCGCCCCGCCAGACCATCCCCTTTTTCTGTTGCTTGCCGACATCGCCGCCCGACACGATGTGCCGATCGACCTGCATATGGAGGCTGTACCACGAGCGATGGCGCTTCCGCCGGATTTGAACTCGCCTCCCAATCCCTCACAGCTTCACGAGAATATCTCGGCTTTTGAACGGCTGTTGGCGCATAATCCGCGCGCGAAGATCATCTGGGCACACTTAGGATCAGACGGAACGGGGTATCGCACGCCCGATCTCTGCCGCCGCCTGCTTCAGAAACATCCCAATCTCTACATGGAGATTAAGCTAGATCCTAAGGCCCCAGGAAAGAATTTCTTGATGGCCGGGGAGAAGGTCAAGTCGGACTGGTTAAGGCTTTTTGAGGATTTTCCGGACCGATTCATCATCGGCAGCGACCAGCATTACCCGGAGCCGTCTGGCCCTCCGCGCTGGCAACAGGTTGTGCTTCTTTTCAATCAGCTTCCAGCAGATTTAAGAAGGAGCATCGGAACAGAAAACGTCGCTCACATTTATGATGCGAGACCGAACAAACCATGAGCGTCGGCAACCTCCAGACCTGGCTCGACGGCGGCGGCAAAAGCCCGAACGAACGCGTCCTAAAAAGCCGGTTGCGCGATTTGCTGTAGAAGTTTGGCGAGCCGCTAGAGAGGCCGGGGGAGGTGACTGCATCCCTCGGGTGAGTGGTTACTCTCCGCGGCTCATTGTTGAAGGATGGGTACCGATCATTGAATTGTCTTGTGGAGCTCGCCGCCTTCTCGCGATCGAGAACGCCCTATGTTCCGGACCACTGGTTGCGTCCGAATTCGCGCAAAGAGCTGGACGGGAGCGGTAATACGCCTTCCGCAGCCGAGATTCGTGCAGACCTGGTTATCTGCGCTTTCGCGGTTACAGTGCGGGCAGATCGGCTTCGGTAACGTCACCACTTCCTCCGTCAGTGACAGGATCATGCCACTGTACCGTTTGAAAAGGAATAGGCGTGAGGCGAAATGCGTACTGTTGTGCCGGGCGTCTTGTACTGGGAGTTCCACTGCTCGCCTGGTTCTGACTGGCTGGGACTTGCGGCTGAGTTTGGACGGGCAAGCTAGAGCCCGAATGAGCAGGTCGCGAAGTCGAGGCTGAGGGAGATTTGGGGGAAGTAGGATCGGGCGCTATGCTCTGTTTAGCTCCGGGCTAGTGAAAGACTTTCGGGGCATGAATGACAAAACCTTCGTTGCCCTTTCGTCGCGCTTGGGTCTAAGCTTTACGAGCTACAAACTGGCTTCGCCGCAATGTTCATCCTGAATACAGACCGTGGATCATTTACTCGCGAAGACTTCCTGGAGGTGAAGGCACAGGTTGAAGCTTTCCCGGAAATGAAGAACTTACGGCATCTTCTCGACACTCTACGTGATCCCACGGAGCCGGTAGATTTTGAAAAGCTGTTGCGAGAGTTTGAAGGACCCGTTCAATAGGTTGTAATTTCGGTCATCCGAATAGCCAAAGTCTCATGATGCAATTCTCCAGTACACTGAAATTGCACGCTAATTGCTTTTGCTAGCGCTGACCGGCGTCAGTGAAGATCGGAACTCCGCATACGTCCGGCTCGACGGTGGTGATGCGCCGCGCCGGGAGAGAAGCGGCAAGGGAGGCGATCGATGCGGGCCGAGGAATTCGGGGAGGGATAGCGGCATGGAGACGAGCAGCGGCGCCGTTCCGTGGTTTCCGTTTCCATGACCTCCGGGATCAGGCAATCACTGAGATGGCTGAAGCCGGCGCATCCGACGCTACGCTCATGGCCGTCGCCGGCCACATGTCGCGCCGGATGCTCGAACACTACAGCCACGTGCGCATGGCGGCGAAGCGTACCGCGTTGGACAAATTGGAAAGTGGCTGATGGGAAGCCTGCCGACGAGTCAACCCGTGGTCCGGAAGGCAAATTGAGAGGTTACGTCACAATCCGCGTCACAAAGGCCTCCGTCGCTGGTGGACCTTTGCTGCATGTGATTGAAAGAATTGGTAGGCGCGGCTGGACTCGAACCAGCGACCACCTGCTTAGAAGGCACGCGCCGCGCGTTTTGCAAGTAGCTTTAGAATCAGCCTAAGTTCTTCGCTGTTAACGGCGTTGGTCCGATCTTTCTTTGCTTCTGTTTTGCTCTCCTTTCGCCCATTTGTTTCCCCTCGTTTCTAAAGTTTCCACTAAAGTAGCCTTGAGACAACGGCGTGAAAGAACGTTTCAGATTTCTCTTGTTCGCATAAAGCATTTCGCTATATAATTGGTTTTGCGTTTTGCGGCGCGAAAGCGCTGCGGTCCCGAAATAGGGTGTTGACGCCGAAGTTGCGTCCTGCACTCCTGATCCTTGCGGCGAGGATATCATCGCTGCCGTCCAAGCTTGGTGCCTCCGCCCGAGCTGTCTTCATCCATCTTCACGCGGGCCGCACACCTTGGCCCAAGCTCACCAAACATCAAAAACTTAAGGGAGATTGAACTGTGGAAAAGCTCATGCTCACGGAGCGCGAGATCCAAGAAACCCGCGGTATCGGCTGCGGACAGTTGCGCCGCATGCGGCTACATGGAGTTGGTCCGCGATTCATCAAGGTTGCTGGCACCTTGGGGCGCGTGGGGGGGAAGATCCTCTATCCCGTGAAGGACCTCGATGCGTGGATCGCTACGCTACCAACGGGCGGCGGACCGGCGGCGGAACCTGGGGCGACGCCTGCCGCCGCGCCGGCGCCCATCGCCGCACCCAGCGATAGGATCCGCAGCGCCAAGCCGTCTCGTAAGAACGAGCGCTTTGAAGCGAAGGCGGCGGAGATGCGCGCTCGCATGGCGACCGATGCCGAAGGAGCGAAGGCGTGAGCGCCTTCTTTTCGTTTCGCCCGTTCTCGTTCTTGCGCCGTGGGTTTCGGAACGACGCTTCGCCTCCGATCCTGACGACTGGCGCCCGACTCATCCAAAGAGACGGGCGCTACATCTGGCGCGTGTATCACTGCGATCAATGCAGCGGTCAACACGAGCACGATGCGGGGGCCGTGGGGATTGGCGATCCGCGCGCGCGCATGCCCTGGTTCGTGGCGATGCCCTGCGCCACTGAGAAATCGCGCTGGGGTTACTATCGGCTCTACGAGGTCTCGGGGCCGCTGCCGGCAACATCGCCGGGAATGGCGAGGGAGGACTGAAATGCTGACTGGAGACTTTTGGCAATGCGATCCGGCATCGGACCCTGAGGGCCTGCGGATTCCGACGCCTGCGATAGGGATTGGCGCACACTCCCTGCTCGATCTGAATGGCGATAAGGAGAAATTGACCGGGCTCGACTCTGGCAACGCGCAACGTTTTAGGATTCTCTTTCAACACTGCGCGCGCTACTCGAGCGAGCGAAAAAAGTGGCTGGTATTTTGGTCGGGTGATGGAATCTGGCGCTGGGACGAAACCAGCATTTGCCTGCAAATGGCCAGAAAGGCGCTGTACGAATGGTATCGGCAGGCGAAGCGCGCCGACAGCGAGGAAAACTACAAGCTGGCGCGGAAATCGCTTGACGATCTTTACCGGTTCGACCGGATGCTGAGGCTGGCGGGGCCGCTGATGCCGATTCGCTTAGAGGAGCTGGATCGCCAACCGGATCTGTTGGTTTTCAAAAATGGAACACTGAACCTGGCCACTGGCGAGCTGGGCAAATCGAAGTCCGTCGATCTTGTCTCGCGCCGCTTAGAGTACGCTTACGATCCAGACGCGAATTGCCCGCTGTTTCAAAACTTCCTGTCACGCGCGCTGGGTGGGCACTCGGCCATGTCTGGTTCGCAGGCTGAGGAGCTGCGTCAGATGCTGCTCGCGGTCCAGCTTTACATGGGCTACAGCTTGACGGGGCGAACGAGTTCGAAGGCTGTTTTCATCTGGCACGGTCCCACTAATACCGGGAAAACAACCTTCCTGAATTTGTTCCTGTCGCTTCTGGGGGCTTATGGGGCGACTCTGCAAATCGAAAGCTTGATGCGCGGCGCGGAGCAAGGCAACGCAGCGCAGGCCGATCTTGCCGATCTGCATGGCGCGCGTTTCGTCATGTCCAGTGAGGTCGGCGAAGGACAACGGCTCGACGTGCGTCGGTTGAAGGGCATCACCCAGGGCGGCGCCGAGAGCAGGATCAAGGCACGCCGGTTGCATGAAAATCCGTTTTCGTTTTTCGAGAGCCACAAGCTGCACCTGGATTCGAATTATCTGCCGCATGTGCCCGACAATGACTCAGCTTTTTGGGGCCGGGTTTTTCCAATTCCGTGGGAGGTGCAAATTCCCGAGTGTGAGCAAGATCGAAAGCTGAGTGAGAAGCTTTTGGCGGAGGCGCCTGGCATCCTGGCATGGGCAGCGCGGGGCTCGAAGCGCTGGTATGACATCGGCGGCGTGCTTGACCGGCCGGCCAGCGTGCGCGAGGCTGGCGCGGCGTACAAGACGGCTATGGACATGGTCCACCAATTCGTTGAGGACTGCCTCACCAAGGACGATGCCGGGGAGGTTGGCAGCACGGAGCTGTACCGTGCCTGGGAGCATTGGGCGCATGAGCGGCGCTGTCGTCCGCTGACTCACAAAGCATTCAGCATGAAGATGCGTGCTCTCGGTTGGGACCGGGTCGAACGTAGGGACGGGGCATACTACCACGGGCTCAAGCTCTGATTTGCGTGGTGGATCGTGGTGGATTTTGCCGTTTTCCCTAAAGGTCCTTAGACGCGTCTAGCATCTACCGGGAAATTGCCTAAATCCACCACATCCACCACCGAATTGTGCTTGTTCTCTCTTTATCCCGTTTAATTGCGTTTGTTGTGCTTTGAATTAACGTGGTTTAACGACACTATTCCCCTTGCTTTTCACGACGTTTTCGGCGGAGAATGGGGGGAGCCGATTCAGTGAAAGCGACTGTCGATGGGAGCGGAGCGCGTCCGAGGTCAACGGATCGACGGGGGGTAGGGAAAATCCTGGGAGGTCGAACCCCGCGTGACCGTGGGACAGTCAAATTTTCGACGTACGGGGAATATACCGGAAGAAACAGATGAGCGCTGAGGTGCTGAGTTTTAAACCCGGTGAGCGCCTGGCCTACGGCCAGAGCGAGAAGGCGCGCGCCTTCGTCGCCGAGCTGCGCGAGAAGCTCAGGCTGGACGATCCGGCCTCGCTGCGCCTGGGCGACCTGCTGGGCGAGTTTATTGACGAGCTGGACGAGTGCCGCGCCGAGCTGATCCGGGACGGCCAGTTTGTCCGAGATCGTTTTGGCAAGCCGAAAATACATCCCGCCTGCCAGCGAGAAATCGCAATTTCGAACGAGTACGGAAAGATCTATCGCCTTCTGGGACTGGATCAAGAGCCAAAGTCAGATCAGGGAAACTTTTTTGGTTAACGATTTCATGCCCGCTGTGCAGCGCTTTCGCGCCGCGCGAGGCATCACGAGTCACAAAGCCGCTGTGCAGCGCTTTCGCGCCGCGCGAGGCATCACGAGTCACAAAGCCAGCGGCGCGGCCTAAGCCGCTGCTGGTGGCAGTCACGTAGCCCTGGAAAGATGCAATGGGGCGAACGTGGCCTCAAAGTCGGGAGCGGGCAAAACCGGGCCTTAGCCCAACCGCTGAGCGTTGCCCGATAGAGCTGAGCGACGCGGTCCTTAGATCGTCGTCGGTGAGGCACCAACCCAAACCAAGAGGAAAAGTGTATGTACAAAAACGTTGCCGGAAGGCAAGAGTTGGACCGTCTCTCCACGCAAATGCGGAAAATCGTGTCCGCTGCGGACGCTCGCGGCACCAACACGCTGAATAGCGCCGAGCGCGAAAAATGGAATCGGCTGAAGGCGGCCTACGAAAAGAAGGAACGCGAGGTCTGCGCGTCCGAAGGGATTGCTTCCCTCGACGATACGCGCGGGCGTGTGACCCCTTCTGACATGGGTGACCTAAGCGGTATGCCGGACGCTCGGGCACTGCGGGCTATGCGACCGCACGCGCGGCGCGCTGCCATGCAACAGCCAGAGGAAAGAGCCTTCACGAACTGGCTCCGCAGGGGCATCAACGGGCTCGACTCGGAGGATCGGGATTTAATGCGCAACCAGTTCCGCGATGCTAACAGTCTCGGAATCCAAAACGCGCAGGGCACTGGGACGGGCGCTGCGGGCGGATACATTGTTCCGCAGGGCTTCAGCGATCAATTGATGGAGGCCATGCTCTGGTTTGGCGGCATCGACGGTGTCGTCGGCCAGTTCGAGACAGAGACGGGGCAACCGTTCCCTTGGCCGACGATCAACGACACCACCAACAAAGGGCGCATCATCGGCCAAAACATCCAAGTGACGGAAACTGATTTCACTTTCTCCGAGGTCACTTTCAACGCATACATCCTGTCTTCCGACCTGGTGTTGATTCCGCTCTCGCTGATGGAGGATTCCTTTTTCGACCTCGGGGCGCTGTGCGCGCGCCTGCTCGGAACGCGCCTGGGCCGCTTGTTGAACAATATGGGCACGGTGGGCACGGGAACTGCCGAGCCTACTGGCATTGTGACCGCGGCGCTCGCCGCGGGCTTGGCCCAAGCGCTGTCGAGCGCGACCACTGTTGACTATGCGGACCTGGTGAATATGGAGCACGCCGTCGATCCGGCGTATCGCGGGCCTAGCGCGCGGTGGATGTTCCACGATCAAATGTTGAAGAACCTCAAGCTGCTGGTAGACGGCAACAATCGTCCGCTCTGGCAACCGGGCCTCACTGCATCGTTCGCAGACGGCGCCGCCGTGGTGGGCAGCGGAAAGCCGACGATTCTCGGCTACCCCTACGTCATCAACAACGACATGCCGACTCCGGCAGCAAGTGCGAATTCAATGCTGTTCGGCGATATGTCATGCTTCAAGCTGCGCAAGGTCGGTGACATCACGCTAATCCAACTCCGCGAGCGCTATGCCGACTACTTGCAAACAGGCCTAATAGCGTACCTGCGCGCGGATACCAACCTGATCGACGCCGGCACGCATCCCATCGTGGTGGGCCAGCAAGCCGCTTAAAGGGTTCGCATCCGGGCGGCGATCTTTCGCGTATTCGGCGTCGCTCGCGTTGCCTCGTGGAGGCTTCCCCGCCGTGGCGCGGCCTCCATAATTTAAGTTCCCAAAGAGGGAAAACAGGCGCGCCGGTTTTTCCATTCTCCTGTGGGATTTTCCGGGCGCGCGTGTTCGGGGCGGAGGAACTATGGCCCTTCGCCCCACGTTTCAAAAAGGAGAAATCATGCGGAATACAAAATCCAGGCCGGGCCGTCCACAGTCCGGCAAACCATTTTTCCGAGCCGCGCTGCAATCCGATGGCACGCTCGAATTGCTGGTGTACGAAGACATCGGCGAGAGCTGGTTCAGCGATGGCGGCGTGACGGCCAAGAGCGTCAAGGCGTCGATGGATGCCTCCGGCAATTACGACCGAATCCTCGTGCGTATTAATTCGCCAGGCGGCGACGCTTCCGAGGGCCTGGCCATCCGAAATTTGTTGCGTTCGACGAAAAAACCCGTGGATGTTTACGTCGATGGGATCGCAGCGAGTTCGGCCTCGATCATAGCTATGGCCGGTGACACTATCACGATGGGGCTTGGCGCAATGCTGATGATCCATAACGCATTCGCCGTCGCTGGCGGCGATGCGGACGATCACCGCCAGCTCGCCGATGTTCTAGATACGGTGTCGGCGTCCATCGCGCAAGTCTACGCGCAGCGCACGGGGAAGAATCTCGACGAGGTTCAATCCCTCATGGATGCGGAATCTTGGTTTAACGCGCAAGAGTGCCTCGATAATGGATTCGCGACGGCGATCACGGAAGAGCCTGACGTGCAGATCGAATCGAGCGCCCTGGCCCTGGCCCGCCAGTTCAAGGCGCTGCGGAAGATGAAGCACGTACCGGCTGCGCTCAAGCGCGGGGCGTCCGCGCGCGACGAAGAATGCGAATGCGACTGCGCGAGCTGCCTGGCCGGTGATTGCTCCGCCTGCAGCAACGCCGATTGTGACGATGCCGTGTGCGCTGAGAACGGATGCCCGATGCAGGACGATGACGCGGATGCTCGCGTGGATCTCACCGGATGGCATGAGAAACTCGGGTTGCCCGCGCCGGTAAGTATCGACCAGGCGCGCGCCGCGCTGGAAGAGATCGACGCGCACGCGGCCGCCGCGATCAACCTCGACGATGCTCGATCGCATGTGGAAGCGATCGAGGACGTGCTCCACAGTCCCGAGGATGAGGCGGTCGATCCCGACGCGTCTCGGAGGTATGCATCGGCGACGGGGCGCTGGTGACCGGGCGCTGTGATTCCTTTAATGGCCGGTTCGGATTTATCAAAGAGTGGGGCTGTGGCAGGTTGACAAGGTTCTTCTTCCTGGCCAGCGCAGTGATCGGCGAGGTCAGATCCGGCGACCAAGTCGATTATTGGCTCGCTGATGACGACCGGCGGCCTGGCGAGCTGATCGCGGTTCAAGTCCAGAGTCGAGAAAGGCGGCTGCTATGAGAAAGCCGTCCCATTTCGCCCCGCCGTCCAAGGTGCTCCGCCACTCCGAGAGCCGCTGCAATTGGCCTCTGGTCCATTCTCTGAAGGGCGAGCGGACTTTGGGGCGGCTTGCGCGGGACGCGGGGATTTCAGCCGACGCGCTTCGCTTCGCGGAGGCGCACAACTCAGGGCTGAGTGAGGGCATGCTCGAAAGACTGGCTGGTGTGCTGGGCGTCCCTCTGGAGGCTCTAAAGGCGGCCCGCTCTGAGCGTCCCGTGAAGGATGCCTACGAACTAACGAGTCTCGGATTGGGCGGCGGCATCATCGACCGTGGTTGACGGCTGCTCGCGAAAGAGGCGCTCTTGTTCGGTGAGCGCCTCTTCCATCTCGCAACGGAGCCACTGAATCAGCTCATCGTTTGCGACTGCTTTCGCATGCCACTGATCGAGCGTCATTGCTTCGCTCGAATCCCGCGAATCCCCGTGCCACAGTTCGCGGAGGTACTGACGGTGCTCTGGGGCCAGAAGCACGATCAGCGCGAGGCAAATGCCGACTGTCAGTTTCATGCTCATATGGCTAACATGATAAGCTTACCCTGTAAGCTAAAGCAAGAGCGAAAGCGTGAGCGCCGCGCCTATGCTGGCGGCGTGGGGGAAAAGTTTTCCAGTCTGACGGAAGTGCTGGCATTCTTCAAGACCGTTGGGGCGAAGGGCGGGCGTGCCGCTGCTAAGAAAATGTCGAAGGCCCAGCGCACGGCGCGCGCGAAGAAAGCCGCCGCTGCATCCGTCAAGGTGCGGCAGAAGAAAGCCCGCGAGCGAAAGAAGGCGGAGAAATCCGCCGCAAAGAAGTCAGTCTAAGATCACGCACGCGCCGTCGTGTGACCGATCCACCGGGCCGTTCGCGCCTCGCAAAATAACGAAAAGAGGAAACCAAAAAATGAGCGAAGAGCAAGGTGTTGAGATGATGCGAATCGTGTTTACGGAGCGTGCGGGTTCAGCCTGTGGCCGGGAGGTGGTGATCCATGCCGGCAACGCGAAGGACTTCCTAAAGCATGGTCTCGCTAAGCTTCCCGAAGATGGCTCAGCGGAGACGCTCCCGGCCCGTCTTCAGCGGGCCGTTGGCAACCGGCCTCTCGACACCAGCGTTGACGCCCACAGCGAGGCGCGCCGCATGCTTAAGGATGCATTGCGAGTGATCCGTAAGCACCGCCTCTATGAGCTCTTCCCAGTCGATTGGTACAGCCGGGCAGCGGCGCTGGCGGGTCCGCCAGACGCCGATGAGGGAGCCAGTACAGCCGGGGCGTAGCCATGTCTGTCTACCGTCCGACATACCGCGAACCGAAAACCGGCGAGCTGAAGCAATCCGCTGTCTGGTGGTACAGCTTCACGTTCGCCGGGCAGCGCGTCCAGGAATCGAGCAAGTCCAAGCTGAAGACCATCGCAGGTGAAGCCGAGAAGAACAGACGGCGGGCGCTGGAGGAAGCCTATGCGGGAATCCAGAGAGAGAAGCCGGATCATCGAATCCGAACCGTGCGCATCGCTCTGGACGCATACCGGACGCACTATGCTCCTAACCACCGCGCCAAGTCCATCGCTTGGGTGAAGGAACGATTGCAGCACGTGGAGCGGATCTTGGGCGCGCTGCTCATTCCGGATCTCAATGAGTCCCGCATGTCCGGATACATGACGCTGCGCCTGAAAGAGGGCGCTGGCAATCGCACGGTGAACATGGAGATCGATTGCCTAGCACGCGCCGCCGGGCATCCCTGGAAGCTGCTATGGCCGGGACTCAAACGCCTGGAGGAAGCCAAGGACGCCGGCCAAGCTTTGTCGCCCAAACAAGAGCAACGGCTGCTGGACTGCGCCGCGCGCAGCCGAAGTCCGTTGCTGGTGCCGTTCATCCGTATCGCGCTGCTCACGGGCATGCGGGCCGGTGAAATCCGAAGTATGCGATGGGGGCAGGTGAATCTGGATTCCAACACGCTCACTGTCGGGAAGTCCAAAACCAGGGCGAGTTCCGGGCGGACGATCCCGATGAGCGCGGATCTCTCGGCCACGTTCGCCGGGCATGCGACCTGGCTGGCCACGAAGCTCGGCCCTGTCGAGCCAGGCTGGTACGTGTTCCCGTTCTGTAATTCCGTTCGGCCCGTCGATCCCTCTCGCCCGGTGGCCTCCATCAAGACAGCCTGGGAAAGTGCGCGGAAGGCCGCTGTGATCGATATCCGTTTCCACGATCTGCGGCACACAGCTTATACGAAGCTGGTGGAGAGCGGCGTTCCCGAAGGCGTCATCATGGCTCTCATGGGTCACGTGAGCAAAGCGATGGTGGAGCGCTACTCGCACGTTCGGATGGATGCCATGCGCAAGGCTGTGGAGTCGCTGCAACTCACCGATCAGAATCCGCCTTCTAAAGAAATCACTAAAGTAGCAGCACTTGGCATCGCTGGGTAAACTCAGAAGTCTTGTGTTTTGTTGGTAGGCGCGGCTGGACTCGAACCAGCGACCACCTGCTTAGAAGGCAGGTGCTCTATCCACCTGAGCTACGCGCCCATTCAATGAGTTACGGCGGATTTGGAGGCCTGTTTTTCGCTCGCTTTGGGGGATTCTTTGGGGACCCCAATTGAAAAAGGCGAGCGTGCCTCCAACGCTTCGATCGCCTCTACCTTCGCAGCTTGCCGAATGTGAGAGTAGCGTCGCAGCATCGCCGTGCTCATGTGCCCCATTATATCGAGCATGGTCGCTTCGGGAACGCCGGCTTCTGCCATCTTGGTGCAAACCGTGTGGCGTAAATCGTGGATGCGGCACTGGATGCCTGCTTGTTCGCAAACGGTTCCCCAAGCTTTTCTCAACGTGGTCACCGGCCGCGCCGGATCGATCGGCTTCGCACGCCGACAGAACGGGAATACGAACCAGTCTGGTTCGATCGCACCGAACTTTGCCTTGAACCAATCGGCGTGAAGTGACAAAACTGCTGCGAGCGTGGGGCCGATTGGTATGACTCTCCCTCTTCCAGCTGACGTCTTCGCCCGGCCGACTGTTAGGTGCTTCTTCTCGAAATCGATCTGGCTCCAACGGAGCAAGCGGATCTCATCGCGCCGCATGCCCGTGAAGAGTGCTATTCGCACAAATGGACCTATTAAGCGCGAACGATTCTTTTGTACTGCTTCTATGAGGCGGCTCTCTTCATCAGGGGCAAGCGCACGTCCAATGTCGTGACGTTCCTCCAATTTCTTCAGCTTCGGCCAGAGCACTCGAAAATGTTGCCCGACCGCGCGCGATAATACTCCCAGCTCCATATTGATAGTGCGGTTGCTCGCACCTTCGGTCTTCCTCTCTGACATATATGCGGTAATGCGTTCTTGCGTAAGGTCGGGCATGAGGAGCGAGCCGAGAAGCCTCTCCAGATGCTTGGACCTTTCGGTAACAACGGCGGTGGACTTCTCGCGGTGATTTACTGCGTACGATTTCCCGTACGTGGCCAAAGCTCCTTTAACTGTGCGGATGCGATCCTTGGGTGTTTCGTGGCTGGGAATGCCTGCATAGGATTGCTCCAATTCTTTACGGCGCTGCTTCTCGGCTTCGATGGCCAAGGTTTTCTTGGTCTGTTTACTGGACTCGCGTATTCGCGAACCGACGTAGGTGAACTCGTACCACCAGACCGCAGAGCGCACCAGCTTGCGAGTCGTCGGATCTTTGTACTTCGGACGATAGACCGCCATCACTTGCCGCCTTTCTTATTCCCGTCGTTCTACTGTTCCTTCATTGCGTAGTGAACCATGATCATAGACGCGAGCAGTGCAACGGATGAAACTAGCTCGCGCCATCATACCGCTTTTCGCGGAGCGACTTCGCGCTGAACACTTCCGCCGGTCGGCAGCGACGCAAGCCACGCGTCTAAATCTTCAGGCCGGTATCGCACGAGTGAGCCGACCTTGACGAAAACGGGTCCCTTTCGCAGCAGCCGCCAGCGACGGAGCGAAGCGAGGCTGACGCTCAAACGCTTGGAAACTTCTTCTTCGGTCATGAGATTGGACATTGGTACTCCTGGTTGCTTGATTCGCTGCCCGCGTCAGGTTTTGGTCCTACAGGTCCCACTCCCACTGCTCGTGGCGTTGCGAGTAACGATCCAGCGTCGGCCGAGCCGAATCGCTGGGATCTCACAGCGATTCAGGAGCGCGTAGACGGCAACTCTATTGATCGATAGGCTGCTAGCTTTCTCCTCGATCGTGATGCGCTCTTTGCTTCCGGGCGGCAAACCTGTTGATAGAACAGACACATCGTTTTCGAACTGCAGCGTCGTCGGGGAGATTCTGGACATGAAGACAGATCCTTAACGCAGACCGACTAGAATCAGCCTAGCGCAACTATTACATAGATGCAAGCAATTGTATCGACACCATTGTATTTGCTCTAAAACCGTGTAATCATGGTTCTGAGATGGAGCGAAAGCCTCAGCAACAAACGCTGTCAATCCGGATCTCCGACGCGCTCCGAGAGTTTCTCGAACGTTCTAAACAAGTTATCTCCAATGGCCGGGGCGAGCAGGTGTCCATTTCTGATGTAGCCAAGACACTGCTGGAGTCCGCCAAAGATGATCGTCTCGATTTCCGGCTGGAAGTTGCCGACCTCCAGCGGGCGGCCACCCAGTCCCTGTGGGAGGTCCGCCGGAAGTGGGAGCAGAAGTATGACCTCTCGCGTGCCGAGTGGATCTTTCTCTCGCAGTACATCCAGATTGCGTGCGAGGACGCCCGAGAAGATCGCTCGTATCCACCTCCGGCTGCGTTTTGTGTTGTGCTCGAAGCCGCCCTTGCCGTGAGAAAGTTGCGCGCAGATCGTGGCGTCGAACTCGATCGCTATTATTTGAGCAACATCGGTTCTCAAGAACAGGCCGTATTCAACGATCGCCAGCTCGACCCGGATCTTGTGCCGCGCGTGAGCGAGCGTTGGCTTCAGGAGTTGCGCGAATCTTCCGCTGACCGTATGCCTGTCTTCGCCGGCCGCAACTTTTACGTCTCAATTCGCGACGAGGAATTGCCGGACATTGTCGCCCTCAACCGAGCGCTGCTTCCCTACATGGAGACATTGTTCCGGCTGGCGGCACGGGGGCATTGGATGCGGGAGAACCGGCCCGTGATTTCCTTGCGCGAGCCTCTGATTGTCACGGAAGCAATTCCGCCAGTGGCGGTTCCGGGCTTTCGGCTGACGTTTACTGGGATCGGCGATGGCGACTTATCACTCAGTATTTCGATGCAAGACAAGGGTATTACGTACCCAATAGGTACATATCCCAAAATCCGAGAGTTCTCGGCGATGCTGGAACAGGTCTCGATCAGTCGCAACTGGAACGGAGACTATTTTTACGGGGCTGCAGATCAAGAAGAACCAGGCGGGCCACCAGTGTTTCATTTTTATCGCCGTCGCGATAACGTCACCATCGAATTCTCGGACCAGGAATGGCAGAGTCTCAAAAACGTTTTCGCGCAAGCGGCAGCGATGCCAAAGCTGCAAAAGAGGTACCGGGAGCTTTCTCTCGTCTACGGCGAACTTTAGCCGTAGTGCGTTGAGCGGTTGAAACGGAACGACAGGAGTTGGAGATATGAGCAGCTCAATGCAAACCAGCACTAATCAAGATGCAAACGCAGTAGTCGCTACTGAAAAGAGGGTGATCCTCTCGATGGGAGGCAAAGGTGGCGTTGGCAAGACCAGCGTCATGGCCGGTTTGGCCGAATGGTTCGAAGAAAACGACATTCCGGTGAAGCTACTGGACCTTGACACGGAAAACAAGGCGCGCGGATCGTTAACGCACTTCTTCGGCGGAAGCGTTCCCAAGGTGAATATCCACACACCAGCGGGTCTCGATTCGTTCGTCGACCAACTCGCGGACGGTCCGCCCGTGATTCTCGCGGACATGGGCGCGGGAGCAGGCCAGGTCACCTATGACTGGTTTGAGAAGATGTATCCCGATGTTTCGGCGGCCGGAATTGTTTTCACCGCGATCGGCATCGTAACCGCCGACCCGGCGAGCGTGGAAAGCGTGCTCGCCTGGGCAGCGCGGCTCCAGGACCGAGTCAAGTATCTGATCGTTGAGAACAGCATCACCGACCACACAGACTTTACATATTGGCGCGAGAGTGACCAAGCCGCGCAATTCCAAAGGCGTTTCCAGCCGGCGGTGATCCACATGGATTACCGACTCGCCGAACTAGAGAATGCCGTTCGGAATCACGGCGTGACATTGGGCGATGTTGCTGGCAGAAGAACCAACGCCGGAGAGTTGCAGCGATCGTCGCTCGTAATGCGCGCACAGAGCTATCGCCGTCGCATGTTTGCCGAGTTCGAGGGCGTCAAGGAGCTGCTCTTGCCGTGAACGGAATCGCCGACCCTCAAGAACCAGACACGCTGGACCGGATTGCGAACGCTCTTCCACCGGAAGTGCGCGCGGACTACTATCGCGAGATGCGGCACCTCCGGTCGCTCCCAGAAAACGACGAAATGCTCCGCATCCTGCGAGCCATGCAGTTTCTAGGCGTACTCATTTTTGATGCTCCACTTAGAACGGCCGCCGAAAACGAGAAGCTCAAAGAGATGTTCGCCGAGGCATTCGCAGGACTCCGAGAAGTCCTGGAATCGGTGAAGACGCAACAAGCGCAGATCGATCAGCGCCTGGCAGAGCTTCCACAGTCCGTCGCGGCGGGCATTAAACCAGCAGCGATTGCCGCCGCAGTCAATGAGAGCTTACGCCAACTATTTCTCCAATCGACGATCCCAGAAACCGCCAGCGCACTCGCCGTCACCAGCGCGCAGATGAAGAAGGGCAACGTTGAGTTGATGCAGACCGCGAGAGAGCTGAGCGATATACATCGCGGGATCATAGGGGAGACGCGCCAAGCCATCGCCAGTCTCAAATTGGAATCTTCCGAATTGAGAAAAGAAGCTGCCAACTCCAAGCACGTCTTCGATCGCGGAAAGCGTGTGTTGTTCTCTGCAATCCTGATCTTCGGACTATCAACGGGGCTTGTGCTCGAGTATTGGTTTCAACGGTCCTTCTTCCCGCCAACGGCGCAGATCGTGTGTGCGCCCGCATTGCCAGCAACCCCGGTCAAGCCATCCACAGGCAAGATGCCTCAAACAAAACTGCGAGCCAAGCACTAGGATGACCCAATGCTCACGATCCGCGCTATGTCCGACGGCAAAGGATATTCGTCCCGGCATCTCGAACACGCCGACTACTATGCCGAGGGCGAACGCGTGGTTGGGCATTGGCAGGGTCATGGGGCTGAGCTCTTAGGTCTTGGCGGGCAAGTGAAGTCGGAGGACTTCGAAGCACTACGCCAAGGGCTGAATCCGGCCAACGGTGAGTTCCTGCGTCAGCGCCAGAGCGCCGACCGGGTCGCCGCCGACGGAACCACACAATCCCACGGAAGGCATCTCTACGACTTCACCATCTCTGCACCAAAGTCGGTGTCCATCATGGCCGTGGTCGGCGGCGACAAGCGGCTGATCGACGCACATGAAAAGGCCGTCACTGAAGCCCTCCAAGAATTAGAAGCTCACGCCGCCACGCGAGTGCGGCAGGATGGCGCAAACACCGATCGTGCGACCAGCAATTTAGCGATTGCCATTTATCATCACGACACCAGCCGAGAGCTCGATCCCCAGCTTCATACTCATGCCGTGGCTGCAAACCTGACCTATGACGGAACGGAAGGCCGCTGGAAAGCGCTACAGGCATCGGGCATTTACGAGCGCCGGGCGTACCTCACCGAGGTCTATCGCAATTCGCTCGGCCGCCAGGTACGGTCGCTCGGCTACGAAATCGAGAATCGCCGCGACGCGAAGGGCCGGGACGGCGGCTTTGAGATTCGCGGCGTCTCCGACGAGCTTCTCACCAAATACAGCCAACGAAGCCGGCAGCGCGACGAAGCGATCAAGGATTTCGCCGCAAAGAATGGCCGGCCACCGACGGACAATGAAGTCGCCGTGCTGGTGCGGGAGACGCGCGCCGACAAGCTGATCGAAATCTCCACCGACGAGTTGCATTCAAGGCAGCGGTCGCGTCTCACGAAGAAAGAAGCCAATGCTCTGGCTGGCCTGCGCGAGCAGTATCCGGCCCGAGCGCCGGCCATCGAATCCGCCGGACCCTCTCTCCAACATGCCGAGGATCACGTGTTCGAGCGAGTTTCTGTTGCGCGCGATCACGAGATTCTGACGGAGGCACTTCGCCACGGGCGCGGGCACATCGACCACTCGGAGCTGAAAGGTACGCTCACCTTGCAAGAGTCCTCCGGCGCGATTCTGCGGGACCGTAACGAAATCGCCACCGTTAGCACCCTCCAGCGGGAACGCGAGATGATCGATTTCGTCAATCGCGGAATCGGCCGCTGCGAACGCCTTGGCGGAGACGATCAATTCGTTGCTTCGGACCGATTGAGGCCAGAACAGAAGCATGCTGTCGCGTTTGTCCTCGACTCTCGCGATCGAGTGATCAACATCCGTGGGGCGGCGGGAACTGGCAAAACTGCCGCGCTCCAGGAGCTTCGGCGTGGCCTCATCGAAGCCAATCACAAGATCCTAGCCGTCGCGCCAACGATGAGCGCAGTGGAAGAATTACAGAAAGTTGGTTTCTCCGACGCCTTGACCGTGGAGCGGTTGCTACAGGATCAGCGGGCGCAGTCGACGATTCGTGGGAGTGTCCTCATCCTAGACGAGGCTGGCATGGTCTCCGGGCGCCAGATGCACGAGTTGTTGAAACTTGCCGTACAGCAATCGGCTCGCATCGTCTTCAGCGGCGACACGAAACAGATCCAAAGCGTGGAAGCGGGCGATGCTTTGCGCGTGCTCGAAAACGAATCACGCCTCAAGAGCACCTCGCTAACTCAGGTACAGCGCCAGACCACTGCCGACTATCGCGATGCGATCCAGGAACTACGCCGAGATCCCGAAGCTGGCTTCGAAAAGCTGGATCGCATCGGGGCCGTTCGGGAAGTTGGATGGGCGGATCGCGCCCATGCCGTTGCGCAAGCCTACGCGGAGTCAAAAGGCCGCGATGTTCTCGTTGTCTGCGCCACCCATGATGAGATCGACCGCGTGACCGAAGCAATTCGTGCCAGCCGCAAGCAAAATGGCGATCTTGGCGAATCTCTGCAGGTGCCGCGCGATGTCTCGTTGAATTGGACCGCGGCGCAAAAGAGCGATTACCGTAACTATCGGCCAGGTCAACGATTGACGTTTCATCGTGCCGTCAAGGGCATCACGAAGAACGAAACTTTAGAGGTTGTACGGGTTGAAGGGAATAGAATCGTCGCGCGCAGCGACCGCGGCGAAGAGCGGACTCTCACTTCCAAGCAGTCCAAGTCATTCGAAGTCTATGAGCGGCGCACGATTGAGGTTGCCGCCGGCGACAAGCTTTTGCTGACCTCCAATCGCGGCGATGCCGACTTTCGCGCCACCAATGGCGAAATCGTTACCGTCTCGCGTGTGGACAAGGACGGCCGCATGCGCCTCGATGACGGCCGCCAGCTGCCGGCAGACTTCAAGCAGTTCATGCACGGATATGCCGTTACCGCGCACCGCAGCCAGGGCAAGTCGGTAGATTCGGTCATCATCTCAGGCGATAGAATGCAGAAGGAACTGTTTTATGTCGCCGCATCGCGCGGTAGGCGAAGCGTGCAGGTGATTACCAGCGACAGGGAACTCCTTCGTGAATCTGTCGCCCGCTCGACCGGGCGGCAATCAGCATCTGAGTTAGCGCGAAAGGCTCGCCCCGGCCTGCATCAGGGCTCGTATCGAGGTGCCGCAGCCGCCCGCGAACTTGTAGCCCACATAGCGCGGCACGAAGAGCCGACACCGCTGCACACTTGGCATCCCAGTGTGACAAAGCACGTTAGGAGAGAACGAACGCATGACCACTCTTTCGACCGATAGCCAGAAATCTTGGAAGACGACCACCCACGAACGCCCCGCAGCACTTGAAATCGTTCTCTTGAAGTCCACCTATGTGCTGCCTTGGAGTCAGTTCCTCTACGCCGAAGGCGGAGACGACGACATTCGCCTCGCTTTCACGACTCACGACGTTCTAGTCAAGGGGGGCGGCTTAAGCTCCTTGCTAGCTGATCTCGCAGCTCAGCGCATCGCCCGACTGCAACAGCCCACAAGAGCAGATCATTTTTCTAACGGCACGGGACCTTCAATCCGCGAGCTTTCAGTGACGAACATCGAATCCAGCCGAACGCCCGCAAGGTCATAGGTGGGGGCTAATATAGAGAGAGGAGCCGGATGAATGATGCCGACCAACGAGTACGTCGAGGTTCGCAACGGCGGGTATTACGTTATTGGGACGCGCATCGGCCTCGACGTGGTGGCCTACGACTTTCGGAGAGGACGCTCAGCAGAAGCGATTTTCGAGGCTTATCCATCCATCGGTTCGCTGGCCAAGGTCTATGGGGCAATCACTTTCATCTTGGAGCACCCGGCTGAAGTTGATGCCTACCTGAAAGATCAGGAGCGTATCTTCGAAGAAATCAAGGCCCAACATCCGATGCCTGCCGATATGATTGAGCGGTTTGAGCGGGTAAAGAACGAGAGGTCCGCCAAGCCCGTTTGAAGATCACCTTTCAAGCTGACGCTGACCTTGATCCGGACATCGGAAGGGGATTGCGGCGCAGGGAGCCATCCATTGATTTCCAGGGCGCCGCTGGTGTAATTCCGGAAGGCACTCCTGATCCGCAAGTTCTGCAAATTGCTGCCGATTCCGGCCGGGTTTTAGTCACCAGTGACCTTCGAACAATGTATGTCCACTTCAAAGAGTTTGTGACACAACGCGAATCACCAGGCGTGCTGCTGATCCCATCGTCCCGGTCTATCGGCGCGGCAATCGATGGGCTCATCGTTGCATGGCTAACCTGGTCTCAGGACGACTTGCGGAACCAGGTGTGGTGGCTCCCGTAAGCTGTCCAGGCGCCCATTCCCGCTCTTGAAGAGTCAATCCAACGAGAGAGATGGGATGAGAAGGCCGGTCCCCTCGGCGGGATGCGATAAGCTCCCAATGAGAAACGCACTCGAGGTGCGGTGAAAGGAGACCGGTTATGGGGAAGAATAACACCGTTGGAACGCAGGACGGAAAGAAGAAACGATTGACGATCGGATTGGATTTGGGAGATCGTAGCAGTCGTTATTGCGTGTTGGACCAGCAAGGCGAAGTGGTATCGGAAAGTAGTGTGTCGACGACAAGGAAAGGCTTGGCGCAAGCGTTCGGTTCGAAGCCGCGAAGTCGAATTGCCCTGGAAGTGGGGACCCATTCTCCATGGGTAAGCCGGTGTCTGAAAGATCTGGGTCACGAGGTAATCGTGGCCAACGCGCGTCGGGTGCGACTGATTGCGGAGAGCAACCGGAAGAACGATCGACTGGATGCCAGGACGCTGGCACGGCTGGCGCGGATCGATCCGGAGTTGTTAAGCCCGATTCAGCATCGTGGGGAACAGGCGCAGGCCGATCTGATGGTGATTCGGGCGCGGGCGGCGTTAGTAGAAGTACGAACGAGGTTGGTCAATTGCGCACGGGGGATGTCGAAATCTTACGGGGAGCGTCTGCCAAGTTGCGGCACACCGGTGGTTCGAGAAGAACTTGCCGAAGCGCTGAGTGAGCCTTTGCGAGAGGCCCTGAAACCATTGCTGGCTGAAGTCGAGTCGGTAAGCCGGAGCATACGGGAATACGACGAACGGATCGAGGATATAGCGCAGAGTCGATACCCGGAAACGGAGTTGTTAAAGCAGGTGCATGGAGTGGGTACCTTGACTGCGCTCACGTATGTGCTCACGGTGGAAGATCCGCACCGGTTCCAGAGAAGCCGGGAGGCCGGCGCCTATTTTGGATTGCGGCCCAAACAGAGAGAATCGGGCGGTTGTCAACCGCAACTCGGGATCACCAAAGAAGGAGATGCGTATGTACGCAAGATGCTCGTACAGTGCTCGCATCATATTCTGGGACCTTTTGGCCCGGACAGCGACCTGCGGCGCTGGGGACTGAAATTAGCAGAGCGCGGCGGGAAAAACGCGAAGAAACGGGCGTTAGTAGCGGTGGCGCGGAAGCTAGCAGTGCTGCTGCATAAGCTGTGGGTGACAGGAGAGGTCTATGAGCCGTTGCGGGTCGGAAAGGCCCGCCATATGGCGGCATGAATCGAGGCTGACCTTTTGAAGACTCGCCGGGTTCGGGTGACTGCGCGATGGTGTCTAGACCGGCTACGGCGCTAATGAACGCTGTCGGCCAGGTTGGGAATTAGATAGCAGCACCCGTCATACGTGGACTCCAACTGGCACAGAGCGGATCACTGCTCAAAGAAAGTGCGAATGGAAGCGGGGCGATGCGGCGAGAACTGAGAAAGCAAGAGGGTTGGAAAATGCCAGTCTGCCATTTTCTCGATCTGGATCATAATGCAGCACGGCCACCCGTCCAGGCTGCCCCCGGGCTCGCTACGCTCGGCCTTGACGGGCCCCGGCCGTGCTGCCAGGAATTTTCCGTTACGAGAAAATGGCAGATTGTTTCTGGCAACTTCGGCCTACTAATACGCCTCCCGTTGGTCGGCACCAAGCATTTTTCTAATTATCGATCAGGTGCTGCGAAGTTCTACTTGACGGCGACCGGCCTTCTCATGGAAGACACCATCCCTAAGCCTTCGGCTTAGAGTTGCGCGGGGGGCCGAGGTACGCTTTCATCAAGCGTCTATCAAGATTCAATTAAGTATAAATCAAGGTTTCGTCAAGTGACTGTTCGTGCCTTTTGAAGTACAGTGGAAGTAGCTTGAGCCCTTGCCATGGACGCCAAATTCAGAGAAATCCTGGACGCCCTGCCTAACAAACCGCCGCGCTCGCGCCTGGAGCCCTACCGTGAATTGATTGAAGAACTCCGCCGCCGTGGTCGGACTTATGTTGACATCGCAGGCATACTCGCGGAAAAATGCCAGGTTCAAGTAACCGCGAGCGGTGTTCATGATTTCGTACGAACGCGATCACGAATGAAAAGGAGGTCAACCAAGCAAATTACCTCCGACCCGCCAAAAACCACTCCCGCTTCGACCGGAACCGGCCGCGTGGATTCTATCCAAAAGCCTTTCACGGACGACGAAGTCCGACGAAGAATTGCAGCCCTCAAAGCCAGGAAGCCCGTTGTGGAGCCGGAGCCAAACGGCTTTCAATTCGACCCCACCGAGCCGCTGCGACTTATAAATCGGGCAAAACCAATGCCGGATAAGTGAACGTTCGCCTTCGGAGTGTGCCATCTCGCAGAACGTCGGAATAGGCCTCATACTTCAAGGCCGGCGCCGTTCTTCCTGAGCCACTCCTTGCGCTCTCGATAGTCGGGCGCAACCTTGTCGACCTCATTCCAAAAGGATTCCGTGTGGTCTCCATGATGGAGGTGACAAAGCTCGTGGACAATAATGTAGTCGATAATCGTTGGCGGAGCCATCATGCACTTCCAGTGAAACGCTAAGTCGCCCGAAGGCGAGCATGACGCCCAGCGATGCCCGAGTTCGCGCACGTCGGTTCTGCGCGGTTTAACCCCGACCTTGGGGCGTAGTATTGAACGCGCTGGGTAAGTCGCTCCAAACCGCGGGCGATGTAATAGTCGCGGAAGGCGGCTTGGGCAGCTGGGATTTCACCTCGGTCCACAAGATCACGGCGCAGACAGAGGCGTCCGCCTTTCAATAGCAAAGGCTGCTCCTGTCCCGCGACCAGCAGCAAACGGTAGGACCGGCCGAGGTACAGAAAACCCTCGCCATTGCGATACTCGCGAACAACCCGCGTCGCGTTGAGGTCCCGCCATTCTGCCAGATTTCTGAAGATCCAAAGCCGCTTGGACTCGACGATATCCTCGATGCGTTCGACGCCGACTTCCTCCGGCGCTCGGACTAACACTCGGCCATCGCGCTCGATCACGATATCCGCCGTCTTGGCTGCGTACAACCTCGTAAGCGATTTTTGTAGCGGTAGTCTTCATCGCGTCAACTCGTTATGTCTCTTCTCGGCAAGTTTCACGATCTCTACGGCGATCCGTTCGTGCCGCTCGGTAAGCTGCGGAATTCCCGCCAAAAGAATCTCCGTGTCGATGTTACCTCGTAGCTTCTTGACCTCGATGGGCTTTTTCCAGAAATCGATGATGCCGATGGTATCTTTCAAAGTATCGACGACACGGCTCATCAGCCGTTTCAGACTTGGTAGATGCTCGGTGGGAACGCCAGTCGCATCGAAGGCCAGACGCACGACGTAGTCATAGAAGGTAGTGGCCTCTTTGGTCAAACCCTCGATGGTTTCTGTCCGACCCGCCTCCGCTTCCCGCCTAAGTTGCTCGTAGCCCTCCGCCAGCGGCTGCCAGTTGTCCCGTTGCGCTTCGATCAGCTTCTCCAGCTTGTCGCTCAACCGCTGGTAGAACGCGGGGTCTTCGTCGAAATGAATCGTGCAATGCTTGCGGAGTGCGTGCTCCATCTCGCTCGCCTTCGCCTCCGGATCGCCTCCCGAATGCTTCCGCACATGTTCGAGGAAGTCCGGCGATAGCAGTTTGATCGGCGGAATCGTCGGATTGATGCCCAAGTCGATCAGGTGTTCGTTGATCAGAGCCCGCACTTTGGCGCCGGCGTCTGAAATGTCGATGGATTCGTCCTTATAACGTTCCTTGACCATACGCAGTAGATACCCGAACCGCCGAGCGGGTCCCCGGTATACGTGAGCAGCCTCGTGCGGCAAGATCAGATTCAGGCTCTGGAGGAACTTCTTGAGATACACCTCGAAGTCCGCCCGCAGCTTGATATCCTCCATGGCGCCGGCAGCCGCGTGGACGACTTCTACCTCGGCCTGCGCGTTTGGAAGTTTCCCGGTGACGAACGCCTCAATATCCGCGATGCCCACGGAGCGGAAATGTTGCAGCAGCCGCTGATAGCGTTCCTCCAGCACGGGCAACTCCGTAAGGATATCTTTCAGACCTTGCTGAATATCCTGCGCATCCTCGCTGCTATAAATCGACAGCGCCTCGGCCAAGTGATTCGCCAGACCGATGTAATCGACGATGAACCCGCGCTGCTTTCCCTTGGCCACTCGATTCACACGCGCGATCGCCTGCAATAGATTGTGCTCCCGCAGCCGCTTGTCGATATACATCACTTGTTCCACCGGTGCATCGAACCCGGTCAGTAGCATGTCGCGCACGATCAGGAAGGCAATCCCAGTCAGCTCTTTCTCTGGATCGTCGAAATCGAACGGCTTGCAGAAATTAGCTACCGCGTTCCAAGTCTTAGCTTCCCGTCGAGCCGTAGTTATGATGGCGAGCTCGTTGGTAGGGTCCGCCGACACGACCACCACCGCCTTCAGGAACCCGATGCGCCGAATCAGATTCGCGTCTGGCTGCGACTTCAGTTTTTTCGCGCGCCAACCGCTCCGCCAGCGCCTCCCAGATCGCCTTCTGATACCGCACTGCGGCCAGCTTCGAATGGCACACCACCTGCGCTTTGAAACCATCCGGCAGAATGTCATCTATGTAGTGATCCACCAGGTCGCTGAAGTGAACCCCTGGAGTGAGACACCAAGTTAAGGGGGTTAACGCCGTCTCATGGTTCGGAAGATCGAGACACTTGGAAGGCAATTCGGATCGATCAAGATGGCTCAACCAGGGGGCGTGCGATTGGGATAACTGCGCAAGGACCGATGTAATCACGCCTGCGACAATCTTTCCAAAACTGGCGAACACTCGGCTAGACAGTGCTCCGGAGGCATTTCCATGACAGCATGGCTCGCATCTCGGTCAGTTACGGCTGGCGCGGGGGCGTTCCTTTTACTGGCGGGCATCGCATTCTTGTCGAGCGCCGCCGCAGCTGCATTTCTTTGGCAGGAGAGGAAAGTCTCCGATGAATTGCGTTGATACGATCCTGGAGCTATTCGAGACTCGCGGCGCCGAAGCGTACTTGGGAGAGCCCGTCTCACAGGAGGAGCACGCGCTCCAGACAGCAAATCTCGCCGTTGTTGCGCAAGCGCCGGAAGCGCTGGTGGCAGCCGCGTTATTACACGACATTGGTCATCTACTTGTACTCGACGAACGCGCGGATCGTCGGATCGATCAGTTTCACGAGGAGCAGGCTTCTCGATGGTTGACCGCACATTTCGGCCCGGAAGTTACCGAGCCGATCCGTTTGCATGTCCAGGCGAAACGATACTTGTGCGCCGTCGACCCTTCGTACCTACGAACGCTTTCACTGGAATCGGTCCGGAGTTTGAAGCTTCAGGGCGCCCCGGTAACTCCCGCGCAGGTGCTGAGCTTTCAGCAACTCCCGTTTCATCTCGACGCTGTAAGCTTGCGGCGCTGGGACGACGAAGCGAAGGTTCCCGGGCGGGCGGTAGAAGACCTTGCATACTATGTCGGATTGCTCCGTCGCGTACGCACGCCAGGCTAGCGCGCCAGCACCCGCTTCACCGCATCTCCAGGCTCGGCGGCCAGGTCCAAAAGTAAAATTCATGGTTCCGACACTCTTCCGAGATGGTGGAGAAACATAGCCCTGCTAATCTCTGAGATCAATTCGCAAATTCGTCTGGGAAGAAGGAGTCTGATGTTACAAGACTACGAGACCGTATTGCGCACGCCCGTGCTTCGAGCCTGCACGCTATTGCTGGCCAGCTTGCTATTCTCTTCGGCCGCGCTTTTCGGACAGTCGACTTACGGCGCGATCATTGGGACGGTGAAAGACACTTCGGGCGCATCGGTTCCGGGGGCCACGGTAAAAATCACCAATACCGACGAGAACACTACTCGCGAGATCAAGACTAATAACAGCGGCGATTATGAATTGCTGAATGTCTTGCCCGCGCACTACACGGTGGTGGTTACCGCAAATGGCTTTGAGACGTTCGCCGCCACGGACCTGCTCCTGGTGGCGCGCCAGACGTTGCGGATGGACGCAGCGCTGCAAGTGGGCCAAATGTCTCAAACGGTGGCGGTGGAATCGTCGGAGGCCGGCATCGTTCAAACCGATTCCCAGGTGATTCAGGAAACGTTCACGCCGGTGGAACTGCTGAATCTGCCCGCCAATATCCGAGCGAACGGAAACACCAGCCCCTACCAACTCATTCAAGTGCTGCCCGGAGTTCAGGCCGACGACAACGGAAATTTCTCGATTCAGGGCGGTATTCAATCGCAGACGCAGTATTCCCTCGATGGCGTTTCGATCACCGACGTCACCGGAAATTCGCCCCTCACGAACGCCTTTCCTTCGAGCGAATCCATCGCCGAAATCAAGGTGCAAGGCGTCGGCAATGATGCCGAGTACGGCCAGGTGGGCGACGTGACCACTATCTCGAAAAGCGGCACGAACGAATTTCATGGAGATCTCTTCTGGTACTCGCAGAACGCGGCCATGAATGCCCTCAACTTCGGTGAAACGGAGAAGCCCAAGCTCATTGCTAATGATTTCGGCGCGAGCATCGGCGGGCCGGTTCTCCTTCCGCATCTATACAACGGGAAAAACAAGACGTTCTTCTACGGAACGTACGAAGGATTTCGTTACCCCAGAGCCAGTACCGTCCAAAATGAAGTTCCCACCCAGGCTATGCGCAACGGCGACTTCAGCGGTGAGGGCGTTACCGTCACGGATCCGTTTACCGGTGCTCCCTATCCCAACGACACCATCCCATCCAGCGCGATCAACCCGCTGGCGCAGAAGTTTCTGAGCTTGTTTCCCCTGCCGAATTCAGGCAACTTAACCACGACCCACGCCGCCAACTATATCGTTAACCGCGACACCAGCTATAACTCGGACCAATACGATGTCCGGATCGATCAATACATCACTTCCAAGCAATCGATCTTCGGCCGTTGGACCTGGAAAGATATCAACCAGCTTTCGCCGCAAAATCTTCTGGTTCCGTCCAACAGCAATCCCGATAACTACCGACTTCTGGTGCTCGCTTACAATTACGCCATCAAGTCGAATCTGCTGAATGAACTGCGCTTCGGCATGACCCGGCAAGACACTGGCTATTCCAATCCTTATAATGGAGCAGCGTTTGCGCAGTCCCTTGGTCTACAAGGATTGGTCGGCCTGCCGGCGTTTTTCAATGGCCTGCCGGACGTGGAATTCGGAAGCAGCAATCTCCAGGGACTCAATGCCGACCGATTGCAGGGTATTACCCATGGCCGGACATACCAGGTTGTCGACAATGTGACCTGGATTCTCGGTAAGCATACGCTGAAGTTCGGATTCGACTACCGGCATATTCAGGCCATCGACCCGCTGGGCTTCATTAGCGGCGACAACTATGGCGGATTCAATTTCACGGGACAGTTCAGCGGAGCCCCTTTCGGGGACTTTCTCCTGGGGCTGCCGGGGCAGACCGATTTCGATAACGTCCAGATGGATAACGACGGCATCACCAATCACTACAATGCCTACGCGCAAGACACGTTCCATGTGAGCTCGCGGCTAACACTGGAATACGGCCTGCGCTTCGAATTTCATCCGGGCTACATCGACGCATCCGGCAATATCGGCAACTTCGATGCGGCCTACCCGAGGTCCGGCGCGGCGATTTATCCCGATGGATCGGCGAGCCTGCTTGCCACCGGATTTCTCGCGAGCGCCAATGCCTGCACGCCGTATGGCAGTACGACTGGTCCGACCTTGAACGGTGCGCCCTGCATGCCCGTTCTCTCGGCAAGCCAGGCCGGTCTTCCCAACAGCCTGCGCACTGCTCCGCGGAGATTCATGCCGCGTTTCGGTTTCGCTTACCGGCCTTTCGACAACAAGACGGTGTTCCGCGGCGGATTCAGCGTGTACAACACCGAAGTGCTGGGCTCCATTTACTACGCTCTCACGGGGACGCTGCAATCGGCGACGTATACGTACAACAACAGCATCACCAATGGCGTCCCAGCCATCCAGTGGCCAAACGTCAAGGCCGGCGGCTCCGGAGTTACGGTTCCGCCCGCCGGAACCGACTATTTCGGTACGGCGAATCAGATCAACTATAAAGACCCGTATTCCGAACAATGGAATTTCTCCATCGATCGGGATCTTGGCTTCGATACCGGCCTGCGCGTCTCCTACATCGGAATGGCCACTCGCGATCTGGTGTGGGCGCCGAACCTGAACCAGTCCTACTATTCAACCACCGATTATGTGGACCAGCCTTTGAGCAGACGCCCATTCCCCAATTGGGGCGTCATCAACACGCGCGCCAACGGCGCCAACGCGTTTTACAACGCGTTGCAAATTGAAGTGAACCATCGCTACAAATCCGGTCTCACGCTCAATTCGGCTTACACATTCGCCAAGAACCTGGCTGATAACGAGGGATACGACAACACTCAGTTCGCCGGCGAAAATGCCGGCGAACGCACCATGGACGCGCTCGACCTCAAACACGAATATGGGCCGGTCTCAGCCACGCGCCGCAACCGCTGGATCACTTCCGCGATTTATGAACTACCCGTCGGGCGCGGGCGGCAGTTCGGGGGCAACATGAATCGATTCATGGACGGGATCGTCGGCGGCTGGCAGCTCAGCTCCATTTTCCTGTGGGAAAGCGGCCCGTTCCTGACACCGTATTTTAGCGGCGGCGATCCTTCGGGCACCGGCTCTGGTATTATCGGACGCAATCAGGCGCCGGATCTGGTCGGCAATCCCAGTTTGAGCAATCCGTCGGCGGCGGGCTGGTTCAACGCCGCTGCGTTCACTTGCCCCGGCACCCCAGGCTGGCAGGTCGGTACGCCGTGCCTCATTGGAAACCCCGGGTACGCGAATCCGATCGGACGTTTCGGCACCGCGGGCATCGGATACGTGACGGGTCCGGGAACGATCAACCTGAACGCAGGCCTGTCCAAGAGGTTCTATGTGACCGAGCGCGTTCGCATCAAGGTGGAAGGTTCCTTTACCAACGTACTGAATCACCTGAATCTGGCGAATCCCGTCCTTGCAATCGATAGCTCGAGCGTCGGTGTGATCACCAGCGCTCGGCCGGCCGATTTCGGCGGCGCTCGTACCGGTCAGGTGGGGGCGCGAATCGAGTTTTAAATGTTGCGCTCGCCTTCAGTCCAACTACGCATTGGCTATGCACTTCTGGCCATCGCTGGAGCAGCGGTCGCGGCTTCTGTGGAGGCCACGCTCCCGAATGGCCGGCTGATTACTCCGCAGGGCGGCTGGATCACCGTGGCGCCCTTTCCGTTCACTCTAGCGGTACGGCCGGACGGACGCGAGATCACGGTTCCTTGCATCGGCTGGCCGTTCTCGCTGAATATCGTCGCCGGGCCGGAACTAGACCAGCCGAGAGTCACTCGGACCCCTTCCAGCAAGGAAAACGACCCCGATGTGCAGGTCCACGCGGGCGTTGCCTATTCACCCGACGGGCGAGTCCTCTACGACGCGACGGGCGACACGGGCGCGGTGGATATTTGGTCCACCGAGAATTGGCGGCGCGTAGCTCGTATCGATCTGAATGGCCTGACCGGCGGAACGAAGTATTCGGAGAGCTTCGCGGCCAACCTGGCGCTTTCGCTCGACGGCCACTTTCTTTACGTCATCGATCAGGGCAATTGGCGAGTGGTGGTCATCGATACGGCTTCTCGCGACCGCGTGGCGTCCATGGCGACCGGTGCGAACCCGTTGGCCATAACGCTATCGGAAGATGGAAAGCGGCTCTACTTCACGAACTCGGGATTATTTGAGTACCAGCTCGTCGACGGCGTTCGCAAGGATGATGTGCTCTCCACGGGGCTGCGCTTTCCGCCTTTCGGATATCCGTCGAAGGAGGCGCGACGGGGCGTCCGGGCGGAGGCGCATCGCGTTCCAGGACTTGGAAATGAAAACGGTATTCGCGGCAGCTCCTTGTGGACTGCCGATGTCAGCAATCCCGCGGAGCCGGTTGTTGCCGCAAGGCTGCGCCTGGGGAGCGCCATCGATTCGAGCGGAGTCTTGGGAGGCGCTTCGCCTTCGGGCGTGATCGCCGACGCCCAGCACGTTTACATCACGCTGGCGCATGAAGACTCGGTCGCAGTGATCGCGGCGGACGGGCGCACAATGGAGCGCGAGATTGCGCTCACGCCATTTTCGGGCGCGGTATTCCAAGATGGTAAAGGACGCCCCCTGCGCGGCGTAATGCCGATGGGCCTGGCGCAGGATGCCACGCGTCTCTACGTGGCGGAAGCGGGCGTCAACGCGGTCGGCGTGATCGACAAGGAATCGGGACGCGTGCTGGGACACCTCAATGCCGGCTGGTATCCGGCGGCAGCCGCCCTTTCGCCCGATCGGAAGAAGCTCTATATCGTCAACAACAAGGGCAAAGGAGCGGGCCCGAATGGAGGCGCGAAATTCGGACCGCGGCGCGAATATATCGGTGAGTTGGAGCTAGGCAGCGTCTCGGTGTTGCCGTTGCCGATCGATGAGTCAACGCTCGTCGAATCAACGGCGGCTGTGCTGCGAAACAATCAGGCCGCGCTGCTGCCCGCCTCGGCCCCTGGGACAACACTGCCTCGGCTAAAACACCTGGTCTTCGTGATCCGCGAAAACCGGTCGTTCGATGAAGTATTCGGCGACCTCGCGGGCGTGGATGGTGATGCCACGCTGGCTCGTTTCGGACTGCATGGCTGGACCGGAGACGAGCCCAAAGGAGAAGCTCCGAAAGTCCAAGACGTAAGCGTCACTCCCAACGCTCACGCACTCGCCGTCCGCTTTGCCACCAGCGACCGATTCTTCGTTGACGGCGATGTCTCCGCCGACGGCCATCGCTGGGCGGTTGGAATGGCGCCGACGCCCTGGTTCAACATGGCTTGGACTTCCGGATACGGAGGCCGGCGCGATGGAAGCGCGTTCAGTTCGGCTCCTGGACGGCGTGCGATGTTTGGCGGCGCCGATAGCCCCATGCCGGAAGATGAACCCGAGTATGGATCGCTGTGGGAGCACATCGCGGGCGCGAGGCTGAGCATACGGAACTACGGCGAAGGGCTCGAGGTGGAAGGGTCGGATGAGCGCGAAGGAACCGAACCGGAAGGGCAACGGCTGCTGTTGAACGCTCCGGTTCCCAAGCCGGTATTCGAATCGAGCGATCGAAAGTATCCCACTTTCAACCTGGGCATTCCCGATCAATTCCGCTATCAGGAATTCGCGAAGGACTTCGATCGGATGCTGGCCAAAGGAACTACGGCGGCGTTCACGGTGATTCGGCTGCCCAACGATCACACGTCCGATCCGCGTCCGGCGGACGGCTATCCTTACCGCGCCTCCTTCGTCGCCGACAACGATCTGGCGCTCGGCAAAATCGTCGAGAAAATCTCGGGCAGTCCGATATGGGCCGATAGCGCCATTTTCGTCATCGAGGACGATGCGCAGGATGGCGGCGATCACGTGGACGCGCACCGCAGTCCCGTGCTGATGATTAGCCCCTACTCCCGCCGCGGCTACGTCTCGCACCGGCATTGCAGCATGCCGAGCGTCCAGAAGACGATTTACGAACTGCTGGGGCTGGGGCCGCTCAATATGGAGGACGCACTGGCCGCCGACCTGAGCGACATGTTCACGGATCGTCCCGATCTCGCTCCGTTCGCTTTGCAGCCATCGGATGCACGCATCTTCGATCCGGTTCGCGCACGCTTCGCCAGGCCAAAAACGAAGGAAGAAGCACGGCGGCTCCGAGACGTGGATAATCCGCGCGTGATTCAAGACGAGTTCCGCAAGTAATCAGAAGCGCGCCCTCTGGTAGAAGCTGGTAGGCAGATCCGAGTTCTTGGAACGCGACTGCTAACGCGTCGCGTATGGCAAGTGATTGAAAAACCGTTCGTAGTGGCTAGCATAAGCGCTAACACGCCTGCGGCAATCTTTCCAAAACTCGCGAACACTCGGCAAGACAGTGCTCCGGAGGCATTTCCAGATCCCAAGCTTTGTCCTCCCTCGGTGATCCCGACGCGTGCCAAATTTAAACGCTTCCTTCTATCGTCTTCGAGACCTCATCAACTTAGACAAATCCTCGTATTGATCCGTCGCTAGCAGGTCCACACCGGCATCCAGTGCCGCTTTCCAACGCTCTTCGACGGCCTGCAATCCACCAAAGTTGTAGTCGGCAAACCAGCCGTTTTCTCTTCCCTTCGCCAGTTCGAATCCGTCTAAGGTGTAGAAGCGAATCCAGTAGCCTAACGAGTGGGCGTGATTCACCAGCGCGTGCAAACGCGCTCCGTCAGCCTTTGTCCAAGGCCCCGCGTTCCGCTGTCCACCCTCCTCCACCTCGTACCAGGAGTTGTTCCACCATCGCCGATAATTCGTTGGGCGCTCCGTAAGCAGTTGCTCGGGCGGCAACGTCGCGACCGCATGTATGAGCTGCTCCTTGCTCGCATTTACAGGAGTATTGGTGTGCGCCGAACCAAATAGCCGTAAGCGTGCACCGCGGGGCAACGTCCTGAAGAAGACTTCCTCCTGCGCGTCGGCGTCCTCAGTCAAAACCAATATTGGCTTCCGATCCAACGGCGAAATCTGCAAGGGATCTGCGCCCTTCTCCGCCGTTGTAATCCAAGCCTCGTATTTTCCCAATAGATCCCATACCGCGTGCAACAGCGGCGCTTGCTGATCTTTGAAATCGAAATGCAGTACAATCACTGGCCATTGTGAAGAATCACCCGCCGCTAACTGCCGTTCGATCATCGGCCTTACTCGCTCAAAGAAGTATTGACGTTCTTCCGGATCGGTCGCGGTGGTTTTTGGCGAATGGTCCAACACCACGCGTCCCTTTCCCGATACCGGATCCACGAACCATGCCAAGTCCTGCTCGATGGCAACGGGGAAGCCAGTCTCGAGGGCGCGATCGATGCGATCCGCCCAGCGTCCATCGTACGGATAACAGTTATGTGCATCCAGCACGGGACGATCGTGATTGAGGAACCCGAGGTCGGCGATCTGCCCCTTAACTGGCAACGACGTAACGCAAACAAATCCACACGTCGCGAGAATCTCAACTAATCGAGTGAAGCATTTTGTCATGCCATGCCAGTATGCCCGGCCTTTCAGCAATGTTCAATGCCCTAACCGAGATTTACCAGAGCGTCATCGCTAATTCACGAATCAGTCAAGGCCATCACGCTAATATCTGCGAGAGGTTCTCCTTACTATGCGCAAGCGGCTATTCGCAACTACCGTGTTGTCACTGTTCGTTGCGGTGATCAACATACGAGCACAAAGCGACGTAGGCAGTTTAACCGGTCTCATCACAGACCCCAGTTCTGCGCCTATTAGCGGAGCCACCGTAAGGCTGAGCAGCGGCGCAACGGGAGCGTCGCGGGAGTCCGTCACCAACGAATCCGGCTATTACAGTTTCCAAGGTATTTCCATCGGCCAGTACGAACTTAGTGTCGATGACCCCGGGTTCAACCGGGCCACTGCCTCAGTGAATATCGATCCATCGGAGAAGGGCCGTTTCGACATTCAGCTCACGGTCGGAGCCACCAGCACTACCGTGGAAGTGCAAGCTTCGGCTGAGCTGCTTTCTCACGACGACGCTTCTATCGGCAGCGTGATCGAGGGGCCCGTGATTCAGAACACGCCGCTGTTGATGCGCAACTGGGACGATCTGATTCGCTTGGTTCCTGGCGTCCAACAGAATCGCTACACCGAGCAGGGCGGCGCCACAGCTTCCGGCCGTACGGGCGACTTCCAGGTGAACGGCGTGCACTCGCTGCAGAACGATTTCCTCCTGGATGGAATTGACGACAACACTTTTTCAGAGAACGTTCAGGAGCTCAGCACCGAGGGCACGCGCCCGTCCGTCGATGTCATTCAGGAATTCAAGGTGATCACCAATCCCTACTCGGCCGAGTACGGCCGCAGCCCCGGGGCGGTGGTGGACGTGTCCACCAAGAGCGGCAGCAACCAAGTGCATGGCCTCTTGTTCGAATACCTCCGCAATCGGATCTTCGATGCCAATGACTTCTTCTCCAACCGCTCCGGTTTGGCCAAACCCGAACACGTTCAGAACGAATTCGGAGGCAATGTCGGCTCTCCTATCATCCATAACAAGCTGTTTGGGTTCTTCAATTATGAGGGCGGCCGCAACCGCCAGGGCGTCACGCGGACCTCGACCGTGCCTCTGGCCAACGAACGAATCGGAGACTTCAGTCCCGCGGCGGCAGTTGCCAATGGGGTCAAGTACCCCACCATAGTCGATCCGTCCACCGGCATCCCGTTCCCGAACAATGTTATTCCAGCCTCTTCGATCGATCCGTACGGACTGAAGCTGCTGAGCGTTTTTCCAACTCCGAATCTGCCGGGAGAACTGAACAACTATGCGCGCACGGGGGCATTGGCGGATGATGCCGATACCATCGATGCCCGGGTGGATTGGAATGCCACGGAGAAAGACTCGGTTTTCTTTCGTTACACGGGCGCCACTCGCGATCGCGTGGTGCCGGGCAATTTCGGCGGAATCGCGGATGGCACCAGCACTTCGGCATGGGGCGACTCCACTCTGAAGTCCTACAATGCGGCCATCGGCTGGACGCGGGTCTTCACGGCCAGTCTGGTAAATGAACTGCGTCTTGGTTTCTCGCGCAACACCGCGATTGATTTCCAACTTTCCTACAATCTGGCACCCACCAGCGACTATGTTCCAGGGGTCCCGAACGTACCGTCCACGGGCGGCGGGCTTCCCGCGATTACATTTGCCAATTACACGTTTCTGGGATCGCCAGATTATCTGCCAAAGCAGCAAAACCCGCAGCAGTATCAACTCGTCGACACGTTTTCCTGGACGCATGGCACCCACGCTCTCAAGTTCGGGGTGGATATCATCGCGCCCATGCGCAACATCTTCCAGGACGAAGCCGACGTCCATGGAAATCTCCAGTTCAGCGGTCAATACACGGGCCTGCCCTACGCGGATGCTCTTACCGGTTATGTTCAGGGCGCAACCCTTTCCAGTATCTACCTGGTGGATCAGCGGGTACAGATGTACTCGGGCTTTGTACAGGACGACTGGAAAGTTACGCGTAAATTGACTCTAAATCTTGGGCTTCGCTACGACTTTGGAACCCCGCAATATACCGGCAACAACAAGCTTGCAAATTTCAACCCAGCGAACGGCGGTTCGCTCGAGTTCGCATCATCTGGATCCCTGGGCGACCGTTCGCTGGTCCAGATCAACAAAACTAACTTCGCCCCTCGCCTTGGGCTCGCTTACTCTCCGTGGGCGAAGACCGTCATCCGTGGCGGTTACGGCATTTACTATCTCCTCCTCGAACGGTTCGGCAGCGAAGACCAGCTCGCGCTCAACCCGCCATTTCTGGTCCAAACGACGGCATCTATGCCGGTCAGTTCGAAGAGCCCGGTGTTCCTGCTCCAGGATGGTTTTCCAGCCAGTTGGCTGAATCCGGCGGATATCAATTATGCGCTGACACATGTTCGCGCCGTTCAGCCGAACTCCTCCACTCCCTATGTCCAGGAGTGGAGTTTCGGAGTCCAACAAGACCTGGGCGCCGAAACCGTGCTGAGCGTGAACTATGTCGGATCGAAATCTACTCACCTGGACTATCTCACCGATCAGAATCAGCTCATCAATGGCGTGCAACCGTACCCTACCTTCGGCTACATTGAGTCACAATTTGCGGAAGGCAATGCTTCGTACAATAGCCTGGAAACATCTCTCAAGCGCCGCTTCAGCAAAGGCCTCTCATTCATCGTGGCCTACACTTGGTCCAAGAGTATCGACAATACACCTGAAGAACTCGAAACCAACTCCGGCGGATCCCAAAACGGCTATAACCAAAGCTCATGGCGCGGCCCCAGCGATTTCAACTTCCCTCAGAGGTTCACGGCCAGCTACGTATACGACCTGCCCTTCGGCAAGGGCAAGCCGTGGCTAAATAGCGGCATGGGGTCGGCCGTCCTGGGCGGGTGGCGCACCTCGGGTGTATATTCTTTCGCCAGCGGCCGGCCGTTTACGGTGGTTTCCGGGAGCACCTACTCGACGGCAATCGATCTTTACGGAGCAGCCACAGCGGTTCCCAACGTAATCGGAACACCGCAAATCATCGGGAATGTGAACTGCTGGTTCTATGCGTCCAACAACAAAGCCTGCAACGCCATTGCACCCAATGGTACGAATGCCTTCGCCGAGCAACCGGTCGGCCAGTTCGGAAATGCCGGGCGCAACATTCTGCGCGGACCGCACACCAACGTCTTCGACTTTGCCCTCATGCGAGACTTTCCAATAGTAGAGCGCGCCTTGCTGGAAGCGCGTTGGGAGGTATTTAATCTGGCGAACACGCCTGTGTTCGGACAGCCGAACAACAATCTGAGTTCGGGCGCGGTGGGCAGCATCACCTCGCTCGCCAGCGACCCCCGTATCATGCAGTTTGCACTCCGGTTTTCCTTTTGAACGGTTCGTGAAGACATTTCGGTGGGTTGCTCTGATCTTTGCCGGTTCGTTTTTGGCTGTGGCAGAGCAGCCTCCGGACGTCGTCCTGAATGGCGTCATTACGCGCGCCGACTACCAGACATACAAGAAAGTCCCTTTTGCGGTTCCTCCACGCGTTACTCGGCTGACTGTAGAGTTCACTTACACGGGTAAGGATCAACGCACCACAATCGATCTCGGCGTCTTCGACCCGCAAAGATTTCGAGGCTGGAGCGGGGGCAATAAGAGCACGTTTACACTTTCGGCGACGGATGCAACACCGTCCTACCTACCGGGCCCGATACCGCCGGGACGTTGGTTTCTTCTACTTGGCGTTCCCAATATTCGCGAAAACGTGCGAAGCCAGTTCGCCGCGAAGATCTACTTCGGCCATCGCGGCGACACCGCTTCGCCCGGCGCCTTCACATCCGCACCACTGCGTGAGGGCGTGGCTTGGTATCGGGGCGATCTGCACATGCACACCGCCCACAGCGATGGCGCCTGCCTGAGCCAAAGCGGAAGACGCGTGCCCTGTCCCGTTTTCAAAACAGTTCAGGCTGCGGCCGAGCGGGGCCTGGACTTCATCGCCATCACGGACCACAACACCAATTCGCAGTACGACGCGCTACGGGAACTGCAGGCCTATTTCGATCGCGTGCTCCTCATAGCCGGCCGCGAGATCACCACATTTCGTGGGCACGCGAATGTGTTCGGGCCGGTTGAGTTTATTGATTTCCGGTTAGGTACGAAACAGGTCCCCGACTTGGCCGCCCTCCAACACGAAGTGGAAGACCTGCATGGCATCATCTCGATCAATCATCCGATGTCGCCATCGGGTGAAAACTGCATGGGATGCGGATGGACGGTGGCCGATACCGATTTTCACCGCATTCAGGCGGTTGAAATCGTGAACGGGGGTCGAGCGGAGGGTGAGTATTCGGGAATTCCGTTCTGGGAAGCTTTGCTGAATCGCGGTTTCAAGATTACAGCCGTCGGCGGGTCCGACAATCACGACGCAGATAAGCCGCTGGACCAGCCTGGAAGCGTCGGGTATCCGGAAACCGTGGTGCACGCCCAGGGTCTGACGCAGCAAGCAGTTCTCGAGGCGATTCGAGCGGGCCACGTCTACTTGGATCTGGCAGGCTCAAAGAACCGGTTACTGGAATACACGGCTTCGACGTCTGACCACACGGCCGAGATGGGCGATATTCTTCGAGCCAAGCGTGGAAATACCGTGCAGTTGTCAGTGCGCACCGCGAACGTGCCCGGAGATTCCCTGGAACTGGCCGAGGACGGACAAACGCTCGCCCAGAAAACAATCGATGAAAGCGGCGCCAGCTCATATAATTGGACAAGCGACGGCGCCCGACATTGGCTTCTCTTTTCTGTCCGGAACCCCGCTGGAGAGCTATTGCTCATTGGTAATCCTATTTTTGTGAACTTCTGAGCGGCGCCTTGTGTGCATCTTGACAGCGGTGAACCCGGCCGCAACTTTTTGCGCGCACGGCTGACTGTGCGCCCAGGTCGCATCGACGGGCGAGAACGACTTCGAAATACTTGGCTTAGGACCTGAGACAATGTCTCCAAACCTTACGGGACCGTCGGCGAGAGATCGCTCCAAAAGATAAAACCGGTAGAAGAATTGCTAATAGAATCGCGCGGCCAAATATGGCGATTGAATGTAAAAAGGTGCGAAGGAAAGCCTCTGCATTGCATCACCCCCCGGTGTGTTACCCCACGCCCAAGCTGGGTCTTCTCACTTAGTCCGGCCTGAGCACGCGGGGGACCAGGAGAATCTGGCTACGGCTGCGGCTAATGAAATTAAGGGCTTACACCTGATGCAACGCCGTAACTAAGATGGTTTCCACTACGGCATTTTGCGCACTTATGCGGGAATTCTGCGCTGGTGCGGCCCCCCTCGACAGGTCGGCACATGGGCAACCACAAGCTCGACACGCGACGAACGTAAAT
>Ga0182024_10002692_pt1 | contig 43652 bp, 33 predicted proteins | sample P32metaG_FD_120480 | JGI IMG/M metagenome (GOLD analysis project Ga0182024, IMG submission 120480) | Permafrost microbial communities from Stordalen Mire, Sweden - P3-2 metaG (Illumina Assembly) | ecosystem: Environmental > Terrestrial > Soil > Wetlands > Permafrost | place: Sweden: Stordalen... | reverse complement strand
GACCTGAAGCTCATCGTGTCGAACATCGGGCTCGTGGCGGACTACTCCTCGCTCCTGACGTCGAACGCGGGACCGCACACTGCGACGGTCCAGGTCGAACTCAACCCGGGTGCCCACGCGTCCAGCTTCGAGTACATGAACCGGGTCCGGCAGGCCCTCACGCGGGACATGCCCCAGCTGACGACCTACTTCCAGTCCGGCGGCATGGTGGACGCGGTGCTCAACCAGGGACTGCCGGCACCCATCGACGTGCAGGTGAGCTCGCAGGATCTCGCGACCGCGTACGGCGCGGCAGCGGCGCTGGCCGGCAAGATCAAGTACATCGCCGGAGTGAGCGACGTCTACATCCCGCAGGACCTCGATTACCCGTCGATCCGGCTGAATGTGGACCGCGTGCACGCCAGCGAGGCCGGCCTGACCCAGCGCGAGGTCGTGGACAACGTCATCACCGCGCTGACCTCGAACGGCATGATCCAGCCCAACTACTGGCTCGATCCGAAGACGGGCAACGACTACCTCCTCACCGTGCAGTACCCGGAGACGCAGATCCGCACCCTCGCGGATCTGGGGAACATCCCGCTCCGGTCGGACTCCGCGGCCGCACCGGCGGTGCTTGATAGCGTGAGCCAGCTCACGCGGTTCAACGCCCCGACCGAAATCGATCACTACCAGATCCAGCGCGTGTTCGACGTCTACGTCAACACTGCGACCGAGGACCTGAGCCGCGTCGCCACGGCGGTCCGCCGTCTGGTCGCCCAGGCCCAGACGCCCAACATCCGCGTGACGCTGCGCGGGATGGTCCAGGGCATGTCCAGCTCGTTCCAGAGCTTCGGCTACGGCTTACTCCTCTCGCTCGTGCTGCTCTACCTCATCCTCGTGGCGCAGTTCCAGTCGTTCGTCGATCCACTCCTGATCCTGCTCGCGGTGCCGACCGGCGCCTTCGGCGTGATCGTCACGCTGGTCGTGACGGGCACGTCGCTCAACGTGATGTCGCTCATGGGCATCATCATGATGGTCGGCATCGTCGTCTCGAACAGCATCCTCATCGTCGAGTTCGCGCACCGGCTGGAGACGGAGGGTCTCGACGCCGAGGACGCCGTGATCACGGCCTGCCGCGTGCGGCTGCGGCCCATTTTGATGACGTCGTTCGCCACGATCATCGGCCTGGCGCCGATGGCCTTCAAGCTGGGGACGGGGAGCGAGCAGTTCGCGCCGCTCGCGCGCACCATTATTGGCGGCCTCGTGGCGTCGGTCGTCCTCAGCCTGTACCTCGTCCCGGCCGTCTACGTCCTCGTCTACGGGCGCCGGCAGCCCGCGGTGACGGCAACACCGGCAAAGGAGGGCGCGTGAGACGGCCGTTCACGGCGGCGCTGGCCGTGCTCGCCGCGACTTCGGTCGTGGCGGCGCAGACGCCGGTGGCGCCTCAGACACCTGCGACGCCGGTCTTCCCGACGCTCCAGGCCCAGCTGCCAACGCCGACCGCACCCCCGCTCGCCCTGGCCGACGCGGAGGCGCGCGCGATTGCCAATCACCCGCGCGTCATCGCGGCGCGGAACCAGGCCACGGCAGAGACGGCAGCGACACGCGAGGCGGGCTCATTCCGGTACCCGACAGTCGTCGGCAGCCTCACCGGCGTGGACGCGCTGTCCAACAGCCGCATTGCGGCCGGCGCCCTCAATAATCCGATCATCTACAACCGCTTCTCGAGCGGGATCATGATCAACCAGCTCATCACGGATTTCGGACGGACCGGCAATCTCGTCGCGAGCGCCTCGCTGCACGCGCAGGCGAGCGCCCTGGACATCTCGGCGACCGAGCAGGACCTCGAACTGGCGGTCGCCAACGCGTACTTCGCGGCGCTCGGCGCCCAAGCGGTGCTCAACGTCGCCGCCGACACGGTGCACACCCGGCAAGTGGTCGTCGACCAGATCGCCGCGCTCGTGCAGAACCTGCAGAAGACGGACGTCGACCTCAGCTTCGCGAACGTAGATCTCGGCGAGGCGCAACTGCTCCTTGTACAGGCGCAGAACGACTTCCTCGCCCGGCAGGCCGACCTCGGGAACGCCATGGGCGAGCACGGCGACCAGATCTATCCACTGATCGACCCGACCGCCGGCAGCGCCCAACCGCCGCCGCCACTCGACCCGCTGACCGCCGCCGCTCTTTCTGGCCGGCCGGATCTGGCGAGCGCACGGCTCGATCGCGACGCCGCGCGCCGACTGGAAGCGGCAGAGGCCGACCTCGAGCGGCCGACGGTTTCGTTCTCAGGAGCCGCAGGGGTGACGCCCCTACGCCAGGACACCCTCACGAACCGTTATGCAGCCGCGGGCGTGAACCTGGGCATCCCGGTTTTCAACGGGCATTTGTTCGGCGCCGAGCGGTCCGAGGCCGAGGCGCGGGCAGACGCCGAAGACCAGCGCGTACGGGAGGTCGAGAACCAGGTCGCACACGACGTCCGGGTGGCATGGCTGCAGGCCAGCGCCGCCTTTCAGCGGATTGGGCTCACCGACCAAATCGTCGCGCAGGCCGTGCAGGGACAGACGCTCGCGCAAGCGCGCTACGACAACGGGCTTGGTTCGATTGTCGAGCTGAGTCAGGCGCAGTTGAACGCCACGCAGGCGCGAGTGGCCCAGGCTAGCGCCCGCTTCGAGTACGCGGCCGCCTTGGCGCTGCTGCGCTACTCGGCCGGCCAAACCCCATGAAATAGGGCCGGCCGGCGAAATTAACCCGGAATTAACGTAGCCGCAGTACCCCAGATACGCCGCATCGTTACGGTGGAGTCGCACAAACTCGCGGGATGGGTCCCCCGAGCAAAGGAGGCTTCACCTTGAGACGTATTGGCTCGCCGCTTCTGCTCTCGCTGCTTCTGACGGCGTCGTTCGCGACCGTGGCTTGGGCGCAGGACGCCTCGTCCGGCACGTCGGGCACCACGCCGGCCACCCAGGCATCCCCGGCATCCCCGGCATCCCCGACATCAACGACGCCCGCGCAGAACCCGACGACTCCGTCCGCGACGCCGGCTACTGATCCGGCGACGCCAAGCGCGACGCCGGCGGCGCCTGCCCCAACGCCCCAGATCGTCACGAACACGCCGCTGCCCACGCCGACCTCGCCGCTCGCGTTACACGTCGGGGATACCGACATCACGATCGGCGGCTTCATGGACGCGATGGTCGTGACGCGCTCGACCGCCACGGGCAGCGGCCTCGGCTCCTCCTTCGGCACCATTCCCTTCAGCAACACGCCCACAGGGAACCTGTCGGAGACGCGGCTCTCGGCACAGAACTCGCGCGTGACGCTCGGGGCGACCAGCAAGGCTGGCGACTGGAACGTCCACGGGTACCTGGAGGCCGATTTCCTCGGCGCGGGCCCGACCAACCAATTCGTGACCAGCAACGGCGCCACACTCCGGATGCGGCTCTATTGGGTGGACGCCTCGACCAGCAAGTTCGAGTTCCTGGCCGGCCAGTCCTGGAGCCTGATCACGCCGGGCCGAACCGGCATCTCGCCCAATCCGGGCGACATCTTCTACTCGCAGGACATAGACACGAACTACCAAATGGGGCTCACGTGGGGCCGCACGGAGCAGTTCCGGTTTGTGTACCACCCGTCGAAGGTCGTCGCCGCGGGCTTCTCGCTCGAGGACCCTGAGCAGTACGTGGGTTCCTCGGTCAACCTCCCGACGGCCTTCACGGCCGCCGAGGTCGACAACGGCGCGAACACGGCGACGCCGAACCTCTATCCGGACATCATCGGCAAGATCGCCATCGACCCGCAGACCGGCAACACGCACCAGCACTTCGAAGTGGCCGAGCTCGTCAGCGGCTTCAAGACCGCCGACGTGAACAACCCGCCGAACACGTTCACGGCGACCGGGACGGGCACCTCGGTGGACGTCAACCTCGAACCGGTCAAGAATTTCCACATCATCGGGACCGGCTTCTTCTCGAAGGGCGGCGGCCGCTACATCGCCAACACGAACATCCCGGACTTCATTGTCAACAGCAACAGCAGCATGAGCCTCGTGAAGTCCAACTCGTGGATAGGCGGCTTCGAAGAACAGGCCATGCCGAAGACGCAGCTGTACGTCTATTACAGCGAGGCGAACGCCACGGCGGCGACGACCACCGACACCAACGGCAAGCTGATCGGCTTCGGGTCCGGCACCGCGGGCCAGTCGGGCGACAACCAGAAGGTCCTCGAAGCGACCGTCGGCATCACGCAAGTCTTCTTCCGCGATCCGAAGATCGGCGGTATGCAGATGATGATCCAGTATTCCTACGTCAAGCGCACGCCGTTCGCGGTGTCAGCGGGCGCCCCGACGTTCGCGAAGGCCAACATGGTCTACGTGGACGTGCGCTACATCCTGCCGTAAGGCGCATGCTGCCCTCCCGGAGAGAATTGGAGACTGGACGATGACGATGAACAGACGCCTGTTGGCGGCCGCCGTGACCGTCGTGCTGCTCGGCGGCACGGTCGCGGCGCAGAAAGTGAACATCACCGGCGCGGGTGCTACCTTCCCCGATCCGATTTACGAGAAGTGGTTCAGCGAGTACAACAAGCTGCACCCGGACGTGCAGATCAACTATCAACCGAACGGGTCGGGCGGCGGGGTGAGCGCCATCACACAGCAAACGGTCTTCTTCGGCGCGAGCGACATGCCGATGACCGACGACGCGCTGTCGAAGGCGCCCGGCCACATCTTCCACTTTCCGACGGTGCTCGGCGGCGTGGTGCCCATCTACAACATTCCCGGCGTCACGACCGAGCTGAAGTTCACCGGGCCGCTCATCGCCGATATCTTCCTCGGCAAGATCACCAAATGGAACGACAAGGCGATTGCCGCCGTCAATCCAGGTGTCTCGCTGCCAGCGACGGACATCGCCGTCGTTCACCGGTCGGACGGCAGCGGCACGTCGTTCATCTGGACGGACTACCTCTCCAAAGTCTCACCGGAGTGGAAGCAGAAGGTCGGCGCCAATAGCGCGGTGAGCTGGCCGACCGGCCTCGGCGGCGCCAAGAATGACGGCGTCGCCGCCCTCATCAAGCAGACACCGGGCGGATTTGGTTACGTCGAACTCATCTATGCGATGCAGAACAGCATCGCGTCCGGCCCGGTCCAGAACGCCGCCGGCAAGTTCGTCAAAGCCAGCCTCGAGTCAGTGACCGCCGCCGCGGCGGGCGCCGCGGCCAACATGCCGCCGGATTTCCGCGTGTCGATCACGAACGCCCCGGGCCCCGAGGCGTATCCGATTTCCTCGTTCACGTGGTTGCTGCTCTACGAGAACCCCAAGGACAAAGCCCAGGCGAAGACGATGAATGAGTTCGTGAAATGGGCGCTCAGCGACGGCCAGAAGCTCTGCGCCGGCCTCGGCTATGCGCCGCTGCCCCCGAACGTCGTCAAGCTGGAGCTGGCTCAGTTGGCGAAGATCGCACTACAGTAAGGTCGGATGGCGCGTCCGAAGACCAGCGCGGGAGACGTCCTCTTCCAAGGGGGGACGGGTCTCTTCGCGCTGTTCATCGTGATCGTCACGGTCGGGATCGCGTTCGTGTTGTGGGGACGGTCCTCGCTGACGATCGCGAAGTTCGGATTCGGTTTCTGGGCCACGGACCGCTGGGACCCGGTCTCGGGCAATTTCGGGGCCCGCACGTTCATCTGGGGCACGCTCTACTCCTCCTTCCTGGCGCTCGTCATCTCGACGCCGCTCGCCTTGGGCATCGCCATCTTCTTGTCGGAACTGTGCCCACACCGGCTGCGCCAGCCGCTCGCCTTCCTCACGGAGCTCCTTGCCGCGATCCCGTCGATTGTCTACGGCCTGTGGGGGATTTTCGTGCTGGTGCCGGCGATCCGCGCACTCGAGCAGGCGCTGCCCGACTGGCTCCGAGCGACACCGTTCTTCAGCGGGCCTGCCGTCGGCGTCGGCATGCTGTCGGCGGCGGCCGTGCTGGCCATCATGATCGTCCCGTTCAGCTCCGCCGTCGCGCGCGAGGTGCTCAAGGCGGTGCCCGCCGCGCAGCGTGAAGGCGCGTACGCGCTCGGCGCCACGCGATGGGAGGCGACGAAGATCGCGCTCTACTACACGCGCGTCGGCATCGTCGGCGCCGTGATGCTCGGCCTCGGCCGCGCGCTCGGCGAGACGATGGCCGTCACGATGGTGATTGGTAACACGCCGCAGGTCTCGGCCTCGCTGCTCGCGCCGCAGTACACGATGGCGGCGGTCATTGCGAACGAGTTCGCCGAGGCGACCTCGCCGCTCCACATCAGCGCGCTCGTGGAGATCGGCCTCGTGCTCTTCACGGTGACGCTCGTGGTGAACGCGGCATCGCGACTGCTTATCTGGCGCATGACGCGGCGGCCGCACGAGCGCTCGATCGTCGCGCCGCTCGTGCCTGAGGAGAAGTCGGCGTGAGGCTGCGCGATCGCTGGCGGCGTCTGGTCTCCCTCCTCATGATGACGCTCTGCGGACTGTCGGTCGCCGTGGCGCTCGTGCCGCTGGCCTTCATCCTGTTTTTTGTCGTCACGCGGGGCATCACCGCGCTCGATTGGAATTTCTTCACGCAGACGCCCAAGCCACATGGGGAGACGGGCGGCGGCATGGCCAACGCGATGCTCGGCACGCTCATCATCTCGGGCCTCGGCGCGCTGTTTGCCGTGCCCATCGGCATCCTCGCGGGCGTCTTCGTCGCCGAGCACGGCCGGTCGCACCTGGCCTCGATCGTCCGGTTCTCGGCCGACACGCTGAACGGCGTGCCGTCCATCGTCATCGGCCTCTTCGTGTATGCGCTGGTGGTCCTGCCGATGAAGGAGTTCTCAGCCCTGTCGGGCGGCATCGCGCTCGGCGTGATGATGATTCCCATCATCACACGGACGACGGAGGAACTGCTCCGCCTCGTGCCGGCGTCACTGCGCGAAGGCGCGCTCGCGCTCGGCGCGACGCACGGTCGGGCCGTCTTCACCGTGGTGCTGCCGTCGGCCCTGCCGGGCATTCTGACGGGCGTGATGCTGGCACTCGCCCGCATCGCGGGCGAGACCGCGCCGCTCCTCTTCACGGCGTTCAATAACCATTACTGGTCGACGAGCCTAACCCAACCGATCGCGTCACTCACCGTCCAGGTCTACACGTACGCCACGTCCCCGTACGACGACCTTCATCGGCAAGCGTGGGCGGGCGCGCTCGTGCTCGTCGCGCTGGTGCTCACGTGTTCGATCCTGGCCCGCCTCGCGACACGCCGCCTCGAACGGATGCAGGCGGGACACTGAGAAAAGCGCTAAATTGAAGATTGACGATCGGATCATTGACGATTGATTGAAGATCGAGGAATTGAAGATTGAGGATTGGACGTCGAGCGCGGCCCGGCGACGTCCGCGCGGCGCACCTCCAGCAGGGCTCTCAATGAGCCAATCGGCAATCTCCCATCGGCAATCAACGTCAATGATTCGATCGTCAATTTTCAATGCGCCTCTTATCGTCTATGCTCCGCCCGTGCGCGTCGCCCTGCTCACCGCCGCCGCGCTCGCCGGTTTCGTAGCCAACTCATTACTGACGCGCGCCGGGCTCGGCGGCGGGCTCATCGACGCCGCCTCGTTCACGGGTCTTCGGCTGACGAGTGGCGCGGTCACGCTCTTGCTTCTCGTGCGGCTGCGCGGCCGCGGGCGCGCGATCGTCAGCGGCGGTTCCTGGTCGTCGGCCGCCACGCTCGCCGGGTATGCGATCGCCTTCACCCTGGCCTACGCGCGCATCGGCGCCGGGACCGGCGCGCTCATTCTTTTTGGCGCCGTGCAAATCACGATGATCGGCACGGGCCTCGCGCGCGGCGAGCGCCCCTCGCGCCTGGACTGGCTCGGGCTCGCCATCGCCCTCGGCGGCCTTGTCGTGCTCACCAGGCCGGGCTTGGCCGCGCCCGATGCCTGGGGTTCGTTGCTGATGGCGACCGCCGGGGCCTGCTGGGGCGCGTATTCACTGGCCGGTCGGCGCAGCCGCGATCCGCTCGGCACGACAACCGGGAACTTCCTGCGGGCGACCGTGTTTGGCGTCGCGTTTGCGGCCGCGTCCTGGCCGACCCGGCACGTCACGCCCGTCGGCGCGTGGATGGCCATCGGATCCGGCGCCCTCGCCTCAGGCATCGGCTACGCGCTGTGGTACGCCGCACTCCCAGCGATGGCAGCCTGGAGAGCCGCGGTCGTCCAACTGCTCGTGCCGGTCGTCACCGCGGCCGCCGCGGTCGTGCTCCTCGGCGAGACCATCACGGTCCGCCTGGTGGTCGCGATGCTGTGCGTGCTCTCTGGCGTCGGCCTCACGATTCGGCCCGCACGTCCGGCGCGCTCGCGAGCGCCCGACGGCGCGCGGAGTTAGAGCGCATACTAAAATGAGAAGAGATGTCCGAGCGCACCGCGCCCTCGCTGTCGAAGCTCGACGCGTTGCTGCCCCTGATCGCGGAGCTGCCGTCGTCGCCCACGGCGACCCACCTGACCGAAGACGCCAAGGCGCTCCGACGCGCGGTAGCGGCCTTCCACATGGAGGCCATCCGGTTTCGGATGCACTCGGTCGACCGCCTGATCCATGCGGCCGGGGATCCGGCCGGCTTGCGCCCGGCCTTTGAGGACGTTCGCCAAGCACTCGAGAGCGCAGGGTTCCACACGCGGTCGCACACCGCGCCGTGAGCTGAATCTCGGTTAGTTGCCGACAATCGCGGCGAGCGCCTCGGCGAGCGGCTCCAACGAACGTAGTTCCCTGACCGAAGCGTCTCGGGACGCCTCTCCAAACCGATTGAGCCAAACGGGACGAAGGCCGGCGCGGCGAGCGCCTACGACGTCAGTCGGCCACGCGTCGCCGACCATGACGGCGTCGGGCGCCGACACGCCGATCCGATCGAGGGCCGTCTGAAAGATCCTCGGATCCGGCTTCTGCGCGCCGACCTCCTCCGACGTCACGAGCGTCTCGACGAGTGACGTGAGGCCGCACCGCGCCAACTTGAGTTCCTGTTCTCGTCGCACGTTGTTCGTGACGACCGCCACGCGGAGCCCCTGACCGGCGATCGCTTCGACTAAAGGACGCGCGCCAGGAACGGTGAACCAGGTCGTTTCGTATACCGATCGATACCGGCTCGCGAGTGCGCCGGCCCGGTGGTCGACGCCGTCGCCACCCGCCTGACCGACGAGCTCAGTGAAGCGCGCGATCCTCGCCTGCTCGATGGACGCCCGCCCCGCGAGTACCTCTTGGTGCCACATCTCGAGGACGACGCGATGCCGTCGATCGAGCTCGTCGATGGACCAGCGGCCGAGCGCCGAGTCGACCTCGCGAAGGGCGCTCAACGCGACGCGGGTCGCCCTGGCGTGATCGAACAGCGTGTCGTCCAGGTCGAAGAGCACCGCGAGCGGCCGGCGAACCGTCGGCCCGGTCACAGGTCGAAGACGACGTCGAAGGTGACGGCCCGACCGCTGGCCGCGGCGACGGCCTTCAGGAGTAACTCAGGGCTGAGCGACGAATCCGCTGTGCGGGCCGGATCGTCCGGGAAGAACCATTCCGTTGAGAGCGCGGCATGGGTCGGTGGGGTCACACGCACGTGAAGCCGCCTGGCGCGACCTGCCGGCGCGCCCGGCACGATCGTGTCGAGCTGAAACTCGCCCTGGGCGCTCGTCTGCTGCTGCCCGCGCAGACGAAAGCCCTTGAGGTCGTACTGGCCGTGCTCATCGGCCTGCCAGAACTCGACCCGGGCGTCCTTGATCACGCCGCATTTCAAACCGATCACCGTACCGCTCACGCGAAGGGGCGTGCCCGTGACGTCCGCCGTGCGGAGCGAGGTGCGTTCCGGCGAATTCGGCTTGTAGAACTCCTCGCGGGCGGCCGGCGTGGGCTGACGCGAGCCGTTGCACCCGGGCGCAACGGCGGAGGTCGTGAAATCGCCCAGCCCCTGCGCGGCGCGGAGGCGAGCGAACCACCAGGCAGCCGGCAGGGCCAAGCCGACGGCGAGCACGCGACGGCGGGTCGGGCGCGTCATATAATCAAAATGTTAGCAGTCCTGCTGGAGCCTCTGCAGGAGCCCCCGGAAGTAGCGAAGAAGGTTGGAGGAGTGCATGCCGTATCCCGAGTACCTCATCGCCCCGATGCGCCGCGAGATGGTCGACATGGGCGCACGTGAATGCCGCACCGTTGCGGAAGTCGATGACGCCCTGAAGAGCCCTGGAGTCGTCATGCTGGTGGTGAACTCCGTGTGCGGCTGCGCGGCTGGCAAGGCCCGGCCGGGCATTGCCATGGCCCTCGGGCATGAGCACCGTCCAGACGTCATCGCCACGGTCTTCGCCGGCGCCGACATCGACGCCACCGACCACGCGCGCGGACGATTCACCGGTTTCCAGCCCTCGTCGCCCTCGATTGGCCTTCTTCGCGACGGCAAGCTCCTCTATATGATCGAGCGCCGCGACATCGAGCAGCGGTCGGCCGAGGGAATTGCCGACCTCCTGACGATGGCCTTCGACAAGTACTGCAGCACGCCCCTCGTTCAGTAACGTCCAGTAACGTCCAGTAGCGCCACGGACGTCCTTCGGACGTCCGACCGCCTGTCGTAGAATGCGCGGGAGGAGTGTGTAATGCGCACCCGCCCGCGTACGTCATCATCTTCCGTCTCCATTTATTCGGCCCTCGTCGTCGGCGTGCTGGCCGTCACGGCCCTTCCGCTCGGGGCGCGTCAGGCGCCTGAGCTTTTCAAGGGCACCGTCTTCCGGGACATCGGACCGACCCGTCAAGGGAACCGATTCGTGGATTTCGCCGCGGTCGAAGCGACGCCCCGTATGTTCTACGCGGCGGCGGCTACGGGCGGCCTCTTCAAGACCGAAAACGACGGCTACACGTTCACCCAGGTGTTCGACAACCAGCCCGTCGCCTCGCTCGGTGCGGTCGCGGTCTCGCAGTCGAATCCCAACGTCGTGTACGTGGGCAGCGGCGAGGGCAATAACTCCCGCAGCGTCTACTGGGGCAACGGCGTCTATGTCTCGACCGACGGCGGGACGACCTGGACGCACAGCGGCCTCGAGGACTCCCAGCACATCGGCCGCATCGTCGTGCACCCGACCGACCCGAACACGGCGTACGTGGCGGCCCAAGGGCATCTCTATTCGGACAACGAGGAACGCGGCCTCTACAAGACGGTGGACGGCGGCAAGAGCTGGACGAAGTCCCTCGACGTGAAATCCGAAGGCCACAGCGTCGGCGCGGCGGACGTCGCGATGGACCCCAAAAACCCGCTCGTGCTGTACGCGTCGGCGTATGACAGGGAACGTCGCCCGTGGTCATTCTCGGCGACCGGTCCTGGGAGCGGCCTCTACAAGACGATCGACGGCGGCAAGACCTGGACGAAGCTGGCGGGCGGGCTCCCGACCGGAGACCTCGGTCGCATCGGCATCTCGATCTTCCGCCAGGACCCGAACGTCGTCTACGCCATTGTCGAAGTGGCGAAAGACGCCACCGGCACGCCAGAGCGCCGGGCAAACGGATTTGGCGACTCGGGCGGCTCGCGGCTGTATCGATCGGATGATGCCGGCAAGACGTGGCACCCCACGGCGCCGTTGCCCGGCGCGAACACGCCCGAGACGGCGGCCGCGCCAGCAGCCGGGCGGGCGGCCGCAGCCGGCCGCGGGGCTGGTGGCGCCGGGGCGGCAGGGACTGGCGCGGCGGGCGCTGGCGCATCTGGCGCCGGCGTGCCGGCCGGCGGAGGCCGAGGCGGCCGAGGCCCCGGCGTGCTGAACGCAAACGACACGCCGTACTACTACAGCCAGGTGCGCGTCGATCCGAACGACAAGAACCACGTCTTCGTGCTGAGCACGTCGGCCAGCCAGAGCCTTGACGGCGGCCAGACGTGGCAAGGCCTTGGCGCGGGCGGCGACAATCACGCGCTGTGGATCGACCCGAAGGACAGCAAGCACATGCTGCTCGGCTACGACCACGGCATCAGCGTCACGGTCGACGGCGGCACGTCGTGGTATCACCCGGACAACATTCCAGGCGCGCAGGCCTACGCAGTCGGGTTCGACATGGCGCAGCCGTACAACGTCTACGTCGGCCTGCAGGACAACAGCTCCCACGCAGGCCCGAGCACGATGAAAGGCGGCGGCCCGATTCCGTTCGAGGCGTGGTCGTCGGTTGGCGGCGGCGACGGTCAGTACAACGTCGTCGAGCTGAAGGACAGCCGGTACCTCTACAACGAATATCAGTTCGGAACACTGCAGCGGGTGGACCTGTGGACCGGCGAGGCGAAGCAAATCGACGGCACGTGGAGCGGACGGGGCCAGTGTCAGCGCTGCAACTGGACGTCACCGGTGCTCGTGTCGCCGCACGATCCGTCGACGATTTACTTCGGCGACGCCATGGTCATGAAGTCCACCGATCGCGGCGACACATGGACGGCGATCAGCCCGGACCTCACGGTGAACGACCCGGCGAAGCAGGGTGGGACGGGCAACGTCACATACGCGACGATCACGACGCTCGACGAGTCGCCGATCGTCCCTGGACTCCTGTGGGCCGGCACCGACGACGGGAACGTGCAGGTGACCAAGGATGACGGCAAGACCTGGACGAACGTCCGCGACAAGATTCCGGGCCATCCGGGCTACTGGGTCAGCCGCGTCGAGCCGTCACACCTGAATCCCGGCACGGCCTACGTGACCATCACGGGTCACCGCCACGACGATTTCCGGCCCTTCATCTGGAAGACGACGGACTACGGACAGACCTGGACCTCGATCGCGAGCAACCTGCCGAAGGAAGCGATCAACGTCGTCCGCGAGGACCCGCGCAACGCGGATCTGCTCTTCGTCGGCACGGACCTGGGCTTGTATGTGTCACTCAACGGCGGTCAGGCCTGGACGAAGATGACGGGTTCAGCGGCGCCCGCGGCTGGTGGCGGCGGGCGCGGAGGCGGCGGAGGCCGAGGCGCGGGCCCGGCACCGCGAGAGCGCGGGCTCTTGCCGACGAATCCCGTCGCGGATCTGAAGATTCAGCCTCGCGAGCACGAGCTGATCGTCGCCACGCACGGCCGCGGCATCTTCATCGCCGACATCGAGCCGTACGAGGAGTTGAGCATCGCCGTGCTGGCCTCGGACGCGCATCTCTTCGAGATCGCGCCGGTGATTCGGTGGAACGGCGGCGAACGCGGCGCGATGGCGTCCGCGAACTACGCGGGCATGAGCCGGCCGAGCGACGTGGAGATCAATTACTACCTGAAGACCGAGGCTACCGGCAACGTCGAGGTCCGCGTGTTCGACGGCAGCCGCGTGATCGCCACAGTGGAAGGTGCAAAGACGGCCGGGATCAACACCGTTCGATGGGACGAGCAGGCGAGCCGGGAGCTGATCCCGGGCGAGGCCGTGCCTGCTGGCGGCCGCGGTGGCGGTGGCCGCGCGGGTCGCGGTGGGGCAAATTGCGCCGGGGCCTGCACCGAGGCCGACATCGGGGAGTACCGCGTGGTCCTCTCGGTCGGCGGACACGACTACACGCAGATCGCCAGGATTCTGGCTGATCCCGACAAGTAAAAAGCGGTTGCTAGGGCGTCGGGATTGGCAAGGGGGTCGGGGCTGGCGCGTTGCGCCCGACGCGTCAGGGGGTCGGGTGTGGCGGGTTGCGCCAAACACACCCGACTCCTCATCTAATGATTGTGTGCTCGCGGTCCGAGCCGGTCGAGATGATCGACGCGGGCACGCCGCTGGTCTCTTCGAGCTTGCGGATGTAGCGCTGGGCGGCGGCGGGCAGGGCGTCGTAGCTCGTCAGGCCCTTGGTGGGCTCCTGCCAGCCGGCGATCGATTCGTACACCGGCTCGCAAGCGGCGAGCTGCGCGACATCGCCCGGCATCTCACGGAGGACCGTGTCGCCGCAGCGATAGGCCGTGCAGACGTGCAACTCGTCGAGCCCGTCGAGCACGTCCAGCTTCGTGATCGCCAGCGAGTCCAGCCCGTTCACGCGGGCCGCGTACCGGACGGCGACTGCATCGTACCAACCGCACCGACGCGGGCGGCCGGTCGACGCGCCGTACTCCTGGCCCGTCTCGCGCAGCCGCTCGCCCATCGCGCCGTGCAGCTCAGTCGGAAGCGGGCCCTCGCCGACGCGCGTCGTATAGGCCTTGGCGACGCCCATCACCTGATCCACGGCCCGAGGTCCGACCCCCAGGCCCGTCAGCACGCCGCCCGTCGTCCCGTTCGACGACGTGACGTACGGGTAGGTCCCGTGATCGATGTCGAGCAGCGTGCCTTGCGCGCCCTCGAACATGACGGCGCGCCCCTCCGCCATCGCCTGATGCAGATACAGCGACACGTCGGCGACCAGGGGTTTGAGGCGCGTCCACACTCCCCGCAGGTCGGACACGACGTCTTCCCATTTGAGATCGGCGTTGCCGATCAGACGATTGCGCCCTTCGACGTTGTCGCGGACCGCGCCGACGAGGGGGCCGTCAGCGGACTGGTCGGCCAGGTCGCCTATGCGAATGCCACGGCGAGCGATCTTGTCCTCATAGGCCGGACCGATCCCACGCGAGGTCGTGCCGATCCGGCGCTCGCCGCGGCGCGCTTCCGCCAGCAGATCGAGCTCACGGTGGTAGGACAGGATCAGGTGCGCCTTGTCGCTCACGAGGAGGCGACCGTCGACACCGATGCCCAACCGCGCCAGCTCGTCGAGCTCCGCAAAGAGCGCGTGCGGATCGACGACGACGCCGTTGCCGATGAGGCACGTCACGCCAGGATGGAGAATGCCGGACGGCACGAGGTGCAGCACGAATTTCTGCCCGCGGACATAGACCGTGTGCCCTGCGTTGTGGCCGCCCTGATAGCGCGCGACGATGGAAAATCGCGGCGTCAGCAGATCGACGATCTTGCCCTTGCCTTCATCGCCCCACTGGGCGCCGAGCACGCACAGATTCATGCGGCTAGAATGATACCCGCAATCGCGAGCCGATCCGCCCGCGAGCCAACATCATGATCGCCCTCGACGGCGCTTCCCTCACGCTCGAGCAGCTCGACCGCATCGCGCACACGACCGAGTCGTTGAGCCTGGCCCCGGAGGCGCGCGCGCGGGTCATCGCCGCGCGCGAGGTCGTCGATCGCTACGCAGCCGCTGGGCGACCCGTGTACGGCATCAACACCGGATTCGGCGCGCTGGCCGAGGTCGCGATTCCGGCGCATCAGCTCGCGGCGCTGCAGTTGAATCTGCTTCGCAGTCATGCGGCCGGAGTCGGCGAGCCGCTGCCGACACCTGTCGTCCGCGCGCTCATCGCGCTTCGCGCCAACGTGCTGGCGAAGGGCTACTCCGGCGTGCGGCTCGAGACGCTCGACGCGCTCATCGCGCTCGCCAACGCGGGCGTGCACCCGCGGGTGCCCGCCCGCGGATCGGTCGGCGCGAGCGGCGACCTGGCGCCGCTCGCGCACCTGGCGCTGGTCCTCGTGGGCGAAGGCGAGGCGGAACACGCCTCCCGGTGGCTGTCCGGCGCCGACGCGCTCACGCGCGCCGGCCTGCGGCCAATCACGCTGGCCCCGAAGGAGGGCCTGGCGCTCATCAACGGCACCCAGGCCAGCACCGCCGCGCTGTCTCTGGCCGTGCTGGCTGCCGCTCGCCTCGCACGCGCGGCCGACATCGCCGCCGCGATGTCGGTCGACGCGCTCCGCGGGTCGGTCCGGCCGTTCGAGGCGCGGCTGCACGCGGTGCGGCCCGTGCCGGGACAGGCCGCCTCAGCCGACAACCTGACGCGCCTGTCCGCAGGTAGCGCCATCAATCACTCGCACGCTAACTGCGGCAAGGTCCAGGACGCCTACGCCCTCCGCTGCGCCCCGCAGGTGCATGGATCGGCGCGGGAGGCGATCGCCTTCGCGCGCCGGCTGGCCGAGATCGAAGCCAACGCGGCGACCGACAACCCGATGGTGTTCGCCGACACGAACGAGATCGTCTCGGGCGGCAACTTTCACGGCGCGCCGGTGGCGCTCGCCGCCGACACGCTGGCCATCGGCGTGGCCCAGCTGGCGACGATCAGCGAGCGACGAACCGACCGGCTGATGACGCCGGCCGAGAGCGGCCTGCCGGCATTCCTGATTCGCGACTCGGGCCTGCACTCGGGCCTGATGCTCGCGCACGTGACGGCGGCCGCGCTGACGTCGGAAATCAAGACGCTCGCCCATCCGGCCGCCGTGGACACCATCCCGACCTCCGCCGGCCGCGAAGATCACGTCAGCATGAGCATGGGCGCCGCGCTAAAGGCCGCCCGGGTCGTCGACCTCGCCACGCGTGTCGTCGCGATTGAACTCATCGCCGCGGCGCAGGGGCTCGACCTGCTCGCGCCCCTCACGACCTCGTCGCCGCTCCAGGACGTGCACCGCGCCATTCGCGTCGACGTGCCGTTCCTCGAAGTCGATCGATCGCCCTCGCCGGACATCGAACGCGTCGCGACGCTCATCGAACACGGCGCGATCGAACGCGCCGCCGCCATCGCGCTGCGCTGACGCCCTCGCCGACGACGACACAGATCGCGGCGCCGACGAGCACGTACCACGTCCAGGCGAGCGGCGTGGCGAGCCGCACGACGACCATGGCGGCGAGCGACGTGCCGACGCCGGCGATCACGCCGCGTCCAGTGGCACGCGTCGACAGTCGGGCGAGGAGAAACGCGCCGAGCATCGGGCCGTACACGATGGACGCGATCGTCAGGCCGGTCGTGAAGACCGATCCCCACCCGCGCGCCAGGACCGCGATCGCCATCAGCACGACGCCCCATCCCACGGTCATCAGGCGCGACATCGCCAAGATCCGAGGCTCGTCATGCGACGCGCTCGTCATCGGCCGGTAGAAATCCACGACCGTACTCGACGCCAGGGAGTTCAGCGATGCGCTGAGATTCGACATCGCGGCCGCAAAGATCGCGGCGATGACGAGACCGGAGACGCCGTGCGGCAGCTGCCGGACGATGAAAGCCGGAAAGATCTCGTCGTTCGTCGTGATCGGCGGCAGCGGGTGGAATCGATAGAACGTGAAGAGCATCACGCCCACGAGCAGGAAGAGCGCGAACTGCCCGAAGACCAGGACGCCGCTCGCGATGAGTGCCCGGCGGCCGCCGCGCGCGTCGCGGCACGCGAGGACCCGTTGCACGAGCAACTGATCCGCACCGTGTGAGGCCATCGACAGGCACGTGCCGCCGGCCAGCCCGGCCCAGAACGTGAACGGCAGCGTCGGATCGAACGAGAATGAGATGACCTGCAGCTTCCCTGCCCGTCCGGCCTCCGCGAGGACCGTCGCCCATCCGCCGGGAATCAAGGACCACAACTCGTAGACCGCCGCGAGCGAGCCGGCAATGTAGATCGCGAGCTGCACGACGTCCGTCCAGATGACCGCGGCGATGCCACCCTCAAAGGTGTAGACGAGCGTGAGGACCCCCACGCACAGAATGGACCACAGCCAGAGGTGCGGGAGCCCCGGAAGGGCCACGGAGATGACCGCCGACAGCACGAGGGAGGCCGCGAACACGCGCACGCCCTCGGCGAGCGGCCGCATCACGAGAAACAGCGACGCGACAACGTGCTTGACGCGGACACCGAATCGCCGCGCCAGCACTTCATAGGCCGTGAGGATCTCGCCTCCGGAGACGTCGAAGAACAGCGGCACGAACAGCCACGCGAGCAGCACGCGGGCGACGACGTAGCCGGCGACGACCTGGAGGTAGGTCAGACTGCCGCCCTGCTCGGCGCGCGCATAGGTGCCGAAGGCGATCGCCGGCACGCCGATGAGCGTCAGCGTGCTCGTTTCGGCGGCAACGATCGAGACGCTGATGATCCACCACGGCGTCCGGCGCTGCCCGACGAAGTATTCCGCGACGGAGCTGTGCGCGCGGCGGAATCGCACGCCGAAGGCCGTCACGCCGGCGAGGTACACGACGAGCACGACGGCGTCGACGCCGGAGAATCCCATGCGCAACCGAGGCGAGCATGATATCCGCGTCGCAATCCCGTCTGTGGACGGATGTCAACGGTTGACAGGCGCGAACGACGTTCTTTAGAGTGGCCTCTTCCGCATGAGCGTGACCTCGCGGGCAATCCGATCTCCACGCGGCACGACGCTCTCCTGCAAGGGCTGGCCGCAGGAGGCTGCGCTGCGCATGCTCATGAACAACCTCGACCCCGACGTGGCCGAACGGCCCGACGATCTCGTCGTCTACGGCGGAACCGGCAAGGCGGCGCGCAATTGGGAGGCGTTCGACGCGATCGTGCGGTCGCTCCGCGCCCTCGAGCACGACGAGACGCTCGTCGTGCAGTCCGGCAAGCCGGTCGCGGTCTTTCGGACCCACCCCTGGGCGCCACGCGTGGTTATCGCCAACGCCTTGCTCGTCCCCGCCTGGGCCAATTGGAAGACCTTTCGGGACCTCGAGGACCGGGGCCTCACGATGTTTGGCCAGATGACGGCCGGGTCGTGGATCTATATCGGCAGTCAGGGCATCCTGCAGGGGACGTACGAGACGCTCGCGGCCGTCGCGCGCCGGCATTTTGGCGGCACGTTGCGCGGTCGGATCACGGTCACCGCGGGTCTCGGCGGCATGGGCGGCGCGCAGCCCCTGGCCGTCACGATGAACGACGGCGTCGCGCTCATCGCGGAGGTCGATCGCACGCGGATCGATCGCCGGCTCGAGACCCGGTATCTCGACGAGCAGGCGGCGTCGATCGACGACGCGATCGCGCGCGCCCAGACGTGTGCGGCGTGCGGCGAGGCGCGGTCCATCGGCGTCGAGGCGAACGCCTTCGATCTGCTCTCGGCGCTGGTGGCGCGGGGCGTCACGCCCGACGTCCTCACCGACCAGACGTCGGCGCATGATGCGCTGTTGGGGTACGTGCCGCACGGCGTGTCCTTCGCCGAGGCTCGCCGACTGCGCGCTGATGCTCCAGATGAGTATGTCAAGCGAGCGACCGCGGCGATGGGCGACCACGTGCGCGCGATGCTCACGCTCCAATCGCGGGGCGCGGTGACGTTCGACTACGGCAACAACCTGCGCGGCCAGGCGCACCTTGCCGGCGTCGCGCAAGCGTTCGACATCCCGGGGTTCGTGCCCGAGTACGTCCGTCCGCTCTTCTGCGAAGGCAAGGGGCCCTTCCGGTGGGCGGCGCTCTCGGGCGACCCCGCGGACATCCACGCGACCGACGACCTGGCGATCGAGATGTTCGCGGGCGACGCCGCGCTCGTGCGGTGGATTCGACTCGCGCGCGAACGCGTCGCGTTCCAGGGATTGCCGGCGCGCATCTTCTGGCTCGGCTACGGCGAGCGGGCCGCCTTTGGTCTCGCGTTGAACGATCTCGTGCGGCGCGGTCGCGTGAAGGCGCCGATCGTGATCGGGCGCGATCATCTCGACGCCGGATCGGTCGCGTCCCCGAATCGCGAAACCGAAGGCATGCGCGACGGCAGCGACGCCATCGCCGACTGGCCCGTTCTGAACGCGCTCCTCAGCACCTCGTCGGGCGCGACGTGGGTGTCGGTCCACCACGGCGGCGGCGTCGGCATCGGCTATTCGATCCATGCCGGGATGGTCATCGTCGCGGACGGCACGCGGGAGGCGGACGAGAAGCTCCAGCGCGTGCTGACGTGCGATCCGGGACTCGGCGTCGTCCGCCACGCGGACGCCGGATACCCGACCGCGATCGCCGCGGCCAGACGTCACGGCCTCCAAATGCCGATGCTCGATCACGGACCGGGGCGGACATCGGGGTCGTCGTCATGATCATCGAGCGGCCAGGGCTCGAGCGTCGTGTGCTGGCGTCCCTCGACGCGGGACGGATTCCCGTCGTGCTCGGCCCCTGTGCCTCGGGCCGGACGTCGCTGCTGCTTCGGCTCGCCGGCCAACTCGGCGCCGATCGCGCGCAGTACCTCGACTTTGCCGCCGCCGCGACAACGCCCGAACGCTGTCTCCTGGCGATTCGCGCCACCTCGCCGCTCGTCGCGCGCGCCTCCACGAGCGAGCCGTCGCTCGAATCCCCGCGCGCGGCGTTCGATGCGCTCGTGGGTCTGCTCGACGAGACGAGCGCGCCGGATGGCGGCTCGGTGACGTTTCTCGTCGACGAAGCGCTGGACGTCAGGACCTTCGAGAATTTCCCCGGCCTGCGGCACGTGCAGCGCGAAGTCGTGAACCGGCTCGCCGCCAGTCCGAACCGCTTCGTGCTCGCGTCACGCTTCACGACCCGGGTCCACCGGCTGCTCCGCGACGCGCCCGCCCGGTTCGAGGTCATCCACGTGCCGTCGCTCGACGTGGCGGAAATCCAGGCCGCGGCCCGGCTGTTCAACGGGTCGCGCCTGGCCGAGTCGAGCGCGGTCGCCGGCCCCGTGCTGGCGCTCGCCGCCGGCCGCGCCGGCTACGTCGCGCTCATCGTCGAGGCGCTGTCGTCGTTGGGCCCGGCGATCGACCCGGTGGCCGCGCTGGCCGCGCTTATGGCGCCCACCGGCCGACTCGCCGCGCGGTGCCGCGAGAGCTACGAGCTGCGCTTGCAACGCGCCCGCGGTTATGGCGCCCTCAAAGCCATCCTCGGCATCCTGGCCGATCACGAGCCGATCAACCTCACGGAGATCGCCCGCCACCTGCACCGCACCCCCGGCTCGACGAAGGACTACCTCTCGTGGCTCGAGGACGTGGACCTCGTCACGTCGCCCCGGAAGCGGTATTCCATTGAAGATCCGCTGTTGAAGCTCTACATCCGGCTCTACGGCCGGCCGGTGCCGCCGACCGATGCCGACGTCGTGCGCGAGGTCCGCGACTACGCGAAGGCGAGGCTGCTGAGACCGGCCGACGCCGGCGGCGCAGAGACGCCGGCCGTGTTGCCCGCCGCGACCCCGGCCCTCGCCGCCGTTGATCGCCCGGGCGAGCCCCGAACAGGGGGCATCATCGAGATCGACTGACGGCGTCGGCGGACTCGCCGCGGCCCATTCCCCGGGGCCCGCTCCCTGAGCCTGTCGCCGCGCGCCACCGAACTGAAAAACGCTCAGCGCTTGAGTTTCGCCAGCGCCTCGCGCGCGGCCTGCTGCTCGGCGTCTTTCTTGGATCGGCCTTCGGCGCGGCCCTCGACGAGACCGCCGACCAACACTTCGATGTCGAATCGCTTGCGGTGGTCCGGGCCCTCGGAGGAGGCGAGGCGATAAGTGGGCAGCCCGCGGCCGTTGGCTTGCAGCCACTCCTGGAGGGCCGACTTCCAATCGTCCGTGAACGCCGCCTCGGCCGCGCGATCGCCGGCGGCTTCGATGAGGGGACCGAACCGCGAGACGATGAACGCCCGCGCCGCGTCGATGCCGGCGTCGAGATGGATCGCGGCAATGACCGCTTCGAAGCTGTCGGCGAGGATGGCGTGCTTGCGACGGCCGCCCGTCTTCTCCTCGCCCCGCCCCAACAGCACGAAGCGGCCGAGATCGATCTGCTCGGCCAGCCGCGTCAGCGACGCCGCCGAGACAATCGAGGCTTTGACCTTCGACTTGTAGCCTTCGTCGTGGGTCGGGAAACGATGGAAGAGCATGTCGGCGATCACGAAGCCGAGCACCGCGTCGCCGAGGAACTCGAGCGACTCGTTATCGATCACGCCGCCGGACGCGTCTTCGTGCGCACGGGACCGGTGCGTCAGGGCGTGCTCGAGCAGCCCGAGATCGTGGAACTTGTGGCCGATGCAGGCCTCGAGCGGGCCCAGGGTCTCGGAGATGCGACGAATCTCCGACGCCGCGGCTTCATCAAGGTGACTGGCGATGAGGTCGCGCGCCGTGCCAGCCGAGCCAGCGGGCACGCTCACGCGAAACTCGGCCTGGCCGACCTGGAGTCGCGAGCCCGCGAGCGAGAGCATGGACGACACGGTCGCCTCAACGCCGTGCGCGTCGAGCAGCCCGCGAACCACCTCGGCCTCGATCGAGACCGCGGTCCGAAACACCTCGACCGGCGCGTCGAAGCGGCCGCGCGCCCCGCTCGTCGTGCTCACGCGCCCGTCACCCGCAGGATCACCATCGTCATGTCGTCGTGCTGCTCGGCGGGACCGACAAATGCGCGGACGTCGCCGAGCACGGCGTCGCGGAGGGCGGCAGCGTCGGCGTCGGCGCGGTCCTCCAGGGCCGACGCGAGCGCCGCGTCGCCGAAGAGATCGCCGGCCGAGTTCATCGCTTCGGTGATGCCGTCAGTGTAGAGCACGATGACGTCGCCCACGTGGATCGGCCGCGTGTGCTCCTCGAGCAACGTCTCGAACAGCTCGCTCGCGCCCGGCAGGCGCAGACCCACCACCATGCCCTCAGGCGAGACGACGTGGGTCGTGCCCCCGGCGACAACCAGCACCGGCGTGTGACCGGCGCGGGCGCACGTCAGCGTCCCGGCTTCGAGGTCGATGATCGCATAGGTCATCGTGATGAAGCTGCGGTTGTCGAGGTGCGCGGCGAGGAGGTGGTTGGCCTCAACGAGCAACTGGCGCGGCGAACGTGCCGAGCGGGTCAGCGACAGCATCATGCCCTTCAACTCGGCCATGTACAGCGCGGCCGACGTGCCCTTGCCGGAGACGTCGGCCATCAGGACGCCGAGCTGGCGGGGCCCCAAATCGAAGAAGTCATAGTAGTCCCCACCCACCTCGCGCGCCGGTTCGCAGACCGCCGAGACGTCCAGACCGGCGATCGCCGGCGGCTGGACGGGCAGCAGCGACTGTTGAATATGCCGCGCAATCCGCAGCTCGTCGTCCAGCCGCTGTTTCTCGCGCTGAACGTGCAGGAGATGTTCGATGCTGGCGCTCATGCGGTTGAACGAGTCCGCCAGATCGCCGAGTTGATCCCGCGTGCGAATGGGAATGCGGTGCGCGAAGTCGCCCTGCTGCACGCGCTCGGTACCCGCGAAGAGGTCGTGAACCGCCGACGTAATCTGCCGCGCGAAGAAGGCGCCGACGATGAGCGCGGAGGCCTGAATGACGAGGAAAAGGACGCCGATGGCGAGGAGCACGTCGAGAAAACTCGCCCACGGGTCGGGCCCGGCGCCAAGCCCCCCCTGGCCGGATTGCGCGGCCACCAGGCGGCCATAGAGATCGGCGACCGGCGCCTCGACGCGGAGGGAGACGGTGCGTGGCGCGCGCGTCGCCCACTCGTTGTAATTGAGGAACGCGACCGTCTGCCGGAACGCCGACGTCGTCGTCAGCTCCGATTGGGCGGGCGTGAGCGGGAGCGGCACGGCCTGGGGTTTCCCGGACTCCGGCACGGCGTCGGCGTGGCCGTCACTCACCGTCATGGCGCCGATCTGCATCCCCGTGCGCGCGTGCACGTCGTCGCGGACCTTCTGATCGATCGGCAGGTCGACCACGACGAACGCGCGGCCATTGGCGAGGGGCACGGCGGCGCGCACGACGAGCAGGTCGGCGGGCGTCGCGCCGCTCGTCGACACGGCGACGAATCCGCGGTAGTCGCGCGCCACGGTGATCCACGTGGGCACCACCGGCGGCGGGGACAGGTATCGCCATGGCCCGGCGGTCACGATCGTCGCCTCACGAGTCGACGCGGCCGATCCGACCGGGACGAGGGCGATCGACATCTCCGGAAACTGAAAGACCCGCCGGCCGTACTCACGATCCAGCGCCAGCGGGGCGGCCTGCGGCGTCGCGCCGATTTCCTGCGCGACCATCTCGGCGGATCGGTGCGCCGCGTCTTCCATCGCCGTCATCCCCTGCTGAAAGACGTACGCGGACACGTACGTGTAGAGGACGATGCTGCTGAACAGCATGAACGCGGCGACGAGCGTGACCGGCACGAACCCGAGGAGCACGTACGACACGAGCAGCTTGCGCCGGACGCGCCACAACAGGCGATGGCGGTGCTGTCGAATGACGAGCGCGACCATCGTGAGGATCGACGCGATAAACGCGAGGGACAGGACCTTCCGAAAGACCTCGACGAGATCGGGCAACGCCACGAACTCGCGGACGACGAGCAACACCACGAGCGGGATCGATGACAGGACGAACAGTTTGCCCGGCAGCGTGCGTAGGAGGGGAAACCGCAAAATTGAAAATCGAACTATAACAGACTATCGTTAGGCGCCGAGGGCTCATGAAGCTCGATCCACGCGCACGCTTCGACACGATTTGCGTTCACGGCGGTCAGGTGCCTGACCCATCAACGGGTGCCATCACGACGCCGATTTTCCAGACCTCCACGTACGTGCAGGAGGGTCTCGGCCGGCACAAGGGCTACGAGTACGCGCGCACGCAGAACCCGACCCGCGCGGCCCTCGAAGCGAACCTGGCCGCGATCGAGGGCGGCACGGCGGCGTTTGCCTACGCGTCGGGCATGTCGGCCATCAACGCGATTGCGGCTCGGCTCTCCACCGGCGACCACGTCATCGTCACCGACAACACCTACGGCGGCACGTTTCGCCTGTTCGACAAGGTCTTCACGCACTATGGCGTCGTGTTCAGCTTCGTGGACACGTCGCAGCCGGACCTGGTCGAACGCGCGTTCACGACGAAGACGAAGCTGCTGTTCGTCGAGACGCCGACCAATCCCGTGCTGCGCATCACGGACATCGCAGCGATGGCGGCGCTCGCCCGCCGCCACGGCGCCAAGCTCGCGGTCGACAATACCTTCGCGAGTCCGTGCCTGCAGCGACCGCTCGAGCTCGGTGCGGACCTCGTGATTCACAGCACGACGAAATACCTGAACGGGCACAGCGACTCGGTGGGCGGCGTGGTCATCGTGCGGCTCGACGACGACCTCGAGTGGTTCAAGTTCATTCAGAACGCGGCCGGCGCGATTCTGAGCCCGTTCGACTCCTGGCTGGTGCTCCGTGGCACGAAGACGCTGCCGCTCCGCATGGTGAAGCACAGCGCCAACGGGCTCGCGCTGGCGACCTTCCTCGAGCGGCATCCGAAGGTTCGCCGGGTGATCTACCCGGGCCTCCCGAGCCACCCGCAGCACGACTTGGCGAAGCGCCAGATGCCACACGGCTTCGGGGGCATGCTCGCCTTCGAGGTGGACTCGTTCGAGACTGCCCGCGACGTCCTCGGACGGTTCCGGCTCATGGCGCTCGCCGAGAGCCTCGGGAGCGTCGAGACGCTCGTCTGTCACCCGGCGTCGATGACGCACGCGTCCGTGCCGCCCGACCGCCGCAAGGCCATCGGCCTCTCCGACAGCCTGATCCGCATCTCGACCGGGATCGAAGACGTGCGCGACCTCGAAGCGGACCTCGATCAGGCGCTTGGCGGGCGCGCCGACCGCGCCACCCAATCCAGATAGGACGGATTGCCGTCGACCACGGGCAGCACGAGGAACTCCGGCACCTCATATGGGTGCCGCTCGCGCAGCGCGATCCACAAGGCGTCGACCCGCTCGCGCGTCGTCTTGAACACGACCTGCTGCTCGCGGTCGTGCTGGAGCACGCCCTCCCACGTGTAGACGGATTCCATGGCCGGCAGCACGGCGACGCACGCCGCAAGGCCGTCGGTGACCAGCGCCTCGGCCAACGATCGGGCGTCGAAATCAGCAGGCAGGGTGGTCATGGCGACGACGCAGTCGGTCATCACCTCATTTTCCTCTTGTACGGTCGTCAAAAACCTGTTACAACCTTACAATCGATGTCAGGCGCAGGCGAAGCCACACTGAACGTCACACCTCGCCCCCCGGGTCGCCGCCTCCCGCGGACCCGTCAGGACCTTCAGAACCGTCGTCGCCGCCTGTTCACGTATGTCGCGCTCCTCTCGTCGACCGTGCTGATGGTCAGCGCACTGGTCGGCGAAAACGGATACTTGGCGAAGCTGCGCGCGCGCCGCGACATCGCGGCACTCCGGGCGGAAGTGAACCAGCTTCAGGACGACAATCTTCGTCTGGCCGACCAGGCCGAGCGCCTGAAGCACGACCCCAACGCCATCGAAGCCGCGGCCCGTCACGATCTCGGCCTGATGAAGCCCGGCGAGGTCGTCGTTGTCGTCCGCGACCCGAACGCGCCCGCGCGCAGCGACCGCTGAGCGCGACGCGTTTCCGTTCCCCGCATGCGTCAACTCGTGGACCTGCTGCTCCACAGCGACCGGCACCTGCTGGATTTTGCCCGGACGTACGGGGCGTGGATCTATGGGCTGCTCTTCGGCATTGTCTTCGCGGAGACAGGCTTTGTCGTCACGCCGATCTTGCCCGGTGATTCGTTGCTCTTTGCCGCAGGGACGCTGTGTGCGACGGGCGTTCTCAGCACGCCGATGACGTTCGCGCTGCTCGTCGCGGCGGCGTTCACCGGCAACACTGTCAACTACGCGATTGGGCGGGCCGTCGGCCCGCGCGTCTTTAGCGCCACGGATCGCTCGGGCTGGACGCATCTCCTCCTCAATCACGATCACCTGGCTCGCGCCCACGTGTTCTTCGACACCTACGGGGGCAAGGCGATCATTCTCGGGCGGTTCGTGCCCGTCGTACGGACGTTCGTGCCGTTTGTCGCGGGCGTCGCGGCGATGCCGTCCCCCGTGTTCTCGATCTACAACTTCACTGGCGCGACGGCATGGGTCTGCGTCTGCCTCGGCGCGGGTCTGACCTTCGGCGGCTTCCCGATGATCAAACAACACTTTTCGCTCATCACCCTGGGCATCGTGGTCGTCTCCCTGCTGCCAATGGCCGTCGAGCTGATTCGGCATCGGCGCCAACGGACCAACTGACACGCGAGCCCGCGAAGATAAGTCAGAATGGCCTGACGTCAGGCTGCGGTACAATGCTCGGCCAAGGAGCCAGGTTCCCATGATGCGTCTCATTCGACCCCTCGGCACGACCGCGATGATCGCCGGGCTGACGGCCGCGCTCGTCGCGCAGGGTGCCCCAAAAATCAACATCAAGATGGGCCTCTGGGAGGTCACCTCCACGACGAACATGTCCGGCGATGTTCCCATGCCAGACACCAGCCAGATGACGCCCCAACAGGCCGCCGCCCTCAAAGCGGCCATGGGCGGCATGATGGGCCCGCACTCGACAACGCTCAAGGAGTGTTTGACGAAAGAGAAGTTCGACCAGGGCATGCTGACCGATCAGAAGAACTGCAAGACCACCATCGGGACGAACACCGCGACGGTGCTGGAAGTCCAGATGGCCTGCGACATGGGTCAGGGCAACCAGGGCAAGATGTCCGGCCTGATGCATTTCGAAGCGCCGACACCGGAGACCATGGCGGGCACGTTCAAGGGCACGTCCTCGATGGGCGCGCAGACGATGAACATCACCGGCACCTACGCCGGCAAATGGGTCGCAGCCGACTGCGGCTCCGTCAAGTAGCGCAGATAGATTGGGCGCGACCGCGCTCACTTCATGAGCGCGGTCGCGCTGTCCAGCCACGCGGCCTCGCGGGCGAGGGCCTTGGCGACCCGCGCGATCTCCGCGTCGGCCTGACTGAACTCGCCCTGCTCGATCGCCTCGCGCGGGCCGGGCATCGTCTTCACGCCATAGCCGGTGTAGAAGCCCGGGGCGTACAGCAGGTGTCGGAACCACTCGCGGTGCGCGAGACCCGCCGGATCGAGGAACTGGCGCTCGGCCTGCAAGAGTTTCGCATTGACGGCTGCAACCGCCGCGGTTCCGACCGGCGGCTTGGCGCGCACCGCCTCTTCATACTTGTTCGCGCTCTCGGTCAAAGCGGTCAACGCGTTATCGAGCGGCGAGAAGTCGAGGGCGGGCGGCACGGGCTTGGCCGCCGCGGGATGGGTGGGCCGCCGCATGTCAACCGTGGCGGCGAGGACGCCGTCGGCCAGCTCGCGGTTGTACTCACGGGCGTCGTCCTGCCCCGCCTTCAGAAGGTCCTTCAGCTCTTTCACGTAGGTGCCGGCCGTATCCGCGACGGCGTTGTACTCGAACGGCACGACGTCGGCGTCCGCCAGGCGAATGACGGCGGTGCCGATGGTCTGGGCCAAGGCGCGCTCGTAGACGAAGTCCGTGTCGAGGAAATGTGTGTAGAAGTAGAAGTCATCGTACACAGAGTGGTAGATGCCGTCCTGGTCCTCACCGCTGAATCCGAGATTGAGCGACGGCACGCCCAGATGCTGCAAGAACGGCGTGTAGTCGGACCCCGATCCCAGGGCCGCGATGCGGAGGTCGTGCCGCGATCGAATCTCGGCGCGATCGGCCGCGGTTGCACGGCTGATCGCACGGGCCTGGTCGCGCTGCCAGACACTGACGTGCGTCTCAGGGTCGGTAATCGTGCGGGCCACGTCGTTGATAAAGTGCTCCAAGGAGTGGGAGCCTTCCATTTGCAGGTACCCGCGCGCGTTAGTATCGGAATTGATGTAGGCCACGGCGTGCTGCTCGAGCTCGTCCGCGTGCGTCTCGACCCATTCAGTCGATCCGATGAGGCCCGGCTCTTCGCCGTCCCACACCGCGTAGACGATCGTCCGCTTCGGCGCCCACCCCTGTTTGCGTAGCTCGCCCATCGCGCGCGCTTCCTCCAGCTCGGATGACGTGCCGCTCAGCGGATCGTTCGCGCCGTTCACCCAGGCGTCCTCGTGGTTCCCTCGGATGACCCATTCATCCGGGAAGGTCGAGCCGGGAATCCTGGCGATGACGTCATTCAGCGTCTTCATGTCCCAATTGAACGCCACCTTCAGGTGAGCGCGGCCGCCGCCGGGACCGACGCGGTACGTGATGGGCAGCGCGCCGCGCCAGTCGGCCGGCGCGACCGGTCCAGTGATGGCCGCGAGCAAGGGTTGCGCATCGCCGTACGAGATAGGCAGCACGGGAATCTTCGTGAGGGTCGGCGCGTCCTTAATGGCCAGACGCGTGGCGTTGGCCGTCGCTCCCACCCCTGGCGTCAGAGGATCGCCCGGATACAGGGGCATGTCCATGACGCTGCCGCGCTGAACGCCGTCCTTCGGCCGCATCGGGCCGTCCGGAAACGTGGGCTCGCCGTAATACCCGTCGTCTTTCGGATCCGAATAGATGAGGCAGCCGAGCGCGCCGTGTTCGGCGGCGACCTTCGGCTTGATGCCACGCCATGAGGATCCGTACCTCGCGATGACGATGGCGCCCCGGACGGAGACGCCGAGCCGATCGAGCACCTCGTAATCTTCGGGCCTGCCGTAGTTGACGTACACGAGGGGGCCCGTCACGTCGCCGTCAATCGAGTACGCGTTGTAGGTCGGAAGCTGTTCGGACGTCTGATTGGAGGTTGGATCGCCCGGGACTGGCGGCTCTTGCAGCTTCGCCGTGAACGTGGTCGGCGACACCAACTCGAGCAGTCGCTCCTTTGGGGTTGGGAAGAGGACGTCGAAGTTCTCGATGCGGACGTCCCAACCCCAGGATGTGAGCTGGGTGCGGATCCACTCGGCGTTGTCCTTGTCGTAGGCCGATCCGACGTGGTGCGGCCGCGCGCTGAGGCGCTGCATGTAGCCCTTCATGTTCGCGGGCTGCGGCAAGGCGCGAAAGGCCTCGTCCCAGATTTTGGCGGGCGCCGCCGCGGGCGTCTGGGCGAATGAGGGCGGGTGGACGAGGACGACGGTCGAGACGGCGAGCAGGACGAAGGGCCGGAGCATGGGAGCCTCCGAGTGCAACTGTAATCCAGGGGTGTCTAGTCTGAGACATCGCCTTTCCCTCCATACGTTCATAGTTCACGGGTCGACACAACGATCGTCTCAGCCAGGCCCCTGATTGGCTCTGGGCCGAAAGACGGCACCGACGTTGCATCCCGCGGAAGGAGCCCGTCCGTCGGGCCGCGGTGGGCTCGACGCTTGCGGAGACGGAGGACGATGACGCGCGTCAGACGAACGATGGGACTTGCCGCTCGGTGGACGCCGATGCTGGCGTGCCTGTTGGCCACCGCGCTCATCGGCGGTGCGTTCGTTCGTTCGGTGGACTTGACGCCGAAAGTCGACGAGGCATTCTTCTTCTCGCCAAAGGATCCGGAACTTAAGATCGACCACGAGATCCTCGCGATTTTTCCCGAATCGCCGCAAATCATCATCGAGGCAGAAGGCGACCTTCGATCGCCCGCGTATGCGGAACGCGTCCGGGCGTTGTCGGATGCGTTAGCCCGCCAGCCTGACGTGCGGGGTGTTCAGTCGCTCAGTCGCGGGCCCAAGAACATCGACGATGCCTTGAAGAGCCCGCTCTGGTCCCGCCTCCTGATTCCCGCTGACCATCAGTCGAGCTACGTGTTCGTCACGTTCTCGCGGGAGCCCGACGCGACCGTCGTGGAGGAGATCGAAGCCACGGGGCGGCATTTCGACGCCCCCGCCTTTCGCGTGATGATGTCGGGCGTGCCGTTCATCACGGCAGAAATCGGGCGGAACCTGGCGAGGGATCTTCGGGTCTTCAGTCTGGCCGCGCTGGGCGTGTTCGGCGTCGTGTTGTTGGTCATCTTCCGCTCGCCGTGGATCCTCCTGGGCACGTTCGCGGCGTGCGCCGATTCCAGTGCGACCACGCTCTTGGCGACCCACTGGATCCATATCCCGATCGGGCCGCTCACCGCCAATCTGTCGACGATGGTGTTCGTCATGACGCTGTCGCCCATCGTGTTCCTGACGTTCAACTGGAAGCGGGTGCACGAAGAGCGGGTTGAAGACCGGGTGATTGACGGGCGCGCCGCCATGCGTGCGGCCGTCAGGCGAACGGTGGCGCCGTCGTTCTGGAGCAGCGTCTGCATGACCCTCGGGTTCATCAGTCTCCTCCTCGTCCCCTCGACGCCGATGCGGCACCTGGGAATTGCCGGCGCGATTGGCGCGACGATGGCGTTCGTCTCCGCGTATGTCGTCTATCCGTGGTTCCTGGAGCAGGCGACGGCGGCGCGCGCCGCGCGCGCAGCCACGACTGGGAACACGGGTTGGCTAAGCACCTTTTTTTCCAGACGGCACGGCCTCATCGTGGCGGGGCTGCTGGTGTTCACGCTGATCGGCGCGTATGGCCTGAGGTACCTGAACACGGACCCCGCACTCCCGTCCTACTTCAAGCAGGGAGGCGGCATCCGCATTGGGCTCGATGCCGTGGACACTTCCGGCGGCAGCAGTCCTCTCAAGTTCGTGGTCGAAGATCGACATGGCGCGCCACTCGACACGGGGGACGCCTACAAGCGCCTCTGGAGACTGCAAGACGCGCTCGAGCGCGATCCTGCGGTCGGCACGGTCGTTTCGCTCCCGGTGGTCCTGGGCGAAGCGAAGCGGCACTGGTACACAATCTTCGTGTCCGACGCCCACCTCATCAAGGTCCTGGACAGCCCGAAGCACGGCGAGATCTCGCGTCAGCTCATCAGCGCCGACCGAACGAAGGCGCTCTTTCTGCTCCGGATGCGCGAGACGGCGCGGACGACTTCGCGGCAGGCCGTGATCGATCGGCTCACGCACATCGTCGAGCAAGCGGGCTTTCGCCCGGTCCTCGTCGGCGGGACCTACAGCCTGCTGGATCAGCAGGCGCGGCTCGTGACGTCGAGCCTCATCTCCGGCGTGCTGCTGCTCGTCGGCGTGTTCGTGGTGATGGGATACGCCTTTTCGCGGTCGTTCAAGGTCGCCGGCGCGATGCTCGTGAGCCTCGCGATCATTCCGGTCGTCCTCCGCGGCGCGATCGCGTACCTGGGCATGCCGCTCGATTTCATCACCGCGTCGGCCGCGAATCTCGACCTGGGCATGGGCGTCGACGCGATGATCTACCTGACCATGGCCGCGCGGCACGCCGGCAGCGACCACGGCGACCCGTGGACGGGGTGGTCACACGCGTGTTCGCACCTCTGGCGGCCGATCGGAACATCGCTCCTCGTGATCTGTACGGGCTTTGGCATCTTCCTGCTGTCGAATTTTCCGCCAACCCAACGCTTCGGCCTGTTCGTGATGTTTGGATCCGCGACCGCCGCCTCGGTGGCGCTCCTGCTGTTCCCCTGGCTGGCAAGCGCGCGGTTCAGGGGCTCCCCTACAAGAGCTTCTGTATCTGCTCCTGATACCGCGTATACGCCCACGACACGGCCAGCAGCGCGACCCCAAGGCCGACAAACGAAAGAATCCGCGCGAGCGCCTCGAGCTGCGAGAGGTCATAGATGAACAGCTTGAGGATGCAAAGAAAGAACAGGGCCAGACCCGACAAGCGCATGACGCGCTCGCGCACCGGGAGGCCGAGCGCGAGCAGCGCGAGTCCCTCAGTCCCCCACGCGAGCGTCACAAGCGTCGGACGCACCTGCTGTCCGATGAGCAAGGTCAGACACAGAGTGGCCGCGATCGAAATGGCGAGACGGCACTCACCCTCGAACGGCTCAGCCTCGCGGCTGGCGGCGGCCTCTCGGATCACGCGGCGGCTGATCAGACTCGCCGCATAGAGCGCCCCGATGATGGCTGACATCCAGAAGATGGCATCAGGTGACGCGGTCGTCGGTCGCAGGATGGGCTGTAGGGCCGTGGCCGCGCCCGCGAAGAGTAGAACGTAGCCCTGCCACCGCAGCACCGCGATGCGCCGCCAGATGCCGACGCCGAGACAGGCCAGCGCCGTGAGCGTCCAGGCGGGTCCAACCAGCACAGGGTTGGCCTCTTCGAGAACTCGCCACTCGAACACTGCCAGAAACGCCGTGCCCAGGCAGGCCATCGCTCCGGCCGCGATCGGCAGGTCGGCGTCGCGCACGGAACCAGCGCGACGTGCCAGACGACCGGTGATGAGGTACGCGAGCGCCACGGCGGCCGGTAGTACCACCCAGGCCTCGCGAATCGGAGAGACAACCACCACGAAGTTCAGGAGGATCAGCTCGGTGGCGCCAAGCGCAATCAGGTACGCCTGATAGCGGTACTCTCTCCCGCGCCTCACGCCGGCTTCGACGAGACCGGCGCTGAAAATGAGGCTCGCCAGCCCAACGTGGATCCAACTGAACTCCCGCACGACGATCGCCAGGACCAATCCGGATGCGATCCACGTGTAGCCGTATTCGATGCCGAGAGGGGCGACTCCCCTGCCTCGCAGCCATTCCCGGTTGACGTACCACGCCACCGCGACGAGGGCGAGCACCGGCGTCCACGTGTGGATCGGCACCGACCAGACCATCGTCACGGCGGCGCCCCCGACAAGCTGAAGCGCGATCACGGAGACGAGGACCGCGCAGGTCGACCCGATCAGCCGGATGTACCGATCCCCGAGGGCAAACCCCGACGCGACGAGCATCTCGGCCTCGAGGAGCAGCACCAGGACCTCGCGGCGCCCCTCGAACCGCAGGTCAATCGCCCACGTAAAGAGACCTGCCCCGATGGCCACGGCGGCGTGGACCGTGCCGAACGTCACGCCGTCCGACCCCGGGGGCCCGACGGTCCGCCGGCCCAGCAGTCTGGCGCGCACGATCGCGGTAGCGAGATAGGCCAGCCCCGAGGCCGCAAGGAACCAGGACAGTTGAATCGAGTCGTCGAGCGGCAACTCGAGAACCGCGGCACCGGAGACGCCGACGGCGTTCATCGCGAATAGGGGTGCGGCATCGATCGAGGCGCCCGTGCGGCGTCGGATCGCCAGGATGTCCGCGATCTCGAACGTGAGCCAGTACGCGGCGAGCGTGAGGTACGGCGCGAGGGCGTGGGCATCCATCACGCCGCCCGCGAAGATCTCCCGCCGAATCGCGAAGAGCCCATACGTCGACGCCACTCCTGCCATCGACACACCCGACCAGTCGAAGCGCTGCGCGACGACGATGACGGACACGGACAGCGGGATGGACGCCACCAGTGAGAATCCCGACAGCGGCGTGAGCGCCAGCGTCGCGTACGCGACAATATAGGCGAGCGTGGTCACGGTCGGTGACCGATACTGCAGCGAGTGCGCGATCATGCCCGTGGCCACGACCGCCAGGCACGACACCGCGACGACCTCGTCGTCGATGACGCGCGTCGCGTCGACCGCGTGCATCGCATAGGTCATGAAGTAGACGCCCGCCCAACCTCCGGCAATCAACGCATACGCGTAGTTCCGGTAGCGATCGCGGCGCTCGAGCACGACGCCGAACGCGAGCATGCCGATCGTGGCGGCATACCCGCTCGCCACGCGGCCGATCGGCGTGACTTCGGCAAACGCGTATCGCGCGAAGAGCGCGACGCCGATGACGACGACCAGCGCGCCGATCTTGCTCAACCAGCTCGCGCCGACCGCCAGCTCCCACGAGGCGGAAGGGGTGGCGGCCACCGCCGCAACAGCCGGTCTCTGCGTAGGCGGCTGGGTCGATAGAGGTACCGGCCCGGATATCGGCGGCGTGGGTATCGACGGCTCCGGTACCGGCGCCGTGGGTACCGGCAGCGCGGGTGCCGAGGCCGCGGAGGCCGGAGCTGCGGGGGCGGGGGCCGGCGCCTTGTGGGGCGCGACCGGCGGGGTGCTCTGCCGTTCGCGCAGGCCGGCTTCGATCGCGCTGACGCGCCGCTTGAGATCGTCGATCGCCGCCCAGACCACGATCGCGAGGATGGCGAGCACCGCTAGCCACAGGGCCATATGTGCCTCCGCCGTCTATGAGGCGCGAGCGGTCACGAACGGACCAGACCGGTAGGCCATCCGAGCGGATTAGACGCGATTGACCCGGGCTTTTCAAGAATTGGCGGGAAGAGCAGCGCCTCGAAGGCTGGTATGGTTATCTTCCGGCGCGACCGGTCGTGCCCGCGCCTGAAAAGGAGCTCCCGTGGGAATCCGCCCGTTACGCTTCGCCTCGGCAGTCATTGGCGCGCTGGCCGTCATGTCCGTATCCTCGGTTGCAGCAGGGCCGAAGGAGATTCCGCCGCCCCAGGGCAAAGGGCGCGTGGTGGTGGTCTCCTCCGGCGCATCGGGCCCGAGTCACTACGAAACAGTTTCAAAGGCGATCGCGGCGCTCGGGTACGACGTGGTGTTGTACGACGGCAACTCGATGGAGGGCACGAAGGGCGCGGCGCTGAAAGATGCGATTCCGCAGGCGCTGCAAATGCCGCATGCGCTCCCCGGCAAGGTCGCCCTGGTGGGCTTTTCCCTCGGCGGGGGCATCTCGCTTGCCTACGGCACCCAATGGCCGGATCAGGTGGCCGTGGTCATCGTCTGGTATCCGCTCACCAGCGTCCTCAAAGACATCCCCGGCTTCGCCAGCCGGTTGAAGGTGCCAGTGCTGATGTTCGCCGGCGAGTCGGACACGTACAAGGACTGCTGCTTGATTGGCACGGCTCGCAGCCTGGGCGCAGCCGCAGCGGCTGCCGGCCAGCCGTTCGAGCTTTTCACGTATCCGAAAACCGAACACGATTTCGTGCAGGGTGGCGCTAACTACAATCCCGCAGCGCACAAGGATGCGTTCGACAAGACGGCGGCCAAGCTCAAGGAATTTCTCGGCAGTTAGGAAGCCACGCTCGGCCTAGCCACCTTAGCGATCGAGTCCGACCCGTTGAAGTGGCAGTGACCTGCACACGGCGCGACCTGCTCGTGGGCTCCGCCAGCGTGGTCCTCGCGTCGGTTCGCGTTTCGGGTTCTGGACGGGCGACCCGCGCGACGGACACGCCGGAGGAGCGTCTACGCGCCATTGAGTCGAGGCTCGGCGGACGCCTGGGCGTCGCTGCGATTGACATGGGCAGCGGCCGGCGCGTCGCCTATCGAGGCGACGAGCGCTTTCCGATGTGCAGCACGTTCAAGTCGCTATTGGCCGCGCACGTGCTGTCGCGGGTCGACGCGGGTCGGGAGCATCTGGATCGCGTGATCCCTTACGGACCGGCCGATCTGCTCGACTATGCGCCCGTGACGCGCGCGCACGTGGCCGACGGCGGGATGACCGTGGAAGCGCTGACGGCGGCGGCCGTCGAGCAAAGCGACAACACCGCGGCCAATCTCCTTCTCGCGGCGATCGCCGGACCTCCCGGACTCACGCAGTACGTCCGGTCGATCGGCGATCCGACGACGCGGCTCGATCGTCTCGAGCCGATGCTCAACTCCGCCGAGCCGGGCGACGATCGCGACACGACCACGCCCGCGGCGATGCTCCGGGACATGCAGGTCGTGCTCGTCGACGCGGCGCTCTCTCGCGACTCGCGCGATCGGCTGGTGAGCTGGCTTGTCGCCAGCACGACCGGCGCCACCAAACTGCGCGCGGGTCTGCCGACCGGGTGGCGGGTGGGCGACAGGACCGGCACGGGCGCGCACGCCTCGAACAACGATGTGGCCGTGGCGTGGCCCCCGGGCCGCGCGCCGATGTTCATCGCCGCGTACTCGGTTGGATCGCCCGCATCGCAGGCCGCGCGGGATGCCGCGCTCGCCGACGTCGCCCGAGTGGTCGCCTCGTAGTAGCCCCTCGTGCAAGCCGGACGGTTTGCGGGGACCTCAACGGGGGCATAAGATCGACGCACGAGCTCAGATCTGAAAGGGGTTGCACATGACTCGCACGAAGGCGCTCGTGCTGCCTGGCCTCGTCGCGGTCGCCCTTGTAATGGTGTCGACGCATGTGGTGGGTCCCCTGTTGCACGCGGCCGGACAGGTCGCCGCGGAGGCTCAGACGGTTCCACCACTCGACGCGGACCTGACGCCCTTCACCGCCAAGAATCTCGTGGGGCACCGCTTGTGGGTCGTCGTGTTCGACAAGAGCTCGATGCAGGGTGACGACATCCAGCGCGTGGCCACTGAGGCGGCCAGGTGGAACACGCAGAAGACGCCGAACGTCGACGTCGTGGCGATTGCCGTCATCACCTCCGCGGGACTCGAGTTGCTGCAGGACTTCACCACGAACGACGGTAAGATTCAGCGCGCTTTGGCGGCGTTCCGCACCTCACCTCTGGACGCAGGCGCTGCCCGCACGACCATCGCCGCGCCGGACCTCGACGCGCTCAACAACGACACCCGCTCGACCGGGCTCAAGACGATTTGCGACACCGTGAAGCCGTGGAAAGAAAAGAAGGAGATGCTCTACTTCACCGCCGGATCGGCTCGAGGTGACGCCGACAGTCAGAGCCAATACCGCGACGCCATCAACGCGTGCGAGGCGGCCCATGTGACGATCGACTCCATCGACGCGCGAGGTCTGACGATGGGGCGTGGGACCGGACCCTCCGGCCGCAGCAACGAGGCGGCATCGCCTGCCCGGGGCACGACCGGATCCACTGCGGCGACCGCGAGACCGGACACTCCCCCATCCGTCAGGCCTGATTTCTCGGGAACCTGGCAGTGTGACACGTGCCCGGCGAACCTGCGGCAATCGCCTGCGGCACTCTGGCTTGGGCCGATGTTCAGCGTGTCATACACGCCGACCGACCAGCCGATCTCGATCTCCTTTCACGCGGCGCCCCCGGGCACGTTAGGGTGGACCTTCAACCTGGCCGGCCCGCAGACGGCGAACCTGGGGACTGCGTCGCTCGCCGGCAACTGGGTGTCCAGCCTTTCCTGGGACGGCGACAGGCTGGTGCTGAAGATGGCCGGAACCGTTCAGCAGGATGGCAAGACGGTTCCAGTCGTCACGAAGCAGGTCCTGTCGTTCGTCACGGCCGAGGGCCCCGCCAAGGGCGAACTCGAGGTCGTGATGACGTCCACGCCGACCGGCGTGCTACCGGACGGGGTTTGCACCTACAAGAAAATCGGCTGACCCGATGCGTTAGAAGCCGAATCGAACCCCACCGAAGACTCGAGAGGTGTCGAGCTTCGATCCGCCGGTGCCGATTTGCGCGTAGCGGTACCCGACCACCGCACCCACTCGCTTGGTGACTCGGAATGTGACGCCGGCGCCGCCTGCGACCATCCGATCGGTCCCAGGGGCCGGCAGCGTGACCGTGGACAGCACCTGTGAGGAAAAGGACGTGCCGGACGACTCCGCGCTGAACTGACTTGACACGCGCGCCCCGCCGCGCCCGGCTTCAATGTAGGGCGTTGCCGTCCCGATGCTCATGAGATCGACCTGGACGAGGCCAACCCCGTAGCTCACGGGCACGGCAGCCTGCGTGATGGTGACCGGGGCGCCTATCTGGTCAGCCAGCGTGAGGGCGGTCAGCGAGAGGTTTTGGTTCAGCGCATTCGGAAGGATGTTCGTGAGCCGACCGAACTCGCCCATGACCCGGAGATGCGACGTGATCCGGACCCCGACATCGCCGCTGAGCGTGCCCGCCTTGTGCTCATCCCCGAGGGCGATGCCGCCGTCGCCTATGAGAAAGAGCCGGCTCGCGACGGATCCGGATGTCGAGGAGCCCGATGACGTGGACGGTGGCGGAGTTGGCGGGGTTTGGGCGAACACTGGCGACGCGAACAGCGTGAGAATCGCAAACGGAGTCCAGAGGGCTCCGGCTCGGACGACCCGAAACGCGTAACGCATGAGGAGGCCTCCCTACAGACAGAGTTGTGCAATGGGGCCGCGGCACCACGGTCCCATCGACAGGCAGGCTCCTACTTGATTCGACCGCAGAACCCGTCGAAGAGTTTGATTAGGCGACGCACTCGCGTCCGGACGGAGACGCGGATACTATGCCTGTGTACGCGCACCGGCACGACGATCGCTGACAATCGCGACCCGCGAAGACGATGACCGCCGCGCTGACCCAATTCATCCCCAAGGAGGGCAGCCAGATTCTCCTGGTGCTCTTCCTCACCTTTCTTATTGGCCTCGAGCGAGAGGAACACGCGCCGTCAGGCCCGTATCGGGGGGGGCGTGCGCAGTTTCCCCCTCCTGGGCTTGCTCGGGTACGCGCTGTGCCTCGTGTCGGCCGGCGATTGGCGCCTGCCGGCGGTGGGACTCGCGGTCGTCGGCGCGTTCCTCTGGCAGTCTTACCGGCACAAGCTCGACGGCAACTCGCAGGCCGGCATGACCACCGAGATCTCAGGCCTTCTCGCCTATGCCCTGGGCGCGCTCGTGTGGCGAGAAGAGTACTGGATAGCCACGACCCTCACCGTCATCACCGTCGTCCTGCTCGAGCTGAAGAGGGCGCTCGAGGATCTCAGTCGGCGTCTGCCAGCCGAGGAGCTCCTCACGTTCGCGAAGTTCCTCCTCCTCACGGCGGTCATCCTGCCGGTCGTGCCGAGCCAAACGGTCGGGTCGTTCGGCTTCAATCCGTTCAAGACCTGGCTCGTCGTGGTGGCGGTCAGCACGATGTCCTACGGCAGCTACTTGCTGCAGCGCTGGACGCGCGGCCATGGGGGCGTGCTGGTGTCGGCCCTGCTCGGCGGCGCCTACTCGTCGACGTTGGCGACGGTCGTGCTGGCCAAGCGCGCGCGGGAGCAGTCGAGGCCCCACTTGTACGCCGGGTCGATGCTGGTCGCCTCCGGGACGATGTACCTCCGGCTGTTGACGCTCATTGCGATTTTCAATCACCAATTGTTCGCGGGGTTGGCGCTGCCCTTTCTCGTCCTCGGGGCCGGAGCCATACTCGGAGGGTGGATGTGGGCTCACCGATCCGACGCCGGCGGCGCGGCGCAGCCGCACCCCTTTCAGCCGCGAAATCCGCTCGAGTTGGGGGCGGCCCTCCTCTTTGGCGCACTCTTCGTGGCGATGCTGTTCATCACGCACGTGGCGCTCGTGCACCTCGGCCGCACCGGTCTCTACACGCTGGCGGCCGTCATGGGGGTGAGCGACGTCGATCCTTTCATTTTAGGCCTCGCCCAGTCGGCCGGCACCACGACGCCGGTGGCCCTGGCGGCTGGGGCGATCACGATTGCCGCGTCGGGCAACAACGTGATGAAAGGGGCGTACGCGTACGGGTTTGCGGATCACCGTACGGGCGGCCAGGGGCTCTGGCTTCTGGTCACCCTGGCCCTCCTCGGCCTCCTTCCGCTCTTCTTCTGAAGGTCGAGCACCACACCGAGAGCCATCGCGCGCGCGAACGACGGATTTCACACTTTTTCTACCGGGTCAAGACACGACTCTGTGGTAATGTTTACCGCGCAAAGTGATCGCTGCCGGTCCCGGCGGTCGATTGGCACAACTCGATCGGTGAAGACTATGAAGCCTTTGACACACGTGTGCCGCCTTGTGGTGCTTGTGGCCGCCGCCAGTCCGCTCGTCTCGTGCAGTAGTCCGGCCGCACCTGCCGTGAGCTTCGTTGCACCGATCGCGACCGGCCCGGTCGCGGGCGCAAGCCTGAAGTTCTCCGACCAGCCGATCACCCTCGTCCTCGCTAACGGCGTGGCGACCTCCGGCACCCTGACCTACTCGGTGGATGTCGCCACCGACAACGCGTTCGCCAACAAGGTCGTGTCGAAGACGGGCATCGTCCCGAGCGCCGGATCGACCACATCGGTGGTCTTGCCGGTTCTGAATGGCAATCAGACTTACTTCTGGCGCGCGTTCAGCGTCGTCGGCACGGCGTCGACCGCGGCACAGGCCCCGAAGGCGTTCTACGTCGGCCCCAACGTCACCCTGAGCCCGCCGGTCATCGAGACGCCGTCGAGCGGCGTGGTGCAATCGATCACGCCCACATTCACAGTCGCTGACGTCACGCGCACGGGCACGCCGGGGGGCACGATTTTCTACGACTTCCAGGTGGCGACGGATTCTGGCTTTTCGAACATCGTCGCCGACAGCGGACAGGTGAGCGAGCAACCGACGCAGACGTCCTGGACGTCGACCGTCTCTCTCAGTGCGAGCAATTACTCGTTGCGCGTCGAGGCGTTGGATCCGGCCGACTCCGTGACGACGCCGTTTACCTCCACGTCGTTCCAGGTTCAGCCGTTCAGCTATAGCCAGGCCATCATGCTCGCGAACCCGGGCAACTTCATGACCGCTTGGGCCCAGACGGCGAACATCACAAGTGTTGATTTCGAACCCGACTACTTCTACGTCGGCTTCGACAAAATGAACGGGCCTGACCGCTGGCCCGACGTGCCCTTCGGCACGGGCACCCTTCAGTACACGCTCGGCTTGTGCGAGAACCTCTATGGGCAGGGGCAATGGTACTGCTCAGCCGCGATTCAGTACTGGTTCGGCCGCGACAACGGCGCGTCTACCAACATCGGCGGCGATTGGTACTACGATCCGGCGCGTTGGGGACCCCTGGCCGGCTACCAGCCGCAGAACGGCGAGATCGTCGGAATCTTCGTCGGCGCCGGTAATCTCCGGGACGTGACGGATGGCTCCGGATCGTACGTGCTCGAGCGCTCCAATGTCCTCTTGATGCCGTTTGGCGGGCAGTTCAGCTTGAGCTCGGCGGCACGTCGCCTCCTGAACAAAGGCATCAAGCTGTTCACGCCACCGCCGGGGGTTGGATCCGGCAGTGGGAGCTAGCCCGCTCGCGGACCACCGGCGAGCGCACTGAGCCGGCCTCGTCGCCGACTTCAGTACCTGCGGGCCGCCGCGGATCGCGTCGCCCTGCTGAGGCCCCCAGCCTTTGCCGCCTTGCGAATCGTGGTTGACACTGTCCCCACCGCTTGCCCGGCGACGAAGACGGTCGCCTTGATCTCGTACGTTCCAGGCGCGAGCGACGCCAGGGCGAACTGGCTCTGCGCCGTCAACCGGTCGGTCGCGCGCGCCGGCACGACCGTCTGGTCGGCCACTGGCTGGACGCCATCGCCGATCACGCTCCGTTGCACGCGCACATCCGCAGGCATCGGCCCAGCGGACGCTGGGTAGAGCTCCAGGAATGTGCTCAACACCGTCGCAGCGGCGGGCACTTCTTCAAGGGCGAGGAACTGCGACTTGCCGTCCGTGCCGCTCCATGACGTCATGACATCACTCGTGAGGAACGGCCCGACGTGGCCGAGCTGCGCGGTCACGGGCGCGTCAAGGCTGCCGACGTGGCCCGCCGCATCGGCGACGCCAAACCGCAACCGATAGCTACCGGGCGCCACCGGCAGCGACAGGGAAACGCGGTAATTGCCGCCACCGGCCGGTGCCTCGAGCGTCTTGCGACCCGAGCGCAGCTTGCCGGTCGCATCCACGAGGCCAAACACGACCGTCAGCGGCCCTGGCACACCCGCCGGCACCTCGACGTTGGCGCCCAACTCGAGCGCGGCGGCCGTGTCGCCCCGCCGGACCACGGTCGCCACGGAGAGCGGGACGCCATAGTTCGGCACGCCTTTCACCAGCACCGCCTGCAGTTGCTCGTCCACCATCACCGGTTTCGTCGGCGTGGGTAGGATCGCAACCCGATTGGCATGCACGGCCAACCCGCCTGGCTTCACGCGGGCGGCGAGCGTGAAGTCGTGGCCAGGGGGGCTATCGGCCGGGGCCTCGACGCCCAGGTGATACACGCCTGAGGTCGCCTGCATCACGAAGCTGAAGAAGCGATCCGGCTGGCCCATGACGCGCCAGAAGTTGCCGCCGGTCATGTCAGCCACCGTTTCAATGCCCTGCATGACCGCTTGACCGTCACTGCGCAGCACCTCGGCGGCCGTGTGGTCCGTGACCGTCATGCTCACGGCGTCCGGATCCGCAAAGAGCACGCTGAGTTGGACGCCCGCGGCAGACGCCGCTCGTGCGATCGGTTCGAGTGAGAGGGCTCCCCCGCTCTTCGAGCGATTGGGCACCAGAAGCCCGTCCGAGAGCAGCACGAGGAATTTGCGACCCGGCGCGGGACGCATGGCGTTGATCACGCCAAGATAGGACAGGATCTGTCGGTCCGTGGTGTCCTGGACCAGCATATCCATGTGCCGCACCTTTTGCCCCACGTCCTGCGCACACCCACTGTTCATCTGGGCGGCGTTAGGCGTCGCGCCCTTGAAACAATCCCGGCCGACCACACTCTTGAGGAGTTCCTCATCCCCGGCGGCGATTTCCTGGGCCTCATCGAGGCCGACGGCCTCACTTGGCGGCAAGTCACGCGGATCGATGAATTGGCCAGCCGCGCGCCGAATGGCGGCCTCGACGGCCGCCCGATTGCGCGTCGGGTTCACCGTGCCGACGCCGCTCGTGGTCGTGAACCCCACGACGTCGCTCGCGGGCAGGTCCGCGACGAATCGGCTGGCCGCCTGAAACATCCCCTTGTCGCGGGTGGGCGCGATGAAAAGGTCATCGATCAGCACCACGAAGAGCCGCGGCTCGGCCGCGGGCACGGCATTCGTCGTCTCGCGTGGTGGCGCCGCCGGACTCGAGGCCGTTGATGCGACGGGAGTCGCCGTCTCTTCGTAGGCCACCGTGCGCACCGGCCGCACGTGGCCGTCGAGCTTCACCTCGAAGTCGTCGGCGGTGAGACCCGGAACGGGCTTCCCATTGTGATCCAGCACGGTCACGTCGACGGGAACCAACGTGACGCCACCCCGAAAGACGGGCGCCTGAGGCGTGTGGCCGAGGACCGCTGTCCCGCTGACGAGCGCTCCCAGCAGCACGGTTGCGAGACGGCGCATCTCACCCCCTCCGAGGCCGCATGCCCTGCGCGTGACGAGATTCAGGCAGCGCTGATGAACCAAGTCCAACCCTACGCTTGCCAGTCAACAATGTCGAGGACGTGTGTTACAGAGGCCTGCTAAGATAATCCGGCTTGTCCCGCGAGCGACAGAACCCGTCCCACTCCACCAAACGAACCGCCTTCAACGGCCGCATCCTGATGCTCGGCTGTGGATCGGTCGGGCAATGCACGCTGCCGCTCGTGCGCCGCCACATCGATATGCCGGCGGACCGCATTACGGTGATGGACTTTGAGGATGTGCGCCCGAAGATTCAAGAGTCGCTGCAGGCCGGCGTGCGATTCAGACAGGCGCGGCTGACGCAAGACAACTATGTGACATTGCTCGGCGAGCTCGTGGGGCCGGGCGACATCATCATCGACCTCTCCTGGAACGTCGAGACGTTCGACCTGCTCGCCTGGTGCGGCGAGCGCGACGTCTGCTATCTCAACACCTCTCTCGAGGAATGGG
>Ga0182024_10002691_pt1 | contig 43657 bp, 27 predicted proteins | sample P32metaG_FD_120480 | JGI IMG/M metagenome (GOLD analysis project Ga0182024, IMG submission 120480) | Permafrost microbial communities from Stordalen Mire, Sweden - P3-2 metaG (Illumina Assembly) | ecosystem: Environmental > Terrestrial > Soil > Wetlands > Permafrost | place: Sweden: Stordalen... | reverse complement strand
TTCAAATTGGCGACATTGACGAGACCAACGAAATGCACACCCTTGTGATCGAAGCTGTACCACCCATTCCCCTTTGTACCTTTTCCGTAGCGCTGGAGATACTGCTCGCCGTTGTCGCTCAGCATGTCATGCTCACCCGGCACAAAGTAGATCTGTTTCGCGGACGCTCCCTTCAATACCTGATCCAGCGTATCGAACTCACTCGGCTTCGAGAGCTGACTCAAATCACCGGTATGAATGATGAAATCCGGTTTCTGGGGCATGGCGTTGATCTTGTCGATGGCCGTCTGCAGAGTAGCGGTGACGTCCGGATTGGCCGGCTTGTTAAACCCGATGTGGCTGTCGCTGATCTGCACAAAACTGAAGTCCCCGCCTTTGCCGGCACCTTTGCCGTAGCTCTTGGCGAATGCGCGAGACACCGGAATGCCGCCGCTCATGGTCCAGACCAGACCTGTGCCCGCCCATGCCATGCACTTCAGGAACCCGCGACGATCGACGCCGTCGTTGTTGAGGTCTTGTAACTGCTGATCGATCAGATCTTGCTTTTTGTCCGGCATTTGCCCTCCGTGGTTTGTGACGTTCTGAGTTGATAACCGCCTGAAGCCGTTTTTATTCCCGGCTGGGCCGGAGAAAAACGCGGGCCGAGAAAATGCTTGCATGAAGCAAACATTTGCCCGACCCTGCGTGCCCATCTTTTTGTCTCCCTACTGCTTCTTGGGCTGCTATTACTTCGCCAGATACCGCGCCAGCATCAGGGTCGTGATGCCCGTCTCCCCGTTAGCGATTTTGCTGGGCCAGGCGTTTCCGACCGGGCCTCACCGAAATCTATGGCTGAGAAGCATGGTTCGGTGCCGTCGTTCCAACAGCATCCAGAACCGCATGGTTGATCGCATAAACGGTGCCATCGGCGCCGATTACCGTCGGCGTGTATGCCTCTCCGATACCCGTCGACAAAGTGACCACCTCGGACAACGTGTTGGTGGTCAGGTTCCAGCGATAGACTTTGCCGTCTTCGCTGTTGGCGATCACCGACGTGGTGAACGGATCGACCGCGGCCGTATTGATGCACCATTCTTTAACCGCTTCCGGAAATCCAGTTCCAGGATCAGGTGTGACACCCAGCATCGTGATCACTTCCTTCATGACCAGCGTGCTCGGAATGATTGGGTCCTTCTCGGTGGCGTTAGGGTCGAGGATCGCGATTTTGTTTTTCCCATTTCCGGTGCCGATACCCGCATAGTTGTTGTACTTCGTCATTAGCAGGTAGCTCGAATTCCCCTTGTACCTCTGGACCAGTGAGGCGGGAACGATGGAAGCCGTATCGTCCCAGCCAAAGCTGCCGGGAATCTTGGTCTGCGACAAATCGCTGCTGAAGTGCAGCATCCAACCGCGGTCATTGTGGTGGGGAAAAGGATTTTCGAGCACTCCGAAATACACGTCGCCATCGGGTCCCACCGTAGGAGTGGCGGAGGAGCCGTCGAAAAGCATAGCGTCCATGCCCGACGACGGATCGGTCAGACGTACCCGGCCCACCTGCGCAAGCGTAGTGCTATTCAGCGCCAGCAGGTATCCAAAGTTTGCGTTATCCACTGCGACATACAAGAGACTGCCGTCCGGCGAGAGAGCAGGCGCGCAACTGATGGCGACTTGCGTAATTAGAGGATCCCCGCTGGCGACAGCCGCGGAAACCCAGGTTCCGGTGCCATCGGGGGCAATGCGTGCGAGGCCGCTTTGCAGGTTGATCGGTGTGGGGCCGAGCACAAGGAATCCGAAGTAGATATTGCCATTGGCGTCGGTCGAGAGCGGCGTATCGATCTTCACATTCTGCTCGTAAACGGTGGGGTTCTCGCGGAAATTCTTTACGCCATAGAAGTAAAGACGGGTTACAGTGCCCATGGCTTGGTCGGGATTCGACCGCACCAGCACGCGACCGGCAATGTCAGGAACGAAGAGCGAGTTGTCCGAAAGCGTAGGTCCAAGCCCGGGGGTGAAGGTTGCCCCGGGCGCCTGCCAGCCGGTCTTAAGCGACCAGAGCCGCTTACCTGTCGCTCCGTTATGCGCCTCAACGCGAAAGCTGTTCGTGCCCGTCTTTACCGGTACGATCACCGTGTTCGCCGCGGTAACCAGCGGCGAACCGTAGTGGATGGTAATCTCTCCCTGCGGAGGGCTCAAGTCAACGGGAACATGCCAATGAATCGTGTCGAGTGCTTGGGATTGGACGGTAGAAAGTGCGCTATGCTGCTCGTCATGCGAGGGCATAAGCCAAGCGCCGGTTTGAGCCGCTGCATTCAGAGTCAGCATTGCGGCGCAGACGGCCATCCAAAGAATGGAAGAAATCAGTTGAGACGGTGCAGTTTTAATCGAATGCTTCATGCACTTCAGAAACCCGCGACGATCGGCACCATCGTTGTTGAGGTCTTGTAATTGCTGATCGATTAGGTCTTGCTTTTTGTCCGGCATCTGCCCTCCTTGGTTTGCAGCGTTCTGAGTTGATAACCGAACCGTGGCGCCTTTATTCCCGAAGTTTGGCCTGGCCAAAAATTAATGGGCTGTCTGTATTTCATGGCTTCCTCAGAGTTAAACCGCATGGCGGGATACCAAAGACGAGTACATGTCTTTGCGCCTGGACATCTCGGGGACTAGCCAGGAACGTTGACGCCACTCAGAAAGCCACCCAAATGCCCGGTCAGGGCGATGATACCGACACCCAAAATTTCGAGCGCCAGGCGGTAGCTTGGCAAAACTTCTGTCCGCCGTCGCACGCGGAAATGCACCGACCACACCAGCCAGATCATCGCCGTCGAAACACACGCCAGAACGAGATGCAGCAAGAGGATGCCCTTTACTTTTTGCCCGTCGAGTTGGAACTGCCAAGCGAGTAGCCCAGTGGCGAGAACCGGAACAGTTGAAATCGCCGCCACCAGGAGGTTGTAATAGGCGGCGTCCTCCAGGCCACGACGCTTCGTCCATTGCGCGATAAGGTCGAACGCCACCGCCGTGATGAACAGCGCGATTGGAAAATGGATCAGCACGACATGCTGCGCGTGCTTCGCCAGAACTATGGTCTTCAGATCGGAAGGATTTACCATTAGATATACCTCTTAAATGTGCTCGGATTTTGCTGCAACGAGCATGCCCTCGGCGGCTTCCATGGCCACTTTTCAGCTTTGCTCCCGTTCTATTCCTTGCTCTCAATAGCTGTTCGAGGATTCAGTTTGCTCCGACTGGTGATCCGCTGGCTTTGAAACCACCCACAACCCTTCGCCATTCAAGACATAAATAAAATTCCGCTCGTCTTGAAGCCACTTGACCACTCCCGAGAACTTTTGAACTACTCGAGGGGCAGTTGGATTCGACAAATCCCAAAGTACAAGGTCGTCAGTGGAGGGGCTGCTGCGCATCGGGAGAACGCCGTTTTCGGCGATGATCGCCAAATCACCCGTCAAGTTCATCCTGCTCGACACAGCTGGATCCGGCCACGGGATTACTCCAACCGCTTTCGGCTGAGCGGGCGTGCTGATATCGATAATCGAGATGCCCTGGCTTTCTGAGTGCTGCACATAGAGGTAGTACTTGTCGTTCACTTTTTTCTGCATCGCCATGTCGACCGCCGATAGTCCAGTGAACGAAATGTGTGCGACCACATGGGCTTGGTTGTCGGACGTTTTGAGTTTGTGATCCTTGGCCGATGCCGCACCAGATGCAAGCAGCACCGTGACAAGCATGGCGACCGCTACCGAGCTAAACTTCCCGAATCTTCCTGTTCCGATTCTGTTCACAATCCGCCTCCGCGAGATGAGTCTCACCGTAGATAACGGACTTTGTGATCTTTTATTCCGCTTGGATCGCATCGATTGCGGAGTAGTACGGGAAATTGATTGCACTTCATATGGAGGATGGACCCATAAAAAACGCCCTCCTGCGCATTTGGGATTACGCAGGCTCTTTTCATGATTGCGGGTTCGCCTGGCCCCTGCCGGGTGCACTTCCTTTCCCGGAACAATTTTGGTTTTTGAAGGGAATAAATCCACGACTTCGCTGTTTTACTATGTGAACGTGTCAGGAGCGGACCTTCAACTCGGTTCGTTCGAAGAACTGGCCATGCCGCTCTTCGATCAGTTGTACAACTTCGCTCACTGGCTCACCCAGAATCGCGAAGAAGCCGAAGACTTGGTTCAGGAAACCTACGCGAAGGCCTTGAAAGGGTTCGCGTCTTTCCGATTGGGGACCAATTTCCGGGCGTGGATGTATCGTATTCTGCGTAACACGTTCTTGACGTCTCGCACCGGGTTGAAAACGACAATGACTGTGCCTCTCGATGCCGAGGAGGACGGACCCGAACTGGCAGTTGAGCGTGACACGCCAGAGACGCTCCTGCTTGAGCGCGCGAACCGCGAGCTGCTGCAGAGCGCGATGGATGATCTTCCTGTGCATTTCCGGGAGATCCTCCTTTTGTGTGAGGTGGAGGAGATGTCGTATCAGGAAATTTCCGAAACGCTCTCCGTTCCTATAGGTACGGTGATGTCGCGTTTATCGCGTGCGAGGCAGGCCTTACGCACGCGCCTGCGATCACAGTTGCAAGAAGGAGCAGGTACAGGAGCGGCTGCAAAGGGGACGATTGCAAAGGTGACAAATTATGGTTTGTGAGTCTTGGAAGGCAACACTCGACACTTACCTCGACGGCGAGGTTTCACAAGAGGAAATGCGCACGTTCGACGCTCATGTGCGCAGTTGCGCGAGTTGCTCAGCGGATGCCCTTACCCGCGTGCAGATGAAGCGCGCGATTCAGACCGCTGGAAAGCGTTTTGCTCCCAGTGCTGAGTTCCGGAAAAAGATGCAGCGGAGCATCGCGAGCAAACCGCAGCGGCGTCTCCATCTGACATGGATGTTAGCCGCGACGGCAGCCAGCATTCTCGTGGCCGGGACGTTGACTTCCGCTTATCTGGGAACCCGATCGGGCAGAGACCAGATTGCCCGAGATCACGTTTACAGCGAGATTGCGGACTTGCACGTGGCGACGCTGGCCAGTTCGTCGCCGGTGGATGTGATCTCCACGGATCGACACACGGTGAAGCCCTGGTTCCAGGGAAAAATTCCCTTCGCGTTCAATTTGCCGGAACTCCAGAACTCCGAGTTCTCTCTGCTTGGAGGCCGGGTGACCTATCTGGACCAAACACCGGGCGCGCACCTCATTTACGATGTGCGGAAGCACCATATTTCCGTGTTGATATTCCCGGAACGGTCATTGAAATTGCCAGCCAGCTTGGGCGAGAATTCTCTCTCGCCGAAAAAAGTGCCGTTCAACATGGAAACATGGAGTCAAGGCGGGCTTCGCTATTTCGTGATCGGCGACGCCAGTGCTGCGGACATCGACAGTCTTGCGAAATTGTTTAAAGCCTCGTCCTAGCTTTGACGTGCGTAAATCGGATGCCCCTTATCGAATCCGGCACACCGGCTTATGGCACAAACTTGTAGCCCAGACCGTGTACTGTGAGAAGGTGTGACGGATGCGAAGGGTCGCTCTCCAGTTTCTGGCGTAGCCTCAGCATGTGGTTGTCCACCGTCCGCGTGCAGGGGTAGTCCTGGTACCCCCAAACCTTAGCGAGAAGTTCATCCCGCGAGATCGTGCGTTCGGCGTTTTTTCCCAACATCGTGAAACGCGTTGCGGATATCGCCGAACAAACCGTGATGGGGCCTTGACGCATACGTCATAGAATCGACGATTGAGCCTTTTAACTGTCGTGGAATCGCCTTTAGTTCATCACTTTGGGTCCGTACGGTAACTCCAGAACCCGGCCATCTTCTCCTGCAGAACGTGGAAAGACGCCTCGTGAACTTCGGGAGCCGAATCAGTCACAGCATCTTCGCGCACCGCATCTTCGATAATGTGATGCAAAGGCGCAAGCTCGCAAACCGGATCGGTAGCCCCGGCATCTCCCGTCAGCAGAAATGCCTGGCAGCGGCATCCGCCGAAGTCTTCTTTGCGGCGGTCGCAGGAGCGGCAGGGCTCGGGCATCCACGCTTCGCCGCGAAATTTCTGGAATGCTTCGGAGCTCTGCCAGATCCAATCGAGCGTGTGTTCGCGCACGTTGTCAAAGCGCAGGCCTGGAATCACTCCCGCTGCATGACACGGCAGCGCGCGCCCGGCGGGATCGATCAGCAGCAACTGGCGTCCCCAGCCGCCCATGCAGGCTTTGGGGAAGCGGGCGTGGTAGTCGGGAATGACCATGTCGATGCGGACCTTGCCGCGCAAACGCTCCTCGGCCGCGGCCACCACGGCCACCGCGCGGTCAAGTTGCGCGCGCGTGGGCAGCAAGGCCGACCGGTTCTGGAGCGCCCAGCCGTAATATTGCGCGTGCGCAATCTCCATGCGATCGGGATGGAGGGCTTCGAGCGCGGCCACCATTTCCTCGAGGTGGTCGATATTCTGGCGGTGAACTACCAGGTTTACGGTGAACGCGATGCGACGCTCGCCGAACTGATGTTCGCGAATCCACTCGGCCAATTCAAGCTTGTGCGCATGCGCGCGAGCGCCAGCAATCCAGTTAGCGGTGCCTTCGCTCGAATCCTGAAAGCTGAGTTGGATATGGTCGAGGCCTGCTTCCACTAGATGCGCCAGACGCTCACGCGAAAGGCCGATCCCGGAGGTGATCAGGTTCGTGTAGAGACGCGACCGGCGTGCGCCCGCGATCATTGCGGCCAGGTCCGGACGCGCCAGCGGCTCACCGCCAGTTAGGTGAAGATGCAACACACCGAGCGCGGCAGCCTCAGCGAAAACGCGCAGCCAGTCGGCAGTTGCAAGTTCTTTCCTGCGCGAAGTCAGTTCCAGCGGATTCGAGCAATACACGCAGTGCAGCGGACAGCGGTGCGTGATCTCGGCAATCAGGGCCAGCGGATTTTCCATTATCAACCAAGGTATTTGTCATCCTGAGCGAAGCGAAGGACCTGCTCTTTGCGGCGAACAGCAGGTCCTTCGCTTCGCTCAGGATGACAACTCTATTCTTATTCGCGTCCTAATAATCAATAATGCGCTTCGCGTGCAGTTGCTCCAGAAAGACCTGGACCTCGGCACGGATCTTCCCTTTTGGCGCCAGCATGAACTGTGTTTCCAGTTTCTGCACAATTTCTGCTAGCGAAAAATGACCGTCGCAGAGTTCGAGAATTATGCGGCCGGTCCCTTCCACGCGGATCGCGCCTTCGGGAAAGAGTACGACCGGGGCCTCGGTAGTCCCGCCCCAGCGGCATCCGGCGGCAAACTTCGGAATGCTTGCATCGGTAAGCTCAGACACCATTTCCCTCGCTATGGCAAACGAGTAGCGCCGGCATCCTGCCGGCTGTGCATCGCGCGGCGGGGGACGGCGGCGCTACTCTCGCGGTCACGGTACTTGCTCAACCCGAAAAGCGCCCGGGGGCGGCCAGCCCGGTTCGACATATGCGAAGTAGAGCGCATCGAGCTGCGCCCAGAGAATGTCGCACTTCTCGCGCAATGCCTGGATGACGCGCTCCTGCTCCGCGCGCGTCGCGGCGTGATCGAACACGTACTGGATCGCGAAGGCAGCGTCTTCAGGGGCTTCCGTCAGTCGCGCCTCAAAATAGTCGAGGCCGGAAGAAAGCCACGGATAATGTAGACGCAGTTTCTCCATGCGCAGCGTGATCAGATCTTTCGAAAAGAGTTCGGTCAGCGACGATGCCACGCATTCGAGAAATGGACGCGTCCGCACCAGGTCGAGATATTCATTTCCGATAAAGCGGGTCGCGGGCAGAACTTCGCGCCCACTCATCACCCGCTCTTTATCGAGGCCGGCCGCCTCCGCCAGCTTGATCCAGCGCAGGATGCCGCCGTTGTGCGTTTCATCTCCATCGTGGTCGACAATGCGTTTCCGCCAGACGCGGCGGAAGGACGGGTCAGTAGCGCGCGAAAGAATGATCGCGTCTTTAATCGGAATAATCGACTGGTAGTAATAGCGATTCAGCGCCCAGGCCTGGAGTTGTCCGCGGCTCAGCTTGCCTTCGTGCATAAGCAAGTGGAAGGGATGTTTGTGGTGATAGCGCTCTTCGCCGACCTGGCGCAATGCTGCGCGCAATTCGTCGAACGTTAGCTTGGAAGCGCTGGGCGTGTTTTCGGGGGCTACAGTTCCAGTTGCCAATTGTCCTCCGCCACTTCCCATCCGGCTTGGCGCACCGCATTATGTTCGGGACTCGCTTCGTTCAGAATCGGATTCGTGTTGTTGAGATGGATAAACATCTTTCGATCGACTTTAATATTTTTCAGCAGGCGCAGGCTTTCTTCCACGGGAATATGTCCCATCTGGTGCGCAGTCTCGCCGCTGCCCTGAACGCGCTGCAGTTCATCATCGCTAAAGAAGGTGCCATCGAACAGAAGCAAGTCCGCATGATTGATCTTGTCTAGCAGCGTATCGCTGAGGCTGCCGACGGCGGGAACGTAGGCCACTCGCTTTCCCGAAGCTGAGTCAGATTTAGAATGAAAGAATAACGCAGCCGTCGCTTCATCGCGGTTGAGCTTCCCGATCTCAGTCTTAACATATGTAGGATAGCGGCCGGAGATGTAATGGACCTCACATCGCAACCCCGAGTCTTTTCCACCAGCGGACAGTAGAGGAAACGGCGAATCCGCGGTCATGGATGTCCAAATTACCTGCGGCTCGACGCGGTTCAACATGCCGAACATGCTGTTCTCTTCGCGCAGGATGCGCAAGATCGACGGGGCGGCATACACACGCAAAGGCTGAAGTTCGCGGAGCAGCAGCAATCCCATAACGTGGTCAAGATCGCAGCTTCCTAGCACCGCGCCACAAATCGGAGAATCGCGCGGAGTATCGCGAAGCGCTCTCGGATGAAGATCGGGGCAGCTTTCGATTTGAAAGGCCAAATCGGGAGAGGCTCCGGCTAGAAACCAGGTGGAGCCGTCGGCGCTTAGCGCGAGTTGAGATTGGGTGCGGGGCTTGCCTGGAAATTTCTTCGCGGGCGCATGATTGCGCGCATTTCCGCGCAAGTCTCCGGGCACGTTGTCCCGCACGTTTTTCCGCACGGCGACGCAGTTTGCGCAGCCGCAATTCCACTGCGGAAACCTACCCCCGGCCGCAGAACCGAGGATCCGAATGTGCATCTTTTATCTGTTTAGAGTGTTGCGCTCACGTAGGAGTTGATTTCGCAACAGAGAACGACTTCTTCGAAAACCGGACTGGTCCAAACCATAACGTTCACCCTTCGAGTTAAAGACTTTTGCTCGCCGAGCCTTACAGCGCAGCGTGAGGATTAGAGACATCATACCAGCCCCTTGGTTGCATTCGTCTGGGAAAGTTGGGGAACGGCATGGCCCGAAGTGCCGATTACCGTAATCGCAGACAGTAACACATCACTCCATCAACCTATTGAAATCATAGGGTTACGGGCGTGGGAGTGAGGCGCGGGCACTCCTATCGACTTCGCTCAGGGCAGGCTCTATCTGCGGACTTTGACCTCGATTCTGCGTGGCTCCTTCGTGACCAGCGAAAAGCTATTGCGCGGCTTCCAGCAGGCCCTTCTCGGCCTTTTCCTGGCACTCGATGCAATGGCGGGTCCAGGGCACGGCTTCGAGGCGCTTGGCGTTGATCTCTTTGCCACAGGAGACGCATTCTCCGAAGCTACCTTCGCGGATGCGAGCGAGCGCGCCATCGACCATGTTGAGCAACTGGCGATCATTGTTGCTCTGGCTGAAGAGAAATTCCTTGTTGTAGGAACTGGCGGCGCGGTCGGCGACGTCCTGGGTGGCCTCATCGTCGGCGGTGCGGCCGTCCTTCTGGTTGCGGACAACCATGTGGCTCAATTCCTGGCGCCGGGTTTCCAGTCTCTTTCTGAACGTATCTAGTTTCTTCTTATCCATGATTACTACCCACGATTACTATCCGATGATTGCTGCGCGATGCTGGATGCTTGCGACTGACGACTGCGATGAAGCTAAAGTCCTGACCTCACAGCAGCCCCTGCCGCATAAAGTCGAACAATTATCGTAAGCGCGGGAGAGACGGGCGTCAACTGGGCGGCGACTGTTCACCGATCACAATCCTCCTCGATGAGGGAACGCGATGAGAGAGGAAAGTACCGGGACACCATTCTTAGTGTTTGGCAGCCTGTTTCGCGGTCTCTAACATCTGTGCCAGTGCGGCCTCATCGAAATATTTTCCCTCAAGCCAAACGCCCTGGATCTGCGTAGTGTTGTGAATATCGGCGAGCGGATCGGCGCGCAGCAAAACAAGATTCGCGATCTTGCCTGTCTCGACCGTCCCCAATTCCGCGCTTCTTCCCATGAACTTTGCCGGGTTAATAGTGGCCGCCTGCACAGCCGCAAGCGGTGCGAGTCCCGACTCGACCATCAAGGCCAGTTCATCATGCAGACTGAATCCTGGAAAGCAATACGGGTTCATGGCGTCGGTTCCAGCCATCATGGGCACGCCCGCCCGGAACATCGAACCTACTACGTGCTCCTCAATAGTAAAGAGACTGCGAGCCAACTGGAATTGCTCGAAGCTCCAGCGCCGTCGTTGCGGTTCGGTCCCGTCCTGCCATCGATCTCTGGATCTGCGGCCGATGTATGCGAGCCGCGCATCGGAGGTAAATTTCGAATCGTCCAAGCTGCCCCAAAGCCGCAGCACGGTCAGCGTTGGCACCTGCCAGGTATCGTTCCGGCGGAATTCGTCAAACAGAGCGTGGCATTTGGCCTGGTCGATGGTGCGAAATCCCTCCGCCTCAATCACCAGCCGCTCGCGGAAAAACTCCACGCGATTCAGAGCGCCCATCAGCCGTTCTGCCTGGCTGGAGCAGGCCTCCGCGATGCCCGTCAGGTGCTCGATGGAACGCTGTCCCGCGGCGGAGGCTTCCTGCGCGGTGATGGCATCGGGCACATGGCCTTCGAACGGGATGTGCTGCTGTTTTGCTTCGTCTGCCAGCGCGAAGTAGGCATCTCGTGAGACGCGGGTATATACCTTGACGAAATCGGCGCTGCCCGTTTTGATGTCATCCACCGCGCGGCGCGCATCGGCAGCGTTTTTCACCACGATCGACCCCGGCCATACCGGAGAACTGCCATCCACAATCGCGCTAGCAAGATAGATCTCTGGCACCGGCGACTGCCGAGCGAGCTCAGCCCGGTATGCTGCCATATCTCGCTCGCCCGACATGATGCGCACGCCCGTCACGCCATTCGCAATATAGAGCGGCAGTTCATTCGTATCATGGACGTGTATATGCATGTCCCAGAGGCCGGGGATGAGGTACGCGCCATGGGCGTTCACGGCTCCAGGCAGGGCACTGTCCGCCTCCTGAGTTGGACCGATGAAAGCAATTCGATTCCCATTGAGCTTTACGGTCTGATCCTTCAGTTCCGATCCGGTCGCCACGTCCACGACCGTGACGTGGATAATCGATGTTCCCGCAACGGGGACTTCTTGTGCGGCTGCCAGCCAAGCGGAAAACGCGAGCGCTAGGAGCAAAGTCTTCACGTGATTCCTATTCCGACGCCACCAATCAAAATGAGACCGGGCCGTGATCAGGATAGACGTTCTGCATATGAGCGGAAGACAAAAAAGCGGCCCCTTTCGGGGCCGCCCTTTCAAAGAGGCTTAAGTGGCGGGAATCAGAGGTAGGTCATTTGGACGCCGTCCGGGGAGTGGAACGGACAGAGGTGAGATGTCGCATGCATCGAGAGTGAAGTTGTTCCAAAGGTACGGCCTCTTCAGTACCCAAGAAGATGCACTTGCAGAACCAAAAGGGTAAACGGCGGCAGTGGGCGCGCCCTATCTTGCAAAACTATTCATAATCAATAGCTTAGGCGGATGAGTCTAGCCGCGAATGATTGACCGACCCTGGGACAATGCGCGGTCGGATGCACAAAAGGTGCACATTGGCGGAAGGGCGGTGAAGCGGGTCTCCCTTACCGCCGGAGACGCGGCAAGCCGCGTCTCTACGAGGGGATCGGCTAGCTGTCGCCGGCTACTGTGCGCACCTTGCCGGGCAGGAAATGATAGGGCGGCCAGGGACCGGTCACGACCATTTGGCAATTCTTGAGCTGTTTGGCGGCCGTGCTGTAGCGGTTTTGATATTTTTCGATCGATTTGGTATCGATGAGGTGGGCGATATCGAGCAGCATTCCGTCGGCGTCGACCTTCTTGCAGCTGACTTCTTCCTCCAGAGGGTTGAAGAGCTTGTGCACCTGGACGGAGAGGGCGCGGGCTTTGGTCTGGCGTTCGCGCTCGCGGGAAGCCTTCTCGCGGAGCTTCATCAGGTACTCGCGGCCGACTGTATCGGGCAGGACAATCTCTTCCATGGAGCCACGCAAAGAGCCGTCGCGGACGGTCAGCTTGATGCGCATCTCCGACTTGCCGCGAAGCCGCTCCACACTCTCACAAAAAGTGCGGCGGTTGGATCGAACCGCCTGGCGGATGGCATCTTCGGTGTCGAAGATGGTTCCGAAGCGGAACGGCAAAACGGTCGCTGTCCGGAAGCTCTGGCTGACCACGCGGGCATGTTCAAGAACGGACTTTTCATCGAGTTGGGAGGTGGCGCGGTCATATTCACTGACAATCACCGCGAATTCTCCGCTCGGATAGCTCATGACAGGGGCGGAGTTGACACCTTGAATTCCATCCAGAACGAAGGGACGACGGGCGCGAACACCGTTGGCTAGGGTCTGGTGTTCAGTGAGGCAGTACGCGTACCACGACATGCATTCTCTCCGAATTGCACCGGGGCTTGGGCACCCCTTTAGATTTTTTAACTAGGGCTGCGTTTCTACCTGGAAGTTTTGAGTTTTTCTGACAGATGAACGCGAAAGCCGCGTCCAAAATTGATATTACCGCCGAGACGCGTTATTTGCAACCATTCTTGAGACAAACGCATCCTCCGGCGTCTCAAATTGCTACGATTGCGTTTTGGTGGCGCTAGCAGGGCACTTGCGACGATTTCGCTCATGGCTATAAATGTGTGGAAAAACTGCGACTGCCAGCCCGCAGCAATCACTGAGTCATCCCGTTTTTCTTTTTGACGAGAACTGCGCCGGGCTTTATGGCAGGTGGCCTGCCAGTTGCCACCTTCGGTTCAGCGGCGTCGAAAAGCCGGGCGAGGGATGATTATATTGCGCTAAGATTTGTGCATGGGTACAGATGGCGATGAGCTTTTGAGGCTATTGGAGTCGCAAGCTGCCGCTGCCAGCAAACGCTCTCGTGAGCTCGCATACATCGCAACGATGTCCGGCTCGGACAAGCATAAATGGCAACGGGAATCTAATGAATGGTCTAAGGTTGCCAAGAAATGGGAAGAAGCAATAATCATTCGACGTAAAGAGACTGAGGCGCAGCCAGGAATCTGATAGACGTAACCGAATCCGCTTTCTTTGGTGATAGCTGTATCTCGTAACGAGGCTTTGGCCAGAACTCAAACAAACCGTCACAATTGCAAAAACGGAGCCATTGTAATTATTTGCTCCAGAAGTCATCGTACTGGGCGGCAGTGTGATGAAAAGCGCACATCTGTTTCTGGATCGCATGCGCGAGGTGATCCGGCAGAATTGCAAGCTGGTTCCGGTCGACCGTCTCTGGGAGCGGATGCCGGCTTGATTGGCGCGCGCAGGTTTGGCACGATCTTTTCGATCGGTAATTGTTGGCTCCGCTCACAAGCCGCTGGAGTTTAGGATTCTTTGAAATCAATCATGGCAGGCACGCGGCGGAAACCCCCGTGTGGTGATAGCCAGATATAGCACGCCGATAGCAAACCAGGTCCCGCCAATCGTCATGGCCAGTCCATTGAGATTCCACCAGATCAAGGCGCAAAAGCAAAAGCCGAAGGCGGGCAGGAAACTTTATTTTATCAATGCCCGAGTCCGAAACCGATGCGGACCCGCGTAGAGGGGGTACTGCCTTGCCGAATATTCAGCGGTGCGCTCCGTGGTTTGGTCCGTCGTACTTTTTCTTCATCAAGCTGCGATTTCAGTTGCTCGCCTCAGCCGCCCTGTTTCTCTCAGTCCAATACATGTGGGCCAGTACGCTGGCCAACGATCAGCCCCTGAAAGATCAGCCGGTGAAAGATCAGCCTGCGAAAGATCAATCTAGGAAAATACTCCTCGCGGAAAATTGGCAGATCCAGTCCTCTTGCGAAATGAAGACTGACGGGCGGGAGATTTCCACCGTTGGTTTTGGCGCGGTTGGTTGGCACAAAGCCCGCGTACCCACAACGGTCGTTGCGGCGCTGGTCGCAGATGGTACATATCCCGACCCTTATTTCGGAATGAACCTGAAGTCATTTCCCGGGATGGACTACCCCTCCAAGTCTTTCTTTGCGAATCAGACCATGCCGGCAGACAGTCCGTTTCGCTGCGCGTGGTGGTTCCGGACTGAGTTCAACTTCAACCCTCCGGCACAAGCGCATCAGCCGGTGACCTGGCTGCATTTTGAAGGAATCAATTACCGCGCCAATGTCTGGCTGAACGGCGAGAAGATTGGCGACGGTCAAGACATTGCCGGCATGATGCGGGCGTTCGAGCTTGAAGTCAGCAAGCATCTCGCAGCCGGGAAACCCAACGCTCTGGCAGTGGAAGTCTTTGCGCCCGATAAGACCGATCTGGCGATGACCTGGGTTGATTGGAACCCAACGCCGCCTGACAAAGACATGGGGTTGTGGAAAGACGTCTATCTGACGACGAGCGGCGCCGTTGCTTTGCGCCATCCATTTGTGGAATCCAAACTCGAACCGCGCTACACAGGTGCATCTCTTACCATCACCGCGGATCTCCACAATTCAACTGCCCATTCGAACACGAGCATCGTTCGGGCCGAGATTAAGGGGATTCAGGTAAGCCAGAAAGTTGAACTGGCTGCTTCGGAATCCAAGACGGTCATCTTCGCGCCCGATCGGTATCCTCAACTGCGGATTGCTCATCCCCGGCTGTGGTGGCCGTATCAGATGGGCAAATCCGAAATGTACAGGGCGCACCTGCAGGTCGAAGTGGGCGGACAAGTCTCCGATTCGGCGAGCGTGCAGTTTGGCATCCGTGAGGTGACTTCGCAACTGACGGAAAAGGGCCACCGCTTGTTCAAAATCAATGGCCGCAACCTGCTCATTCGGGGAGCAGCGTGGGCGCCGGATATGCTGCTGCGCTGGTCGCCTGAGAGGGGCACGGCGGCGATGGATTACGTGCGGGGCATGAACCTGAATACTATCCGGCTGGAAGGACGAATGGAGCGGGATGAATTTTTCGACCTCGCCGATCGCGAAGGAGTCCTGATCATGCCCGGGTGGACCTGCTGCGATTTCTGGGAGAAGTGGGAGAAATGGACGCCCGAAACCGCCAGGATCGCAGCCGCGTCCCTTTCCGATCAGGCCGTGCGTCTGCGGAACCACCCGAGCGTGTTCGTATGGCTATATGGCAGCGATAATCCCCCGCCAGCCAAGATCGAAACTTTGTATTTGCAGGTATTGAAGGACGTGAGGTGGCCTAACCCCACGATCTCCTCAGCGTCCGCCGAGCGCACTAAGCCGACCGGTGCTTCCGGAGTAAAGATGCCGGGCCCCTACGACTACGTGCCGCCAAATTATTGGCTCACCGACAAAAATGCCGGCGGGGCATTCGGATTCAATACCGAAACCAGTCCGGGTCCGGTGATCCCAACGTTGCCGAGCCTGAAGCGATTTATCCCGGCCGATCATCTGTGGCCGGTGGACGATTACTGGAATTACCACGCCGGCCTCGAACGCTTTACCACCATCGACAAGTTTGTGAACAGCTTGGAACAGCGTTACGGCAAGGCCACCAACCTGGAAGACTTTCTTCGCAAGTCGCAAGCCATGAACTACGAGGCCCAGCGCGCCATGTTCGAGGCTTATGGACGGAACAAGTACGAATCGACCGGCGTGATCCAGTGGATGCTCAACAATGCCTGGCCGTCCCTCATCTGGAATTTGTACGATTACTACCTCGTTCCAGGAGGCGCTTATTTCGGGTCGAAGAAAGGCTGCGAGCCGCTGCACGTGCAGTATTCCTACGACGACGATTCCGTTGCTGTGGTGAATGGCGAGGACCACACATTCACAGGGGTGAGCGTCAAGGCAACGATCTACGACATAAACGCGCAAACAAAGGCGCGGCAGACTGTAACGCTCGATATTGCGCCGGATAGCAGCGTCCGGGCCTTGAAGCTATCCCAAGTGAACGATATCTCGGCAACTTATTTTCTGAAACTCGAACTGCACGATGCTTCCGGCAAGCTGGTAAGCGACAATTTTTACTGGCTTTCGACCAAGCCCGATGAGCTTAACTGGGCGAAAAAGGTGGATACTCTCTACACACCACAAAGCGCCTATGCCAACCTCAGCGGGTTAAACACGTTGCCGCCCGTAACACTTGCGGTTCGCAGCTCGCTCTCGCAGGCGGGAAAGGAATCGGTGGTCCATGCTTTTGTCGAAAACCCGAGCTCCAGGCTCGCCTTCATGGTTCATCTGCGGGTGACCAAGGGCAGCGGTGGCGAGGACGCTACGCCCATATTCTGGGACGATAACTATGTCTCGCTGATGCCCCTGGAAAAGCGCGGGCTCAGCGCCCGCTTCGCGTCTGACAGAAACAGTGGCGGCCGACTCGTGCTGACTGTCGATGGATGGAATGTGGTAGCGGCGAGCATTCCAATCGCATTCGAGGGAGAACGGTAACGCGTTCCTCGCCACTCGTCGCCAAATGGAGCAAAGGAAGCCGAGAATCGGGCGAGTATTATCTGAAGGTTTGGATTCTGGGCATTCAGAAGTGGCTCGTGTTATAGGAGACGACCACGAGAATTCCAGATTGAAGAACGAGGTTTCAAGAGCAAGCAAACATCTGCCGGGCACTCCATATTTGACCAATGCCGGTACGGGTGCCGGAACAGTGCTCGGTGATCGGGTTTGACGACGTAATGGCGTCGAGTCGCTGCACGCCTCCTCTCACCTCGGTTCGGCAGCCCATGGAAGCGATGGGCGCGATGGCGGCCGGCATTGCCCTGGAGGGAATCAACGCCGCGCTGGAAACGCGCGACCTGCCTGCGGTACACCACAAGCTGGCCCCGGAGCTCGCCGTCCGGGATTCCATTCGCAGTGCACTGTGAAGACCGTATAGCAACACCAGTATCAGCGGGTGCGAGAAGCACCTCGGCCGGTGCGGCGTCTCCTGCCACCTATGATCCCGACATGCTCTTGACTAGCAACCCGAGTCTCGAGAAGCATGTCAAAGCATCTATTAACGCGATTGACGTGCGGCTCCGTTCCTGGTTGCCGACCCGGGTTCAGTATTAGCGGCCCAGGAAGCCGGCCGCAATCATCAAGGCCTGCTAATTCACCGTCTGTGCGACCCCCGCCGAGATACTGGAGTTGTTGTTGGTGTCGCCCGCGTAGGTTGTGGTCAGTGTTCGTGACCCGGCAGTGTTGAAGGTCACCAAGCAGCTACCCGACCCGTTTATCAATGTTCCAGTGCAGCTTTCCCCGGTGCTGGCGTTGACAGTTGCCTTGCCCGTCGGCGCTTTATAGTCCGTCGCCGCCGTCACGGTGAAGTGTACCGACACTGCCTTTCCGCGGGTAGAAGGATTCGGAGTGTTGCTGGTAATTGTGGTCGAGGTGCCGACTCTATTGACCACCAGCGTCGCCGAGCCAGTCGCAGTGCTGTAGTCGACGTGGTCGATCGGTGTAAACGTAACGGATAGAGGTTGGGTCCCGGCGGTCAGTACCTTGCCTGCCGCTGGTGAATACACGAACTTACCTGCGACGCTGGCTGTCGCATTCAGTTGGGTTCCACTGAGCGCCGTGCCGTAGGCAATCGCCGCGGGTGCAGCCCAGGCGATAATTGGCGCCGCTTGGTTTACCTGCAGCTCGACGCTGGCCGTCACCGTGGTGTAGTCCTTGCTGAAAGTCGGAGTAAAGGTAACCTTGAGAGTATCGTTTCCAGCCTTCGGCACTGTGCCCGCCGCTGGCGAATACACAAAACTGCCCCCAATGTTGGCGGTCGCATCCAGTTGGAGCCGGCTCAGCGCCGTCCCGTAGGTAATCGAGGCCGGTGTATTCCAGGTGGCTGGACTGACCAGCTTTTCAGCGGTTGTGGTTTGCGTGACAGTGGTAGCCAGATAGTTGGTGTTCCCTACCCACTTTGCGGTCATCGTGCACGGCCCGGTACCGCTCGTCATCGAAACAGTGGTGCCGTTGATCGAGCACGACCCGGTCGCCGTGACGATCGGAGCGATCCCGGAGTTCGTAGTTGCTGTCACCGTGAAGGTGGACTGATAAGGGGCGGTGGCCGGGGCGCCGGTGAAGGTGACCGTCTGCGCAGGCTTATCCGCCGCTGTAGTTTCTGTGACGGGAGGCGCAGCCAGATAGTTGGCATTGCCGGACTGGTTCGCTATCACCGCACAAGTTCCTATGCCGCTGGTCATCGTAAAGGTTGCATCCACGTTGCCGCACACACCAGAGTTGGTGAACGACACCGGCTGACCAGAACTGGCGCTTGCCGCGACCGTGAAAGTGCTGTTGTATGGCGCTTGTGCCGGTGCACTTTGCGTGAACGAGATCGTCTGACTGGCCGGGTTGGCTGTAACCGTCTGTGTAACCGTGGGCGCAGCCTGATAGTTGGTATTGCCGGACTGGTTCGCTATCACCGTACAAGTCCCTATGCCCGCGGTCATCGTGAACGTTGCGTCCACGTTGCTGCACGCACCAGAGCTGCTGAACAATACCATCTGACCTGAACTGGCGGTTGCCGCGACCGTGAAAGTGCTGTTGTATATCGCTTGTGCCGGGGCACTTTGCGTAAACGTGATCGACTGCCCGCTCTGCTGCGCGGCGGCCGAAGTATGCTGCAGCGGCGCGGCGCTATAGGTGGCGTCCCCGGATTGGAGGGCGAAGATGGTGCACGTTCCGGTGCCGCTCGTCATCGTCACCGTCGCGCTGGTAACCCCCCCCGCAATTCCTGGCGCTCCCAGCGTACAGACGGATGAACTGGTCGAATCCACCGACAACGTTACCGTCAGCCCCGAACTGGATTGCGCACCCACACGGAACGTACTGTTGTAGCTCGCCGTTCCCGGCGCTCCCTGTGTGAACGAGAGCGTCTGGCTCGTCTGCCCCGCCTGCGCCCCGGGAACCTCAACGGCTCCGATGTCGCAAGCAGAACCCTGCGGCCGCGCCACCCCGCTCTGATCGGTCGTGACCGGGTTCCCGCTGGTATCGGTGCAGTAATTGATGGGGCTCATCGGGATTGCATCCACCGCCGGACTGCCGGTCAGCAGCGCAATCGTCTGCGTGGGACTGCCATTGGCTTTCAAGCCGCTGGGATCAAGCCCCGCCGCCGTGCTGTTCAAGTCCCCGCTCTGCGTGAAAAACGCCGCGCAGGTCGCGTCGTCCGACAGGTTGTAACCTTCGGACGCGATGGTTCCACCGCAATTGCCCCCCGCGGGATTGTTCGCCACGATACTGTTCTTCGCAGTCAACGTCCCAACGTTCGTGTTGGCGCCGCTGTAGACGCTCACGCCGTTGGCGATGCCGCCACCAAAGACGTTCAGGCCTCCGCTCTCCCACGAACCCACGCTGGCGGAGTTGCCGGAGATGGTCGTGTTGCTGAGCGTCAGCGTTCCGGCGTTGGCGATGCCGCCGCCGTAGACGCTCATCTGGAGGCCGAACCCACCCACGTTACTCGAGTTGCCCGAGATCGTACTGTTGAGCAGCGTCAGCGTTCCGCTGTTCGCGAGGCCGCCCCCGTAGCCATCCCCGTAGTAGGCAAACGCGCCCACGTTACTCGAGTTGCCCGAGATCGTACTGTTGAGCAGCGTCAGCGTTCCGCTGTTGAAGATGCCGCCCCCGTAGGCGTTGACATTAAAGCCGAACTCGCCCACGCTGGCCGAGTTGCCGGCGACGGTGCAGTTGCTGAGCGTCAGCATTCCGCTGTTGAAGATGCCACCTCCGTAGCCGCTGCTGTAGTAGGGAAATTCGCCCGTGCCCGCCGAGTTGCCGGAGACGACACAGTTGCTGAGCGTCAGCGTTCCGGCGTTGGCGATGCCCCCGCCGTAGATGCTGGCGCCTTCAGGAAACGAACCGGTACTGAGGCTCCCGTTCTCGATGGTCACGCCCGAGATACTTACCGTTGTTCCTCCGCCGATCGACATCACCTGCACAGCGTTGTTGCCGCTGATCGCCACACTGGACGCCCCCGAGCCGGTGATGGTCAGGCTTGTATTAATCGTAAGCGTGCTGGCCAGCGTGATCGTCGCCGGAGACGGGAGACTGAAATTAATGGTGTCGCCCGAGACCGCGTTTGCCAGCGCGTCCCGCAGCGAACCAAAGCCGCTGTCGTTGGTGTTGGTCACCGCCAGGCTTGTGCCGATCGCACTCGCCGTCGCTGAGGTTTGCTGTTGCGCCGCCACGTCGTAAATGCCGCTCCCTGCCTGGTTCGCATCGATGGTGCATATTCCGGTCGCACTCAGCATCGCCACGGCCGCACTGGTCACTCCGCTCGCCACGCTCGGGATTCCCAGCGAGCAGACCGATGTACTCCCCGCATCCACCGACAGCGTTACTGTCAGCCCGGAGGTGGATTGTGCAGCCAGGGTGAACGCGCTGTAGTAGCTCGCACTCGCCGGGGCCGGCTGCGTAAACGTGATCGTCTGACTCAGCCCAGTCTGCGTCGCCTGACCGGTACCTTGCAGCGCGATGCTCTGAATGGCGGAGGAACTGGTATTCAGCGCGTTATCGGTGAATGTCGCCGCCGCTGTGAGACTGCCAACACTCTGCGGCATAAAGCTTATGCTCAGATCGCAGCTTGCTCCCGGCGTCAGCGAGAAGCTGCTAGTGCAATCCGCGGGCGAACCAGGGCCGGCGACTTGAACAAAGTTTGGGCCGCCGACAGACAGTCCCGGAGCGATCGCATTCAGCGGCTGGTTCCCGATGTTCTGAATGGTGACCGAGTGCGGACTGTCACTGCTGGTGAGTCCCGCAACTGTGGATGAAAAACTCAACGTTGGCGGTTGCGAGCGCTGCACCTTCAGCACCCGGCTGTTGCCCCAATCCATGATAAAGACATTGCCGACGCCGTCCAAAGCCATATCGAATGGGCCGTACATTCCGCTGCCCACTGTGGTGGGTGGACCTCCATCCGACGGAACTTCCAATATGCGTCCGCCGTCGAAATCCGCCACGAAAACGTCGCCCGCTGCATCCACCGCCACTCCAGTCGGATTATTAAGGCCGCCTACTACCGTCGTCTGGAGACCTCCATCTGCTGGAATCTTCACCACCCGGTGGGGAAAGCCGGTTCTGTCCGCGACGAAGACGTTCCCCGCTCCATCCACCGCCACTGCGATCGGATCAGTGAGTCCGCTGCCCACCGTGATCTGTGGGCTTCCATCAGCCGGAACTTCCACGATCCGGTTGTTGCCGCTATCCGCGATGAAGACATCGCCCGCTCCATCCACCGCCACTCCGTAGGCGAGATTCAGTCCGCTACCCACTGTGGTCTGCGGGCCTCCACCGGCCGGAACCTTCATCACTTGGTTGAGGCCAATATCCCCGATGTACACATTGCCTGCGCCATCCACCGTCACTTTGAACGGCTCACTCAGTCCGCTGCCCACCGTGGTCTGCGCGCCTCCACTGGCAGGAACTTTCACCACTCGCTGATTGCTGGGATCCGCGATGAAGAGATTGCTCGCTCCATCGACCGCCAAACCGTACGGATTAATCAGTCCGGTGGTTGGCACCGTCGTCTGGACGCCCGGCCCAAAGGAAATTGCCGGCCCCTGACCAATGCCGTAAATCATGGTGGTGGCCAGCAAGTTGCCAAAGTTATCGGTGAGTTGCACCGCTCCCATGCGGGCTCCTGGCACCAACGGGACAAAGGTGACGTTCACACTGCAGGTACTTCCCGCGAAGATCGCACCCGCGCAGGTGCTGCCGCTCGCGAGCGCGAAATCGAGGTTGGGCGCGCCTTGCGTAACTGCCTTGATGGTGCCGAAGGTCGTGTTCGCCGCGACGTTGTAGCTCAACGTGATGGTCTGGCTACAGGGTGAGGGAGTGGTCTGGCCCGCGGGGCAAACGTTGACGTTGCCGAGATTCACCGCCACGCGCTGCACCTCCACCACATGGCTGACGCTAGTTCCCGCGATGAAGATATCGCCCGCTCCATCCACCGCCACGCCGGACGGATAAGATAAACCACTGCCCACCGTGGTCTGGGGACCTCCACCGGCCGGAACCTCCACCACTTGGCTGGTGTTATTATCCGCGATGAAGACATTGCCCGCTCCATCCACCGCCACGCCGAGCGGCTCACTGAGTCCGCTGCCCACCGCCATCTGACAAGCGCTGCTGGTGCAACCGGCTGGAACCTCCACCACCTGGTTCTGGGCATAATCCGCGATGAAAACATCGCCCGCTCCATCCACCGCCACGCCGTACGCACTCTGCAGTCCACTACCCACTGTGGTCTGGGGGCCTCCACCGGTGGGAACCTCCACCACCCGGTTGTTACCGGTATCCGCGATGAAGACATCGCCCGCTCCATCCACCGCCACACCGTACGGCGCATTCAGTCCGCTCCCTACTATGGTCTGAGGGCCTCCACCGGCGGGAACCTCCACCACCTGGTTGTTGGCTTCATCCGCGATGAAGACATCGCCCGCTCCATCCACCGCCACACCGTACGGCCGATTTAGTCCGCTGCCGACCGTAACTTGGGGGCCTCCACCGGCGGGAACCTCCACCACCCGGCTGCTCTGGGTATCCGCGATGAAGACATTGCCCGCTCTATCCACCGCCACGCTCCACGGGCCACTCAGCCCGCTGCCCATGTAGGTCTGGGAGCCCGCGTAGGTTACGCTCTGCGCGTGAGCCGGGGCGAAAAACGCGCCGAGCAACAAGAGCGCGCAGGTAGCGAACAGGCAGTTCGGTAGCACAGACGAAGAGCGTTGATGAGCCATAAGTTAGAAGTGTCCTAGCGGAGCGGCGGATAGAAACTTACAACCATCCTTTTTTAGACGTGTGCAGCGGAAGGCGAAAGATGACCTTGGGTTGGTTACGGCATCAATACTTTGGAGCGAGGATGGTATCGACACTTAGGTGCTGTGCGATTCTTGCGGGCAAGGGAGGTTAGTTCCCCTTCGAAACGAAAGCGAGAGCCTTGTGTCTGGCTCCCACCGTCTCATGCAGTTTCTCATTCTCTCTGCTACAATTTTTGATCGTGACCGTTCTCGGCAGTTACTGGCAGCTGGGGCAAATGGGGGTTCGCCGGACATAGTATCCGAGGGCCACCACTCCCGACGGATTGTTGGAGTTCACCAGGTCCGTTTCGACGAAGAGGCCGTGGTCCGAGTCAATGATATAAAAATCTGCCGGGAGCGGTTGGTTGGGGCTTATGAAGGCATTGCCTCCACCTGCGTTTTCGAGAGTGCCCACGAAACAACCGTTGACAGGACCCCCTAAACAAGGAGAACTGAAATCGCCGCTGAAAAGTTGGTCCGATTGCGCGCCGCCGCCAGGTACGCTGACATCCGCAACACCAGTTAGGGAAATCGGGGTCGTCGTTGGGTCCGCGGACATCTGCGCGGTGCCGTCATATTCACTTCCATTCTGCTGGGTGAAGTTAAGCCCGTAGTCGCCGCTGAAGGTGAGGCCCAGCCGATTGGGAGTAAGCGATTCCCGCTCCAACCAAGAGCGGATTGGATTGGTTGTCCTTTGCGGATGCAAGCACCAGCGCCGGTGTATTCGCATTGCCGGTCAGGTAAAGAAAGTAACTGGGATTAAAGCCCTCAGGTGGGTGAGGAGCAAAGTGGCCGAAAGACGAACGGACGCGACCGGTGGCAGCGACGGAATATGTTCCAGTGAAGGCCGCACTGATCTGAGCAGGCAATGCTTGCAGAAGGGTGTCTGTGATTCCATTAGTCAGGTTGCCGCCGCTATCGGCGGAAAACTGGCCAACCGAAGTTAGAGTGGATGGCACCGTAGTACTAAGATCTTGTCCTAGCACACCGAACACATATGGTCCGGAGAACGATGCGTTATCAAAAGAGCCTGTCGCAGAACTCTGGCCTATGGCGACGCCAATGGTCGAGCCAATGCCGCCTGCGCCGGGAGGGTTGTCGCTCTCGATTAGTTTTATATGGGTGGAGTCAACTATATAGCCTGCGAACTCGAAGGCCGTCGTAGAAGGAAAGCCGGGCACGGAGAGACTCAACTGAACCGCGCCAAATGAATCCGGATTCGAGACTGTCCCCGAAAGCTTTTGATTGGTGGTCAGGGTTCCTGCGAGGTTCTGATCGGTCACGCTGCCTTTTCCGGAAATATTGTTGGGCGAATCAATATTAAGAATCCCGCCAAAAGCGGTAGGCGACCCACTGTTAAAATCGCTGCCGCTTACGACGAACGCATAACCGCCCGACAAAGCCGGCGAGTTACTGCTCCAGGTTTGCGAATCCATCGTACCCGTACCCGACACGCTGATCGTCGAGGTCGAGGTTGAAAATTCGGAAATCAGCGCCTGGGAAGGAGAGAGAAACACAAGACTAAATGTCAGCGTGCCGATGTCTGCGTCGTTCGGAACGATGGTGATTGTTCCTCGTCCGTCGGGACCGACAAAATAATTGCTTCCCACACTATTAATGGTGTCGGTTTTGGACACAAAAAGCCCGGTGGCCGGATCGCTGAAGTTGACCGTTTGCTCGCCCGATGTAACTCCACCGTTGCCATCGAGGACGAGCAAGCCCGTGAACTGATAAAGATTGGAACTTGAATCAACTCCCTGCACTTGAATCACATATTTGCCGTTTAAGCTGCTGCCAAAGGCAGTGATGGTGATCGAAGCAAGAACGTTCTTTGTCGGCTCTTCGGTGGCATAGGCCACAATGCTGACGGCCTCGCTGTTTCCAGCAAAACTGGCGGGCGGCATATAAGTTACGGCCGTGCCGCTGGCAGTGTGCAGAGCACTGAGGGTGCCGCAGTTGCCGGTACTCGCGCACGTCAAGGACCAGTCTACCCCGGAGCCCATTCCGCCGTCGCTTGAGTCATTGCTAACCACCGCCGTGAGAGACGTCGGGGTGCCGATTAGAATCGATCCGGGAGGCGAGGCCTGAAAAGCGATGGCAAGATTGGACGGCGGTGGCGGTGGCGGATTCTGGACATTGAAGGTACTTCCTCCTCCGCATCCGGCAAGCGCCGAAATCAGCGCCACTGGCAGTAGAAAGAGAATCCATCGTCTAGTTGCCACTACAACCTCCTCGAGTTTTCTCAGACGCGGCGCAAGTCATTGCCCTGTCCCGCGCAGATACACAGTTTGAGTTTGGAAATTGCTGTTCGAATTCGTCGTGTAATTGATAGAAAGCGTTCCAGGATCGTGTCCCACGGCCGAAGGCTTGAAGGTTACGGTCAGAGTGCAACCACTGCCCGGAGCCACGCTAAGAGGACAATCGTCGGTCTCCGAGTAGTTACCGCTTACCACCACCTTGCCGATAAAGCTAACCGTCTGGGGACTCGTCAGGTTCGGATCGCTAAGAAGCGTGATCGTCTGCGTGATACTGGACTTGCCCACTGTCACATTCCCAAAATCCAATCCCGCGCCAGGCGACATTCGAAGGGGGCTCGTTATATTCGCTTTCAATTCCACCGGAAAACGTCCGCCATCGATTTCGCACGGATTGGCCGGAGACGGAGGATCATTGACGGGATCCGTGCACTGTACCGTGTTCAGTTCCAGAAAATAGTCCAGAGCGGAAAAGTATGTAGCCGCTGATTGCGGTGCAAATACGACCTCGAGGCTGCAAGCGTCCTGAGGCTCAAGCAACGTCCCGCTGCAGGTGTCAGCGGAGATCTGAAAGTTGGGCAGCATGGTGTGGGGATCGAAGTCGCAGCTGTAGTCGATGGTGGAATTGTCAGTATCCTGGCGCAGATCGCCGACCACTTGCAGGCCTGCGACCACGCTGCCTGGGTATTCCAACGGATGCGGGAGGGTGTGGAATTGATCAAACGAGGTGTTTACGCAGGTTGCTCTAGGCAGGATCTGCACAGGCGTTGCGCTATCGTTGGTGAAGTACAGCAACTGCGGGAGGCTCGCTTCGCCGAATGCCTCTGCACCGAAATCGAGCTCGGCAGTTGAGGGCTGAATAAAGCTCAAGCCGGTGCCCGTGATGCGCACAGTAAATTCCTGGTCGTTGTCGACACTGGGAACGACGTTGTTAAGAGTTAGCGACGCGTTCAGAGTAAGTGGACACTGGGCGGGCGCGGTCCCGCCCTGGTTCGGCAACCATGTGCAGCTTTCCTGAGGCGCAAAGGACACCGTGATGGTACAGGACTGTCCTGGAACTAGACTGAAGGCCGATCCCGCCGGAGCGGCACAAGTATCCGCCTCCATGAAATTCGCCAGATTGGTGAAGTCGGTCTGACCAATGTCCGAATTCCCGCCCGATGGCGCAGACCAGGTCACCGTCAGGCCGGTGAGCGGGGTACTCCCCGAAGGCTGCGTGTCAGTCAGTGTGATCGTCTGGTTCGTAGGATTAGTCGAACCCAGCAATTGAGGCGGAAATGTTATTAGTGCTGGGGACAGCGCGATCGGCTGCTGGCACGCGGTTGAACTATTTAAGGCTAGACAGAGGTATCCACCGTCTTCGTCGTTAACATTGGCATTAGTTGGGCAGGACTTCGTGTTCACGACGTATCCTGTTCCAGTGGAGTGCAGAACCTGTCCATTGGTGGTGGAGTCGAAGGTGACGAGTTGAGCGCTATTTCCATTGTTGGCTTGGCTGGCCGGAATCCCAATCTGACCCGCGTTCGATCCGTCAGTTCCAATGAGCTGCAGTACGACGCTATTGCCGCTGATCTGGCCGTTGACAGAAACGGAACCAGAGGGAATACATGGGTAATCGCTTAGCAGGGTCGTTGGGTCGATAAAACTCAAAGTTCCCGTAACGGTCGCATTGCTCGCACCGATATTTTCTCCCTGGGTGAAAGAGCCGGTTACCTGAAAATCTTGATTGCCTAGGCCAGAGTTATAACTGCTGGCGCTATGGAAGCTTCCTGTGATCGATCCCGTCAGCGGCGGGACTAGTTTTGCGCTCCACATCTGCGGTCCGGTTTGAGCGGTGCCGCTTCCGCAAGGTGCGCCGTCGGGCGCGGTTCCGGGCGTAGAGGTATAAGTGCCGGTCATCATCGAGACGTCGCTACTCAGCGTTCCGGTAAGCGCAAAGGATTGTGTGCCCGCTACTGCCGTGAGAGTTACCGCGTTCTGGGCACTGGTCGTGCCAGTGATCGCAGCAGATCCACTGTTGCAAGGGCCTGTCGCGCTATTGAGCAGCGTATTCGAATAGACGACAGCGCCTGTTACGGACTCATGGTTCTGCAGCAGAAACCCGCCCTGCAGTCCACTTGTTGCTGCTAGATCGGACGTATTCACCAATGAGAACTGCCAGTTGCCGGAAAGCGTTCCGCTATGCTGTGGGGCGCTGGAATTACCGCCTCCACACGCCGAGAGCAGGATGGTGCCGGCGAACAACAGAATGCGAAGACTCCGAACATAGCTACCGCAATCCCGGGCCGAGTGCGTTTCACGCGCCGCCTCGCATCGCACAGGATCTTTAGTCATCGGGTCTTTAGTCAATTTCTGCATGATGTTCTACGTCCTGGAAGGGGCGAGTGCTTGCATTAGGGGTCGCAGCGGATGTGCGCTCAGGTTGGTGAGCGACAGCAATTGGGGAGCACTCGTTTGCAAAGTGCTCTCCGCACCGAAATCGAGTTCACGAGTCGAGGCCGCCGCGACCTCACCTGTGATAAGCAGGCTCAAAGTAAGTTCATTGTTGAGATTAACTGTTAACGTTGCGGTCAGTGGCGATCCGCACTGGGTTGTCCATGCCTGCGGGGTAAAAGTCACCGTGATGGCACAGGACTGTCCGTAGTCGAGAGAAAAGGACTCCGCTCCCGCAGGGATTCCACCAGGGCCACAAGCATCGATCTCCGTAAAAACGCCAGCGTCAGCGTTTGCAAAGGCCAACTTCAGACCAGTCAAAGCAGCGCCGGAGGTGTTTGTCAGCGTGACGGTTTGCTTTGTCGCAGGGGAGCCCGCTGGCTGAGTGGGGAAAACCAGGGCGGACGGAGTCAGCGCGAAAGGTTGCGGGCAAGCCGTAGTGCTGTTCAGGGCCAGACAGATGTCCCCGAAATCTCCGGCTACATCTTTGTTTCCAAGTTGGCCAGGGCAAGGCGTCGTGCCTGAGGGCGTGGCCACTAAGTAGGATGGCCCACCCCCGCCCAGAATGTACCCGCCATTCGTCGAAGTAAAGGTAACGGGATCAAGACCTGTCGTCACTATTGTCGGACCGACCGTTACAACCGTTTCGCCGATCAGACCGATTGGCTCCCCGTCCGCCCCTGCGATCTGAAGAGAGACTACATTGCCGCTAATCTGGCCTCGAACAGATGCTGTAGCAAAGCAAGGGTAGTCTCTCAGATTTGTTGTCGGGTTTATAAAGTTCAAGTTGCCTGTGACGATCGCATAGTCGGCTCCGTTATTCACCGCTTGGTTGAGTGCGCCCGACACCAGGAACTCCTGCTCGTTCAGGCCCGCGGCGCCGCCGGTGCTGTGAAAGGTCCCTTGAATCGGCCCCGTAAGCGGGGGAATGAGAACCGCGTTCCATTGCAAGCCGGTTTGAGCCGTCCCGCAACCGGAACCGTCGGTAGAATTAAAGGTGCCTGCCATTGTCGAACCATCCAAACTCAGCGTTCCGTTGAGGGTGAGAGTCTGTGCGCCGGCTACCGTTTTCAGGGCTACCATTTGGCCGGTGAGGGTTCCGGTGATTGCCGCCGATCCACTGGCACACACGGTCGGATTCTGGTTTGGGGCCAGCGCAATGGAATAGGCCGCAGTTCCCGTGATTGCGGTGTTGTTCTGCAACAAAAATCCGCCCTGCAGACCGCCCGAGAATGAGCCGTCGGCCGGAGCTGCCATTGTGAACTGCCAATTGCCAGAAAGGGTTGCGGGGACCTGCGAGCCGCCGCTGGAATTACCGCCGCCACATCCCGAAAGTGTCATCACACCGGCCAGCAGAAAAAACAGCAGACTCTTCCCGTACGCTCTGCAAAACTTGGACGCGAGCACTCTACGATTCGTCCCGCAGGCCGTTGGATCGTCAGTTGTTTGATGTTCATTCGATGTCTGCATGCTCTTCAGTCCTAGAAACCCAGCTTCAGCCCAAACTGAATCGTGCGCGGCCGATGCGCATCAAGCGGGTGCAGAAAGGAAGCCCCGGTGACGCAATCGGCTCCGCTTCCCTTAAAGCCGGCGGAATACACGGGGCCCGCATAGCAACTGATGATGTTGTTACCACTGCTGCCCGGATTATCGGGATCGTAGATTCGGAACTCGGTGTGATTAAAAACATTGAGAGCCTCGGCCCGGAACTCAAGTTCGCCGCTCTCCCGGATCTTGAAATGCTTAAGCAGGGCAACGTCGAAGTTGACGCGGCCGGGATTATCCAGAAAGTTCCGGCCCGCGTCCCCGAAAGTGAGCCCCCGGGGAGCCACAAACTGTGAAGGATTGCCGATGAGCGGGCCAAAGCTTTTGGAATTGTTGAAGGGAGCTTGCAATCCCCTCATGACGTCGGGGTAGGAAGCGGCGATGCCAAGGCCGCTCGAAACGCCGGCGTTGTCAGTTACGGAAACGCCCGTGTTTCCAGCGCTATTGATCACTGTAAACGGCGTGCCCGACTGAGCCAGCGTGACTCCTGAAAGCTCCCAGCCATCGAGAATCTTATCCGCCAGCGCGGAACAACAATTTGCCTGGGGCGCAGTTGTATCCTTCGGGCGCTCGTTGGCCCAGTCCATGAAACGACGGGGGAAATCCTTAAGCGGTAGCCGATACAGATAGCTGATGTTAAGCAGATGACGTTCGTCAAAATTGGAGCTGGCCCGGTTCTCGCGCAGGTCGTAGGAATTAACCAAAACCGGATCGCTTCGATCCGAAGCGTCGTCCAGAGAATGGCTATAAGAATACGAGATTCCGAGCGTCAGGGGCCCACTACTGTGTCGCATCGTAGCCTGAAGTGCGTGATAACTCGAATTGGCTACATTCTGCAACGAAAGAACTCTTCCCAAGCCGGGGTAGGGGCGGCCAGGCAGAGAGTTGACATTGGGTATGTTTGGATTCGTGCACGCCGCTTGCAAATACATGTAGGCAGGGTTTTGCGGCGTCACCAGAGTTCCATCCTGAGGTAAGAACGGAGTAACCCCATCTCCCGGGGCAACGTTCACTGCTACTCCCGGCTGTGAAATTGTGCAGTCCGCAATAGTTAGGGGCTCATTGGGACCGAAGGGGTTCTCATTTGCCGGTAACGGCTTCAACTGGTTGAGCTGGCGCTCGATCGTTAAGTGCGTTCCCTTGCTCCCAACATAAGCAAGATTGATCACTAGCGCTCGGGACAATTCTCGCTGAATCCCGAAACTCCACTGCTGAGCGTAGGGCCACACCGCTCGGGTCGGAATTGAGGTGACATCGAGCGGAAAGGCGGAGCCGGCGGGCGGGGGAGCAATTCCCAGAAATGCGCCCAGAGGGCTCGCACATTCGGGATTAGTCGGATTTCCATACCCGATGTTGCCGATGCACGCATAGTTGGCAGGAAGCAGTTGCGTCATGCTGAGCACCAGAGGCGCGCTCGCCTCCAGGGAACCGGTGTTGGCCCTCGTTACCGGTGCCGTGCTCAAAAAAGATGCCATAGCCGCCGCGAATTGAAGTCTTGCCAGTGCCCCACGGGTCCCAGGCAAACCCAACCCGGGGCGCCGGATTAAAAAGATGCCCCGTCATGCAGCCTGCGGGCGTGCGGTTAAAACCACACCGAACCAGGCCCAAGTCGTTCACTAGACCGGGATCCAAAGCGAATGTAACCGGGTTGAACTGCACCGGCGCCGCTCCCCCGATCGGATTGCACCTGCCCATCAGTACATTTGTTCCGCAATCCAAAAGCTCGCCGTAACTGGGATCAACGGCAAATCGCGATGTATTAAACCGTGAGGGCTCCCAGTTCCACGCGTTGCGGTTCTTCTCCTGATAAGTGCCGAACAGGCTTACTCGCAATTCCCAGGTTCACGGTAAGCCGTGGAGTTACTTTCCAGTCGTCCTGGAAATAAGGCTCAGCAATCTGGTAGCGCTGGTAGTAGCGGCGCTGGGCCGAATCCTGGGTAAAGCTTTGAATGAATCCTTCCGTAGGGCCGGTCCCATTGGACAGTGGATTTTGAAGCAGAAAATCGGCGAAGGCATTCCCTGTGCTATGCGCGAGATTGCTGAAGGTCAACAGACCCTGTAAGTCGCCAGAAGCTGCGCCGATGGCATTGTTAGTATGATTGCGCTGCGAGTATACATATTGCCCTCCAAATTGTAATGTATGTTTACCAATTGCTTTGCCGAAGTCGTCGCGCAGCGAGTAAGTCGGATTCGTGTGGCCCCACGGCATGTAGGAGGGATCGGCCGCAAAGCCTTCCCCCATAAGCAGCGTTTGTGCCCAAAAAAACGACTCCCGGCATCTTGCCGCTAAAACCGTTATTGAAAATGTGACCGATGGCGCACTCGGGGATAAGGGTAGCGGGGTCAACGCTCAGCGCCGGATTGCAAATTCCGGGAGCCGATGGGTCGGTCACCAGCGGCCGATCCAGAGTGGGATCGCGCTGGAACCGGGCGCCCCCGGGCCCGTTCCGATCAGTCAGGGTAATGCTGGAGTTAACGTAGCTGACAACTAGATCGTTCAGCAGCGAAGACGATATCGTGTCTGTCACTCGCGCTACCAGGCTTGTGCCCGGGCCGAAGAAACGGTTCTGCACGGTGGGAAAGGTGTTGCGCACAACGCCCCACTGCGGCGTCAGCACGCTCGTGTCCCACGCATCGTGAACATACCGAAATGAGGCCTTCACCTTGTTGCTCAATGTCTGGTCGATGCGAAATAATTCCTCCCGCCAGTAAGTGGAGGGCGATACAGCAGCGTTGTAACAATGATTGGGATCGGCCGGGTCGAGATTACTGCGATCGGAGTTTAGATTCGACAGGCTGAAGTTACAGCCATAAGGAGCGTTGGGCAGTGGTATCAGGCCGGAGTTCAGGATCGCCATGGCGTTCTTGTCCACGCCCCGGGAAGGTATCCCGAAAATAGCGGGCACCTCCAAGTGCGCCGCCGAATTGAGCAGTCCGCCCGGAACTGGCCCCAGCGACGGACAGTCGGGGTATTGCGCACGAGCAAAGGGCGCCCCGCCCGGCGCGCACACGTCACTGAAATCGAAGTCCTGGTAAACCGCTCCACTGACCGGGCTGACTTGCAGGTTTTTCTGGATTCCCTGAGGCGTCAGGATCAGCCCGCGCTCTTTCAGCCCCGGAACCGCCTGGTTGTATTCGGTGGGCGTTTTCTCCAGGCGAACTTCCTCGGAGAAAAAGAAAAAAGTCTCGTCTTTCTTGGTATTGAAAACACCAGGAATGTAGAGCGGACCGCCAATCGTACCGCCGAAATCCTGCCGGCGATAAAGCGGAGCCTTGTTACCAAATGTTTGGCCGCCGACAATCTGCCCAAGCGGGGGAGGCGTCGTGTACACAATATCGAAGAAATTGCGCGAGTTGAACGCCTCGTTGCGGACAAAGTCGTAGAGGTTTCCGTGCCACTTCGGGGCACCGGCCTTGGTGGTCACCTGCACTGTCCCAGATGCCGTCCGCCCGTACTGAGCGCCGTAGTTGGAGGTAAGTATTTTCACTTCCTGAATCGCATCCAGGCTGGGATAAACCATGAGCGTGCTCGAGGCGCCGTTCAGGCCGGTATTGAGCACGTCACTGCCATCGACCTCGAAAGTGTTGTACTCGACGCGGCCTCCATTCACGCTGTATTTCACACTGCCCACCACTCCTACCTTCGCTTCGTCTTGCCCGGTCTGATTGCTGACGCCGGGCGCAAGGGCAATGAGCTGCGTGAAATTACGGCCATTGAGTCCGATCGAGACGACTTCCTTTTGTGTAATGGTGCCGGAAACCTCGGCCGTCTGGATCTCCACTGTTCCCAGGCCACCGGACTCTACGTTCACTTCGGTTTTCGCGCCGACCGGCTCCAGTGAAGCGTCCAGGGTAAGTTCAAGGCCTGCCGTCAGCGTGACTTTGTCAAACGTCTTCACGGCGAAATTCGGAGCAGTTACGGTTAGTGTATAAGTCCCGGTTTTGAGCTCAGTGAAGGAATATATTCCCTTGTCACTAACTTGGGACTCTAGTGTCCCGCCCGCCGCGTTAGTTAGAAGTGCCTTGGCACCGGTTACGACGGCGCCGGTCTGGTCCGTGACGGTTCCATTAATTGCGCCCTTGTCGGTCGCTGCCGTCGCTCGTTCCTGACTGAAACTCAACAACAACCCGAAAAGCACAAGCGACAGGACGCCGATGACACAAGGGACAAAAGCTCGCACACGTATCGCTCCGAAATAAGTAATGGGTTCTCAAGTGATGCGATGGCAACGGGGGATTCTATATGGCTCGTCAGTGCCCCAAGGTTAAGGCAATGTTAAATTCGTCGGCCATCCGCTTCCCACGCGCAACTCAACCTGGTTTCCCACAGGTGGAGGCGCGAAACCAGACGAACGACGAAGGTTGAATGCGTCTTTGATGGTCATTGCTTTAGGATCGAGTGCCGAGCGGAAACCCTCGCCTGACGCGCCTTCTGTGATGCCCATTGTTAAGGAACTTTCACTAACTTGTCACAAGACCTTAACATTCCCCGGCCAACAAGCGGATAGACTCTGGCTGCAATTCAAGCTTCGCTGCGGCGAGTTGCTGGGTTCAGCTCTCGCGCTTGACGATCACGAGTCGCTTGCAAAGAAGAGTTTAGCGGGTTGGCCAAGGGTTTTTCAGGATTCCATTTGCGTGCGGCGATGGCGGCAGCACAGGCCGCGTTGTGGCACTTCGGAATTTGCGCGCCAAGAGCGACTTGGAAGAGCACCAGTTGGTGTCACCCATCCACTGGACGAGTACAAATCCTTGACTAGCTGGCAACGAGGATGTTAAAGTCCGTTCCGCAAGTGGTTCGATCAGTGGACCAGTTAGATCGCAGGTTCGAGATCGCGGTTCACGGCCCGAATTAGGTGGGGCTGGCACAATTCAACGGAACCCAGTAGTTCCGGTAGTGCGCTGCTAACGTTGCGCTGTTAATGTCTAACGCGCCGTCACGGAGGCATAGCTATGGCTGCATCTCCTGCCACCCTTATTCACCCCTCGCGCATCCCCAATCGTTGGGTCCAGTTGATTGCGGGCATCGTCGCGATGATGGCCATCGCGAACCTCCAGTACGCCTGGACTCTCTTCACCAAGCCCATCCAGGCCCATCTGCACGTTTCGCTGGTTGCTGTCCAGTGGACCTTCACGCTATTTGTCGCCCTGGAAACCTGGCTCGTACCTTTTGAAGGATATCTGGTCGATCTGATCGGACCGCGGTTCATGCTTGGTCTGGGCTCCATCATGGTCGGACTGGGATGGATCGGATCGGGCTATGCGGAGACCATCAAGGGCCTCTACTTCTGGTATGGAGTCGGCGGTGTGGGAGCCGGCATCGTCTATGGGGGTGCTATTGGGAACGCGCTGAAATGGTTCCCGGACCATCGCGGTCTTTGCGTCGGTCTGACCGCCGGAGCTTTCGGAGTAGGCACCGCGATGACAATCGCTCCCATTGCCGACATGTTGAAAGTCTCAGGCTACCAGCACACCTTCATTGTTTGGGGAATTATCCAGGGAGTCGTCGTACTGGCATGCGCTCTCTTTCTGGCGCGGCCGCCGGTGGGATGGACGCCGCCGAACTGGAAAGAGAAAAAGGCGAAGATTAAAGCCAAAGTAAACACTTCGTCCGTCGACATGACGCCGTGGCAGATGCTACACCAGCCGTCTTTTTACGTCATCTATCTGATGATGACCATGTTGGCCTTTGGTGGGTTGGTGGTGACCGCGCAACTCAACCCCATGGCTTCTTCGTACCATGTGGGTGACGTCATCGTGGCCTTTGGCATGACTGCGTTGGTGCTGGCCATAACCGTCGATCGCATCCTGAACGGGTTCACACGTCCTTTCTGGGGATGGGTGTCAGACCATATAGGCCGCGAGAATTCCATTTTTATCGCCTTCGTTTTGGAGGCGTTTGCGGTGTATGCCCTGCTCCAACTTATTAACCGTCCGCTCTGGTTCGTGGTCTTGTCCGGCCTGTGTTTCTTCGCGTGGGGCAATATTTTTTCGTTGTTCCCCTCGCTTACCGGCGACCTGTACGGAAACAAGTGGGCCACCACCAACTATGGAATCGTGTATACCGCTAAGGGATTGGCGGCAGCCTTTGCCGGCCCCGGCGCCGCTTGGATGTTTGCCAAGACGGGCTCCTGGACGAAGGTGTTCTGGGCGATGATCGTGTGCGATCTGCTGGCTGCGTTTATGGCTTTGCTGTGGCTGAAACCGCTGGCAGCCCGAGTGGTGAAGAATTCGGAGCAGACACCTTCGGTTGCACGTAAAGCTACGCCGATAAAAGCAACAGGAGCGGCGTAGCGGACCCGGCATCAAATGACTGTCTACTTTGTCCTTCCGCCCTCGACCTTCAACTTGTCGCTCGCACCGGCCTGTGCCGCAGCGAGCCGCGCGGTCAGCACCCGAAACGGCGAGCAGGCAACATAATCCATTCCCACCTCGTGGCAGAACTGAACGGACGACGGGTCGCCGCCGTGTTCGCCGCAAATTCCTACCTCAAGATCGGGGCGGGTCTTGCGTCCACGTTCGATTCCGATGCGAACCAATTCACCCACGCCGTCGCGATCGAGCGCGGCGAAGGGATCCTGTTTGAGGATGCCTTCGGCGAGATAGGTCGGCAAGATCTTATTCACGTCGTCACGCGAGAAGCCGAACGTGGTCTGGGTGAGGTCGTTGGTGCCGAAGCTGAAGAACTCGGCTTCCTTGGCGATCTCGTCGGCGATCAACGCGGCTCGCGGCAACTCGATCATCGTCCCTACCAGGTAATGCACTTTCATTCCCTTTTCCTTAAACACTTCCTCGGCCACTCGTCGCACGATTCCGCCCTGGTTGGCCATCTCTTTCAAAGCGGCCGTCAGAGGGATCATCACTTCCGCGTGGGTCTTGACGCCCTCTTTGGCGACGGCAACCGCCGCCTCGAAAATGGCGCGCGCCTGCATCTCGGTAATCTCGGGATACGTGATGCCTAAACGGCAGCCGCGATGTCCGAGCATGGGATTAAACTCGTGCAGATCCTCGACCCGCCGAAGCAAGGCTTTCAGCTCTTTCAACTTGGGTGAGCGCGGCTTGGTGGCTTCCAGTACCGCGACCTCGACCATTAGTTCTTCGCGCTTGGGCAAGAACTCGTGCAGCGGCGGATCCAGCAAGCGGATAGTTACCGGCAGGCCATCCATTACGCGAAACAGGCCGATGAAATCGGCGCGCTGCATGGGTAGCAGTTTTTTCAGCGCAGCACGGCGATCTTTCTCATTGTCCGCCAGGATCATGGCACGCATGTGCGGGATCCGGTCCTCGGCAAAGAACATGTGCTCGGTGCGGCACAGGCCGATGCCCTCGGCTCCGAACGCGCGCGCCTGGATGGCATCTCTGGGAATGTCCGCATTGGCCCGCACCCCTAATTTGCGGAACGGCTCCGCCCACCCCATGAACTTCATCAGCTCAGGATCGTCGGGCTCTGCGTCGAGGGTATTGAGTTTACCCTTGATCACTCGACCCGTGGTTCCGTCGAGCGAAATCCAGTCGCCCTGCTTGAATACCTGGCCTTTCACCCTCATCTCGCGGGCCTTTTCGTCTACCGCTATGTCGCCAGCCCCCGCGACACAACACTTCCCCATCCCGCGCGTGACTACCGCAGCATGACTTGTCATGCCGCCGCGCGAGGTCAGAATTCCCGCCGCCACTTCCATGCCGTGAATATCTTCCGGAGTAGTCTCCGCTCTGACCAGAATCACGGGATTTCTCTTACTGCCGTGCCCGGCCTTTTCTACCGCCTCATCCGCCGTAAACACAATCTGTCCGACGGCAGCTCCGGGAGACGCAGGCAAACCGGTGGCCAGAACCTCGATCTTCGCTTTCTTCTCGTCCAAACGCGGAACCAGGAAGTCATAAAGTTGGTTGGGTTCGACACGAAAGATCGCTTCTTCTTTGCTGATCAACCCCTCTTCCACCATCTGGATGGCCACGCGCACCGCCGCCAGTCCAGTGCGCTTGCCGTTTCGGGTTTGCAGCATGTAGAGCTTGCCTTCCTGGATGGTGAACTCGAAGTCCTGCATGTCGCGATAGTGCTTTTCCAGACGATTGGTGATCTGGCGCAGTTGCTGGTAAACCTGCGGCATGACTTTTTCCAGTTCCAGGATGGGCACTGGTGTGCGAACGCCGGAAACGACATCCTCGCCTTGGGCATTCAGCAGGAACTCGCCGTAGAACTCCTTGTCGCCATTCGCCGGATTGCGCGTGAAGCCCACGCCGGTGCCGCTGGTCTCGCCAAGATTGCCGAATACCATGGCTTGCACGTTCACCGCTGTGCCCAGATCGTCGGAAATGTTATTGATGCGTCGATAAGTTTTTGCGCGGTCGTTTTGCCACGACCGGAACACCGCGTCGCGAGCCATCACCAGTTGCTCGTGCGAATCCTGCGGGAAGTCGCGCTTGGCGCGTTTCCTGACCACCTTCTTGTATTCGTCGATGACTTCCTTTAGCGCTTTGGCGTCAAGGTCGGTATCGAGCTTGGCTTTTTTCTGTCTCTTCTTGGCGTCGAAGACTTCGTCGAAATCCGATTTTGGAATCTCCAGCACCACGTTGCCGAACATTTGGATCAGGCGGCGGTAGGAATCGTAGGCAAAACGCGGATTGTTGCTGCGCTTCGCCAGCGCCTCCACGCTTTGATCGTTCAAGCCGAGATTGAGAATCGTATCCATCATGCCCGGCATGGAAAATTTCGCTCCCGAGCGGACGCTTACCAGCAGCGGGTTGTCGCCCTGGCCGAGCTTCTGGCCTTGCAGTTGCTCGAGGCGGCGCAGCGCGTCTTCCATCTGGCGCTCGACTTCAGAAGACACCTTGCCGGTACGCATGTAGTCGCGGCATGCCTCCGTCTGGATGGTGAAGCCGGGCGGCACCGGCAGTCCGGCATTAGTCATTTCCGCCAAGCCTGCTCCCTTGCCCCCCAACTCGTTCTTCATGGTGCCGCTGCCTTCGGCCTTTCCAGCGGCGAAACTATAGACATACTTGACGGGACTGGCGCTGGCTCTCTCTTCGTGCGTTTCGGGAAGTGTCTGAGTGCTCACTGGTTTCTCCTCTTTGGAAACGAAGTTATGAATTCGCGCTTCGTCTTTGTAATGAAGCTTTCCTCGCCACGATGATCTTCCGCAACGCCGGGAGACCTGAAGCCCCTGGGAAGATTATCGGCGAGAATAAACAGTTTATCCGATTATTGGTCTGCGCTCCTGCCTGCTATGAAGGACGCACGGATAATTGATAATTCCATTCGCACGCCGATGGGCTAAGCAGAGGACGAGGCAGATTCGAACCATTCATGCACGTCAGCAAGAACCCTCGAAAGCCAGTCCCGGTACTTGCCAATATCCCCAGTTTGGGAACGCAACCCAAAATAAGTTATCTCAACATTAAACCCTGTCATTCTGGTTTCGAACCGAGCTTCGCCTCGAGCTAGTTGAGGAACTTCTCCTCCGGTGTCTGGCTTGGTGTATGAGAGAAGGGCTGGAGCGTCTTCTAGATGCCAAGAGATTCGACAGACTGGGTTTTGAATCGCGATAGACTTGCGGTCAACTTCTATCGTGCTCTTCGGCGGCAAACGCAATTTGCCAGACGCCAAATGGAGCGGAGCCCCGGCGAACAGGTTTCCGCTCTTGGCGAGTGCGGTCCTCAGGTCATTCTCATCAAAGCAGCTGCATTCCTTATCCTTCGAAATTGGATGGACTACAGTAGCGATACCAAATCCCTTAGATGGATACGTCACTCTGCGGAGCTGCCAATCGAACTCTTGTACCGTCAGAAAACAGAGAAGGCTGAACATCACAAAATCCGAGTTGAGTACCTGACGGTCAGTGTTAAAGGCCGCAGCGTTGCTGGCGGCTAGCCAATTACTGGCTCCCGTTTCGATTACAATCCGCCAACTCGGTGTCCCGGTGTAATTCCACTGGCGAATTGATGGGACGCTCCTATCGATCGTGGACTCGGTACTAACGTGGTCTAGATCCTTTGAACCCTGTAGTTCGAATGGAAGTTGGATCAGAAAATTTATAGCGGCTGCGGCTAGTGTCCCCGTGGCGAGGGACAGATTACGGGATGCAACATTCTCCCATGCAAGGATAGCCGCCGTTATAACTGCAAGCAATAGCGCAGCAACATTTACGATCAAGGCGTATTTCAAATAATCCCGACGCGGGCTCATTTCTCGAACCAGTTCCGCGCTCCGTTAACCAACGCGCTCGACCATTGCCGATACTCGTCACTGTCTCTTTGTCCTGTTCGCAAGGCGAAGAACCGGATCTCAACGTCCAGTCCGGTTGTTCGGGTTTCGAAGCGGGACTCTCCGTTCGGAAGCTTAGAAACATCCTCGCGGTTGAGCGGGCTCGAAAAACCCACACCGCCGGAGGGCTCGAGAGTGAATGTTACCTCGCATACGTGATTGCGAATAATCAACGAGTTGCCGGTGATCTCCAACACGCTGGAGGGAGGGAGACAGATACTTTGGTCAAAGAGCGGCGCTCCCGCAAACAGGTTCTCCGACAGTGAAAGTCTATTGCGTAGTTCCTCCGATGTCACAACCGCACACTCCCGCCTGCCAGACGCGGGCCGATACCTGACGACGCCGCCAGTATACTTGCCAACGAGCGAATGTTTCCGAACCTCCCAGTATTGAGCTTCAGGAGTTTGCAGGAAATAAGCGAGGCTAAACAAGACGAAATCATGGGTGGTCTTCTCGCGGCGTTCAGAAAACGCAGTGGGATTGTGCGCGGCCAACCAGTCGCTAGCATTCACCTCGGCCGAAGATCTCCAGTCGGAGGAGCCGGTCGAATATACCCACTGCCGAATTTGCGGTTTCGCACGGTCAATTCCAAACTCCGTAAGGATGAATTCAGTCGTCGTCGTGGGGTGCAATTCGAAACCAAGCTGAGTGAGGAAAAACAAAGTAACTCCACCAAGCGTGGCGGCTGCCAATGCGAGGTTCCTTGACCTGCGATTCTGCCAAGCCAAGGTAATAGCTGTCAAAAGCGAGCTGACCAGGACGCCTATGCAAGCAATCAGTATCGGCTTGAGCGGGTCCATCACATGTATTCCTGAGGCGACCGTGGTGCAAAACTAGCCGTAGGCTGCGCATGGTGTCAAGCCAGATTCGCCTGTGCGCCACTCTATTTGGCCCCCACGGTTCGCTGGGGTTATGGCGCACGGGCTCCGTGTTGTGCAGCCTTCCGCCGCGCTGTAGAGTAATGGGTCGAGAATCCGTTGATTCTGCAGGACACGGAAATCGCATAGGGTCAAAAAGAAAGAATGAAAGCACTTGTAAAAAGTAAGCGCAGTGTTGGCCTTTGGCTCGAAGAGGTTCCCGAGCCGGAGATTGGCATCAACGACGTCAAAGTACGCGTTCTTCTGACTGGGATCTGCGGCACCGACCTTCATATTTACGAATGGGATGCCTGGGCCCAATCGACCATTCCGGTTCCGCTGGTCATCGGCCACGAATTTGTGGGCGAGATTGTTGCGGTCGGCTCGAACGTAGCGGACTTTCGAGTTGGAGAAATGGTAAGCGGCGAGGGTCATGTGGTGTGCGGCCGCTGCCGCAATTGCCTGGCCGGCCGACGTCACCTTTGCGCTCACACCCAGGGTGTCGGCGTAAGCCGCCCGGGAGCGTTTGCGGAATTCATCGTGCTCCCCATGTCGAACATTTGGAAGCACAGCGAGAAAATCAAGCCTGAAATTGCCGCCATCTTCGATCCGTTCGGCAACGCCGTTCATACTGCTCTTTCTTTTCCCGTGCTTGGGGAAGACGTGCTGATCACTGGGGCGGGCCCCATCGGAATCATGGCAGCTGCGGTTGCAAAACACGCGGGAGCCCGCTACGTGGTAATTAGCGACGTGAACCCGTACCGGCTGGAGCTTGCCGCGAAGATTGGGGTCACCATGGCCATCGACCCACGAAAGACGAGCCTTCAGGACGCGCAACAAAAGCTCGGCATGCGCGAGGGATTCGATGTAGGTCTCGAAATGTCGGGGAACGCGTCCGCCTTCCGGGACATGATCGCGAACATGAGCCACGGGGGCAAAATAGCGCTGCTGGGCATACCTGCGGGAGAGATCCCGATCGACTGGCACAAAATCATCTTCAACATGCTGACCATCAAGGGCATCTATGGCCGCGAGATGTATGAAACCTGGTACAAGATGAGCGTGATGCTGGAGAGCGGCCTCGACATCGCGCCCGTCATTACGCATCACTTCTCCTGGCGGGAACACGAGCAGGCATTCGCCGTGATGCGCTCTGGCAACTGCGGCAAGGTCATTCTGGATTGGCGCGACATCGGCCTGGTCAAATCCCATTAAAACTCGACTTCTTCTCGGCGGGTGAGAATTAGCGGTGCCAGAGCGAGGGGTTGTTTTTTTTCTGCTTAGAGGTTAAAAATTAACCTTTGGGTGGGCGGTTCATTCCTTGCTAGTTTCATTTCGCTCGCCGCCGCTAAGGCGGTAAGCGGGCATTGGGGGGCACGTTCGTATGTCCAATGACGTTCCACTGGGCAGCGCGGCGGCGCGCGTCGCCGTAATGACGACGGACGAGTCGGTCATGCTGGCTGCCCAGGAAAGTCTCGCTTCGGACTTTCACATCACTTTGCTGGACGCGGGGGAGGGCGTGCTGGCGCTGCAGAACGAGGTTCCCCTGGAAGCCGTGATTCTGGATCTGGATGCCTCCGAGGGATCTGCCGAGCCCATGGTCGAACTGGTCAGCCAGTTACGCGCGAGCGATGAAGACCTGGTGCTGATTGGCCTGATCCGATCGCTGACCAAGGTGGGGCGGCGCAAGCTTCTGGCGGCGGGAATCGCCCAGTGTTTCGTGGCTCCGGTCGATTTCGGCGAGGTGCGGGGATTTCTACAGAGCGCGCTCGAGCAACGCCACCGCGAGATCGAAGGGCGAATCGTCCGCCAGGATGCGCTGAGCAGGTATTCCTTCGGTGAGATTATTGGCGGCAGCGAGGCCATGCATCGGGTGTATGACGCGCTCAGCCGCGTGGCGCCGGGCAATACCACGGTGATGATCCGGGGCGAGAGCGGGACGGGCAAAGAACTGGTGGCGCGCGCCATCGTGGCCAATAGCCCGCGAAGCGAGCAGCCATTTGTCAGCGTGAATTGCGCGGCCCTGCCGGAGACGCTGATCGAATCGGAATTGTTCGGCCACGAAAAAGGAGCGTTTACGGGAGCGCACCAGGCGCGCGCCGGCCACATCGAGATGTCCCAAGGAGGCACGCTATTTCTCGATGAGATCGGCACCTTGGGCCTGGCGCTGCAGAGCAAACTGCTGCGCGTTCTCGAACAACACGCGGTGCAGCGGCTTGGCGGGCAGGTACCGAGGAAGATCGACTTCCGGCTGATCACGGCGACGAATGAGGACCTGGAGCAGGCCGTGCAGGCGGGAAGATTCCGCGAAGACCTTTATTACCGCATCAACGTGATTCCGATTATTCTTCCTCCGTTGCGCGAACGGGAAGGCGACATCGCGCTGCTGGTCGATCATTTCCTGCGTTATTACTGCGCCGCGAACAGTCTGCCTCTGAAAACCATTGACCTGGAGGCGTTGGAAGTGCTGGAGGACTACCACTGGCCGGGCAACGTGCGCGAACTGGAAAACCTGATGCAGCGGCTGGTGCTCATGGTTCCAGGCTCTAACATCGCGGTCAAGCATTTGCCGCAAGGGATCTTGTACACGAGCTCTGCGAAACAGGAATCTCTGCTGATACCGGAAGAAGGGATTTCCTTTGATGAGGAAATGGCGCGGATCGAAGTTGCGTACCTGCAGGCCGCGCTACGCCGGACAGATGGGAAGAAGTCGGCGGCGGCGGCGCTGCTGCGAATTGATGCGCAAAAGATGAAATATCTCTGCCGCAAGTACGGACTGCAAGGGTGAATCAAAGGTCAAAAATTAACTCATTGGCGGTTAATTATTAACCCAGCGATACGAGGGCGCGCCGCGACGCAGCTCCGCTTGGAGGTACAGATTTTTGTATCTTGCTGAAATGACTGGAGTGGAAAACGGGAGGGTGGTGGGTGTGGGCGGCCGAGGGGTTTGGCATGGCTCTTGCATTAGACAATGGCAGACGGGGCGGGACAGACAAAAGCTCCCGCAGTCGAAAGTTCGAGACTAAAAAATTCTGCCGAGGAGATTAAGATTATGAGCATCGAAAAGAAATCGCTGATTAACAACATGTCCGCCACCAAGAAAGCCCTAATCGCCACCACCCCATCGATCCAAGGCACCGTGAGGACGGGCAAGGTTTCCAACCTGGGCTCGGTAAAGAACCTGGGCTCGGTAAAGAACCTGGGCTCGGTAAAGAACCTGGGCTCGGTAAAGAACCTGGGCTCGGTAAAGAACCTGGGCTCGGTAAAGAACCTGGGCTCGGT
>Ga0182024_10002690_pt1 | contig 43657 bp, 35 predicted proteins | sample P32metaG_FD_120480 | JGI IMG/M metagenome (GOLD analysis project Ga0182024, IMG submission 120480) | Permafrost microbial communities from Stordalen Mire, Sweden - P3-2 metaG (Illumina Assembly) | ecosystem: Environmental > Terrestrial > Soil > Wetlands > Permafrost | place: Sweden: Stordalen... | reverse complement strand
GACACACCGAGCGCTTCCTCGAATGTGGTTTCGAGCTGGTCTAAATGCTTGTCCATCGTGAACTGGCGGCTGTATTCCCAGGCCCCGCGGCGTAATCGAGCATAGTTGCCGGTGTCGCTCAGTACAGCAACGATCGCTTCTGCCAATCCGTCGACGGTCGGCGGGTCGGCGGGCGCAAGCTCTCCATTCAGGCCCGGCACAAGCCAGTCGGGAATGCCTCCTATTGCATACGCCGCGGCAGGCACACTCAGACATCCCGCTTCAATTCCTACCAGCCCGAAAGGCTCGGGCCAGCGGCTGGGCACCACCAGCAGATGGGCTGCGCGCATCACTGCCAGCTTCTTGTCGCCCGCTAACCATCCGGTGAATTGCGCCGCTACCTGCAGCCGCTCGGCCAGACTCTCTAGCCGGACGCGTTCGGGTCCATCGCCCATGACGGTCAGCCTCAGATCGCGCTCCAGCCGCTGGGCCGCGATGGGAACGGCACGAATCAAATAGTCGGCGCCCTTCAAATCCGTCAGCCGCCCGGCAAACAGAAGCGATCCGCCCAGGTCCTTCGGCTGATAGGGTGCTACTTCCAAGCGCGCGTCCGTCAGCGGATACGGGACTACCCGCAGCATGTCGGGGTCAACACTGTTCCGCTCGTATTCGCGGTACATGTGCGCGCTGCTGACCAGAATCCTCGCATAGCTGGTTAACCGCGATTTTCTTTGCTTATGGGTTTGAAACATTCTTAGAGCCGTCAGCGGGTTCAGCCCCCCGCAGCGCCGGGGATAGTGAAGCGCCAGGCAGGCCATTCCGAACTCACGGTTGCACGCGCGAGGGTGTGGAAAATCCTGACACTTACGCCCGGTAGTGCAAGTCCCCCAATAGTTGTGCACGTGCAGAATGCAGCGATATTTTTCCAGGAGAAGGCGCTCCAGTTCGAGCGAATCCGGGCAATGCGAATAGACCACATCGGGCTTCCAGGCGTCAATTTCCCGCCAGCTGGCAGGATTAGCCGCCAGGTCCGGCCAAAACCAGATTGGAATCTCGGTTCCGGGAGGATCCACTGGCTCGGCATCGCCTCCAGCTCGATTTTGATAGACGATCGCAACTTCATGCCACCTGTCGTTCAACGCCGGAATCAGACGTTGCAAGTAAGTTTCGGCGCCGCCTACAACAGCCTGATTAGTTGTTGCTAGAAGAATTCTCATGATCCCCATGAGGAGCAGAGCCAGAGCACGCCGCTCATTCCTGCGGGGCGAATCTTTAGCTGCTTCGCTTATTGCCGCAATTCGCCGGCTAGCTCGACATGAGCCAGCCCGTTCATGCAAGTATTCACCGGAGGGAGAGCTTGGTCAACGGCGGTGGGGAACCTTCGGTTCCGGTACCGCTCTCAACGTGTACCAGGATGTCTAGCCAGAACCTGACTCTGAGGCCCTGCGCTATCGCAAGCGAGCTCCTCAGGAATGCCCGCGTGGGTGCAGCAATTGATCGAGCGATGCGGCGGAACACCCGTAGTCTTCGAGAAACGTCCGCCGCTGCTGCTCGGCCAGATCGGAACGCCCGCTTTGAAGCCGCGCTTGGATAATCTCAGGCGCAACGGCGCAGATGCGCTGGCGGGCGGGCTCGCATCGCGCGCTGATGATTTGGCCACCGGCAGTTGGCGTCGGCGCACAGGTCTTCGAATCCAGCCCGTTTTGGTATAGCTCCGCGAGTGCCCCCGTCAGGCCCGGATCGGAAGTGAGCAGCATGCCTTCGGTTAGCGCCCGTGCCGCATCCTCCTTGCGGTTCTTGAGCAGAAAAACATCCGCGATCTGGCGGTATGCGGCAGGATTGCGGGGGTGCAGGCGCAATGCCTGGTCGGCTACCTCAGCGGCCTTATCAGCATCGCTCAAGCGCCGATAGACTACCGAAAGCATCAAATAAGGTTGAGGATCTCCGCTGGCAGGAGTAAGCGCATTATCTCTTGGCGATCGGGCGCTGTCGAGCTTCTGAACATAGGCTGCACGCACGCTCTTATCAATGGCCGCGCACCGCTGCAAAATCTGAATCGCCTTTTGATACTGCTCGTTGCCGGTGGGGGAAATAATGATCCGGCCATCGGAGTCCTGCCGGCTTAACATATCGCCCTCAATCAGGAAATAGCCGCCCGCCAAACAATACGCATCCGCGATTTTGAGCGAGTCAGGAAGCGGATCGAGCAGCGCCATGCTGGTTTCCGCTTCATGCTTCCCACGCTCGATGTTGTCCGGCGTTCGAGCGGCTCCAAACAGAAGCTCCGCCATTTGCCGGTGAAGTTTAAAGCTGTTTGGACTGGTTTCGAGGCTGGAGGCCGTGATAGAAAGGTCGTCCTGCCAGTCGGAGTTCCGCGCCCAGGTCCGGATGCCCAGTGCGGCGACCACCACGCACAGCACGAGCGGAAGCGTGCGCCGCGCAAGTTCGGCACGGCGGCTAGAAGCATAAATCCCCATGACGAGGCACGCCAGCACACCAATGGAGGGCAGGTATAAAAACCGCTCCGCCATGATGGTGCCGATCGGGAACAGCAGATTCGACATGGGCACAAAAGTCACGGCGGCGAAGCATGCCAGGAAAAAAGCGGTGCGGTTGCGCCGGTATAGCAGCGCGACGATGACCACCACGCACAAAACGGCGACCCAAGCCAGCCAGTCCTGGAAGGTCCCGCGAGCCAGCGGAATCTGCGGATATGAATAATCGCAGGAGAGCTTGGCCGGCCAGACCAGGAGCCACAGATAACGGGCGATGACGCCCATCGCGGTCAGCCGTCCGCTCCAAAAGCTAGCCCCAACAATCGGGTTATCCGTAAACGGAAATTCCGCGGGCAGAGCAGCGGCAAGTACGGTGGAGCGTTGATACAGCATCGCCGCGATCGGGACCACCACGGCTATACAACCGAACAGAAGCGCCTTGGGGCGTTTGCGTTCCTTCCACCAGGTCACCTCATAGAGCAGGATTACGCCCAGCACGCAAACGGCGCTCTCCTTCGAGAACACGCCGACCGCGGTTACAGCCATGAGTCCCAGCAACCATGCGCCGCGACGCCATCCAGCGGCTTCCCTGCTCTTCAGGTACATCAGAAATCCGCTCAGGGTCGCCAGCGCGGCGAGCAGGTCTGAACGGCCGACAATATTGGTCACCGATTCGGTAAGCACCGGATGCACTGCCCATATGGCGGCGATGACGGCGGACATCCAAAACTGGCCGGTGAGCCGAAGCATCAAGAAGTAAACCAGAACGACGTTCGCCGCGTGCAGCAGGAAATTGAACCAATGATATCCGGCCGGCTGATCCTGATTGCCGAGAACGGCGTAGTTGAACAGGTAGCTGAACGTCGTGACGGGACGATAAAGTCCAGATTCTCCCGATGGCCACCAGTAGCTGCGATGGAGAATCTGGTCCATGTTCTGCGAGGTGGCCTGCGTGACACGCGGATCTCGCAGAATGCCTTTGTTATCGAGCGTGAATCCCGCATGGAAGGAATTGGAATAAGCCAGCAGCGTAATGAAGAGCAGGGCCAGCGTCACCAGGATGCGGCGCGTACCCGGCGCGATGCTCTGTGAAGGGGCAGGGCTGTGCTGCTTGACGCTACGCCGTTTCGCCTTGGCGCTCATGGAATATTCAGGCTAGCAAACGAGCCACGCGAAGCATGCGCGGCAGCCCGCTCCGCACTTTCATCCGCTCGTCAAATGTGATATCGTCGTCCCTAGTTAGCTTCAGAAGTCAGCTTCAGACACTTCAGGGAGGTCTTGGTTTGAAATCTGCTATTCGTGTATTGGTTGTTGGATTATTTGGTTGTGCCTCGATTTGGGCGCAGGCCACGGCTCAAATTCACGGCACCGTTCAGGACTCTACAGGTTCGGCGGTGCCCGGCGCCGAGATTAAGGCGACGCAAACGGAAACCGGTCTATCCCGAACCGTGAACAGCGGCGCCGATGGCGGGTACGTGCTCACCAATCTGCCTCTGGGACCTTATCAAATCGAAGTGTCCAAGGAAGGCTTTACCAAATACGTACAGTCCGGCATCACCCTACAAGTCAACAGCGACCCGGCCATCGAAGCGGTGCTCAAGGTTGGCTCGGTAAGCGAGCAGGTAGTCGTGGAAGCCAACGCGACCCAGGTCGAGACGCGCAGCTCCGGCATCGGTGAGGTGGTCCAAACGCAACGCATCGTCGACCTGCCTCTGAATGGCCGCAATGTGACCGACCTGATTACGCTGGCGGGCGCTTCAGTGAACTTTGGAAACATACGATCCAGTTTCTTTGCCAACCTGCCCATGATCTCCATCGCCGGACAGGCCGCAAGCGGAGAGCCGATCGGAACCGAGTACACGCTGGACGGCGCCAACCACATCAACTATCTGACCGGAACCACCATGCCCATCGCATTTCCGGACGCCGTGCAGGAGTTCAAAGTGGAATCCAGCGGTGAAACCGCCCAGCATGGATCCACGGCCGCAATCACGGTGGTGACCCGATCTGGATCGAATGAATTCCACGGCAATCTGTTTGAATTCCTCCGCAACAGCGCGTTCGGCAGCGCTCGCGAGTTCTTCTCCACCACTACCAGCCCCTACATACGCAATCAGTATGGCGGAACGGCCGGTGGACCGGTCAAGAAAAACAAGGTGTTTTTCTTCGGCGGTTTTCAAGGGACCTCGCTGCGTTATAACCCGAACAACTCCATCTCCACCGTTCCCACCCAGGCCATGCTGCAGGGCAATTGGACGCAGTTCGCTTCTGCGGCTTGCCAAGGAGGCGTGGCCAAGACTTTGAAGGCGCCTTTCGCCAACGGCCAAATCTCGCCTTCCCTTTACTCGGCGCCGGCCGTGTACATCGCCGACAAAACCCTGGCGAGCCTGAGTACTCTGGGCATCACTCCAAACCAGTGCGGGCAGATTACCTACGACACGCCTGATGATGAAAACTACTTGCAGTTCGTCAGCAAGATCGACTATCAGTTGAACGACAAGCAGTCCATGTTTTTCCGCTTGCTCGATACCCACAATAAGATTCTCAATTCCTTCGCCGTCACGCCCAACTTGCTGACCGCGAGCTCGACCGGGTTAGATCAACTGGGACAATCGTACGCCCTGGGCCATACCTACGTGATTAGCAGCAGTTTGGTGCAGTCCTTCCGCATTGGCTACCAGAGAACGGCGTCCAACAACATCCAAAATCCGTCCTACGATTTTTGCGCGGCGGGTCTTCAGAACCTCTGGTGTGGCGCCAATCCGAATGAGCTGGGCGCTGTAAACATCAGAGGCGGATTTGCGGCCGGCGGCTTGAATGGAGCCACTGGCGCCGCCAACTTTTTCATGAATTCCTATTCCGCCAATGATGATCTGAACTGGATCAAAGGATCTCATCAAATGGCCTTCGGCGCGGGCTTCTTGCACGGCGAGATGAGCTCTTTCAACGATTTTGCCGGTGCCGGCCAGTTTACCTTCAGCGGTTCGGTAAGCGGAACCGGGATGAGCGATTTTTTCCTCGGGGCGCCTAGTACGTTCCTGCAAGGTCTGCCCAATACCGCGGACAGCGAGCAGAATTTTTTCAACATCTATTTCGCCGACAGTTGGAAGGTCACATCGCGTCTGACGTTCAATTTTGGAGTTCGCTGGGAACCGTATCTTCCAATGACTGTGACCAACGGTCAAATCTCGAATTTCGACATGGGCCGGTTCCTGGCGGGCGCGAGCGAGCGTAGCACGGTCTTTTTGAACGCGCCCTACGGCTTTTACTTTCCCGGCGACCCCGGCTTCCCCGGCAAATCGGCCGTCTACAAGCAATGGGACCATTTTGATCCGCGCGGAGGACTGGCCTGGGATCCCAAAGGCGACGGCAAAATGTCCGTCCGAGCCGGCTACGCCTACGGCTACGTCTACGTCCCGGGTGTGTCGCGGCAGGATCAAGGCGGCTCAAATCCCTGGGGCGGCCGAAGTACTTTTGCGCAAACAGGGATCAATTTCGCCAATCCCTATGCGACCATCGCCGGAGGAAACCCGTATCCTTATGTCGTCACTCCCAATGTCCAGTTCACTCAGGCCGGCCAGTTTATAACGAACCAGTATAATCTCCCTACGCCGGTCAGCTACTCCTGGAACGCCTCGGTTCAAAGGCAGTTTGGGAGCTGGTTGGTATCGACCACTTACATCGGAAGCCGCGTGCAACACTTGTATATCAATCAGCCGATCAACTACGCCATTGCAACCATCGCCGGGGCTTCTACCGCCAACACACAGGCGCGCCGTGTTCTCTCGGTCCTGAATCCCTCGCAAGGGCAATTTGTCGGAAACATGGATCAGTGGCAGCCCGCCGGAAACCAACTCTACAACGGCTTGCTAACCTCCGTTCAGAAGCGGCTGAGCAAGGGTCTCAGCGTGAGCGGCAATTGGACCTGGTCGCACTGCATCGGCGTTTTTCAAGGCTACGATTCGAAGTCGGATGAAACCTCCACCGTGCCGAACAATCTAAACTTTGACCGCGGCAACTGCGACAGCGACCGGCGGCACCTTGTCAACCTCACGGTGGTCGAGCTGGTTCCTCAGTTTTCGAACCGCCTGATGCGGATGGTGGTGAGCAACTGGCAGGTCTCGGGAATCTACCGGTTCATGTCGGGAATCCCGCTTTCCATTCAAGACGGTTCCGGCATTGACCGCGAACTCAGCGGCATCAACCACCAGCGGCCGAATGAGATCCTCGCCGACCCCTACACCGGACTAACCGGCCCATCTCAGCCGTACTTCAATATCAATGCTTTCGCGCTTCAGCCTCTCGGCACATTTGGCAATCTGGGCTGGAATAGCGTCCATGGACCCACATTCTGGGAGATGGACGCGGCCCTTTCGAGGATCTTCCGCATTAAAGAACGGCAATCCATCGAACTGCGGGCCGATGCGTTCAACCTGACCAACAGCTTCGTCTCCCTGCCTCCCGGAACCGCGATGCCCGGATCGCTGGCGGTGCCCAATTTCGAGAGCATCAGCAGCAACCAGTTCGGCCTGAATCTGGCGGCTCAGCCGACCAGAAAAATCCAGTTCGCATTGAAGTATACTTTCTAGGCAGTAGTTTCACTAGCAGGAGTTCACATGAATAGCGAACAGTTGGGCGATTCGTCTCCCGGCGCCTCTCGCCGGGATATTCTGAAAGCGCTGGCAGCTGCTGGAGTAGGTGCATTGGTTCCAGCCTCCGGCCTGATCGCGCAAAACGGTGGCGCGAACCCACGCCGCGTCGACATGCACCATCACTATCAGTTGCCGGGCACCGGCAGAGGCGAAGGCGCAGGTTGGACGCCCGAAAAGGCGCTGGAGGTGATGGACCAGCATGGCGTGGAGACTACCATTCTTTCGCGGCCCGGCGGCGAAGCGTACGACGGCACCGAGAAGGGCTCCACGTTCGCTCGGCGAATCAATGAATATGGGGCGAAGATGGTCAGCGAGCATCCCAAACGCTTCGGATTTTTCGCAGTGATTCCCTTCCCCGATACCAAAGCCAGTTTGGCGGAGATCGAGTACTCTTTCGATACCCTCAAGGCCGACGGCTTCTCGCTGATGAGCAGCATCGGCGACAAGTGGCCCGGCGATCCCGCGTTCGACGAGGTTTGGGCGGAAATGAACCGCCGCAAGCTCGTTGGATTCATGCATCCGTTAGTCCCGCCCTGCTGCACGAATTTGATTCCGGGAGGCGCGGGATCGGTGGAGCGCGACTTCGATACCACGCGTGCCGTGACGAATCTTCTCTATAGCGGCACGCTCTCCAAGTATCCTGACATTCGCTATATCATTAACCATTCCGGCGCCACCGTTCCCGTTTTGGCGGGACGGATCAAGGATCGCGTTCCCGGATTTTCCACCTACGGCGGCAAGAAGCTTTCTAACCACGACGGCAAGACCGATAAGATTCCCAACGGTGTCTTCTACGAGTTGACCAAGCTTTATTACGAATGCGCGCACGCGGCCTATCCCGCGGCGATGGCGGCGCTGCTGGCGTTTGCTCCCACTTCGCAGCTTTTGTTCGGCACCGATTGGCCGGCCGAGCCCATGGAGAGCACGCTGGATGAACTTCCCAAGAGCAAGCTCTCGCCTCAAGTTATGCGCGCGCTGAATCGCGGGAACGCCGAGCGGCTATTTCCCCGGCTGAAATCCTAGCCCCTGTCACCGTTAAAAGGCTATATAATAATCCTTCGAGGAGTTTGAGAATGAAAGTTAGGCTTTTAGCATACCTTCTAATGGCGGCTGGACTTGTGCTGGTTAGCGGCCCATTGTTGGCGCATCATGGAACCTTTGTGTCCTACGACACGGCCCATCCTGTAACCGCTAAGGCGGTGATGACCGAGTTCCATTACACCAATCCCCACATTCAACTCTATTTTGATGTGAAGGATGACCAGGGAAACGTGACGCATTGGAGCGCGGAAGGTCCCGATCCTGCTGTGCTGGTCCAAGCCGGCTGGGGCAAGAGGAAAACGGAGGCGGCCCTCGCCCCGGGAACTGAAATCACCATCACTTACGCGCCCGCCAGGAATGGCAAGCCCGCCGGAACGGTCAGCAACGTGATTTTCGCCAATGGCGATTCGCTGTGTGGTCTGGGCGGCGCCCGCGGCAAAGGCAACTGCCCCGAGCAATAGGCAGCGAATTACTTAGCTGGTGGTTTGGCGAACTTCGCCGCCGCTATCGGTACGTTCGCCTGCACGTCCGTTAGCTCAATGGTCACCCTGCCGTCCAGCCATACCTGGGTCCACTTAAACGGCATCTTGACGCCTGCCACTTCGCGATAATCCGAAAAATCGATCTGCGTCGGGAAGCGGCCCACCGTCGACGTCCGGTACCGCATCATGCGCACCAACAGGCCGGATTCGGCGTCGAAGTACAACGTCGCAAAAGCGCCATCAGCGCTGCTTCCCTGGACCACTTGCACTTCGTGATCGTCGATCTCGGTCTGGAATCCCACGCGCCATTGGCTCAGAACTTGCTTAATCTGCCCTGGAAACAACAATTCTGCGTCGAGCTTGAGACCCTCCAGGTCTCCTCCTGTCAGTAACAGAACCGGAACGTGAATATCAGGCCCGGCGATCTGCGGCCCGGCCATCCAGCCGACGTGGCCGTCGCAAGTGGTGGTGTTGTCTCCCGCCGCCGTATGGACGATCGTGGTGCGCTCATCGGGCGCTTTGGCATAGAGTTCGAGCGGCTCCTTCTCGGCCACTAACCCGTATCCCACGCTGGTTCCCTTCGCGACAATGCTGGTCAGCTTCGCCAAACGCTCCGCCCCGCCGACAGCCTGGATGTACTTGTCCAGGATTTGATCGAGCGACGAGCCGCCCTTGGCCTGTTGGACGATATCGCCCGGATCCTCCGGAGGCGGGCTGTACAGCGCCGCCAGATTGGGCGTGATTTTGGGTTCGCTGCTTCCGCGATGGCAGGAGTAGCAGGTCACCACTTGCTGGCCCCCAAAATAGGCCTTATTGATGTTGCCTACCATGGCGATCATCCGGCGCGCCATCTGCTTTTTCGGACGGTCCTCGGCGGCGAAGTTGTCCGCGCCACTGTCCTCGCCGTGGCAGTTTTCGCAAGAATAACCCAGGGATGCGGAGAAGAAACCCATGGTCGTCATGAAATCGTTCACGGGCAGCCCAGTGAGCACCTTGACGTTCTTGAAAAACTTTTCCGCCGTCAGCGGTTTCTGTTCCGCTCCGGTCTGTCCGTTTGACACGGAACTGCCAAACAGGCACACAATAGCTATTCCCGCAGCACGAAGGATCGCTTTTTCCGATCCAAGAATCATGTATTCTTAGCTCCTTGTTCCTGGCGTTCAGTATACACCGGTTGCTTTGCTTCCCATTTTCCACCGCTTCCCACAGTCTAAGGTCTAGCAGTACTGTAACTTCTCCTTCGCGTACTACAGACTTTTAACCCGATTTTCTTAGAGAATAGGGCATGCGTTTACTGGGATTCACCTTATTGTTGGCTGCCGGAACATGCTGCTTCGCGCAAGATTGGGCTGTCGGAATCGCGGGCGGCTATGGCTTCTATAACGATGCCACGATCAAAAATGCAGCGGGCACGTCCGCACAAGCGGGCTTTGCGCCGCAATTCGCGGCAGGCGCGGCGCTCACGGAAAACCTCTACCAATACATCGGCGGAGAATTGCGCTACACCTTCCGCAATAGCGATGCCGAGCTGAAGTCGCAAGGCCGCGGGGTGAACCTGGACGCGTACGAGAATGCCGTGCACTACGACTTCCTCTTTTATGCGACTCCGCGCCGCGCGCGCATTCGGCCGTTTGCTGCCGCGGGCGCCGGCATCGTGCGCTTCGATGGAATCGGCCGGACAGTAGTGGGGCAAGGCTTCGACAGTTTTGCCGTGCTCGCCCACAACCACCAAGTCGAGGGCATGCTCAGCTTCGGCGGCGGCGTCAAAATTTCGCTGGGCGACCGCTGGGTGGCGCGCCTGGATTTTAGAGACTATGCGACTCCCCTTCCCGGGCAGTTGTTTGCGTCCCCCAAAGGCGCGACCGTTCAGGGCTGGCTGCACGATTTCGTGCCGATGGTTGGCATCGACTATAGCTTCGGCGGCCGCTAGCGCCGTCGCCGCTATTCGGCGCTTGCTGTTTTCGCCTTTTTCGAGTGGTCCAAGCCGAACTTCGGCTGGTGCGAACTGCCTTCCACCTGGATTCGCAGAAATGTCCCCGCGCTATTTTTGGCGAAGAACGGATCCGCCGGCTTGAGGACCCATCGCTTCCAGCCGGTCATGGTCTTCGATAGCTTGGCCTGGAGCTTCAACGTGCCATGAAAGTCCACCATATCGTCGTCGAGATGATAGTCGCCCGCGACGGCGACCCGCGCACCCGGCACATCGAACGATAACGACCGGAAGTTCATGACTTGATTTTCCAGACTGAACGATCCCGCCATGTTGGCGAAGACGTCTTCAATCTCCTGATTCTTCGGCTGGCCTTGGCCACGGCGGCTCAATTGATCGATTTGATCCTGCACATTGGCGCGCAGAAATTTTCCGTCTCTGAGATCGAACTCTCCATCCAGACGAAGTTTTTCCTTCACCGCTCCGCTCAGTGGAGGAATATCGATGGTGCTCTTCATGACGACCGTGCCCGCCATGAAAGGCGGACCTTTGGTGGTGAGACGCAGCAGGTCGGTGATGTTTCCGCTGGGCATCGTGACTTTGAGACTGATGCAGCGCTTTTCTTGTTTTTCGTGCTTGATCACCGCCCCTGTAGTGGTGAAATTGGTATGTCCCAGCCTCGCCTGAACTGGCTTCAAAATCGTATCGCCGTCGGTGCCGTCCACCAGAACTTCGAAACGGGTGGAAAGGGGAACAGGGTTGCCGACCGATTTCAGCCGGAAATTGGGAACGGTGGCCTCCCCGCGCGCTTCCACCGAGTCAAGCGTGCCCCCGAACTTCCCAGTCGATTGAAGCGTACCGGCGATGGCGTGGAACACGCCTAGATCGGCCTGGCTGAATGTGTAATCGCCGTTCAGCGGGGTGTCGCCGGGATCGGCTCCCGCCCACGGCCCAAAGTCACCGGTGCTATGCAGCGTGCCGGGAGGCATGGGTATCGTAAGCGCGGCGTCATACTTCATGGCCGAGTTGCGCCCGACCGACTTCAGATTGAGTTGCGCGATATCGAAGTCCAGTGATTTCTTGTTCGTCTCTCGCGGCAGCAAAACCAGCATCGCGTCCTGAATGCGGACATCCTGAACGCTTACGTCGAGCGGCTCTGGAGCCTTGCCGGACGGCGCCGCCGCATCGAAATCGGGCCGTTCCCCTTTCGGTGGAATCGCGATCTTCATCCCGCGAATAGTGACAAACGGAACGGTCTTGTGCTTATCGAAGACGGTGGCCAAGTCAACAACGAAATTCAGCGTCTGAATCGTGAACAAAGGCGGCAAGGCACGGCTAAAGCGCATGGACACGCCGTCGGCTTCGACCGCGACAATGGCTCCGCGCCCGTGCCGGAGAAGAATATTGAACGTGGACACCTTGGGGGGATTGATGTGCAGCGCTGAAATTTAGACGTCGCTGTGGAAGCGCTCCCGCAGATAGCGGATGGCCTGCTCCCGGACCATCGGCTCGAACGGCCGGGCCAGAATGGAGGCTGCAATATACGCACAAATAATAATGACCGCCAGGCTGGCTGCGATGCCGAAAATCCAATACTTCTTCCGGCGCGTCACCTGGCCTCCGTCATCCTCCGTGAGACGGTTAGGTTAGCGGAATGTTTCTTTGGAAGGGCTCTATTCGGCGCCGGCCTGGCGCAGAAGGGATTTCATATCCAGATTGCGGATCAGACGGTGCAGGTAGTTCGGATGCAGTCCCAGCAGCCGGGCAGCGTCGGTGTAGCTCCCATTGGCCTGCTCGAACGCATTGACGATGAGCTGCTTCTTGGTCTCTCGAAGCGCATCGTGAAAAGTGCTGGCGGCGCTTACCGCCTCGGCCTTTTCGAGAATTGATTCGGGCAGGTCCTCGGGGAGAATCAAATCCGAGGATCCCAGCACAACCGCGCGCTCGATGGCATTTTCGAGCTCGCGCACGTTTCCGGGCCAATCGTAATTCACCAGGCAGGCGCGGGCTTGCGGCGAGATCCCCAGCACCGTCCGGTTGGCCCTCTGGGCAAACTTAGAGGCGAAGTAACTTGCGAGCAGAGGAATATCCTCGCGATGCTCGCGCAAAGGCGGCATGCGTAGCGAAACAACGTTCAACCGGTAGAACAGATCCTCGCGAAAAACGCCTTTCTTGACGGCTTCTTCCAGGTTGCGATTGGTGGCCGCAATCAGCCGGACATCCAGCTTGATGGTGCGCGTTCCGCCCACGCGCTCAAACTCGCGTTCCTGCAAAACCCGCAGCAGTTTGGCTTGCAGCAAGGGCGCCAGTTCGCCGATCTCGTCCAGGAAAACGGTGCCGCCCTCGGCGACCTCCAGCTTTCCCTTCTTCTGCGCGATGGCACCGGTAAAAGACCCCTTTTCATGGCCGAACAGCTCGCTTTCGAGCAGATTGTCCGCGATCGCGGCGCAGTTGATCGCCACGCACGGCTTATTGGCGCGGCCGCTGTTGCTATGGATCGCACGGGCCACCAGTTCCTTGCCGGTTCCGCTCTCGCCAAAAATCAAAACGGTGGAATCTCGCGAAGCCAAACGCTGGATGAACTGGTACACATCGCGCATGCGGGGGCTCTCGCCCACCATATTGTGTGCGACGCTCATTTCCGCCTGGAGCCGGCGATTCTCTTCTTCCAGGCTCTCCATCCGGCGCGCATTATCAAGAGCGGCGGCGGCGATGCTGCCAATAGCCGTCACGAGCTGAAGATGATCTTCATCAAAACGAGCGTCGGGATTGCTGGAGTCCAGGTAAATGACCCCCATAACCCGATCGAAAACCTCCAGCGGTACCGCGAGCACACTCCGGATTTGGCGCGCGATCACGCTTTCGGTGCCGGCGAAAGTCTCCGTCGAGGGCACGTCGTTACACAACAGCGCGACGCCTTCCGAGAAGACCTGGGAAACGATAGTGCGGCTCACCTGCACGGCTTCGATGAACTCGCCGCCCCGATCCAGGCCGTACACCGACGTGAACTCCTCAACGCCCTGCTCGCAAAGCAGAATTGCCGCGCGATCGGCGGGAGCAACTTCAAAAATCGATTCCAGGATCTGCTTCTCCAGAACTCGAAGCCCCCGGACAGAATTGACCGCGTTGCCGATTCGGACCAGAGCATTCAAATCCCTCAGGGTGCGGCCGCTGGGCTGAATCGACCCGGCTTCCCGCAGATAGCGGGCGTCCTGTTTGCGGAGGATTACCGTAGACCCGGCCGCCGTATCGGCTTTGTCAAACTCCACCGAGCTTGAGACCTTGCCGCTCGGTTCGGCTTCCGGCAGCACGAAAACCAGGATGGAATTACCTACCTTGATTTCATCGCCCGACGCGAGAACCCGCTCGGTCACTGGCACGCCATTCACGAACGTGCTGTTGCGGCTCTGCAAATCCCGGATCTTGAATTGACCCGCTTCGTGGCGTATCAGACAGTGGCGGCGCGAAACCGAAGCGTCCAGCAGGGAGACTTGATTGGACGGCTCGCGGCCAATAGAGACCTCGGCATCCGACAACGGAATGCTGCTTCCCTTGAGTGGGCCTGTAACGGCTTCCAGTTCTGCAGCGACATCCAGCATCCCAGGGTCAGTATACCGGATCGGATGATCGTCCAGCCGGATTCTATTTGTCACCATCAGAGCTTGGAATTGCCGCAAGGCGGCTTCCAAACGTAGGCCCCGACGTTCCTAAGCCCTAGCCACCTCCATAGAACCAAAGTACTATCCACTCAGATAGATACCCTATCCAAAAAGATAGGGACGAGAGCTGGGAATGGGTCGCCGGAATCCTTCGGCGGCTTATAAATACTTAAAAATCAATAGGTTGTTTTTCGTTCTAGAGCCTTAGCTAACTGGTACTAGGGTTGCAGTACTAAGGCGCGGAATCAGATTCCAGACAAAGGAGAAAATCAAAATGAGGACCAAGACCAAGATCAAAGCCGGCGACATCGTTTGGGGCTGCTAAGTAGCAACCATTCAAGATTAGTTGCAATTGCACAGGGCCGCGGCTCCCCACCCTGAGGGGCCGCGGTTTCCTTTTTGAGCGGTACAATCCCTAGATAGCGCCCGCATGCACAATCTGCTTCAAGATATTCGATACGGCCTGCGATCCTTGCTGCGTACCCCCGGCGTTTCATGCTTGGCGGTCATCGCGCTCGCTCTCGGGATCGGCGCAAATAGCGCGGTGTTCAGCATTGTCAATGCGGTCCTGATTCGTCCCTTGCCCTATCCCGACGCCGGCCATCTGGTTGCAATCTGGGAGAACAAAGTCAGCCGGGGCGTGGTCACCCGCGCCTGGTTGTCGCCCGCCGACTACCGCGATTTCCGCGAGCAGAATCAGGTTTTCCAGCAGATGGGCGCTTTCCGGACCCAATCGTCCGTGTTAACTGGGAAACAATTGCCGGAGCGCGTTGAGACGGCCTCCGTCTCGCCCGGCATTTTTGACGTTTTAAGCACTAAACCCGTGCTGGGGCGAGTCTTCGCGGCCGATGAAGATCAGCCCGGAAAGAATGCGGTGATAGTGCTGAGCGATGGGTTGTGGCGCCGCCGTTTTGGGGCCGATCCTGACATTTTGGGCTCCACGCTCGACCTCGACGGAGCGAGCTACAAAGTAGTCGGAATCGCGCCCCGAGGATTCCACCTGCCTGAAAGCACCTCGGAACTCTGGATTCCCTACACGCCCGAACCAAGGGAATTAGCCAAACGAGGATTGCGCACGCTCACCGTGATTGCCCGCCTCAAGCCGGGAGTAACGCCCAGGCAGGCGGAAATCGGAATGCAAGCGATCGCGCGCCGCATTGAAGAGACCAGTCCCGATACCAACGCCGGTTACAGCGCCATTGTCGTGCCGCTCAGCGAGCAAATCACCGGCGATATTCGACCCACGCTTTGGACCTTGATGGGGGCGGTCGTGTTTATTCTTTTGATCGCTTGCGTCAACGTCGCGAACCTTTTGCTTGCACGAGCCAGCACGCGCGAGAAGGAGATGGCGGTTCGCACTTCACTGGGTGCGAATCCGGCCAGGATTGTACGGCAACTCCTCACCGAGAGCGTTCTGCTGGCGCTGATTGGCGGAGCCGCGGGCTTGCTGCTGGCCGAGTGGTCGATTTCGATTCTGGTGAAACTGGCGCCATCCAATCTCCCGCGTATCGGCGAGATTTCGCTGGACTGGCGCGTTCTGGCATTTACTCTGGCGGTGTCGGCAGCGACCGGCATTGTATTCGGGCTGGCGCCGGCGCTGGAAAGCAGCCGCGTGGATTTGAACTCGGGCTTGAAGACCAGCGGCCGGAGTGCGAGCGGGCACCGGGGGCGCAGCCGGATGCGGGACTCGTTAGTGGTGTGCCAGATGGCCTGCTGCCTCGCGCTGCTGATTTCGGCGGGCCTGCTGGTTCGCAGTCTGGTGCGTTTGGGCCAGGTGAATCCTGGGTTTCGCGCCGATCATGTTCTAACCATGCAGATTGCCCTGCCACCCGCGCGCTACCCGGGCAATAAGGTCAAGAACTTCTACAGACAGCTTCTCGACCGGGTGACCGCACTTCCAGGCGTGCAGTCCGCCGGCCTTTGCCGCTTTTTGCCCCTGACAGGCAACGATGCCAGCGCCAATTTTCAGATTGAAGGCCAACCGGTTCTGGCCTCGGCCGACCAGCCTCGCGCCAAGTTCCGTGCCGCAGGTGGCGAATATTTCGCGGCGCTGCGCATTCCTTTGCTGCGCGGCCGCCTTTTCAATTCCTCCGATGATGAACGCACACCGAAAGCCGTCATCATCAACGAGAGCGCGGCGCGGCGCTATTGGCCGAATGAAGATCCGGTCGGCAAGAGAATCTTGTCGGGGTTCGATCAAGACCAATGGTCCACCATCATCGGCGTCGTCGGAAATGTGAAACACGCGGGTTTAGACGCCGAAACGAACCCAGAGACCTATTATCATTTCCTCCAGATTCCGCCCGAGGCCGTCGGGGTCGCCGAAGCCACCATGGCTCTTGCGATTCGAACGAACATGGCTCCCGAAGCAATGATTTCCGCCGTGCGGAATGAGGTGCATGCGCTTGATCCTGGACAGCCGGTGTTCGACGTCAGGACCATGGAAGATGTTGTCAATGGCTCGGTGGCGCAGCCGCGCTTCCGGACTCTGTTGCTCAGTGTCTTCGCTGGTCTGGCGCTCTTGCTCGCCGCGGTCGGTCTGTACGGGGTGATGGCTTATTCGGTCACGCAGCGGAGTAATGAGCTGGGTGTCCGTATGGCGCTCGGCGCCGAACCCGGCCAGATTTTGAAACTGGTGGTGGGGCATGCCTTAGTGCTCGCGGCCATCGGACTCGCCATCGGTTTGACTCTTGCTTTGCTCTGCGCGCGCCTGATGTCAGGGCTTCTTTTCGGCATCGGAGCGACCGACCTGGCCAGCTTCGGAATCAGTTGTCTGGTGGTGCTCAGCGTTGCGGCGCTTGCGAGTTTCGTTCCCGCTCTGAGGGCAACGCGCATCCATCCCATAGCCGCCCTGCGAGCTGAGTAAGTCGCCCGGGTCGGTCCATTCCGCGGTATCCTCTAATGCTTAGGATGCATGGGCAATCGGTCGCTCGATTGATGTTGGCATGCGTGGCCCTCGCCACCGTTTCCGGCCAATGGATTAATCATCCCGATCCGCGCACGCCCCGAACTCCAGACGGCAAACCAAAGCTTTCCGCGCCTGCGCCCAAGCTGGCCGACGGCAAGACCGACTTTTCCGGAATCTGGCTGGTGGACGACAACCATCTGCAATTCAATCTGATGCTGGACGAAGGACCGGTCGCTATGCTGCCAGCCGCGGCCGCGGTTTATAAGAAGCGTCTGGCGGGCGCCGGTAAGGACCGGCCATCAGGACACTGTCTGCCCCATGGCATCCCCGACGCCACCATGATCCCGGAACCTTTCAAGATCATGCATACTCCCCGCGAGACTCTGATCCTGTTTGAGGAATTCGTCGAGTTCCGGCAGATCTTCACCGATGGGCGCGCGCTTCCGAAGGATCCGCAACCCGCCTGGTTTGGTTATTCGATTGGCCGTTGGGAGGGCGATGCTCTGGTGGTGGAGTCGCGCGGTTTCAATGACAAGAGCTGGATCGACGACGATGGCCACCCCCACACGGATGCTCTCGACACCATCGAACGTTTCCGCCGCAGCGATTTCGGTCACATGACGATGCGCATCACCATCGACGACCCCAAAGCGTACGTCAAACCCTGGAGCGCTACGCTGCATTATCACTTGCTGCCGGACACCGAACTGATCGAGTTCATCTGCGACAACGAGAGAGACGTTCCGCATATGACCAACAAGTAATCCTGGCGGAACCTCCCTGAACCAGAGCCGCATTCTAAGGCGTTTCTCTTACATCCGCCGCTGACCCCAGTACGTTTTACCCTGAAGCTCCACTCTTCTTTCGCCGATAAGTCAGTGTGAACATAGTGTCGGAGCGCGCGGATTAGGAAACGCAGTGGAACAAGCGCAGCCCCCACGAATATCGGCCCCAGCCAGACTCTTTATTGCTGGCGTCGGGTTGGCAGGCCTGGCCGGGATGTTTTGCACCTTCCGCGGCTGGACGCTGGAACCCAACGCGCGATTTCTGGTCTATCTCTTATTCGCCTTAGCCGGCTCACCGATGAATGTTTCATTTCCGGGGATGCCTGGCACGCTCTCGGTGAATGTTGTGATTCGCATGCTGGGGCTATTAGAGCTCCAGTTGCCCGAGGCGCTCCTGGTGGCCATAGTGGGAGCAGCGGCACAGACCTACTGGGATCCGAAGCGCCAAGGAAAGCCTTTAAATTTGGCGCGCGTCTGGTTCAATACCGCCTGCATCGGTTTGGCATTTCTGGCGGCGGCCTGGATATATCAGAAGTCCTGGCTGGGAGCTTCTCAAGAAGGAGAATTGCTAAGGCTTGCGCTGGCCGGGATAACTTATTTCGCGGCGAATTCGTTCCTGGTTTCGATCGTTATCGCGCTGACCGAGAGCCGCTCGGTGGTGGATGTCTGGAAGGGCATGTGCAACTGGTCGTTTTGCTACTACCTGGTGGCGGTGTCGCTGGCCGAGATCGTGCACATCGCAACGCTGCGGCTGGGCTGGTCGTTCACGCTGGCCTTGCTGCCGCTGCTCTACCTGATTTATCGCTCCTGCCGGCTCTATTTCACCCGCCTCGAGCAAGAAAAGAAGCATGCCGAAAACACGGCCGCCCTCCATCTGAGAACCATCGAGGCCTTGGCGCTGGCCATCGAGGCCAAAGACGAGTGCACGCACGATCATCTGCGGCGCGTGCAGGTTTACTCGCTCGAGCTGGCCCAGCATCTGGGCCTTTCCGCCGATGAGGTGCAGGCGCTGCAGGCCGCTTCGATTCTTCACGACATCGGCAAATTGGCGGTGCCCGACTACATCATCTCCAAACCCGGGAAGCTGACTCCCGAAGAGTTCGACAAGATGAAGATCCATACCGTGGTGGGCGCGGCCATTCTGGAAGAAGTCGGATTTCCTTATGCCGTTTCGCCGATCGTGCGCTCGCATCACGAGAAATGGGATGGCAGCGGGTATCCGGACGGCCTGAAAGCGGACCAGATCCCGATCGGGGCGCGCATTCTCTCGGCGGTGGATTGCCTGGACGCGCTGGCCAGCGATCGCCAGTACCGGCGCGCGCTTCCCTTGGATGAGGCGATGAATTATGTCGCGTCCATGGCAGGCCGTCATTTCGATCCCCAGGTGGTGGAGATCCTGAAGGAAAATTACCGCAACTTCGAGCAACTGGCGCAAAAGACACCAGTGCGAGGGCACCGTTCGATCAAGGATCTGGTGGTAACCCGCGGTGGGGCTCCAGATGCGGGTTATGAGAAAAGCGCGGTGGCGCTGGTGGAGGCGACCAAGGAATACGCCCGCAGACCGGCCGCGTCCATCGCTTCAGCACGCAAGGAAATTCAGACCATCCTGGAATTGACGCGCGATCTCAGCGGGTTGCTGCGCCCCGAGGAGAGCCTGGCGGTGCTGGCGGAACGATTAAAGCAGCTGGTTCCGTTCGATTGCCTGGCCGTCTACATCCTGGACTGCGGCGCCCTGAAAGCCAAATATGTAAGCGGCGAAAACAGCCGCATTTTTGCATCCCTTCAGATCCCCGTGGGACAGGGGCTGTCCGGCTGGGTGGTTGAGAATCGCAAGCCGATCATTAACGGCAACCCGTCGGTGGAACCGGGCTATCCGAAGGATCTGACCAGCTTGAACGTGCTGCAATCGGCCTTATCCATACCCCTCGGAGACGGCCTGGATCGCGTTACCGGAGCCCTCACGCTCTACCGGGCTGAGAAAGATGGCTATAATGCCGATCACCTGCGAGTGCTGCTGGCCATTAACAGCACCATTGCGCGGGCTGTCGAGGGTGCGATGCAGCCCGATCGCGCCGAGGATCATGCGGTGACCGATGAATTGACGGAACTGCCAAATACGCGCGCTCTGGAATCACATTTGCGGAGCGAATTGGTACGTTGCGAGGCTCAGCGCAAACCGCTCACGGTCATGGTTTGCGACGTGGAAGGGATGCGCAGCATCAACGATCGTTGCGGCCGTTTCACCGGAGACCAGATGCTGAAGCGCGTGGCTCGAATTCTACAAAGCAACTGCCGCAGTTCGGATTATGTGGCGCGGCTGCGCGGGGACGAATTTGTAGTGGTTCTAGCCGGCCTGCACCCCGAGCTCAAGCGCCGCATCGAATCGCTGGATACATTGGTGCACAAGGCGGGGCGGGAGATCTCAGGAGAAGAGACTCTCGGGATCAGCATCGGCGTGGCCTTGTTCCCCGAAAATGGGGCCGACCCCGACGCCTTGCTCTCCTATGCCGCCCTGGATATGGAACGCGCCAAGCACGCTCGCAAAGCGGCCCGCAGCAGCTTGCTCGAATTGGCCGGCTCGGTGCAGCGGCCAAACTAGGCTTCAGACCTTGGCCGGCGTCCAGGCTTCGATCTTGACGCCGCCCGGTGATCATGTCCTGCAGCAGTGGCTGGAAAAAAACGTAGGGATGCACCGGCTCAATCGCAGTGGCCTGATCCAGGCGCTGGCGGATCTCGGCAGGGATGGTGAAGTCGAGCGAGCCGAGATTATCGTCGAGCTGCGCCAGCTTGCTGGCGCCCAGGATGGTGGAGGTGATTCCAGGCTGCGTGGCCACCCAATTCAAGGCGACCTGGGCGGCGGGCTTTCCGAGCTCGGCCGAAGCGGACGTGAGCGCATCCATGACGCGCCAGTTGCGCTCGCTGAATTTGTTGAACACCGGATGGGTCTTGGTTTTCTCCAGGCGTCCATCACCCGTTCCGCTGTCGCCCTGCCGCTTATACTTGCCCGTAAGCAGCCCGGCGCCCAGCGGACTCCACGGGCAGACCGCGATTCCCAATTCTTGCGCCGCCGGGATATGCTCGCGCTCGATGTTGCGCTCGATGAGCGAATACTCCAGCTGCAGCGCGGCGATGCGGTCCTTGCCTTCCTTCTCCGCCAGAGTCTGCGCGCGGGCGATGTACCAGGCCGGGGTATCGGAAAAGCCGTAGTGCCGGATTTTGCCGGCGCGGACCAGATCGTTCAGAGTGGACACTACTTCTTCGACCGGCGTCACCCGGTCCCAGGCATGCAGCCAGTATAGATCGATGAAGTCGGTTTGGAGGCGCCGCAGCGATCCTTCGAGTGCGCGATAGATGTTCTTGCGCCCGTTCCCTCCGGCGTTGGGATTGCCGTGCGCGGTGTTAAAAGTAAACTTCGTCGCCAGGACCACGCGGTCGCGCAAGTCGCGCTCCTGGATGAATTTTCCGACCATCTCTTCGCTGCGCCCGAGCTGGTAGCCATCGGCGGTGTCCACGAAATTTCCGCCCGCTTCCAGATAGCGATTGAAGATGGCGCGCGCGTCGCTCTCTTCGTTGCCCCATCCCCATTCGGTTCCAAACGTCATGGTTCCAAGACAGAGTGGACTGACACGCAGCCCGGTACGTCCCAAAGTGATATAGCTATCCATGCTGAGGTTCATGCTCTCAAGATGATAGCGGATCGAAGAGCGGGATCTTCGGCGCCCGTTTAGACCGCTACCGGCGTGTTCAGAGTGAAGCCGGCGGCGCGCGCATCCTCGACGAACATCTTGACGGTATCGAGCGAATACTCGGAGAGGTCGCGCCCGAGCAGCGGGAGTTTCTTCAACAAGTCGTGCGTGACAGTGATGATGTGACAGCCGATGTGGTCGGCTTGAACGATATTGAAAAGCTCGCGGGGGCTGGCCCAGATCAATTCGATCTGCGGGTAGGCGCGGATGCGTGTGAGTGCCCCCTTGAGGATGGGCAGCGGGTCACAACCGGCGTCGGCGATGCGGCCGGCGAAAATCGAGATACAGCTGGGAGGTCCATAGCGCAGAACCGGGACCACCGCATCCACCTGTTTCAGTGTCATGACCGCCGTGACATTGGTCTTGACGCCCTGCCTTGCCAATCGGGAAAGCAGCAGCGCCGACGTTTCTCCGCGCGTGTTGGTGATGGGGATCTTGACGTAAATGTTCCGCCCCCAGGAAGCAATGCGCAGAGCTTGCTGCTCCATTTCCCCGAAATCATCCGAGAGCACTTCGAAGGACAAAGGACGATTCGGAATCTCGCGCGCCACTTCCCGCGCAAAGGCTTCGTAATCAGCCACCCCAGCCTTGCGCATGAGGGTGGGATTGGTAGTGAATCCTTGAATATGCGGATGTTTGGCTAGATCGAGGATGGTGGCGCGATCTGCGCCGTCGGCGAATATCTTGACTCGCAAGGAGGCAGTGCGATCAGGCATGGTTCAGTAATCCCGTTTGAAGAGTTCGCACAATCCAGTTCGCTGCTTCTGAGAGCGAACGAACGCGCAGGAAGGGACCGTTGGGTTGCCGCTCGCGATAGCCGTAGTCGATGAATAATGACCGGCATCCGGCACGTTGACCCGCTTCCACGTCGCGCCACCGGTCGCCCACCACGTAGCTCGCGCCCAGATCGATGTTCCAGGTTTTCGCCGCGTCCAGCAGCAGACCCGGTTTGGGTTTGCGGCAATCGCACTGGGCGGAATCATCGTGCGGGCAGACGCGAATGTCATCCAGCTGCAAGTAGCGACGCAGACGCGCGTGCATTTCGGCGACTTCACCAGCCTCAATCGCGCCTCGAGCGATATCGGGCTGATTGGTGATCAGGATCAGGGCGAATCCGGCCTCGCGCAGTTTGCGGCAGGCCTCCCTGACTCCCGGCAAGACACGCAGGTCGGAAAGCGCTGCTGGGGCGTAGGGCTTCCCCTCGCGAAGGAGCGCGCGATTCACCACACCATCGCGGTCGAGAAATACGGCTCGGCGCATGGCTTCAGAGCCTCCCGGCGCGAACATCTTGAAACATGGAGTGCATGGCCGCGCACAGGGCCTGCCGCGAGCTGCGGCGGCAGCTCCAACCCAGGCCGCGAATACGGCAGGTATTCAACCGCACCACGGGAACGTCGCCCTTCCAGCCGCGGTCACCTCCGGTGTACTCCAAACGCACCTGCTGCTCGGAAAGGCCCGCCACTTCGAGCGCCAGCCGCGCGATTTCGGTGACCGTGACGTAGTCGCCGGTCGCTACGTTGAACACGTCAAAGATTTTCGAAGTCTTGGCATGCGCCAGAAGCACGGCCTCAATAACATCTTCGACGTGAATGTAAGACTTGCTTTGGTTGCCGTCGCCCAGGATGCGCAGATAGTCCGGCTGGGCGTCCAGCCTGCGAATGAAGTCGAACCCTACGCCATGGGTCTGGCGAGAGCCCACCACGTTGCCGAACCGGAACGCGCACGCGGTGAGTCCGAACATGGCGCAATAGGACGCGATCAGGCCTTCGCCGGCCAGCTTGCTGGCTCCGTAGGTGGAGACCGGAACGAGCGGGCCGAAATCCTCCTCGGCTTCGTAATCGCCCAGATCGCCATACACGCCGCTGCCAGACGCATAGAGCAGGCGAGGCGTCGAGGTGCGCCGCATAGCTTCGACGATCTGCTGGGTCAGGTAGGTGCCTTCCCGAAAATCGATGTCCGGCTCTACGGCGGCGCGCGCGATGTCGGGATTTGAAGCCAGGTGAATCACCACGTCGTGGCCGGCCATGGCACGCTCCAGGGCGGCCAGGTCCTTTACGTCGCCCGGGATTATGCGCAGACGCGCATCGGATTCATGGTGGGCATAGTGCCATTCACGGCCAGAAGAAAAGTTATCGTAAAGCGTTACGGCTTGAACGCTGCGATCGCACAGCAGCCGGTCAGTAAAGTGACTTCCGATGAAGCCCGCGCCGCCTGCCAGAAAGAATTTATGGCCCCTCATCGAAGGGACTCCCACTTGGTTGGAGCGCGCTGTAGCAGCGGATGGCTCACCAGCAGGTGCCAAACTACGGCGCACAGTCCTTCGGTGTGCGGCGTGACGCGCTCGGCGTGGATGCTCGGAATGGTGACGCATTCCTCCGCTACCCGGCGCGTGAAGCCGCCGTTTCTTCCGACGATGCCGAAAACATGCGCGCCCGCGGCACCAGCCGCTTCCAGAGCGCGAACAATGTTCACCGAGACGTTCTTCTCCGGGCTGCCGCCGCCGACCGAAAACACCAGCACCCCGTCGCGCGCTGCGATCCGCGACCCCAGCAGCCATTCGGCGAAACAGGTCTCCCAACCGTCGTCGTTGGCACGCGCGGTCAACTCGGAAACATTGTCGGTAGGCGCATACGCTTCAAAGCTGCACAGCTTGCGGAAATCGTTGACGGCGTGACTGGCATGCGCGGCCGAGCCGCCCACGCCCAAGATGAATAACCGGCCGCCCGATTCGCGAACCTGCGCGAGCCCGAGAGCCAGACGCTCAATGGCCCCGAGATCCAGCTGTTGCAAAATTTCGATGGTCTCGCTGACAAAGGCCGCCGCAAACCCGGTGCGAACCGCGTCGATAGAGACCGGGCTGGTTTGCTCGTTTAGGGCGCCAAGAAGGCCGGTAAGACTGGTCAAGTGAGCGCGAACTCCTAGTATTTGGTCGGCTTTATACCGGGTTTCCAGTAGATGCACCCGCTGTTCCAGAAGGTTTTTCCTCTTTACGCCGATTACTGGAGAGTGAGCAAGGCTGCGTCTGACCCCGTTAGCGTTGTGATGGTGGCGTTTAACGAGGCTCAAACCATCGAGGCCGAAGTACTAAGATTCCACGAAGCGATTGTGGGGCGTCTGGCCGGTTCCGAGTTCATAGTCGCCGAGGATGGCAGCACTGATGGGACTTCGGAGATCCTCCAGGATTTAGCCCGCCGGATCGGCATCCGGCACCTGACCGGAACGGAACGGAAAGGCTACAAGCGGGCTTTTCTGGACGCGATTTTTTCCGCGCGAAATCCGTACGTTTTCTTTTCTGACAGCGGCGGCAAGCACGACCCCGAGGAGTTTTGGAAGCTATACGCTTTGCGCGCCGAGTACGACCTGATTGTGGGACGAAAAACCCGCCGCAAGGACCAACTCTACCGGCAACTGCTGACCTGGAGCTATAACTTCGCTCTTCGCCAGTACTTCGGCTTCGAGGACATTCGCGATGCCGATAGCGGCTTCCGGCTGTTCAATAGGGCGGTGATCGATCAAGTGCTGCGGGGTAAGCTTATTTATCGTAACCTCATCGCCTCAGAAATTGTGCTTCGCACCATCCGGTCCGGATTGCGGTATCGCGAGGTGGAGGTCTCCTACGACATGCGTCAGGGGGAGTCTCGCGGCTTGCCGCCTGCCAAGCTGCCCACGGTAATAATCGGCGCCTTGCGCGCCATGGTTGATTTGAAGTCCGAGTTCGCTGTGTCGGCCACTGAAAGAGGCGGCTGAATGGCGGCCGAAAGGGCATGGGCGACCAAAGACCGCCTGATCATCTTCACTACGGCATTGGTCCTGCGAATCGCCGCCGGCGCCCTGTTCTTCGGATCCGTGGACGTAATCAATGCAGCCGAAGCCAGTCTTGGACTATTCGCCGGTCGACCGGTCCATGTGCCCTATTTCCCAACCATCAATGCGTTTCTCTGGTTCGGCGGCGTTCTCTCCGCGAAACTACCGCTCCCTTTTCCGCTTTCGTTAAAGCTTGCGCCCATCCTCTTCGATTCTCTGACAGCCGTACTGATCCGCGATCTGGTTGCCAGGACAGCCCGGGACCTTGCGTTTCGGGCAGGCTTGCTGTACGCCATCAGTCCCGTGGCGCTTCTCATCATTAGCTTCCAAGGCCAGTGGGATTCGATCGCACTGTTTTTTCTCCTGCTCGCTTTCGGCGTGCGGGAAGGCGGTAGCTCGCTTCGTCGGAGAGAATTTTGCTTTGGCGCTCTGTTCGCCGTCAGCCTCCTGGCGAAACCGATCGCGCTGCCGTTTCTGGCGCTATTTCCGAGGCGAAAGGGTGACGTTCTGACGCCGGAGTGGCCCGCCGTTGCCGGCTTATTCGCAGCCTTAAGCAGCGCCTTTGCGATCTCCGAAGCATACGGATACTCCGTGGGCGAATCGTTAATAAGGATTAGCGCTTATAGCATGAAGGGCGTTCAGATGTTTGGGCTGCCGTTTTCGCCCTGGCTGGCTGGATTTGCGGCGCTGTCGCACCGTATGTTTTGGATCGCCCCGATTATGCTGGTTCTGGCGGTTTTTTACCACCGCGGAACGCTGTCCGCAGTGGATTCGATGACGCTGTTCTATCTATTCTCGCTCGCCACGGCCGGTCTCTCACCGCAATACCTGCTGTGGCCTCTGCCCTTGCTGCTTGTGACCAGGCGGCTGCGCCCCGCAGCTATTTACACCGGTGTCGCGACAGGCTTCCTTCTGCTCTTTTATATGAACCCTTGGGCCAGCTATTTCGCGTTCGAAAATCTTGCGATCTTCGCGCCGATCCGCCAGTTGGCCTGGCTGTTACCCCCGGCGGTGCTGGCTAAGCGAGAACTTCTGCCGGTGGTTCAAGCGCTTGGCAATATCGTATTTCCGGCTTGCACGTTGAGCATTGCACTGTTTGTTCTTAATAAGGGCCGCCTTCAGCCGGCTGAACGACCGGGGCGGGCGCAGGATGATTGGCCGGTGCGGCGGGCAGTTTGGTACTCGGCGCCGGCCCTGCTGCTCGCGGCGATAATTCTGCTGGCGAAGTTAACCATTGATACAAGGCTCGTGCTTCCCCGGCTGCTCGAGATTTGGAAGGCAATTCCCAGCCAGTACGCAGTGCATGTAGAGTCACTAAAGCCGGCCACGCTGTTAGTAGGAGACTTCGGTAAGTTCGGGCCTCTGAATATTATTGTTCTGCTGGCCGTATTGGCCATGCTGTGGTGCACGCTGGCAGCGGTAGATATGAACCGGCGCCCAAACAGCTAGCGTTTATCGAGCACTGAATGCCAGCCGGAAGATACGGCGGAAGGTCCACAACATGGAAGACCAACGTTGCAAAGTGGTTTGGCCGATCCGCTCGCCGTACGGGATAAAGACCTCGTGCACGCGAAAGCCCTGGAGGGCGGGCTTTAGAAGCAGGTCGACAGGCAGCGCTGGCCCATGGGGATCCACTTCCACGCGCTCGATCACTTGGCGGCTATAAGCACGCATGCCGGAATGCAAGTCGGTGGATTTCACGCCCACCAGAATGCGGCCCGTGAAGGCGAAAAGCCAATTGGCGAAGTAATTAGGCCAGGGCATTGCTTTCGGCTTCTCTCCGAGCCGTGATGCATTCACCAAATCGCACTCCCCGCCCAGCACCATTCCGGCTAAACGTGGGATTTCGTCCGCCGGGTAAGTGCCGTCGCAATCCAGTGTGACCACCACATCGCCGCGGCATTCTTTGAGCACGCGCGCCATGGCCCGGCCATAACCTTGCGGCGGAACCTGCCGAATTACGCGCGCCCCGAGTTGCTCAGCAATCTGAGGCGTGGAATCGCGGCTGCTATCCACCATGACGATTTCGTGCTCATGGTTTTGCAATACCGCGCGAATATCGCCGATCACTCGGCCAACGGCCTCTTCCTCGTTCATGGAAATCATTGCGACTGAGATCATGGGAGTTTTTCGAAACCGGGGACCATGGGGTGAGCGTCGGGCCGGTTCATACGGCGATCTCGGCCGCCGGCGCCTTTTCGAGCGCCTCTCGATTCAACGCCTGCGCCAGCTTTCGCGCGCGCTCGATGCAGACGTCCATATTGATGTATTCAAACTCAGCCACGCGCCCGCACAGCGCAATGCCGATCCGGTCGAAATAGTCCTTGGCCTGCTTCAGGTGGCGGCGGTAGTTGTCGTCCTGCACCACATAGCCATACTTGGTCCGCAGCACTCGTCCATAACAGACCTCGCGGGGACGAGCCAGGTCCATGGCTTCCAGATCGCCGACCACGTCGGCCAGGATCGCTTCATCTGAAAGTTCGTGCGTGCCGTCGCCGGGATTGGTGGTGATTTCCGCTTCGATAATCGATTTGCCAGGCGGCGCATTGTGCGGGCTAAACACCGCCGGAAAGGACAAGCGATGAAACCGGATTTCGGGATCTGGCACGTAAATGGCGGTGTAGTCCGGAAGCCGCGCCGAGGCGAACCCCAACGCGACGGTCACCAGCGAGTTGTAACGCAACGAGTCGACCGCGGCCAGAATCTCGGCCGGCGTGTCCTCTAGCGCGTGAGCGAGCTCCTGAATCGGGATAGTAGATACTAATCTCGAATACCTGCGCGTGACGCGGCCATTCGTCACGCACCACTCGCGACCTTCCCGCCAAACACGCTCCACGGCGAAATCAGGTGTAATGCGCGGAACTTGCCGCTCGAGCGCGCGCGGAAGCGACTCGATACCGCCCCGCAATGGATAACTGAAATAGAGCTGGTGAGTGTAGCCTTCGCTTTCTACCCCTACCGCAGCTTTAATGACATCTTCCAGGGGCGGCTTCGGCACGCGTCCTTCTACCCACTCCAGGCCCAATTGCTCTGCCGGAACGTTCCAGATTTTCTCGTTGTAGGGGATCAGGTATTTTTCAGCCAGGCCTTTGCCGAAATGGTGATAGATCCACTCCTTGAAATTGGTCTTGGGCGGAGGATAATCGTTCTTCAGGTAGTGATACAGGCACTCGAAGCGGTCCTGCGGGTCGAGGTCATAAAGCCCGTTTTCAAATGGGTACTTGACGTAGCGCCCCCCATAGAAAATCTTGTTGTTGCGGCGCGCACGATGGACATTGTCGCCCAGCAGCGACACCATATAATCGACCATCTCCTGGTTGCGCGAGAAGATGATGTGGGGGCCACCGGCATCGTAGGTGAAACCTTGCTCCTCAACCGTCTGGCAGTGCCCCCCGCCGCGGCTATCCTTTTCCAAGACTTCGCAGTCCTGGTCCAGGTGCGCCGCAATGCTGATACCGGCCAGCCCGCCGCCTAAGATCCCTATACTCACACGAGTTCCCAATGCTCCCTACTCGTAATTCGGATCTTACGGGACTTTCTGTAGGCCCCCGGGCTGGTTTACCGGGCGACCACCTGGCTAGGCGTGCGCCGCGCGACCAGGAGCCTTATAGCCGGACTTGCCCGCTTTCTTCAGGGCCTCAACTCCTTCGGCCGAACTTAACAATGGAGTAGTTTTGATGGTTCGGACCGCTCCACCAGCCGCAGCCGCCAGCGAGAAGGCCGCAGCCTCGACATTGCCGGGCATCTCGACTACCGCGATCAGGTCATAGTCTCCAAATGCGAACCAGCCATGCAAGATTTTCCCGCCGAGCTTTTCGACCGCGGGACGGACCGCTTCGATGCGGTCCTGAGGTTGAGCGATCAAACTGGACCACGCCTCCGGCGTGTAACCGACTTGCACCAAGTAAGTGTTCGCCATTTTAGGGGTTCCTTTCCTGGAGCGATCATAGTCCCCGAGTTGATAGAAAGCAAGGCTGCGGCGAGCCGGACCGGCGGGGATTAGTTGCTGCGGCGCAATTGCGTTTGCATCTCTGCCGCGAGAATCGCCAATTGAGCAACCGGGAGGGCGACCCCGGAAAAGATCACGTGCCGGATACCGGCGTTCCAAAGATTGGCTAAGCGGGCAGGGCCGTGGTCGTTAGTCAGGACAACATATCTCTCCCGATCAGGATTACTCGCTGGAATCTTCGCAACACCCTGCTCATCGAGCACCACCACGCCGTCAATTGTTGGAAGGGGCTGGTCCACAACGTAGACACGATGAGCGCCATCGGAACTTAGTAAGTTGCCTAGCTCACGTGCGTAATTGGGATCGCGGAGTGCAATTTGAACGTTGTTCATATGAAACTTGTGCACACCCCTCACAGAAGCGTCGACAATTAGGTAACCGTTCTTAATTCCCGTTAAATTCAACATCGCGATTTGTGTGCGCGCCATCAACGCGCCGCCAGCGAGCACCTTTGCGGCAAAATGGTTGAGCCACTTGGCGCAGGCTGCAAGGATATAGGCCGGACCGGGCCGCCCGGAAGTACTCCTGTTCTTGACATCTGCCCGGGGAGTATTTTATTGTAATCATTCAACTTGTCCACGCGGCGGTCTCTCAATAAAACGGTGGCAGAACGGTGCATATCGCTCGATTCCACGCTCGACAGTGTGGAAGTCGCGGAATCGGCAATCCTCAGCGATGCGAAAGAAGTCGGATTCCAAGAAGAGCAACTGCATCAGCTCGGATTGGCCGTACGGGAGACCATGGTCAATGCGGTGGTGCACGGCAACCGCTATAGCTCCCGAAAGAAAGTGCACGTGACGGTGACCAAGGCGCATGACCGGCTGACCATCGTGATTGCCGACGAGGGGGACGGCTTCGATCCCAGTTGTGTTCCCAATCCGCTCGCCGAAGAAAACCTGCTGAGCCAATCCGGGCGGGGATTGCTTCTGATCCAGGCGTTTGTCGACGAATTTCAAGTCCGTCGCGGGCAACCTCGCGGCACGGAAATAAGAATGGTGAAGTACCTGGCCAACGCCAGTTAGTAAAATTCCAACAATAACCGAGGAGGGTTCCATTCGTGAGTGTAAAACTGTCGAACCGGCAAGTAGGCGACGTAACGGTGGTGGATGCCGCTGGTCGAATCACACTAGGGGAAGGCGCCAGCGCGTTTCGCGACCTGATCAAAGATCTGGCCGCCAAAGGAACTAAGAAGATGCTGGTGAACTTGAGCGAGGTTTCTTACATCGATAGTTCCGGGATCGGAGAGATGGTATCGAGCTATACCACCGTGACCAACCACGGGGGCCAGTTAAAGCTTCTCGGGCTGAACAAACGGGTAAAAGATCTGCTGCAAATCACCAAACTCTACACGGTTTTTGAAGTGTTCGACGATGAACCTTCGGCGATTCGCAGCTTCGCCTGATAGAATCCCGGGGGAGCGGATGACCGCCCATTCTTGGAATTCGCGATCCTGCGGGGCCCTGCCTCGGAAGCTGGGGACCCGGCTCAAAGTGTTATAGTCAAGTTATCCGCAAGAGGTTTCGTGGCCAAGCAGCTTACCCGAAAAGAACTCAAGACAGACAAGTTTGTCCTGGAATTTGAGCACGGCGTCGAGTTATTCACCACGCATCGCCAGCAGATTACCCGCTGGGGTAGTATCGCCGCCGGTGTGGCTGTCGTCGTAGTCGCCATAATGCTCTACCGAGGCCATCAGCACAACGTGCGCCAGGAAGCCCTGCACTCGGCCATGGAAATACAAAATGCCGCGATTGGCCCGTCGTCCAATCCTCTGGTGCTTAGTTTTCCGAACGCCGCCGAGCGCGACAAGGCGGTTCAGAAGGCCTTCGGCGACCTGGCGGCCAAGTATCCTGGAACGGATGAAGGTGCCGTTGCGGAATTTTTCCTGGGAACCAATGCCGCCGATAATGGGAAGCTTTCCGACGCTGAGAAGTATTTTAAGGCGGCGGTGGATTCCGGCAGCGGACCCTACGCTTCGGTGGCCAAGCTCTCGCTAGCGCAAATTTACGCCAGCGAAGGGAAGTTAGCGGACGGCGAGAAGCTGCTCCAGTCGGTAATCGATCATCCCACGGTGCTGGTTTCCAAAGACGAAGCTACTATCGTGCTGGCGCAGATGATGGAAAGTTCGAATCCCCAGAAGGCGCGCAAGTTGCTGGAGCCCCTTCGGACCAGCAGGCGCCCCAACGTGAGTAAGGCTGCCATCGACGCCGTGGGGCAGCTGCCATCGCAGAAGTGAGCGGCCTGGGCCGCCTGCGTTTTCCGGAAGATCAAAGCCGCGGCCGGCGCTATCCTGAAGCTCCGCATCCCTATCGTTCGGACTTCCAGCGCGATCGTGACCGCATCATTCATTCCCGGGCTTTTCGACGGCTGGAAAATAAGACGCAGGTCTTTCCGGCAGGCATCTCGGACCATTTTCGCAACCGGCTGACCCATACCATCGAAGTCGCGCAGATCGCCCGCACGGTGGCCAACTCGCTCGACTTAAATGAACAACTGACCGAAGCCTTATCGCTCGGTCACGACATCGGTCATCCGCCCTTTGCCCATGCCGGCGAGGACGAGCTGGACCGGCAGATGCGCCGCTTCGGCGACCGGTTCGATCACAACCTGCACGCGCTTCGCATCGTCGAAATCTTCGAACGCCGTTACGCGCGCTTTCCGGGGCTAAACCTGACCTTCGAGGTGCGGGAAGGAATCGTGAAGCATTCTCGCGACTTTGTAAAAGGCGAGGATCCGGTTTTGGATGAGTACCTGCCCGGCTTGCGGCCTCCACTGGAAGCGCAGCTCATCGACCTTGCCGACGAGTTGGCCTATAACACGGCCGATCTGGACGACGCCTTTTCGGCGGGCCTGTTCGGAATGGAAGACGTCTGCCAGATGGTGCCGATGTTCGCGAGCATCTGTAGCGAGGTGGAAGGGCAATTTCCAAACCTCTGCGATCGCGAACGATTCCAGGAAGTGCTGCGCGGCATGGTGGACCGCTTGGTTTCTGGTTTGATTCAGGGAACCATGGAGGCGGCCGAGGCGGCGGGTGTCGCCGATTCCGAACAGGTGCGGCAATATCCGCGGCGCGTGGCCTCGTTCACGCCGGAAACACAAGCGGCGAATCGCGAGCTGAAGCAGTTCCTGCATCACACGGTGTATTACTCGGAAGCGATGGCGCACGAACGCAGCCAGTCGGCCGCGATGATAGGCGAATTATTCCAGTTGTACGTGAATCATCCGGACCGGCTACCGGAGAACTATATCGAGTCGCTCGCGCACTCGCCCGTGCACCGCGCGGTGTGCGATTACATCGCCGGGATGACGGACGGTTATTTCGTGCGCTGTTATCAGCAGACGCTGGCCGCGTGATCTTCTACCGGACTACGACCTTAGCCAGACCGGCGTTGTTGGCGCTATCGTAAGCGCGGACCACTAGCAAGTGCTCGCCGGGACGCAGCGAGTCGATTGCAATGTGGAACTGCTCGTGCGGCGAATCGGTCACGCCGTCGGCCGCTTCGACCGGAGTCCAAGGTCCGGCATCGAGAGAGTACTCGCAGCGGCGCAATGCCGAAGTCTGATCCACGACGTCGGCATCCACTTCCAAATGTCCGGACGTTACCCGAGGCGTGCTCAAAGCGATCACCGGCGGCGTGTTGTCGATCAAGACCGGTGCGCTCACCTGCTCCGCTTCACGCGCCACATTGGGGGCGTTCGACGGGCGGTCCGAAGCCACGACGCGGAAGTAATAGCGGCCATCGGCGAGCACATCGTTATCGAATTGCAGGGTATTTTCCGTCATGCCGGAGCGCAGCAGCTTCCACTCGCGTTCGTCTTCGCCCCGAAAATAAACCGAATACACCAGCCGGTCGCCATCCGGATCGTCGGCCTGCCAGCTCACTTGAATTTGGGAGCCGCTCCCATGCGCGAGCGCTTGCGTAGGCGTTCCAGCGGCGGAGGAGACTTCGCCGGTGTCGGTGACCGTAATGCTGAACGCGCTATTCGACGAGCTATTGGTTCCGGACTTTTGAGCAGAAGCGCTCGCGGCCGCCTGCGTCGTCACGTTGATGCTTCGCAGCACCGGCGGGTTATTCTGCGGTAGATAGGCGAGGCTGACGTTCTCTACCCCCGCGCCGGGGCCCGTCAGTTCGGCGCGCCATTGGATGTAGCGCGCATTGGGACTACGGATGGGCGCATTGTTCGGATCGGTTAGCGGCTCCGACCAGTCGCTCCAGGTCTTGTCCGGACGCGCGGAATTGCCGGTGCGGGTTGAAAAACGCGCCGTGCCGCCGAGCTTCCGCCAGGTGATGCGGCCCCAGCGCGCAACCGATGCGGCGTCGTGCACGGGCGACTCATAGGAACCGCTCGCGCCGTCCGAGTTGCCGAGGCGAAATAGCTTGCCCATCTCGCCAGTGGCCGCCATCAAGCCGCCGGGAGCAGCCAGCAGCCGAGTGGTCTCGCCTTCATTGGTCTCAACCACCAGGGTCGCCTTGCGATCCGCGCCAAGCCGGTACACACGCCCCTGCGCGTCAGTGGCAAACACCAGCGTTCCGTTGGGCTGCATCGCCATGCTGTAGACGTTCTCGTCTTTCGAGCTCCACAGCGTTTCGACCGTAGAATCCGGATTGATCTTGTACACGGCCGATTTTTCGACACCGGGTATCTCAGCGAGCGGGCTCGCGGCCGTGGTCACTTGTTGAACCGCCTGTGCGGCTTGTTTGGCGGCGTCGGCCTTGGGCTTGAGGTCTGCATCCGACTCGGCGTCGGAATCAGAAACCGTGATGGATGTCCCCGGCGCCGTTACCGTGATCGACGGGAGATTAGAAACCCCTGGAAGCAGCGGCGTGGCTCGATTCGCGACGGATCCGCCCAGAGCCGCGGCGTACACGGTGCCGTCGGGCATTGGCAACAGGGTGTGAATCTCGGGGAGACTCGCGTTATATAAAACGAACGCTTTGTCCTTGGCGCTAATGCGGTACAGGGTACCGTTGGGCTCGGTGCCGGCGAGCAGACTGCCACTCGCGTCGATGGCCAGCGCGGTCACGTGCGACTGCCCAGTCTCGTAGTACAGCTCGGAGTTCCCTGCCCGGTCCACACGGTACACGTTTCCGGGATCGCCGGCGCCCATAAACAGACTTCCGTCCTTGGCGCAAGCCAGCGACCAGATGTATTTGGCTTTCGGCGCGAAAAACTCTGTGGCTTTTCCGTTTTCGATGCGATACACCTTGCCGTCGGGCGAGCTGCCGGCATAAACGACGCCGCTCGAATCCACGGCGACGGCGAAGACCTCGGGCTGGTCGGAAGTCCAGATCAGAGTGCCGGAGCCCGACGGATCAATCCGGTACACGCGCCCTCGATGTCCGGTGCCGGCGTAAAAAGAGCCGTCGGGCGCTTGCGCCATGGTCCAAATCACCGGCTGGCCGGACGAGAAAAACGTTTCCAACCTGGGCGATATGCGCAGCGCGCCATCCGGGTCGAGCGACACACTGGAGAATTTGCCTTTAAGAAAATCCTGATAGGTATTCATCTCCCAGGTAGCGGTGGTCGCGGCGTCGACAGTAATTTGGAGCGTAGCGGCCGCGATCACGGCCACGGCGCATTTCAACAGCATGGGTTTCATTGCTTAACTTCCACTTGGGCCGTTTTCGAACCGGTGACTACAACGTCGCCCGTGTCGATTTGAAATTCATCGATTTTGGAGCCGCGCGGCAGCCACAGCCCTTGGGCCGCCTGCGCTCTGGAGAGAATGAGACCGATGGATGGCGGCGGGTCCGGCAAATCTTCGCCTTGGACCTGGAAGGCCGGGTCGGTCCGCCACACTCGCACGTACGCGTTGGTATTGGGACGCAGATTATTCAGGAACGAAACCAGCTGACTGGCGGATTTGGGAGCAGCCGCGGTCATCTGCTGATAGTCGAGCGCATTGGAATACGTAGCGTCGGCGACGGTGAAGTTCAGGGTGCTTGCGGGAGCGCCAACCGGAACGTGGTAGCGGACGTTTTTCTGAATCTCGACTCCGTTCTCGCCCGTGAACGTGACGGTGAGATCTACACTGTCGCCCGGCCGAACCTCCTTGGGAGACGCCGTCACTTGATCCACCTGCAGCAGGCGCTTGCGCTCGGAGGCTTCGATTTCGAGATTAATGCCCTTGATCTTTAGCGCGTCGAAACCAGCGCCCATCAAGGACGCGAGCGGAGAAGCAACACCGGTGGATGCCAGCAGCGGCACGTTGAAATCGCCCGCGTAAGTGTTGTCGAGCCTCAGCGGTGGAACGGCGGCTGGCTGGAAATCGATTGCGCCGCGCAGCGAGTAGCTGGCCAGGCCAAGTGTGCGCTCGGTAGCTTCGATGGCGGAATAAATCGCCATCTGGACGATGAAGGGCGAGAGCACGCGATCCTGGACCATCTGCATGTGATACGTAATCGGATTGCGGCGTCCGTCTTTCACCGTGATGGCCACCGGCACTGTCTCCGCTTTGCGTCCCAGCTCGCCCGAAATGGCGGTGCTGCGATCCTGCGTGATGGTGCCCATCCACTGTTTGGCTGAAGAAATCTTGAATGATGTGGCAAGATTCGGGAGCAGCGTCAGCACTTCGGCGCGCGCGAACGGCAGCTCCGTGTTGCCCACCGACATGAACTGATGCCCGAAGGCGTAGATTCTCTGGCCATCGACTTCGGTGACGGTGCCCTCGGCGCCGATACTGAGATCGCCCGAAAGGAGCTGGACCGAAATCATGTCGCCGGGGCGAAGTTGCGCGGGATTGCCTAGTTTCGGGGGCAAATTTCCACCGCTCGAAATTCCCTGCCGTGGTTCCAGGCCGAGCTTCTTCAGGTCAACGGCGAAATGTTCCAAGGTGCCGGAGGTGAAGCCGCTGAAGGAGACCGGCGTCGCGATGTTGACCAAGTTGGCGGAGAAGTCTTGTGAACTGGCCGGCGCCGGAGCGCGAGGACGCTGCTTCGGCGAAGCGCTTGCAACCGCCGTGTTCCCGCTGGTACGATCATCGCCAACCGCCAGCATTTCTTCGATGGGCCGGATTCCGGCAATGGGCTCTTTTGCAAAGTTGAACGCCAGCGCCACCGCTCCCACCAAGCGGCCATCGATATAAACCGGGCTTCCGCTCATGCCCTGCATGACGCCGGTTCTGTCGAGCGGGCCGCCCGATAGCCGGGCCAAAATAATCGACTGCTTCGGCCCCAGGTTTTCCAGCACCCCTAGGATTTCAACTTGAAATTCCTCGATTTTGCTGCCCGAGAAAACGGTTTTGCCGATGCCGCGTTGGCCGGCCTGGATGTCGCGTAGGGGGAAGATCGGGGTCTGGCCAAACAAAGCCGAGGCCAGAATAAGAATGCTGAAGAGACGAATACTGCTCACATTTCTATTCTAGTCTGCCGTCCAAGCGGACTTTCGTAATGGCACGCTCTCTCACGATCCGGCGGAAGTCTCGGACAGACGCTGGCTCTCCAAGACCACCGGCAATTTCGCGGCTTCCCACGCGGCCAGACCTCCGGCCATCTCGATCAGATTGGTAATCCCGTGTTGATGCAGGATGCTGGCGGCGATGGACGAGCGGTAGCCGCCCGCGCAATGGACGACAATGCGGCGGTCGCGCGGAATTTCGGCAATGCGCTCTTCGAGATGGTTGAGCGGAAAATTCACGCTTCCGTCAATGTGCTTGCTGCCCCATTCGCGAGCGGCGCGGACGTCCAGCAGCAGAGGCGGATCGGGGGCCGCTAATTCTTCGGCTACGATGGGCGCGCCCACACGTTCCGTCGGCCAGGCCAGATCGGGTCTCTCGGCAAGCGCTTCCATGCCTCCCTCCAGGTAGCCTCGGACGTGATCGAAACCGATGCGGCCCAGGCGCAGAGCGGCTTCCTGTTCGCGCGCGGGCTCAGCGATGATCACGATCGGCTTGGTGCGGTCCAGGATCGTGCCCGCCCAGGTGGCATATTGGCCGCCGAGACCTACATTAATGCTGCCGGCCAGGTGCCCCTTGGCGTACTCGGCTGGGTCGCGGACGTCCAGAATCTGCGCGCCGGCGTCCCCCATTTGAAGGACCTCGGCGAGCTCGATGGGATGGAGAACCCGCTCAAGATTGTGGTCCAGCGTGGCGCGCTCGCGCGTGTTGAGAATAGCGTCGTAGGTGAAGTACGGCGGCGCGTCGGGCTGGTCGGCCGTAACCAGACGAATAAATTCCTCTTTCGACATGGGCTGGAGAGCGTAATTCAAACGCCGTTGATCGCCCAGGGAAGAGACCGTGTCCGACGATAGCTTCTTGCCGCAGAGCGAGCCGGCGCCGTGGGCCGGATAGACCAGCGTTTCGTCGGGAAGCGGCAGCAGTTTGTTGTGCAGCGAGTCGTAAAGGTGAGCGCCTAGGTCATTGGCGGTCCAGCCGAGCGAGGCGCGCAAGTCCGGGCGGCCGACATCGCCGATGAACAGAGTGTCACCGGTGAGCACGGCATACGGTTTGGCCGGATCCTTTTTCAGATCGAAAACCAGGAGCGAGATCGACTCGATGGTGTGGCCGGGCGTCTCAAGCACTTGGAGGCGCAGCCCCGGGAACTCGAGCGTATCGCCGTCCTTCATCGCGACGAAGGCGTACTCGGCCTGGGCGCGGGAACCGAGGTGGATGATCGCGCCCGAGCGGTCGCGCAGTTCCAGATGGCCGGCCACGAAGTCGGCATGGAAGTGAGTAAGGAAGACGTGGCGGATCTGGAGGCCAAGACTCTCGGCGTCAGCCAGATATTTCTGTATGTCGCGCTGAGGATCGACGATAATGGCGGTCGAACTGGCTTCGTCGCCGAGCAGATAGGATGCGTGGGCCAGGCAGCCCAGGTAATACTGCTTCAGAATCATAGGCGTATCTATAGTTTACCGCCCCGCAAAGCACCTGGGTCGAACATCGGACAGTTTGCCCGCCGCTCGCCCCGTCCAGGGACATTTTGTCAGCCCGGCGACGATCCGCCCAAACACCGGCTTTGAACCTAAAGCCACTTAGCCCGCATACAGCTTTGGCAAATAAGATGCTCTAACTTAGGCGCGGTTAGGGAAACGGAGGATTTAGCCATGAACCAGGATCTGAAAGTCCTTGTGGAAGAGTTTGAAAGAGCGATCAATGAATCGGTATGCGAATCCGACCGCGTGGCAGCCGTTGTGACCGATATGAAGCGGGCCGGCTACGACGTCACCCTCGTTCTGGAAGCCACCATCGGCGTCAGTTTGACTCCTGATGGCAGCCGATCCCTCGAAGCCGAACCGATCCATCCCTTGAACTCGCCGGTGGACTCCAACGGGGAGGTCCAGCTCACTGAACAGGATGAGAATTTCCTGCGGGCGCTCAAAATCGCCCCGGGGGCTTAAAGTCCTAGGACCTAAGTAGGCTAGAAACCTCAAGCCCAGGCAAATTTGAACCTGCACAACCTGAGCGGCGTGTACGTCAACAGTAATAGTGACCAGAATCGCGCCGTGGGTGTGTCTCGTCTGCCTGCCCCTAGGGGCTGCCGACCTCCAGACCAATACCATCCTCAAAGGAATCGAGCAGCGGTATAATCACGCGCAAACGCTGCAAGTCCAATTTACAGAGTCGTATAGCGTCCAAGGCCGACCCCGGAAGGGGGAATCGGGCGAGTTGACGCTCCGCAAGCCCGGCCGAATGCGCTGGGATTATACCGAGCCTTCCGGCAAGCTGTTCCTCTCCGACGGCAAAGACGTCTATCTGTACACGCCTAATTCGCATCGCGTGGAGAAAACCAAGCTGAAGGCCAGCGACGACATGCGGGCTCCCATGGCGTTTCTGCTGGGCAAGTTGGACTTCATGAAGGACTTTCGCGATTTCGATATAAAGCCAGAGGGCACCAATTACCGGGTGACGGCTCGAGCCAAGAACGATAAGCTTCCTTACGAACTGGTTCAAATGCTGGTGACGCCCGATTACTCCATCCAGCGCCTGATCATCCATGGCCAGGATCAGTCGATTCTGACGTTCCAGTTCGCTCAGGAAATAGTGAATCCGCCAGTCGACGACGCCCAGTTCAAATTTCAGATGCCGGCAGGCGCTGCCTTCGCAGCCGCGGACGGAGGACAATAATGGCCGAGTATGTCCTCAAGTATGCCGATCCGCGGGGCGAGATCCATCACCAAGTAGCCGAGGGGTCCGAGAAGGAGCTGCGCGAGCGCTTCACGCAACAAGGATTCCTGATCTATTCGATCAAGCCGCGCCATGAGATCGCCGGTGTGACCGTGGGCAGCGGCCGCAAGAAGAAGATCAATTTAGAGAAATTCCTGATCTTCAACCAGCAGTTCGTCACGCTGGTGCGCGCGGGTTTGCCCATTTTGAAGGCGCTGGACCTGCTGTCGGAGCGCCTGACCGATCCCAAACTCGCGCCCCATATCAAAGCGGTCCGCGAAGAGGTCAGGAACGGATCGCTGCTGTCGGACGCCTTTGCGCGGCAGGGGGTATTCCCGCCGATCTATGTCACCTCAGTGCTGGCCGGCGAGAAGAGCGGCGCGCTCGGTGAAGTGCTGGACCGGTACATCGCCTACCAGAAACTGGCTCTGGCGGTTCGCAAGAAATTGATCCTGTCCCTGGTCTATCCCTGCCTGCTGATCGTGCTGGTCATCTGCCTCATGGTGTTCCTGGTGACGTTCGTGGTCCCCAAATTCGCCGATCTGTATCGCAGCATGTCCGCGAAATTACCGGCTGCAACGGAGTTTCTCATCGCTGTGGGCACCACCGCGCGCAGTTACATCCTGGTCGGCTTTGTGGGCCTGATCGCCGCGGCGATCGCCTTTCGTTTCTGGTCGAAGACGGATGCGGGCGAAGAGACCGTGGACCGCTGGCGGCTGCACACGCCGGTGGTGGGAGAAATCTGGATTAAATACCAAGTGGCGCAGTTTTCCCGCGTGCTCGGCACGCTGCTGGTGGGCGGCATCCCGTTGCTGCAGGCGCTCGAGACGGCTTCGAGCTCGCTCGGAACCAGGCTATTGAAAACTACTCTCGCCCAGGCCGGCCAGATGGTGAAAGAAGGCCAAGCCCTTTCGGGCGCGCTGGCCAAGACCAAAATTTTCCCGGGACTTTCGATCGATATGATCGAGGTCGGCGAATCTACCGGAGCGCTGCCGCAGATGCTGGCGAGCGTCGCCGAATTTTACGAAGACGACGTCAATACGCGCATGACTGCGGCGTTGTCGCTGATCGAACCGGCGATCATGATCTTCATGGGCGCCTTCGTCAGCTTCGTGCTGGTAGCTCTGTACCTGCCGATCTTCTCTTTGGCGGACACTTTGCGTTAGGGCGGACACATGGCGATGAGACACAAGGACTGAAACTATGGCGGCAAGCGACCGACTCAAATTCCTGGAACCGAACGAAGAAATCACGCAAGCCAAGAACGTGGCCACGCGCTATCGCTGTGAGTTTGTCGACCTGCGCAACGTCCGCATCGATCATGACCTGTTCCATTCGGTCCCGGTCGACCTGATGTTCCGTTACAACTTCGTGCCCATTCACGCGGCCAATGGACATCTGGATATCGCGCTGGCCGATCCGCGCAATTTGAATCTGATCGACGAGCTTTCGGTGCTGCTGCAGAAAAAACTGCACGTCAAAGTGGCGACGCTCTCGCAGATCTCTGACCTGCTCAAAAAAACCGAACAATCGCAGCGCGTTCTGGAAGAGGTCACCGAGGGCTTCACGCTGGACGTAATCGGCGAAGAAGAGAACCAGGACGAAACGCTTTCCATTGACAAGCTGACTGCCGACTCCGACATTGCGCCGGTGATCAAGCTGGTGGATACGACCATCTTTAACGCGCTCGAGCGGCGCGCCAGCGACATCCACATCGAGACGCGCGATCAGGAAGTGGCCATCAAGTACCGCATCGATGGCGTCTTGCACTACGCCATGCCGCCCATCTCCAAGGACTGGCACTCCACCATCATTTCCCGTATCAAGGTCATGAGTGAGCTCGATATTGCGGAACGGCGTATTCCGCAAGACGGCCGTTTTCGGGTGCGGTACAAGACGCGCCTCATCGATTTCCGCGTTTCGATCATGCCCACCATTCATGGCGAGGACGCCGTGCTGCGCGTGCTCGACAAGGAATCCATGAGCGAGAAGTTCGCCAAGCTGTCGCTCGATGTGGTGGGCTTCTCGGACAACGATCTGGTGAAGTTCCGCCGCTATATCAAGGAGCCATATGGGATGGTGCTGGTCACCGGTCCCACCGGTTCCGGCAAAACCACCACGCTTTACGCCGGAGTGAGCGAGATCAAGAACGATGAGGATAAGATCATCACCATTGAAGACCCGGTGGAATACCAGATCAAGGGGATCACGCAGATTCCGGTGAACGAGAAGAAGGGCCTGAGCTTTGCCCGCGGCCTGCGCTCCATTCTGCGTCACGATCCGGACAAGATCATGGTGGGCGAAATTCGCGACCAGGAAACCGCTCAGATCGCGATCAACGCGGCGCTCACCGGCCACCTGGTCTTCACCACCGTCCATGCCAATAACGTGCTGGACGTGCTGGGGCGCTTCTTGAACATGGGCGTGGAACCGTACAACTTTGTTTCCGCCCTCAACTGCATCCTGGCGCAGCGGCTGGTGCGTATTATTTGTTCCTACTGCAAGGCGCCGGTGGAGTATCCGGAGTCGTATCTCGTCGAGAGCGGGCTCAATCCCGCCGAATGGCGCGACGTCACATTCTACGAAGGCCCCGGATGTTTTGAGTGCGGTGGAACCGGATTCCGCGGCCGAACCGCAATTCATGAGCTGCTGGACCTGAGCGAGCACATCCGCGAGATGATTCTCGACAAGCGCCCGGCTTCCGAGATCAAGCGCGTGGCGCGCGAGGAAGGCATGACGTTTTTGCGCGAGTCCGCGCTCGCCAAGGCGCGCAGCGGAGTAACCACATTGAAGGAGATCAACAAGGTGACGTTCATCGAAGGATGACGCCGATATTCGCTTATGTGGCTTGCCAATCTCCTCAAAGATCCGCCGCCCACGCACGTTTTCGAGCTGTCTGAAGCTGGCCTGGCGTGCGCCGATGTCGCTGCGCCCGGCAGATCCCAATTCGCTCCGCTCGACCCGGGTGCGCTGCAGGTTTCGCCGGTGCACGAAAATATACAGCAGCCGCACGCGATCCTGGATCGCCTGCACGGGCTGGTGCCACCCAATGGCCAAAGGAAACGCCGTGCGGCCCTGATCCTGCCGGACTATTGCGCGCGCGTGGCGGTCTTGGATTTCGACGCTTTTCCCGCGCAGCCCCATGAACAGATGGCATTGTTGCGCTTCCGGATGAAGAAGAGCGTGCCTTTCGATATCGATTCGGCCATCGTGAGCCACTCCCTGCAGGCGCGGGGAGCCGATGGCAAGGTGGAAATTTTGGCCGCGGTCATGGCTGCCGACCTGGTCACGCAGTATGAGGCGCCGTTTCGAGCCGCGGGTTTTCATCCGGGCTTCGTCACCACCTCCTCGCAGGCGGCGCTCAACCTGATCGACTCCGATGGCGTGAGCATGTTCGTAAAACTGAGCCGCCGTGTTCTCTCGGTGCTGGTGTTGGATGGGCGGGCTATAAAACTGGCCCGCTGCATCGAAATGGACGAAGGCGGAATGGAGGAGATCGATTCGGTGTTGCATCCCACGCTAGCCTATGTGGAAGATGAATTGAACACGCGTCCGGAGCGGGTTTGGCTGGCCGGATTCAGTCCCGAAATTGCCGCAATGACGGATCGCTGGCGCGAGGATTGGGGAGTAGCCGTGGAGCCGCTCGCATCCCGGTTCGGCGAACCCAATAGCATGAACACCGGATTGCTCGGATATTTGGAATCGATTGCGGGGTAACGGAAAATGGCGAATCGAATTTCCATTAACCTGGCTAGCGAGCCGTTCCGCAGAGACCGGCCCGTGCTGGTCGGCTCGGCAGCGGTAGCAATTTTGCTGGCGGTGGTGCTCAGCATCCAGGGCGCAATTATTTTGTCCGAACGCGGCCAAGCGGCCGATACGCGCATCACTCTGGATCGTTTGAATGCTCAATTGCGCTCCGTCCGCACCGAGCAAGCCAAGCTGAACGCCACGCTCGCAAAGGCCGAAAACGCAGAAGTTCTGGAACGCAGCCTGTTCCTCAATACTCTCATCGATCGCAAGGCGATCAGTTGGACTAAGATCTTCGCGGATCTTGAAAAGGTGATG
>Ga0182024_10002689_pt1 | contig 43658 bp, 39 predicted proteins | sample P32metaG_FD_120480 | JGI IMG/M metagenome (GOLD analysis project Ga0182024, IMG submission 120480) | Permafrost microbial communities from Stordalen Mire, Sweden - P3-2 metaG (Illumina Assembly) | ecosystem: Environmental > Terrestrial > Soil > Wetlands > Permafrost | place: Sweden: Stordalen... | reverse complement strand
GACTCCAAACCGCGAAACCAGCCAGCCTGGACACAAGAACCTGGACAAACGTCCAGACCCCCTATCGATCAAACGTCCAGACCCCCCGGACGGCACCCCACACCCCCCAAACCAAGCCCGCAACCACCGGACGGGGGTCGGCGTCTGAGCCCGTGGTTGGGAAGCTACGGTGCCCGTCGGACTGCGAACTTCACGGCTGGGAGCGGGTGGCTGAGGAGCTCCGGCTAGCCCCGGAGGCCCGGCGGACGCCGTCGCGGCGAGTACTCCCGATCACTCAATGCGCGGCTTTTGACTGCGAGATCCGCAGCACTCGCCATGCGGGTGCTCCCGATCTCGCATCGGAAAATCGGCCGTTGCGAGATCCAGAGTGCCCGCTCTCGGGGGTCGCGGCTCCCGAGGTCAGCCGCAGCCGTGGCCTACAGCCGACTCCCCCAGCAGAAGTTTGAAATGGACCAGGACAGACCGCGCTCGGCCCCCCGAGGGGTCGGTCGCGCAATCAACGCCATACCTGACTAGTAGCGACGGGCGGGGCTGGCCGCAGGCCGAGGGCGGACCCGGGGCCTCGGGCCGGCCTGGACTCCCAGGCCGGCCGCGGACTTGGCGCGCGCACGCGTGGCGATGCCCCAGAGCGCCGGTCCGAGCCCGAACAGGACCCAGAGGCGCAGGTCATCCCCATCTGAGATGAAGAACAGTGCGGTCAGCATCCCGACGGTGCCCATGGTTATCGAGCGGGTCAGATCCGCGTAGTCGCTCCGGCCCAGCTCCTCGAACAATCGAGCCGCGCGGACCCCGGACCACAGGCTTCCCACCACCACCGCCAGGAACCCGGCCAATCCCAGGACGCCGGTCTCGGCCAGGAGCTGCAGAAACGTGTTGTGAACCAGAAGCGGGGTGTCGGTGAAATATTGAATCCGGGTGATGCCGCCGGGACTGAGGACGTAGTGAGCCTCCACCACCTGGAAGTTCCCGGCGCCGACGCCGGCGAACGGATGGGTCTTGAACACCTGCCAGGCGACCCGCCAGAGGTCGTTTCGGCCACTTGTGCCCCCACCGACATCGGTGATCCGGGAGAGCGCGCCAGGGGTCGCCGCCACCAGGATCCCTCCCGCCAGAGCAAGCAGGGCCGCGAGTCCCAAGATCCGGGCACGCTGCCGAGGAGCGATCACGAAAGCGGCCAGAGTCGCCACCGCGAGCGCTATCAGGCCGCCGCGTGATTGCGTGGCGAAGAACCCGACAGCCATCAACAGGAACGCCAGGGCAAGCGAGACCCGCGCCCAGGTGCGCCGGTAGACGGCAAACAGGCCGATGAGCAGGAACATCGCAGCCACGAAGGCCGCCGCCTGCTCGTTGGGATCGCCCCCGCCTCCGGTGAACCGACCCTGGATCGCCGTCTGCGAGGTGAGCGTCGTCGACGATTCGAGGCTTCCGGTGGCCAGCCCGATCAGCACCGAGACCACGGCTCCGACCACGAAGGCGATGGCGATCATGCCCACGTCTTGAGGACTCCTGACGCTGGTGAGGATGATCAGGAAGGCGAGCGCGGCGAGCCACCAGTAGGCGGCCTCGGTGCCGGCCGCGCTCGGGTTGGCGGCCCAGGCGATGGTCAGGGTGAGCCATAGGCAGAACCCGGCGATGATGAGCAGAAGGCGCCGTTGCTCACGACGTATCGTCACCCCGCTGCGGCCGCCGACGAAGAATCCCAGCCAACCCAGCCCGATCAGGACTCCGACGGCATTCGGACCCGCCGCCAGCACCGACAGATCCCCGAAGAACAGGATCGACACCCATACGGCCAGCGCGATTCTGAAGTTGAAGAACACGAGTGGCCCATAACAGGCGACCAGAACGAGCCCGACCCCATACTTGACGTGATGATCGGCCAGGAGTGCGCCGATCACGACCGAGCTGAGCAGGCCCACTCCGATCAGGGCCCAGGGTGGCACCGCGGGGAGAGGCTGGCTGATCGAACCTGAGTGCCGTGCCGCGCTCTGCCCCGCGCGGCCCCCGGGTGGCGGTAGGGCGCTGTCGGTCATCGCTGCACTCGCGCTCTCAGCGACTGGACCGGGTAGCGCCGATCCCGTGTCTGGGCGTCGCGCCGGCCGACGAGGATCTGGTCATATAGCGCCCGCGTCCGGTGCACCCACGGGGCTGCTGTGAAGCGCCGTTGGTAGGCGTCGTGCCCGGCCCTGGCGAGCGCCTGGCGCCGCTCGGGGTGTTCGAGCAGGCTCCCGACCGCATCGGCAACCGATGACGGCGACGGCGGCGCCGGTATGAGGACACCCAGCTCGGGACCCGTGATGATCTCGGGAATACCGCCGACCGCGCTGGCGACGATCGGCGTCCGTGCCGCCATGGCCTCGATCAGCGTCGTCGGGAATGCCTCCCTCAAGGAAGGCTGCAGGCAGATGTCGGCAGCCGCCAGGTAGGGCATGACATCGGGCTTGAACCCGACCATCACCACTGACGAACCGAGGTCTTCGGCGTCGCCGGCGATCGCGTCGCGCAGCGCACCCTGTCCCAGGATCAGCAGTTTCAAGTTTGGAAAGCTCGGTCGGAGGATCCGAAGCGCCTCGAGCGCGATGTCGTGGCCCTTCTCGGGTCGCAGCGCCGAGGCCATCGTCACCACGAGGTCGTCAGGGGCGATACCCAGCTCCTCGCGAACCCTGGCGCCTGAGCCCGGTTCGGCGGAGACATCGATGCCATTGTGGATCGTCACCACGTTGCGTCCCCACCCAGGGTGGCGCAGGTACTCCTGTCGCGCACTCTCCGAAACGGCGATCACGCGGTCGGCGCATCTCCCGACGACGCAGCCGGACACCCACTCCCGTCGTCGCTCCCCCAACAACGTCGTGTGGATCGTGCTGACGGCTGGGATCGCAAGCGACCGTGCCGCCACGCACCCGAGCAGGTCCGACGAGCCCAGGTGAGTGTGCACGAGCTGTGGTCGCACGCGAGCGATGTGAGCTCGGACCGTGCGCAGCGCACGAAAGTCCGGTCTGCCCACGAGATCGAGATTGACCAGCTCGATTCCGTGGTCGCGGAGCGGCGCCGCCGCGGGGTTTCCGTCTCGTTCCTCCAGGCAGGCGACCGAGAGCTCGATCCCGGCTTCCGGCGCTGCCACGGCGAAGCGGCTCAGGAGCGTCTCGGCGCCGCCCTGCACGAAGTGGTCGATCAGGGCGAGGACACGGACCTGATCGGCGGGCTCAGTCGTCCGGGTCGGCGGCGACATCGGCCCTGGCGGCGGCGGAGGCATTAGCGCTTTTTGGCTTGGTCTTCTGCAGCCCATTGGGCCCACTCATGGCGCCCATCGAGTACGCATAGCCGTGGTCGCCGCGCGGAAGCCCAGTCTCCCTGCCCACCAGAACCATGCCGATCGGGGTGATCCCGATACGGCTGAGCAAGTCTCGCGCCATGGTCAGCCGGCGGCGGTCGGTATGCCGCGGGCGCGAGACGAACACGACCTCGTCGCAGATCGCGGCGACCTGCATAGCCTCGCTCACCTCTCCGATCGGAGCTGTATCGATGACCACGAAATCAGCATTGCGTCTTGCCTGGGCGATCAGCAGCGGTAGACGCTGGACGAACAGCTCTACGCTGGTGATGCCGGCGCCCGGAGTCGGGAAGACTCTGACCCCCGGAAGCTTGGGAACCTGGATCGGGGCGCCGGAGGGGCCCTCCGCCGCGAGCATCGGATCCACGGCTTCAACCTCCAGCAGCTGGCGAAGATCGGGCTTACGGAGGTCGAGGTCAAGCAGGATCACGGACTGATCGGCTTCGGCGAAGGCAGCGGCAAGCGCTGCCGCCACCGTCGTCTTGCCGTCGCCGGCGCCGGCGCTCGTGACCATGATGACCGGCCCCTTCATGGACATCGAGAGCTGCACGCGTAGCATCCGCAACTGCTCGAAGACCTCGGCCGGCAGCGCCCACGGCGGCGTTCCGTGCTTGCTGCGCCGTCGGTTGCTGACGAGTGGAAGGCCGGCGAGCACCGGGATCGGGAAGAGACTCTGTATCTCCTCGCGGTCTCGGACCGGACGGCTGAACGTCTCAAGCCCCACCGCCGCCACGCTGCCGATCGCGAAGCCGCCCACCAGCGCCAGCAAGAGGATCAGGGGCCTCGAGGCTCCACTGGGCGAGGTCGGCAGCACGGCAGTTTGGGATACCGACAGGGTCGGCTCCCTGCCGGCGCCCTGGGCGGCTCTCAACTGCTCGACCGAGTCGGCCAGCGTGGTTGCCTCGGCGCCCGCAGCGGCGGCCGATGGGATCTGAGCGAGCCGGGCTTCAAGCGCGGCGAGCGTCGAGGAGATCTGGGCCTGGACGATCCGGGCTCGGTCGGCGACGGCGCCCTCGGCGTAGGCTGTGGCGACCCTCTGCGCGTCGGCCGCGGTGGAGGCCTGGGCGGTGATCTCCAGCACGTCGCTGGCCCCCTCCGGGGCGACGGAGACGGCCGAGGTCACGCTGGCCTGCGTCCACGGCTTGCCGAGTCGGCGCGCGGCGATCGCCGCCGCGTCGGGGGTATCGACCAGCGCGGCCGCCGTCTGCAGCGTCCGGGCCGGGTCACCGGTCTCGACGACCGTTCCGATGCCCACGAACGCGCTGTCACCCTCCGGGAGCGGCGTCACCAGAATCGACGCGTCCGCGGTATACGTGCTGCCGACGTGCCACAGCGTTGCACCGGCAACGAGCACCGCGAGCAGAGTTATGGCCGCGACCAACCGCCAGTGACGCCGGACTGCGCGGATGTACGGCCCTACGGCCTGCTCGGCAGAAACCGAGTAGGACGAGTCGCCGCCTAGGTCGGTCGCCATCGCGGTGATTGTACTCGTGCTCTGGTCGGAATCATGTCCGTTACGGCTCTCGGTAGACAAGGGCAGAAAATCAGGTGATCGGTGACGTATCGAGCTTGGCACCCGTATCCGACCGCCGACGGCAGCTGACCTCCGGGTACATGCTCACCTATCGGAATACGGCCTAAACGACTTGAATTTCGTTTCCCAGTCGCCCGTCTGCGATCACGCAGGCCGGGGCGGGTCGCCGGCGCTGTCGATCATGGACCCATGATCGCGACCGGTGGCTCGGACTCGCGCGCGGGGGAATCCGAACCGCCGGCCGGTGACGAGGGCCGGCGAGAGATCATCGAACGCACGCGAGCCGCGAGGTCGGGCATCAGGAGGTTCAGCAGGCAGAGGTACAGTGCTGCGCCGAGCACCACGGCCAGAGCGACCGCCGCCCCGGCGGCGGGCACGATCCGATAGATCGCATAGACCGCAACCGCCAGCACGAGGGAGGCGTACACGGGTGGCCAGAGCGCTACGCCGACACGGCCCAGCGAGAGACCCAGCGCCCGATCGGTGACCCACAGCGTCACGACCTGGGCCACTATGGCGATCGTTGCCTGAACCCAGGACACGGCGACGATGCCCTGGTGAACGAACAGCAGCGACCCGATGACCAGGGCAACCCCCTGAGGGATCGAGAGCAGGAGCAGCAGAGTGGCGTGGTTGGTCGCGCGCAGCGCGTTGCCGCAGATCATGTTGATCGGCGACATGAGCGCCCAGGCGCACAGGATCTGGGTGGGGACCACCGCCGGCCCCCAGTGAGGCCCGAACACGATCAGAGTGATCGGCTTGGCGAGGATGATCAGCCCGGCCGTCAAGGGCAGCGACACCGCGGCGGTGTAACGCATCGAGATCAAAAAGCCACGGCGGAGGTCCTCACCGGCGAGCTTGGCGAACGCGGGAAACATCACCTGGCCCATGGCGACGGCCAGGCTGATGATGAGGATGTAGGAGAGCCGTCCGGCGATTGAATAGAAGCCGAGCTGGGTGGCGCCGAGCACGCCGCCGATCAGGCCGTTGTCGAATTGGTTGAGGAAGGCCGCCATGATCGAGACGCCGGTGAGGGCGCCGCCAAAGCCGAGAAGGCGGCGAAGATGGCTCCGCCGCGGGCGCCACCGCGGGCGCCAGCTCACCATCCCCCAGAGGACCACGGTCATCGCGGCGGTTCCGGCGACATATCCGGCGATCAGGCTCCAGACTCCGAATCCCGCGATCGCCAGCGCAATGCCAACCACTCCGCGGATGACGGCATCCGCGATCTCGGAAGCGGTTCGCGAGCGAAAGTCGATCTCTCGCATGGCCAGCGCGTAGTGCGTGGAGCCCAAGCCGTACATCAAGAACGTCAAGCCGAGCGCCGGCATGATCTCGACCAGCCGAGGCTGATTGAACAGCGCGGCCGCCGCCGGGCCCAGGGCGGCCGACAACAGCCACAGCCCGAGCCCGACCAACGAGCTCAACGCGAACGCGGTCTCGGCCTCGTCCTCCACGTCCTCGGGCTTGGAGATGACGAGCGCCTGCGACACGCCCAGCCCCTGGAGCATGTCCAGGAACGCCATGAAGGTCAGCGCCAGCGCGATCAGCCCGAAATCGCGAGGTGCGAGCAGGCGGGCGAGGATCGCCGTCGTGATCAGCGAGGCGAGCCGAACACCGATGAACGAGCCGTAGGACCACAGCATGCCCTTGAGCGTCCTGGTCCCGAGGCCCTGAGCGGAATCTCTAGCCATGATGCGGTCCGAACTGCAAGGCTATAGCAGCCGGTTCCGGTCCCATCGCCGTACAAGTAAGCCCCCAGCGAGCCCCTGGAAGCTGTGCGGCCACTGCCGGCGGCGCCCTCTCGACTGTCATTTTGAAGCTCGTCGCGTTCACCGATTACGTCTACAGGCGCCGAGACGGTGTCATCTATGCGGAGCGCGCATTTGCGCTCTTCCTGACGGCACTGGGGGACCGGTTCGACGAGCTGACAATCGTCGGGCGTCTCGACGACGGCCCAGGGCCGACCCACTATCCACTTCCCTCGCACGTCCGGTTCGTGGCGCTGCCCCACTACAAAAGCCTGAGTCGCCCGCTCTCGGTCGCCGGCTCACTGGTGCGCTCGCTGGATCGGTTCTGGCGAGCCTTGGACAGCGCCGACCGGGTGTGGCTGCTCGGTCCCTACCCACACGCCGTCGCCTTCGCGGTCATCACCTTGATCCGGCGTCGCGTCCTGGTCCTGGGCGTCCGTCAGGATTTCCCCAGCTACGTGCGCAGCCGCCGTCCCCGACGCCGGTGGATGCACGCAGCGGCCGATGTGCTGGAGCTGGCGTGGATCACTCTCGGCCGGTTTGCCCCGGTGGTGGCCGTCGGTCCCGAGCTGGAGCGCCACTACCGGCATGCCCCGGCGTTGCTGTGCTCGACGGTCTCGCTCATTTCCGACGCCGATGCCGACGCCGGCGAGCGAGCAGCGGAGCGGTCCTACGACGATGATCAGCTGCGGGTCCTGAGCGTCGGGCGGGTCGACCGCGAGAAGAATCCGCTGCTGCTCGCCGACGCGCTCGCCGGTCTGCGCGCCGTCGACTCCCGGTGGCGGCTCGTGGTCTGCGGGGAGGGACCGATGCAGCCCGCACTCGAGCAGCGCCTGAGTGAGCTGGGCCTCACCGAGTACGCCGAGCTTCTCGGTTACACGCCGCTTCATGCAGGTCTGCTCGATGTCTATCGATCCAGCCACGTGTTCCTGCACGTGTCGCTGACCGAGGGCATGCCCCAGGTGCTCATCGAGGCATTCGCTTCAGGCGTGCCCATCGTCGCGACCGCTGTCGGCGGCGTCGCCGAGGCGGTTGGGGACGCCGCCCTTCTGATCCCGCCCTCCGACCCGGTGGCCGCGACCGCGGCTGTGCTCCGGGTGGCACGCGAGCCCGACCTCCGTCGCGACCTGATAGTCGCGGGCCTGCGAAAGGCTCGTGCTCAGACGCTCGAGCGCGAGCTCACTCGCGTCTCGGAATTCATCAAGCGCGCCGGCCCCGGGGGTTGAGCCGGGCCCATCGCTGACGCAGGCCCTCATAGACCTCGGGGTTGACCTGCTTGGAGAGCGTCTTCGCCTGCCAGGCGAGCCACATCGCGGCTCGCGCTCTGCGATCACCGCGGGCGTACGCCGCCGCACGTTCAGGCGATGTCGCCGCCCATATGGTGAAGCGGCCGATCATGTCCATGCGGTCGTGTCGCGTGACGCGGGCGCTGGGCTCGGAGGTCATCAACAGGTCGTAGCCGGCTCTGGCGGCTTCGCCGATGACATCGGTGGAGAGGAAGCCTCCGGGGACCGCCGCCGTGCGCGGAGAGGCCCCGGTGATCTCGCGAAGGGCGTCGCGGCTGGCCTCCCACTCGACGGCCAGCTCGCGGCGGCTCAGTGCGCCCATGTAGGTGGGATGCGAGTGAGAGTGACTGCCCACGTCGTGCCCGCGGCCGGCGAGCTCCCGGACCTGCTCTGCGCCCAGGAAGCCAGGCGTGCCGACCCTCGCGGTGGTGACGAAGAAATGCCCGCGCCAGCCCCGACGCTCCAGCGCATCCGCGGCGAGCATCGCCGAAGCCCCCCCATCGTCGAAGGTCAGCGCCGCGTGGGGCTGCTCACCGACGAGCCCCACCGACACCCCGGTGGTTGCAATCGCGTCGAGGTGACGCTCGAACTGCTCGGGGTCCAGCTTGTAACGCGCCGCGGTCGGACCCGGAAATCCCCGGTGCTCCCGCTCCTCGGCGGAGGCGATGTCGTGATAGGTCAGGACAAAGGTCAAGGCAACGCGGCGTTTGGCCAGACCTTTGACGCACGCACCCAGCGCATCGAACGGTTCGCCTTGAGCGCGAAACGCCACAAGGGGTCGACGTGATAGACGCCGACTCGCGGCCAGCGAAGCAACGGCTGCTCGGCCAAGTGACTGGACATCGTCGCCCCCAGCGTGTACCCGGCGGCCTCCGCTTCGGAAGCTACGCGCGAGTCGACATCACCGAACGGATAGGCGATGGTGAGGCAGTCGAGACCGAGCTGGGCGCAGATCTCGGCGCGAGATTCCTCGAGCTCCTGGCGAAGTGAGTCGTCGTCGAGCGTGGTCAGGTGCGGGTGGGTACAAGTGTGCGATCCGATCTCCCAGCCCGCCTGCGCGAGCGTCCCGAGCTGATCCCAGGTCATCGCGCGCAGCTCGCTCGCATCATCGGTGTGCGCCCAGTGGTCGATCCCGGGCCAGAGCAGGGGCCCGCCAGTCGATGGAAACGCGCTCGGCACGAAGACCGTGGCCGGGACGCCGAACTCCGCCAGGATCGGACGGGCGTATTCGAACACCGACGAGAACCCATCGTCGAAGGTCACGGCAAAGGTCCGGCGGGCAGCCGGCGAGAGGACCGCGCCGCGAAATGTGTCGCCCTTCCAGCCGAGTCGAAGCAGCCAGGCGAGCTGGCGCTCCAGGGCATCCGGCGAAATCGAGAGAGTCGCCGTCCAGGTTGGGCTGACGGCGTGGTAGCACAGTATGAGGACGTCCATACCCGTCTTTTACCAGGTTTTAGGAGGATTTAAGATTGCCCCGCAGCTTTGCGCGAGAGGACTTCGTACAAAGTCGCGAAGCGCCGCGTTATGTTCTCGATCCTGTAGGTGTCAAGGTGAGCGGCGGCCTCGTCGGCCAGCCGCTCACGAAGCGCTGGGGCGTTGAGCAGGCGGACGATCGCGTCCGCCAGCTCCTGGGGACGCTGCCGGGGGACGAGGAGGCCGGTCCGTCCATTCTCGATGACATCGGGTAATCCGCCGACGCCGGTGGCCACCAGCGGGGTCCGGGCGGCCATGCATTCGAAGGCGAACAGGGGCGTTCCCTCGAAGTCGGAGGACAAAGCGGCCACGTCGGCGGACCGGAGGATCGAGTCGATGTCGCGCCGGAAGCCCAGGAAGTGCACTCGTGACTCCAGACCGAGCTCGCGGGCGCGTACCTGGAGCTGTTCACGGCATTCGCCGTCACCGGCCAGGGCGAGGTGGGCGTCTGGGATCTGCGTGACGATGCGGGCGTGGGCGGCGAGCAGGACGTCCAGCGCCTTCTGCGGGCGCATCACAACCGCGCTGACGACCAGCGGGGTGGACGGGTCGATTCCGAGCTCGGCGCGCACGTCGGTGTCAGCAGACGAGACACTCGGCACGTAGGCGTTCGGAATCAGGGTGATCTTGTCCCGCGGGACGCCCTCGAGGGTGGCCATGCGCTGGGCGTCAGCCGAGGAGACGGCCACGAATCGCGTAGCCAGCCTTCCGATCACGTGGCCATCGATCCATGGACGCAGCCGGCTTCCCTCATAGGACCAGGTCTGCTCGTGGGCGATCAGCACCGGGACGCCGCACAGCCGCCCGAACACCGTCGCCCAGACGTTGGAACCGAACATGTGACTGTGCAGGACATCGAAGCGCTGCTGGCGCAGGAGGCCGACCAGGCTTCGGTTACGGTGCGCGTCGAGCTTGGCGCGCCGGCCGAGGTCGACGAACGGCACCCCGGCATCAGCGAGTGCCGCCAGCGCATCCGCGTCGCCGCCCCGCGGGGCACAGACCCAGGTCTCGAATCGGTCGTGGGGCAGGTGGGTCGCCAACCCGAGGGCCAGGCGCTCGGCCCCGCCGAAGTCGCCGAGGTGGCCAATCATCTCGAGCACGCGCAGACGGCGTCCGAGCGGCGGTGCCTGCGCCATGGGTACCTCGCGGGTGGAGAGCGAATTTTGCATGCCTGGATGGGTCATGGCCGCCCCCCCGTTACATTGCCCATGCCGAGATACAGTCTGCCACGGCTCAGATTAGGAGGTGCGGACCCGGACGCACCCGGGGCGCGACGCGATGATCGAGAACCGAGCACCAGACCCAGAAATCGCCCCGGTGGCCTGTTCGGTTCTGATGCCCGTCCTCAACGAGGAGCGCCACATCGAAGCGAGCGTCGCCGCGATGCGCCGCCAGCGATTCCCAGGCGAGCTCGAATTCCTGGTCGTGGACGGGGGCTCGACCGACCGGACGCCACAGATCCTCGCCACGCTCGCCCGCGAGGATCCGCGCATCCGCGTGCTCGCCAATCCGCGTCGCATCACGTCCAGTGGCCTCAACGTGGCGCTCGGTCAGGCCAGGGGCCGGTGGGTGGCTCGCATGGACGCGCACACCGAGTACCCCGACGACTATCTGTGGCGGGGCGTGGAGCGTCTGTCGCAGGGGGGAACGCGGTGGGTGAGCGGACTGGCGATCGCCACCGGGCAGGCTCCGTTCTCAAGGGCGGTGGCGCTGGCGTTGGGGACTCCGCTCGGTCGCGGTGCCTCTCGTAAGTGGGTTGCGCGCGGCGAGGATGCCGAGCACGAGCTCGACTCCGGGGTGTTCGCGGGCGTCTGGGAGCGCCGCACCCTTCTGGAATATGGCGGCTGGGACGAGAACTGGGCGCGCAACCAGGATTCGGAGATGGCCGGTCGCTTCCTCGCCCGTGGGGAAAGGCTGGTCCTGATCCCGGCGATGGGCGCGTCCTACGTTCCGCGCGGTTCGCTCCTGGCCCTGGCCCGCCAGTATCTGCAATATGGGGAGTTTCGCACCAAGACCGCTACCAGGCACCCCCAGACGATGCGACGCTCACATCTGCTCGCGCCGGCCGTGGTGATAGCCGCCGCGACTTCGCTGGCAGGTCCCCGCGGGTTACGCCGGCTCAGTCGGAGTGGGGTCGCGGCCTATTCACTGGTGCTGCTGGGCGCCGGCGTCCAGACGCTTGGAATCGCTGAGCGCCGCGGTGACGCGGCGCTGGTACCCGTGGTTCTGGCGACGATGCATCTCAGCCACGGCGCCGGGGCGCTCGTGGGCAGCGTGCGGTTCGGACCGCCGCTCGCGGCCCTGGCCACCGCGCTCGGGCTGCCTCGCCTGGGCAGGGCACTTGCCCCGCCGGTCACCGAGGTCTTTGCGCCGTCGTTGCAGGCGGCGCTCGCTGCAGCGGGCGGCGGCGAGGGGCACACGCGGCAGCCCGAGCTGCTCTGAGGAGGGTTTCGTTGTGGGTCGGCCTGGCGTGGCCGTCGAGGCGCCCGCCGCCGGCGGGCCGCGGATGCCCTCGTGGTGCGTGCTCCGGATCTCGCATCGGATCCTTTTTCACAGCGAGATCCGCCGTACTCGCTATGCGGGTGCTCTCGATCTCGCATCTGGAAATCGGCCATTGCGAGATCGCGAGTGCCCGCTTTCGGGCGTCGCGGCTCCGGAGGTCGGCCGCAGCCGTGGCCCACCGCCGCCCCTCCCAGCAGTGAAGTTCGAACCCAGGCCTGCGTCCGACCCCCCCGAGGGGTCGGCCGCGGAATCGACCGTCTCTAGCTATCGCGGAAGCGAAGGATCTCGGCGATCGTCAGCGCGATGATCCGCAGGTCGAGTCGCAACGACCAGTTCTGGATGTAGTAGTTGTCCCACTCGACGCGGTCGGCGATGGAGGTCTGACCCCGCAGGCCATGGACCTGGGCCCAGCCCGTGATCCCTGACCTGACCCGATGACGGTCCTGGTAGCGCGCCACGTCGCGCGCGAACCGGGCCACGTACTCCGGGCGCTCCGGTCGAGGTCCCACGAGGCTCATGTCGCCGCGCAGCACATTGATCAACTGCGGAAGCTCGTCGAGGGAGAGGTCTCGCAATACGCGTCCGACGGGGGTGCGGCGGTCGGTTCCCTCGACGCCTCCGGGCGCGGCCCCATCGGGCGGCTCGAACTCGTCCCTCTGGGACCGCGTCTCGTACATGGTCCGGAACTTGAGCACGTCGAACTGACGTCCGTCGCGGCCAACACGGCGCTGGCGAAACAGGATCGGGCCCGGAGATGAGAGCCGAACGGCAATCGCCACCCCCAGCAGGACCGGCGACGCCACGATCAGCCCCGCCAGTGTCAGGGTCCGATCCATCGTGTGCTTGACGGCGAACTGCCACCCGCGCGGGTCGATCGAATGCAGCGTCAGCAGGGGCAAGCCCCCGACGTGGTCGAGGGTCGTGCGCTCATTGATCGCCTCGTACAGGCGTGGAATCAGCGATACGCCGACCCCGAGCGCCTCGCATTGCCTCGCCTTGGCCACCAGCACGTGGTCCTTCTCACCGGAGAAGGCGAGAATCACGTGGCGCGCGCCGGTGCTGGCGATCGCCGCGGCCAGGTCCTCGAGTCCACCGAGCACGGGCAGAGACAGTCCGGTGGCGCGGTCGGACGTGGGAAGCGGGTCGGCATCCAGGAAGCCGACGGGCCGCAGGCCGTAGACGGGCTCGCTGAGCAGGCGCGAGACCAGATGGACCCCGATCATGCCCGCACCGACGATCAGCGTGGGGGTGGCCAGCCCGTCCGTACGTATCGCACGCCGGCGGATCGACACCAGCATCGTCCGAGCCACCCCCAGGTACACGACCCCGAAGAGCCACAGGCGGGTGGCCAGTTCCAGCGGGTCGGGGCCACCGAAGATCGAATCGATCGAGATCATCAGCATCGCTGACAGCGAGACCACGCCCAGGACGTAGGCGAAGGTGTTGAGCAGGGAGGCCTTGAGACGGTCGTCGGGCGAGCGCCGGGCCCGCATCACGGTCACGACCAGGACCGGGAAGATCGCCGCCAGCCAGCGATTGGTGGGGACCGCTCGGACGCTGCCGTCGCCAAGCAGGGCCAGCGCGGCCCCGAGGTACAGGACCAGGTAATCGGTCGCCAACAGGATCCGGGTCCACTGGTGGGCATCCAGGACGCGGGCGTAGATCTGGACCGCTGTCCGGCTCGGCCGGCGGCCGACGAACCTCTGTCCCTCGGTGGCCGGATGGCTTGCCGTCTGAACCGGCGTCATTGCGCTCGCTTCGCTTCGCAGTGCTTCGGATACGGACCCGTTGCCCCCAACCCACACTTCCCTGCGTTCGAAGTGGTCAGCGCCACCGGGCATGGAAGCTCCGGACGCAGACTCCGGCACAGCAATTATAGCGCCGGAAGCAAGGAAATCGACCGACTCACCATCCCGGGCGGAAGCAGACAAGGCGATGGGAGGGCGACCACCCATGGGGCCGTCCTCCGGGCCGGGCGGCGGAGGGCAATCTCGGAGATGCGGTGGATCCATGTGGCTGATCTGAGAATGGCGTAAGCGCCCGACGGAGCGCGCGGGATGTGAAGCTCATCGGCCCGATCGGCCATGCCGGCTTCCTGGTTAAACACTGTTTCAAAGGTAGAGTTTTGCGGATCGATATGCGGAAGACTACTTAGGCGGCGCGTGGATCCATTGGCGTAGCATGAAGGACCGGGTTCTGTTACGGAGGTCAGCCATGTCGAGAATCATCCGGATGGATCGCACCGGTCACACCACGGTCGCCGAGTGGGCTGCCGACGACGCCGAGAGCCTCGAGCGGGCGGCTGCCGCGCTCGACGCTGAGCTCGATCGGGGCTACTACGCGGTGGTCTCGCATCCGGACGGAAGCGCCGAGCAGGTCCGTGAGCTCCCCGCCCATGGGCCCCTGGTCGTTCTCCGCCGCCCGATCGCGGGGGGGTAGACGCCGGACGCCGCCACATCCCCCGGTGGCCGAGCGACCCGGCTGCCCGAGCTGGCCACCGTCTACTGGCGCCCCCGCGTCGACGAGCGGGCGCTGCGCCGGTGCGGGCGGCTGTGGACGGCGACCATGGCCGCGCACACGATCCCGTTCATCGCCGCGGCGGGACTGCTCGCAGCGCTGGACCCGGTCACCGTTCCGGTGGCCGTCATCCTGCTCGCCCACGCCTGGATCATTCCCGAGCTCTACGCGTCGCGGGGAGCGGGCGTGCTGCGCGCCAAGCCCGCCTCCGGCAGCGCCGCCGAGCTACGGGCGGCCGGCCTGCTCGGCGATCTGGTGGGTCACGAGGCGCGGGATCTGCACGCTCGGACCGGTCTCGTGCTGGAGGCGGGGCGGCTCGGGAGCTGGCTGATCGGCGAGGCGGGGGCGGTTCTGGTGCGCCCGCGCGGCCGGCGAGTTCTCTGCTACTGCGTCAAGGTGCCCGACCCCGACCTGCCCCGAGGCGACCGCATCGCCCATCTCCTGCTGGCTCTGCGCGAGGACGAGGCTGGTTTTGCGACGGTGGCGAATGTCGCATTCTGCGGGGCACGCTGGCGGCTGCGCCGACGGCTCCCCAGCGGGGCGGCAACCGCGCTCGACCGCGCGGTGGTCGCCGCGCGGACTACGTGACATCTACAACTTTGTCCGTAGGGCCAATGCGCGGCCGGCCGGGTGCCGCCATCCTCAACGCCATGATCCGTTCAGCAACATCTTCGAGAGTCCTACTGGTCGCCGAGCCTCCGCGCCCGGGACCGGAGATGGGCTCGGTAGCCGTCCGCCGATTCCGCCTGGCTCGCCTGCGAGTACAGGGCCGCCCGGCAGCCGCATCCGTCGTTCCGCAGGGCAAGCGTCCTTAAGGTAAGGCTAGGCGCACCCGCGCGCGTCGAGGGCGGGTGCGCGCCGCGCTACGCTGTCAGCATGAGAACCGACCTCGAAGCACAGCCCGAGCGGACGCCGATCCTGAGGCGCGCCGCTGCCGGACTGATCCTGGTAGCGGTCGCGGCCCTCGCGGTCCACTTCTTCATCGGCCTGATCATGACCGTGTTCTGGCTGGTGGTAGCGGCGGCGGCGGTAGTCGCAGTCATCTGGGCCCTGAAGACCATCTGACCGGGGGTTGCCATGCAGGGCATGGGCCTGCTCGTCATCCTGACATGCTTCGGCGTGGCCGGGGGGATGGTCGGCAGGATGAAGGGGAGCTCGTTCTTCATCTGGTTTCTGGTGTCGTTCTGCATTCCGTTCATCGGGCTGCTGACCGCGGTCCTGTACCGCTGGGACGATCGGGAGTTGCGTCGGCAATGTCCGCGATGCCTCAGGGTGATCAAACTTCACGACGCGGTGTGCGTCAATTGCGGTGCCGAGCTCGAGTTCCCCGAGGTGGCGGTGGCGCCGGAGGCGTCGGCGCGCGGGCGCGTGAACCGGGCCACATCGTAAGCTGACGCTCTCAGAGCAAAAGGGGGAGCAGTGCAACTGGAGTCGTTCTGGCCGCCACGGCACGCGTTCAACCGGTTCCTCGCCGAGCTATACCGGCGACGCAACGTCGACGAGCCGTGGCTGACGCGCGAAGCCATCAGGATGCTCGCGGACCTGCTCAAGCGCGACGACCGGATCCTCGAATGGGGCGCGGGGACGAGCACTGCCTGGCTGGCGGCCCGCGCTGGAAGCGTGCTCAGCATCGAGCACGATCCGTCCTGGTTTCAGCGCGTGAGCGCAGAGCTCACGCGTGCCGGGCTGAGCCACAGCGAGGTACGGCTGCTCTCCACCCAGCCCGCCGACGAGCCTTCGGCATCCCCGTACGTGCGGGTCGTCGACGAGTTCGGCGAAGGAGAGCTGGGCTGGGCCTTTGTTGACGGGGAACACCGCTCGGCCTGTGCCTTGGCCGTGCTGCCCAAGCTGGCGTCAGGTGGGGTACTGGTGCTCGACGACGCCCACAACTATCTCGACCACCCCAGTCCGAGCCCGCATTCGCGCACGGGGCAGGGTCACCTGGACACCGAGTGGGCGAAGTTCGCGGCTGCCGTCCAGGACTGGCGCTTCATCTGGACCAGCGACGGCTTCTCGGACACGGCGTTCTATTTCAAGCCGTGATCGTCTGGACGTCCGAGAGCTCACGGTCGATGCTGCGGTCAAGTATCTGCAGCGTCTGACGCTGCGCCCAGCCCGGCCGCAACGTGTGGTCGTGTACGGGCACGTATTCCACCGTCACATGTGGCGATGCCTGGAGCGCGGCGATGCGACCGGAGCCCACCAGCTCCCGGTGTAGGGGCTCGTGATCGGCGAACAGGAACAGAGCCCGCTTGTCACTGGCGAGCAGACGCTCCAGCAGCTGATCGACCTGATGATCGATCAGGGGGACCCGGCGCTGGGAGGTGGCTGCGCGCAGCCACCGGAGCGGAGCGCCCAGCAGCCAGAGGACGAGCGTCCGGACCCGCGCCGGGGTGGCGATGCGGCGGACCTTGGACAGCGAGGGCCGTTCGCGGAGCAGCACCCGCAGGTCACGTGCCGGCTCGAGGCCGGTGTCCCAGACCAGGGCGCGAGGGTTGATCATCAGCGCAGCAATCACCCGGGAGTCGGTGAGCGCGGCGTGAAACGACCAGTAGGCACCGGCGCACAACCCGCCCAATATGAAGCGCTCGCCCACGCCCTGCTCCTGGAGGTGGTCGATCGCGCTGATGACCTGGGGGACGAGCCCGGGGACGTACAGCGCCCCGTCCTCGCGGTAGGGCGTGCCGTCGCCGTCGGCGTCACCGATCCCTTCAACGTCGAGGCGGAGCGTCGGGACGCCGCGCTGCGCCCAGGCTCGCGCCGCCGTGACCCACATACGACCGGGCCCGATCCGCCGGACGGCACCCGCGTTGAGGAGCAGGACGCAGAGGCCGTGCGCCGGACGGTGAGCCGGCGCCACCAGCACCCCGGTGAGGTCGCCGAAGGCCTGAGGGATGCGAATCGGCGTCTCGGTGACGGTCGTCTGGCCCAGGGAGAGCTCGGCCTGGGGGCTGGCGCCCTCGACGACGTCCCGGGAATCCGGGCGCTCCCCACTCGCCACGCCGGCCGCCTCGGCCAACCACCCGCTGACGCGCTCGAACACCTCCAGCGGGGGGACCGCCTCCTGCGGATGCGAGGTCATGGAGGCATACCCGTCGCCCGCCGCGGCGCGCAGGGTCACGCCCTGGCGCTCGAAGCTCGCCCGCAGCCCGTCGTCGACCGCCATGCCGTCGCGCTCGAGCAGCAGCACCCGACGGTGCTTGCGATCGGGGAGCCGCAGCATGGTCAGGTCAAGCGCGTCGAGCGCCCTCATCGTCTCGGCACTGAGCACGAACCCTCCGGCCTCGAGCTCACCCTCGGCCATGGGCGGCGGCGCGGGCAGACCCTCGTAGAACAGCGACAGCTCCAGTTTGGAGAAGGCTCGCAGCTGTCGCACCAGCGAGCGGGCGCGCGACGGCACCCCCCAGAGGACCAGATCATCGATCGGGGCGCCCTCGGCGACGGCCGTGCAGGCCACGGCGCCCCCCAGACCGATCCCGATCGCCACCACCCGGTCGGCGCCGCTGGCGCGCTTGAGCCAATCGGCCCCCAGGGCCGTGGCCGACGTCCAAGCCCCGAGCCGGTCGGGATCACGGGGCGCTCCGCCGCTGTCGCCCGTCGCCGGAAGGCTCAGGCGAAGCGTCGGATAGCCCTGGCCGGCGAGCGTAAGCGCCCACTGGCGCAGACTCCGGTACGCACACACCTCGTCGAAGCCGAATGGGGGGCACAGCAGCACCGCCGTGTCGCGGGCGTCCGTGTCCGCCGGGCGGTGGTAGGTGACAAAGGTCGGATCGGGTCGGGTGTCCAGATACAGGGGCTGCGGGCGGGGAGTGGGGCTGATGGCGCTCATGGTCACACCGCCGGGATCCTGATCGGTCCATCCACGTTGAGCGCGGTCAGCGAGCCGCCCTTGAAGGGGGCGCCGTCGGCGATCGGCTGCAGCTCGACCGTCCGCGGATGACCGGGCTCGATCGAGAACGCGTCGTCGTCGGCGACGAACCCGGGCACCTCGAGGCGGGTGCCGTAGACCAGACGCGCCGCGGCCATGGTCAGCGAGACACCGCCTCGGCCGTTCGCCTCGACGTCGAGTTCGATCTGCATCCGCGTGGCCGGGTCACGGCCCGCCGGCCGGCCGGCGGGAAAGCGCAGCCCTTGGGAGAGCAGCCGGGACGGGTCCGTCGGCGACTCGAGGCTGACCACGATGGCATCGGCCGCGGGGGGTCCGAACCGGTAGGCCCACGCCGCGTCGAAGAAGCTTCCCAAAAGGCCCTCGACGTTGCGCTCTACGGTCTGATGGGGCTCCAGCTCCAGCAGCTCCTCGGCTTGCGCGACCCGCGCCTCGAGATCCCGGTAGAGCGCGACGCGAAGCCGGACCAGCGCCGGGTGCCCCCGGTCGTTGGCGATGTGCACCCCGATCCCGGCCACTCCCTCGTCGGTGGTCCAGACCGCGAGTGGGTTCAACGCCCGGCGCAGATGGTGGTAGGCGACCTTGGGCAGGCCGCGGTGGTCCAGCACTCCGAGGCCCGCTCCCGGAAGCATGTCCTTGAGCCAGAGAACCAGCGCGCCGCGACACGCCGAGCCGGCGCGCCGCCACTCGCCCATCACCTCGGCCATGACCTCGCCGGAGGCGGCCCTCGAGAGCTCCAGGTAGCGCGCGTGGTCGGAGCGGCGCAGTTGCACCGGATCGACGCCGTAGAGCAGCGCGAGATAGTGGTCGCGGACGTCGTCGAAGTCCCAGCCCGCGCCCAGGTCCCACCCGGTGCCGGCATCCCGGGCCACGCCCTCCTTCCAGTGCGGGTGGTGGACGGGTACGTCCACCTGGTCGGGGACGTTTGCGAAGGCCAGGCACTCGCTGGCGAACCGCACCTGCGCCCGCCGGGCATCCCCGAGCTCCCGGAAGTAGCCGCTGACCCCGAAGTAGTGCGTCACCCCGCGGTCGGGGTGAAACGGAAGCACGCCTCCGCAGGGCGTGCTGCGTATGTAGGGGCAGTCGGCGCCGGCATCCGAGACCACGCCGCCGAGGACCTCGTCCCACAGGGGGTCGCGCCCCAGTTGGGGGTCGAGGCCCATCATCGCCGGCTGCTGCTCGACCTCTGAGTTGCCGCACACGACGGTGAGGCTCGGGCGCCAGGCCACCCCGGCGAGGACCTGCCGAGCCTCGCGCTGGACGTCCTGGGCGAACTGCGGATCGGTGACCGGGTAGTCGAGGTTGGCGAACATGAGGTCCTGCCAGACAAGGATCCCCAGCTCGTCGCACAGGTCGTGGAAGGCAGGGGACTCGTAGGCGCCGGTGCCGACCACCCTCAGCATGTTCATACCGGCGTCCCGCACTCGCTCGAGCAAGGCCCGAAGCTCGGCGTCGGTGGGCGCGAGGGACACCAGGTCAGCGGGCGTCCATACCGCTCCCCGAACGAAGACCGGAACCCCGTTGACGCGCAGGTCCAGGCCCGATTCGGGAATCTCGGGCGTCCACTCGAGCTCCCGAAAGCCGATCCGCCGAGTAGCGATCGTGCTCCCTCCGGAGCTCAGTGTCAGATCGTGAAGGGCCGGCTCACCGTGGGTGTGAGGCCACCATCGCGACACGCCCTCGGCCGTGAGCTGCGCCTGCCAGCCACCGTCGCCGTCGGGCTCCAGACGGGCGCGCTCCCCACCAAGGCTGATCTCCGGGTCCTCCCAGGTTCCGCGCGCGCGGGCGCGGACCGTGACCAGGCCGCGACCGCCATCCGGGCGAGCGCTGATCGACAGTGATCGCACACCTGGACGGCTCCGGTCCACGAGGCGGATCGGGCGCCACGGTCCGACGGCGGCCGGGCCGGGCGCAAAACCCGGAGACCGGCCGAAGACCATCGTGCGGAACCAGCGCAGGTTGCCGGCGTTCACGACCCGCGTTCGCCACCGAGCGGCCGGCCGCCGGCGCTTGGCCAGCAGCGGCGTCAGCGCCCGGCAACAGATGACCAGCTCGCTTTCGGGCGCCAGGCGGTCGGTCACCTCCACCTCGTGGGACTGCCACATGGACGCCGACTCGAGGATCACCTCGCCGTTGAGGAACACCTGGCTCACGGTGGCGATCCCGTCCAGCTCGAGGGCCGCCGGACCCTCCAGCAGCTCATCGGGCACCGCGAAGCGACACCGAAACCACCAGTCCTCGGCGTCGAAGTCGCGTCCGTCGGGACCCACCGAGCCGGCCGCGGTCCCGGGCACGCGAGCGGGAAGCCAGTGCAGGGCGGCCAGGTCGCCGGGCGCCTGGCAGCTACCGGGGGCGGCGCTGGCGAGCTCCCAGCCTACGTCGACCTCCATCACCGCAGGGCGCGGCCCAGCGACGCCATTCCCGCCTCCCAGGCCCCGGACAGGGTCGCCAGCCCGGGAGCAGGATCGAACGGACGGCGGCGGGCGAGGCGGAACGACATCACCTTGGTGGCCTCCACGATCGCGCGCAGGTGGGCCGAGGCATCGGCCCCATCGGGACCCAGGCACCAGTCCACGTGATCGGCGGCCAGCTCGAAGGCGGATCCCACCATGCGGACGGTGACGAACGCGTAAGCGTGGTAATCGTCGGCATCACCCTCGAGCAGACGGGGGAGATCAGTGGCCAGGCGCTCACCCCAGGCGTCGAATGGGTTGCGCGACGGACGCCGGGCGTGATAGTCGGCCAGCAGCTCGCGGGCGGCCTGGCGCAGGGGCTCACCGGTGAGCCTCGGTCCGGCATCGAAGCGGACGAGCTCGCAAAAGGGGTCCATCACGTCGTCGGTGAAGTGGTCGAGCATCCGGAAGGCGCCGCGATAGTCCTCGCCCGAGAGCTCGAAGAAGCCCGCGTTGTGGAAGTAGCGCAGCCGTTCGCCGGAGCGGTCGATCGTCTCCGGGACGACGGTGGTCTTCAGGTGGCCCTGGCGATAGCTGGTGGCGGCGGTGTCGGGCAGGTACCAGGCGTCCATCTCGACCAGTACGGTGCGGTCGAGACGGAGCTGCTCCTCGATGTGCTCGGGCAGCGACCGGTAGGGGAGCATCTCGTGGATGTCGATCCCGTACAGCGCAGACAGGTCGTGATAAGGCGGCTTGGAGTAGGTGAATTGGTCACCCTCCCAGTCGGTGGCCACGATGAAGCCGAACATGGCCAGTGGCTCGTCGCCGCGGGCGTGGAGCATCTCGATCAGCGCATCCGCGTAGCAGTTGGTCTCCTGGTAGGTGCGATCTGGTCCGTGCAGCCGGTGGGACCGGTAGGTGCCCGGATCGGTCCCCCAGAGTGAGACAGCGCGAGTCGAGGTCGCGGTCACCGGTCCAGCTCCAGCGCGGCGCGGACCTCCGCCGGCCAGTCGCCCAGGTCGAGGCCGTGCTCGCTGAGCAGGGCCAGGACGACTCTCTCCTCTCCGAACGCCATGCAGCCAGTGTGAGCCGGCTCGCCGTCGTCGGTCTGGAGCTCGTAGGTGTGCCCGAAGTGGTCCTGGTGGTAATTGGACGAGGCGACGGCCGTGGGATGGCCGCCGGACGTCGGAGCCACCAGCTCCCACTTGAGCTCCTGGTCGCGCTGCTGGGCGGCCAGCAGGCGTCCGGTGCGGCCGAAGAAGGGGTCTGAGGCGATGTCCAGCTCCAGGCGCAGGCCCAGCGAGCGCAGCAGCTCCTCCGCGCGCGCGCGCCACTGCAACCGCCACTGCACGACCGTGTCACGGTCGGCGATGCGTACGATCTCGCGCATGTGGAAGATCTGCATCCGAGCCGGGTCGTCGGACGGCTCCCGTCTGAACACGTAGGCGTCGCCGGTGTCGAGGGTCAGTCCGCCCTCCGGAAGCGGGCCGCGAGCGGCGACCGCCGGGTACAGGGGGTAGCACGCGGCGGGCGCCAGCACCATCTCGCTCATCTGCTGAAAGGCGCTCCAGTCCTCGTGCACCGAGGCCAGCTCGAATTGCTCGGCGGCCGCCTGCTCGTCGCCTTCGAACGCGAACACGGTTCCGGCGAGATGGGGAAACGAGCCCAGATATCCGCTGGTCTCGAGCTGCCCGCGCGGGATGACGGGAGGAAAGCAGAGGACCTCCGGTGACTCGGGGGCCGCCGTCCGCGTCACGAGCGCGTCGAAGGCAAGCCGCACCGACTCGAAGTCGGCCCCCCGTGCGTACAGACCGTGCACGCCGGTGCGGGTCAGCAGCCCGGCGTCCACCAGCTCATCGAGATAGGTCACCTGGTCGGGGCTGCCGGCTCGGAACTCGGGCATCACACGTCCTTTGCGATCAGCAGCAGGCTGGCGTTGGTCTGGTGGATTCGCTCATTGGCGATCATGAGGGGAGCCGACAGAGTGTCACGCAGATGGCGTCCGACGCTGAACGGCGAGTCGTTCTTGAAGCCCATGATTCCGCAGACGTCGAGGGCCCCTTTGCAGATCTCGCCCGCCTGCTCGGAGGCGGCGATCTTGAGGTTGTTGAATCTCAGGATCGAGCCCATCGTCGACAGGCGCTCGCGCTCGGGTCCGTCGGCGCAGGAGAGGAACTGGCGCAGGCCGGAATCGACGAGCGCTCGGAGCATGGCGAGCTCGGATGACAGCCTGGACAAGCGTTGCGCGGAGGGCAGCTGGGCGGAGGACGCGCCGCCGGGGGCACGTTTGGCGGCCGCTCGCACGAAGGCGCGGCCGCGGTCGAAGGCATCCTCGGCGATCCCGAGCCACAGGTGCGACCACAGCACGTGCGAGACCGGAACCATCGACTCGGAGGCCACTCGGGCGAAGGGTGTGGACAGGACCTGTGCAGGCGCGAACTCGGCGCGCACGATGTAGCCGGGTGAGCAGGTGCCGCGCATTCCCAGCACGTCCCACGTCCCGGTCTGCTCGAGCTCTGACTGATCGCGCCGGGTGAGCGCCGCGACCTGGTCGCCGGGCTCAGCCTCGGGCGAGCGGCGCAGCGTCGTGAGCAGGTCGTCCGCGTAGGCGCCGTAGCTGACGGTCGGAGCCTGTTTCTCGAAGCGCAGGCGCTGCCCGTCGGCGGGGGTGACGGCGGCGATCGACCTGCCCATGTCGCCTCCGGTCCCGACCTCCGAGGTAACCGATGCGATCAGGCGCTGCTCGGAGACGAGCTCACGCAGATACTGCTCGAACCAGCTTCCACTCTGGAGATGGCGAACCAGGGTCACCACCTGGATCTGGTGCATGGCGAACACCATGGCGCTGGCGCCGCAGGCGCGACCGAGCTCCAGGCAACACCGAGCCAGGACCTCGAACGAGACCCCGCCACCGCCCAGGGCAACGGGAACGAAAGCCGACAGCGCGCCCTGCTCGCGCAGCGCATCGATCGTCTCGACGGGAAAGCGGCCGCTGCGGTCCACCTCGTCGGCGTGGCCGGCGGCGACCTCGCGAGCCACGGTGCGGACGCTCCCCAGCAGCTCCTGCTCGAGATCGGCGACTGCGGTCATGCGACCAGGTCGGGCTGGAGCTCGCCGATCGCGGCCTGAATGGCGGCCACGCTCTCGAACACGCTGCGCTTCAGCATGTGGTCGGGAAACTCGATGTCGAACTCGTCCTCGAGGCCCAGCATCACGTTGACGCTGGCGTGGGAGGTCATGCCGGCCTGATAGAGGTCGTCGTCATCGGCGAGCGTCGAGACGCTCACCGGAAGTCGGGCGTGATCCTCGATCGCCTTTCGAATCTTCTCGTTCATAGCGTTACCTATCGGCAGTCCGTTGTATTTCTGCAGTCTGCAATCACGACAGCCGTCGCAAACTCGCGCTCATGCGACAGGCTCACGGCGAAATCGACTATCCCCTCCCGGCGAGCCAGGGTAGCCGCCGTATCGGTCAGTTCCAGGCTGACCGCGCCGGAGGGATCCCGCAGGACCTCGATGTCGGTCCAGGGCACGGCCTCGTCAGAGACTCCGAGGGCCTTGAACGCCGCCTCCTTGGCGGCGAACCGGCCCGCCAACCGCGACGGACTCAGCCTCGCGCCGGAAGTGCAGTCAGAGACCTCCCGTGCACTGAACACGCGACTGAGGTAGCGCTCCCCATGATCCGCAAGCGAGTCGCGGACCTCGTTCACGCAGATCATGTCGATGCCGACGCGCATGCTCATGTGTTCTTCCCCAAACCGGTGAGATAGCAGATCGTGCCCAACGCGCAAGCCGACGCGCCCGGAAGGCACCGCAAACGCACTGTACACTCGGCATTTCTCGGGCGCGCGCGCGCCCGAGTCAACCCGGCCGGAGCTGCGAAAGGAGGCTGAGCCATGCGTGCAGTTGATGCCCTGATGGAATGCTTGAAGGCAGAAGGTGTCGACGTGGTATTCGGTCTCCCGGGTGGAGCCAACCTCCCGACCTACGACGCCTTCTACGATGCGGGCATCAGGCACATCCTGGTCCGCCATGAGGCCGGCGGAGGGCACGCGGCGGAGGGCTACGCGAAGGCCACGGGCAAGGTCGGCGTCGCCTTGGGGACAAGCGGACCGGGCGCCACCAACCTGGTGACGCCGATCTGCGACGCGATGATGGACTCGGTTCCGGTCGTGTTCATCACCGGCCAGGTGCGCACCGAGCTATTGGGCACGGACGGTTTCCAGGAGGCGGACACGATCGGTATCACGATGCCGATCGTCAAGCACAGCTTCATGATCCAGCACCCCCTGGAGATTCCGCGGTCGATCCACGAGGCGTTTCACATCGCCCGCACCGGTCGCCCCGGACCGGTGGTGGTGGACATCCCGCAGGATCTGAGCCGGGGGGACATCCCCTACGAGCCGGTCTCCGACGTCCACCTGCCCGGCTACCAGCCGACGACGGACGGCAACCAGAAGCAGATCCGCCTGGCGGCCAAGGCGATGGCCAACGCCCGTCGCCCGGTGATCTACGCCGGCGGCGGCGTGATTTCGGCCAACGCCGCCGCGGAGCTCATCGACCTCGCGACCTGCGACCGCTTCCCGGTCACCACGACGATCATGGGACTGGGGGCGTTCCCGGCGCCTCACGAGCAGTGGCTCGGGATGCTGGGGATGCATGGAACGCGGACCGCCAACTATGCGATGGACGAGGCCGACCTGATCATCGGCATCGGAGCGCGCTTTGACGATCGCATCACCGGCAAGCTGTCGGAGTTCGCGCCCCGCGCGAAGTTCATCCACATCGACGTCGATCCGGCTGAGATCTCCAAGAACGTCCCCGCGCACATCCCGATCGTCGGCGACGCGCGCAACATCGTCTCGCGCCTGACCGCCGAGTACCGCGCGCTCGGCGCCGACCCGGCGCGCTTGGAGGAGTGGTGGTCGCGGATCCGCACCTGGCAGGAGCGCCACCCCCTGGGCTACACCGATTCCAGCGACGCCGAGATCAAGCCGCAGTACATGATCGAGGCGCTCTACGAGGCCACGGCCAACGACGACGTGATCGTGACCACGGATGTCGGCCAGCACCAGATGTGGGCGGCTCAGTACTACCACTTCGCCGGGCCTCGCCGGTGGATCAGCTCCGGCGGGCTGGGGACGATGGGCTTCGGTCTGCCGGCCGCGATGGGAGCCAAGGCCGGATGCCCCGACCAGACCGTCGTGTGCATCGCCGGCGACGGCTCGGTTCAGATGAACATGCAGGAGCTGGCCACCTGCGCCCAGGAGGGCATCGCGATCAAGGTGTTCGTCATGAACAACGGCTACCTCGGCATGGTGCGCCAGTGGCAGGAGCTCTTCTGGGACAAGCGGTACAGCCAGGTCGACATGGGACAGTGGCCAGATTTCGTCAAGCTCGCTGAGGCATACGGGGCGACCGGGATTCGTCTCGAGGACAAGCACACGCTGGTCAAGGACATGCAGGATGCGATCGCCACCGACGGACCGGTGCTCGTCGACGTGCGCGTCACCCGCGAGGAGAACACGTACCCGATGATCCCCGCCGGTCAGCCCGCGCGGGACATGGTGGGTTGAGACATGGGTGAGCCGGCAACCAAAGAGGTTCTGTCGCTCGACGAGCTGGAAGCGGCGGTCGGGCTCCGGACGGGTCGAAAGCACATCCTGTCGATCCTGGTCGAGAACAAGCCCGGGGTCCTGACCCGCATCGCCGGACTGTTCGCGCGGCGTGGATTCAACATCGACACCCTCGCGGTCGGCCCGACCGACGACGACGCGATCTCACGCATCACGCTCACGCTCGACGGAGCGGTGCACCCGATGGATCAGGTCACCAAGCAGCTGCACAAGCTAATCAACGTGCTCAAGATCCGCGATCTGGAACCGGCGGAGACGCTCGCGCGCGAGCTCGCCCTGTTCAAGGTCAGTGCCGATGGGCCCGCCCGCGGCGAACTGATGCAGATCTGCGAGATCTTCCGCGCCAAGGTCGTCGACGTGTCCAAGCGATCCGTCACCGTCGAGGTAACCGGCGACTGCAACAAGGTCGACGCCTTCGAGGCGCTCGTAAGGCCATTCGGCCTGATCGAGATGGCGCGCACCGGCGAGATCGCGATCTCCCGCGGGCGGGCGGAGACCTAGTGGCGTTCCCCGACGCCGGCGGCGCCTAGTGGGTGGCACCAGGGCGCAGGCCCCCTAGTGGGTCCCGCTGGGGGGCAGGCCGCGCGGATCCTGGTCACGGATGCTCAGGATCGACCGGCCTTGGCGGCGATCCGCTGCCTGCACGCGGCCGGCTACAGCGTCGGCGCCACGGCGAATACGCGGCTTGCTCCCGGACGGTGGTCTCGCGACTGCTCGGACACCACGGAGGTCCCCGAGGCCAGCGACGACGTCGATGAGTTCGTCTCGTGTATCGACGGCGTCGCGCGCTCAGGGTCATACGACCTGGTGGTTCCCGGGACCGATGAAACGCTGTACGCGCTCTCGCTCAAGCGAGACCGGGTAGAGCAGCGCGTCACGCTCGGCCTGCCCGCGCACCCGGTCGTCGAGCGGGCCCTGGACAAGTCGTGCCTGGCCGAGGAGGCGCAACGGGCGGGCCTGCCCACCCCGGAGGGCCGCGTCTGCGCCGGCCTGGAGGATGGCCTCGAGGCCGCCCGCGAGTTCGGCTTTCCTGTGCTCATGAAGGGGGTCCATGCGGTGCAGCAGGCCGACGGGGGCCTGGTCAGGCACCCGACCCGCCTGGTGGCCGACGAAGCCGCGCTGCGCCGAGCCCAGGGGCGGTTCGGCGCCTGCATCATTCAGAGGCGCCAGGCCGGAAGGCTGATGTCCTTCTCCGGGGTGGTCACCGAGCAGAGCATGCTCGGATCGGTGGTGGCGCGTTATCACCGCACGTGGCCGCCCGACGCCGGACAGGCGAGCTTCCTGGAGACGATCGCGCCTCCCGGTGACCTGGCGGCGCGCGTGGGGGCTCTCGTGGACGGGATCGGGTGGCGGGGACTGTTCCAGCTCCAGATGATCGAGAGCGAGGACGGCTCCATCAGGGCGATCGACTTCAACCCCCGGCTGTTCGGGTCGATGACCATGGCGCGCGCCGCGGGCGCGCCGCTCACCGCCCTGTGGTGCGCCTGGCTGTTGGGATCCGATCCGACTCCCGTGACCGCGCGGGCGGGCGTTCACTACCGGATGGAGGACATGGACGCTCGGCATATCCTCCGGCAGCTGCGCGGCGGCGACTATCTCGGCGCCGCTCGCGCTGCGCTGCCCCGAAGGCACACCACGCACGCGTACTTCGAGGCCCGCGATCCGCTTCCCGTGCTGGTTCGCGGCGCCGAGCTGGCGCAGGAGCACTGGCGCAAGCGGCAGGGGGCGAAATGACGCGCTCCGCTTGCTAGTAGTGGCCTTTTACGATCCGCTTCACACGCCTGAACGCCCAGTATCTGGAGCGTTCCAGGTGCCTTGCCAGGTCGAGCCTGCGACCCGACACGAAGCTCTCCGCGGGCGACCTTAAGGCCAGACCGCGCACCTGCTTGGCCAGAAGAGCTGCCTGGACGCCGGACCGGGTGATCGCCCCGTTGACCGAGACCTCCATGGCCAGGGGGAAGATCTGTCGTGGGGTGTGGAAATCCAGGGAGGCGAAGGGGACGAGCTCGGGGTGCCGGCGCCACAGATCGACCCCGTCAGAGCTCGGGGCGTAGCCGTCCTCCTTGACGTTCCAGATCTCGACCCCCAGCAGGTGCGGGGCCCATTGCGGACTGAACTTCCGCCAGGCCTCGTGACGCGAGGGATGAGCGAAGATCGCGGCGCCGCCCAGCGTCGCGATCCGCTCGAGGGCCGCGCCGGTCTCGAGCTCTTCGCCCAGGAAGGGAAGGTCCCCCCAGGCGGGCACATGGACCGAGTTGTCCGCGCTGCTGTACTCGATTCCGGGAACCAGGAGGAAGCTGTCGGAGCTGGCCCGCGCGCAGGCCTCCTGATAGGCGAGCCATCGCGCCTCGTCAAAGCCGCGATCGTGCTCTGACATCAGGACTCCCCGATACCCGAGGGCGCGCAGGACCCGGGCCACCGTCGGCAACGCGAACCGTCCGTCGTAGGACCAGTCCGAGTGAGCATGCACGGCAAACCTGGCCCCGGTCATCGCAGGGCGCCGCTCAATGCCCGCGTACGCCGGGCTCTGGCCGTCGCAGCTTGCGTCTCAGCGCCCGGGCCCGTACCGCGCCCCGCCACTTCGCGTTGGAGACCGCACCGGGCGCGCTGCGGGTGCTCGCCACGACGCTCCGAAGCGCACGACGCTCGGGCCAGAGCCGGTTCAGGCTCGCGTTCTCCGGGGGCGTGCATGAGTCGCTGCGCTCGTGTGTGCCGCCCTGGAAGAGGTCGATCGCCGCCAGCTCCAGCTGGATTCCCGGCGAATAACGCGAGAACTCCTCGTCGAACGCGATCTTGAAGGTGAAGGTCGTGTCCCCGGCCAGCAGTTCGTTTCGCATCGCCAACGGCCGGTCCCCGGAGACGAGCGAGAGCATTCGAAAGCGTCCTGAGCTGGCGAAGGCCTCAGCCATCTCGGTGAAGAAAGCGCCGTGCCCGGGCCGGGACGCCATCGCGGTGCCCTTCTTGCCCTTCCAGCCGGAGCGCTCGAGCTCCAGGAACCGCTCGAATGCCTTGGGGTCGTCACTTTCATCGCGGAGCGTCAACGGTCCGACTGCACGTTCCAGTTGCTTGTACTTGCGCCGATACTCCCGGGGGTGGCGCGTGCCGTTCTCTTCTCGGCGATAAAGCGCGGCGCGCTCGAACTCCTCCAGCACCACCGCGCGAGAGTGAGACGTGAGCGCGGCCATCAGCGGCTCGGCCAGCGGACCATCCGCATCGATCCAGTCGAGGGCGAACGATCCGCCCACTCCCAGCCCACCCTCGACCAAGGTCGCGAGGGTCGCTTCGACCGCCGTTCCATGCACCAGCGGTGTGCCCAGGTAACAGTAGGAATGGCGCCAGGCGGCCAGGCCGCGGCCGGGCACGCCCCGCCACGATCTCACCCGGCGCACCGGTAGCGCCGCCCGCCAATCCGCGCCGTCGCTGACCACCAGCAGCTCCAGGTCATCGACTCCCCATGCACGAGCGGCTGGAAGCACGAACCCCGGCTCGGCGAACGGATTGGGCGCGATCGCGGTTTCCCCGAGCTGCGCCCAGAGGTTCAGATCGCCAGATCCGAGATCGGAGATGGGGAGGACATCGAAGTTCATGGGATCGCCCACTCGCACCGTCAGCCGACGGCGCAGGCGCAGGCGCACGAATATAGCCTGCGCGCCGAGCGCTAGCCTGACGGTGATGCGCAGGACGATCGCTCGCGCCGATGGCGGCCGATGGCTGGACGACCGTGCTCTGGAGCGACTCGAGCGTCAGCTGCACGCGGCGCTTCGACGGGCCCGCGCCGCCGGCGCGCCGACGCTGGTCAGCCTGACCGCGCAGCTCACCGGATCGCATGACCCGGCGGCCCTGGTGGCGGCTGCGCGCCGTCCTGGCGATCAGTGGTTCTGCCTCGAGCAGCCCGACCGCCACGGGTCGGCGCTGGCCGCGCTCGGGCGCGTCCGCTCCCTCGAGGAACGGGGACCCGAGCGCTTTGCGAAGGTGGCGGCCCGCTGGCGTACGCTGGCCTCGGCGGCACTCGCCGACGAAGCGAGCGGCCCCAGTGGCTCCGGCCTGGCGGCGATCGGCGGCTTCGCGTTTGCTCCTGAAGGAGGGACTGCCCCCGCGTGGGCCAGCTACGAAGCCGCTTCGCTGACCGTGCCCGAGCTGTCGCTGGCCCGGCAGCGCGACGAGACCTGGTTGACCGTCAACGTCGACGTCGCACCGGATGACACCGCCGAGGACGCGCTGGCTCGCGTGAGCCGGCGTCTGAGCGATCTTCGAGCCCAGCCCCTCCCGCTGATCGATCCCGAGCCCGTCGGCTCCTACACCGTGTCGAGCCCGATGCCGCCGGCTCACTTCGAGGAGGCGGTCGCGCGGGCGGTGGCGAGGATTCGAGCCGGCGAGCTGGAGAAGATCGTGCTGGCGCGCGAGGTCGAAGTCCTGGCTCCGGCCCGCCATGATCCGGCCGCGGTCTTCGGGCTGCTGCGCCAGGCGTTTCCGTCCTCGTTCGTGTACGCGGTCGGCCGGGGCCGATCCACCTTCATCGGGGCCACGCCAGAGCTGCTGATCCGTCGTCAGGGCCAGCGCGCGACCACGGTCGCGCTCGCCGGCTCGGCCAGGCGCAGCGCCGATCCGGCAGTCGACGACCACCTCGGCGAGCAGCTGCTTCGCAGCGACAAGGATCGCGAGGAGAACGCCATCGTCGGGCGCCGGATCGCCCGAGCGCTGCGCCCGCACGCCGTGTGGGTGAGCGCCGCGCCCGAGCCCGTCGTGGTCCGGGTCGCCAACATCCAGCATCTTGCCACTCCGATCCGGGCCCAGCTGGCCTCGCCGCTGGGTGCGATCGAGCTCGCCGGCATCCTGCACCCGACCCCGGCGGTGGGCGCCGAGCCCTCCTCGGCGCTGGACGCGATTCCGGCGCTCGAGGGCTTTGACCGAGGCTGGTATGCGGGGCCGGTGGGCTGGACGGACGCCTCCGGGGATGGCGAGTTCTGCGTGGCGCTGCGCTGCGCGCTCCTGCACGACCGGGTTGCCCGCTGCTACGCCGGCTGCGGAATCGTCCGCGACTCCGAGCCCGCGGCGGAGCTGGCGGAGACGGAGATCAAGCTCGGCGTGATGCTGCCGGCGCTGGCGGGCTGACCACGGCCCGTTCGACCTGGCGATGGAGGGCCAGGTTCTGCTCGCGGTCGGTCCGGACTTCGATCAGCTTGGCGGCGCCCGACCCGCTCTCCCGGTCGAGCGCCGTCCGGAGCTCGTCCAAGCTCTGGGGGCGCTCATAGCCGAGCCCGTAGAGCGTGGCCACCGACTCGACGGAAAGGCCGTGCGGAGTCGCCACGTGCTCCTCGAAGGCGAAGCGCTGGCTGCTCACCGGCAGGAAATGGAAGATCCCGCCGCCATCGTTGTTGATGACCACGATCGTGAGCTGGAGCCCGAGCCGTCTCGAGGCCAGGAGGCCTCCGAGGTCGTGCAGCAGGGCGACATCTCCGATCAGCAGGACTACCGGCGCCCCCGAGACCGCGGCCACGCCAAAGGCGGTGGAAATGGTGCCATCGATGCCGTTGGCGCCGCGGTTTGAGAGCGTGCGCGGCAGGGCCACGCGCGCCGGAAAGTAGAGCTCCACGTCGCGGATCGGCATCGAGGAGGCCACCACGAGCGTCGTCTCAGGTGCCAGCCAGTCTCCCAGCCGAGCTGCGACCAGCGGCTCGCAGAGCTCGCCTGCGAGCACCTCCTCGATCGTGCGCGTGGCCGCGTCGTCGGCTGCTGTCCAACCCGCCAGCCACTCCGGATCGACGGCGCCGGCCACCGTGAACGCATCCAGGGCGCTGCCCGGATCTCCGAAGTCGATCTCGGTCACCGCGGCGTCCGGATCCTGCCAGGCGGCCTCAGGATCGAGCAGGAGCTGCTCGGTCCCGGTCAGCGAAGCCAGCCAGGATCGCAGCGGCTTGGAGGTCGGCAGATCGCCCACCCGGATGATCAGCTCCGGGCGCATCCGGGTCGCGAACGCCCCGCTTCGCAACAGTAGGTCGTAGCGGGCGATCGCCGAGCGGCCGTGGCGGGCGCCCGACAGGGGGTCGGCCAGGAGCGGAATGCCGGCGCGGTCGGCCAGGCGGGCCGCGTGGGGGCCGAGAGCGCCGCCGCGCTCGTCCCGACCTGCGACCACCAACGTACGAGCCGGGAGGGTGCGCCCGCGACCGGTGGGGCGGGTGGCGGAACGGGCGCGGGCAACCCAGGGACGGCCGCCGGGCCGGCCCGCGACCGGATCGGCGGGGAGGTCGCCGTCCAGCACCAGCGGCTCGCGAAGGGGAAAATTCAGGTGCACTGGCCCCGGGCGTCCCTCGAGCGCCGTCCAGTACGTCCGGCAGGCAAGCTGGCGAATCCACCGCAGGCTCACCTCGCTGGCCTCGTACACGCCGACCTCGAAGAACCACTTGACCGCGTCCCCGTAGAGCTTGAGCTGATCGATCGCCTGCCCGGCTCCGACTTCGCGTAGCTCCGGAGGGCGGTCGGCGGTCAATACGAGCAGCGGCACGCGAGCCTGGCAGGCCTCGATCACCGCCGGGGCGAAGTTCGCCGCCGCGGTGCCCGAGGTACAGGTGAGCGCCACCGGCCGCCCGCTTGCCTTGGCGGCGCCAAGGGCGAAGAAGCCTGCGCAGCGCTCGTCGATATGCGACCACGTCCTGATCCGAGGGTCGCGGACCAGAGACAGAACGATCGGCGTCGACCGCGACCCGGGTGAAGTGCAGGCGTGCCGCAGGCCGCAGCGCGCCAACTCGTCGCAGAAGGCACGCAGCAGCAGGTAGGTGTCGGTTGCAGTCATGATTGGCATCGCGATGCCGCCACCAACCACGCTGGTGCTTCTCCACGGATTCACGAACACGGGCGCGAGCTGGGATGGCGTGACGGCGTCGCTGGTGCAACGGTATCGACCGATCGCTCCCGACATCCGCGGCCACGGCGACGCCTCCTCGGTCCGCCCGGTATCGCTGGAGGGGGTGCTCGAGGACATCGGAGGGCTGGCCGCCGGCCCGTTCATCCTCGCCGGTTACTCGATGGGAGGCCGCCTCGCCCTCCACGCGGCGCTCGCGTTCCCGGACCGAGTCGCCCGCCTGATCCTGATCGGGGCCAGCCCCGGGATCGCGGACCCGGCGGAGCGCCAGCGTCGCCGCGCCGCCGACGAGCACCTGGCCGCCGAGCTCGCAGACGCCACCATCGAGGAGTTCGCGGCCCGGTGGGCGCGGACTCCGGTGCTCGCGGGCCAGCCTGAACAGGTACAGGCAGCGACCCACGCCGACCGCCTGCGCAACACCCCCACCGGCCTCGCCGCGGCGCTGCGAGGGCTGGGAGCCGGGGCGCTGCCCTCGCTGTGGTCGCGGCTACCGGAGCTCGAGATCCCCGTCTCGCTGATCGTCGGCGAGCGCGACGAGAAGTTTCTCCAGACGGCTCAGCGGATGCGAGAGGCGCTGCCCGCGGCTCGCCTGGAGGTCGTGCCCGGCGCCGGCCACGCGGCGCACGTCGAGGACCCGGAGGCGGTGGCCGCGGCCATCATCGGCGATACCACGTGAGGAGGTCCTCGCCCAGGCCGGCGCTGCGCGGCGCGGCGATGCTCCCGTTGCGCGGGGGGAGCGGGTCGGGGCGCCCCTCGAACATCGCCAGGGTGGCCAGCCCACAGGCACGATCGGGTTTGATCACGGCCGCCGCATGGAGGGCCGCGGCGATCCCCAATGGACCGTCCAGCGTGGAGGCCAGGTAGACCTCATAGCCGGCAGCTCGGGCGCGCGTCGCCGTCTCGATCGTCCCCGAGATCCCGCCACAGCGCGCGATCTTCAGGCAGATCAGGTCGGCGGCCGGGTCCAGCAGCGCCTCGGGGTCGGCGGCTGATTCATCAAGGGCGAGCGGGATATCGGTGACCTCCCGCAGCGCTCGGATCGCGTCGAGGCCCGAGACGGGCTCCTCGCAGAGCTCGATTCCGACCGGCTCGAGCACCCTGAGAACCGGTTCGGCCTGCTCGGGCGACCACGCGCCGTTGGCGTCGATCCGGATCGCCATCTGCGCTCCCGCGAACGCGCGGACCGCCGCCAGGCGCCCGGGATCGTCGCCGATCGCCACCTTCACCTTGACCGTCGAAAAGCCGTCGGCTCGCGCCTGGGCGGCCTCGCGCGCGGCGCCGGACCGGTCGGCGGCGGCGATCGTCCAGTTGACGCTCACCCGCGGCGGCGCTGCTGCGCCCAGCAGCCGCCACACCGGCTCCCGAGTCCGTCGCCCGGCCAGGTCCCAGAGCGCCAGGTCGATTCCGGCCAGCGCCTGGGGCAGGACCGTCGCCTCCGAGCACCGCGCCAGGATGTCGTCGATCGGGGTCGCGTCGCGGTAGCCCTCGAGTACCGGACGACAGTCCTCGAGCGCCGCCCCGACCGCCTCGGTGGAGACCCCGTCGTAGGACTCCAGCGGAGCCGCCTCCCCGTGTCCGACCTGCCCGTCGGCGGCTTGGAGCGAGACGAGCAGCAGCCGGCGGTCCCAGACCGTCCCGTGGGCCGCGTCAAACGGCGCCCGCATGGTCGCCGTCACCGGCGTGACGGCGAGCTTCACGACCGCGCGGGGGGCCGATGGCTCATCGGCTGAGCAGCAGACCCGCCGAGAGCAGCGTGCAGAAGGCCAGCTGGAGCATTCCGCTCTGCGCCAGGGCGCCGTTGAGCGAGGGGCCATCGCTGCGGTTGCGCACGAGCCTGACCAGGCGCACGGCGAGCGGGAGCGTCAGCCACGGCAGCACCATCCACGGCTTGGTGGGCCCGAAGACCCAGGTGACCGGCGCGAGCAGGAAGGCGACGTACACGATCGCGGCAAACAGCCCGCGGGTTCGCCGGCGTCCCAGCTTGACCGCCAGGGTTCGCTTCCCGGCGCGCCGGTCCGAATCGATGTCGCGCACGTTGTTGACGACCAGGATGCCCGCGGCCAGCAGCCCCACCGGGACGGCCAGCGCGAACGCCTCCCAGTCGAGCTTGGTGGTCTGGACGAAGAACGACCCGGCGACGGCCACGATCCCGAAGAACAGGAACACGAAGACCTCGCCCAGCCCCTCGTAGCCGTAGGGCCGAGGTCCTCCGGTGTAGAGCACGCCCGCCAGGATGGAAGCCGCGCCCACCAGCAGCAGCTCCCAGCCGGCGACGGTGATCAGGTAAACGCCCGCGAGCACGGCGATCGCGAACGACACGTAGGTCGCGAGCAGCACCTGCTTGGGGGGCGCGAGGCCCCCCGCGGTGACGCGCACCGGTCCCAGCCGGTCCTCGGTGTCGGCCCCGCGGCGGGCGTCGGAGTAGTCGTTACTCAAATTGGTCCCCACCTGGATGAAGATCGCCCCGAGCAGCGCGGCGACGAACCGCAGGGGATGAAAGACGTGCCCGAAGCCGGCCAGCGCGGTTCCCACCAGGACCGGCGCCACCGCCGCCGGAAGTGTCCGCGGGCGGGCGGCCATCAGCCAGATCCGCACTCCGCTCGCCCGGCTCGCCGTGCTGGTGGCCATCAGCCGCGTGCCGTCCTAGGCCCGCCGCGGGAACTGCGAGAAGTCCGGACGGCGCTTTTGCAGGTAGGCGTCGCGTCCCTCCTGAGCCTCGTCGCTCATGTAGAAGAGGAGGTTGGCATCGTGGGCGAGCTGCTGGATGCCGGCCAGGCCGTCCTCGTCGGCGTTGAAGCTGGCCTTCAGCATGCGCAGCGACAGCGGCGACATGGCCAGCATCTCCCGGCACCACTGGACGGTCTCCTGTTCGAGGCGCTCCAGCGCAACCACGGCGTTGACGAGCCCCATCTCCAGGGCCTGATGGGCGTCGTACTGGCGGCACAGAAACCAGATCTCCTTGGCCTTCTTGGGTCCCACCAGCCGTGAGAGCACGCTGGCGCCGAAGCCGCCATCGAAGGAGCCGACCTTGGGACCGGTCTGTCCGAAGCGCGCGTTGTCGGCGGCGATCGTCAGGTCGCAGACCACGTGGAGCACGTGACCGCCCCCGATCGCATATCCGGCCACCATCGCCACCACCGGCTTGGGCAGGCGGCGGATCTGAACGTGCAGGTCGGTGACGTGGAAGCGGCCCACCGCCTGGTGGGAGCCGGCGGCGTCCGGGTCGGCGCCGGTGACGTATCCGCCACGGGCGCCCCGTACGCGCTGGTCGCCGCCTGAGCAGAAGGCGTCCGGCCCCTCGCCGGTGAGGATCACCACTCCCACCTGCTGATCCTCGCGGGCTCGCTCGAAGGCGTCGGAGAGCTCGATCACCGTCTCGGGGCGAAACGCGTTTCGCACCTCGGGGCGGTTGATCGTGATCTTGGCGATCCCGGCGTCGTCTCCCTGGGCCAGCTCATAGCGAATGTCGCGGTAGTCGCCGGCCGGCTTCCAGCTGGTGCTCACGTTGACTCCTGTTCTCGTACGAAAGACAGCGAGGACTCTAGGCGAGCAGCGGGAAGACCAGCCAGAAGCCCGGATGTCCTACCCTGGTTAGGTGACCCTAATGAGCCCGGCGATTTCTGTTAGGTTTCCCTAGTGGCCGGCGCGACGCGCAAACGATTCGCTTGGGGGGCGCTGGGACTGGTGCTGGTCGGTCTGCTCGTCTGGCAGCTGGTCAGCGCCGGCGGCGGGACGCCTGACCCCACCGATCCTACCGAGCATCTCAGCCACCTGGCGGTCGTCCTCGACAGCGGGATCCTCGTCCTGCGTGAGGGGCTGGAGACGATCCTCGTGCTCGCGGTCCTGACCGCGAGCATGCGGGGCGCCAACGGCGGCTATCGCAAGCCACTGGGAATCGGCGCCGGCGCCGCCTTCCTGGCCAGCGTGGCCACCTGGTTCGTGGCCATCGCGATCACCAACGCGGTCGGTCCCGGCAGCCTGGAGCTGCAGGCGGCGACCGGGCTGCTGGCGATCGCGGTTCTGCTGGTGGTCATGAACTGGTTCTTTCACCGCGTCTACTGGACCGGGTGGATCGCCCACCACAACAAGCGGCGCAAGGAACTGATCGGGGACGCGGGATCGGTGAGCGCCCAGCGGACGCTCTTCGGCCTTGCCCTGCTCGGCTTCACCTCCGTCTACCGCGAGGGCTTCGAGGTCGTGCTCTTCCTGCAGAACCTGCGTCTGCGCTACGGATCGACGACGGTCCTGCAGGGCGTCGCCATGGGCCTGGTATTCGTGGCGGTGATCGGCTACATCACCTTCGGGCTGCAGCGGCGGATGCCCTACCGCCGGATGTTGGTGGTGACCGGGGTGATGCTCGGCTTGGTGCTGCTGGTGATGGTCGGAGAGAGCGTTCAGGAGATGCAGCAGGCCGGCTGGATCGGGATCACGCCGGTTCACGTGGCGATCCCCGGCTGGCTGGGTCTGTGGTTCTCGATCTTCCCCAACGTGCAGACGATCGTCGCCCAGGCGGTCGCGGCCGTGCTGGTGGTCGGCTCCTACTTCCTGGCCGAGGAGATGCGCGTCCGGCGTCCCCGCCGGCGCGGCGCGCCGGTGGCGGTTCGGCCCACCGCTCCCCCGCCGGGTCGGACCGGTGCCCCGGCCCAGCTGTCCAGCCTGCACGCCGAGTAGGCGCCACCCGCCTTCTCGATGGGGATGGAGGCCTGGCTGGCGCGCGCGGCGCGGATGCGGGGTGAGCGGGCGGCCATCGAGGGCCCGGGAGGCACGCTCGGCTATCACGAGCTTCACCAGCGCGCCCGCGAGGTCGGCGGGAGCCTGCTGGAGCGCGGGGTGGCTCCCGGAGACCGCGTGGCACTGGCGCTCGGATCCCGGGAGCTGGTGGTCGCGCTCCACGGCTGCCTGCTGATTGGCGCTCGGGCCGTCCCCATCGACCTGCGCCTGGCGGCGGACGAGCGCCGGCGACGAGCCGCCGGCGCGCTGGTGATCGATGAGCCGATCGACGGTCCACCGGCTCCGCCCCGGGAGCTCGAGCCCGAGGCGATCGCGACGGTGATGTTCACCTCGGGGACGACCGCCGGGTCCAAGGAGGTCCCCCTCACCGTCTCCAACTGGCTGGCCAACGCGGTCGGATCGGCGCTGGCGCTGGGACTGGACCCGCAGGAGCGGTGGTTGTGCCCGATGCCGCTGGCCCACGTCGGGGGTCTCTCGATCCAGCTCCGCAGTGCGATCTACGCCACCACCGTGGTCCTGCACGAGCGCTTTGACACCGAGGCCGCACTGGAGGCACTGATGGCTCCAGACCAGCGGGTGACCCTGGTCTCGCTCGTGCCCACGATGCTCGCGCGCCTGCTGGACGCCGGGCTCCACGATCCACCGTCGCTGCGCCGGGTGCTGCTCGGGGGCGGCCCCGTCCCACCGTCGCTGCTGGAGCGCGCCCACGCCCAGGGCGTGCCGGTATCGCCGTCCTACGGCATGACCGAGGCCTGCTCGCAGATCGCCACCGACGGATGGCCGCTGCTGGGCGTCGAGCTCGCCGTCAGCGCCGGGGGAGAGGTCCTGGTGCGTGGCGACACCGTGTCGAGCGCCGCGCTGTCAGATGACGGCTGGCTTCACACCGGCGACCTCGGCCGTCTCGACGAGGCCGGCCGCCTCGAGATCTACGGGCGCAAGGCCGACACGATCGTCACCGGCGGCGAGAACGTCGCCCCGGTGGCCGTGGAGGCCACCCTGCTCGCGCATCCTGGAGTCGCCGACGCGGCGGTGTTCGGGCGCGCCGACCCCGAATGGGGGGAGGCGGTGGTAGCGCAGGTGGTCCTCGGCGACGGCGCCGGGGTGACACTCGAGGGGCTACGGGCGCACTGCGCGGCTCGGCTGGCCGCCTTCGAAGTGCCCAAGCAGATCGAGTTCGTGACCAGCCTGCCCCGGGGCGTGACCGGGAAGTTGCTTCGTCGCGAGCTGCGATAGGAGATCGATGTCACGTCGATTGATGTCACATCGTTCGCCGGTATGAAGCGTATGATCGCCTCGTGCCAGCCACGCTCACCATCGAGCAGCTCGCGGCCCAGTCGGGCATGTCGGTGCGCAACATCCGCGCCCATCAGGCCCGGGGGCTGCTGAGCCCGCCCGACGTTCGACGCCGCGTCGGGTACTACGGAGACGAGCACGTCGCTCAGCTGAGACTGATCCGAGAGCTCCAGGAGGATGGGTTCAACCTCGCGGGGATCAAACGCCTGCTGGCCGATCAGCAGGGAACCGAGGAACGGCTGGCGCGCTTCCGTCGCTCCCTGACCCGGCCCGCCGATGCCGAGCGGGCGGAGACGTTCACCGCCGCCCAGCTCGGGCAGCGCTTCCGAGTCGGGAGCGACGAGGCTCTGCGGGTGCTCGCCCGAGCCGAGCGCTTGGGCATCCTGGTCAGGGCCGGCGAGGACAGCTACCGGGCACCGAGCCCGTCCCTGCTCGCGGTGGCCGAGGAGGTGGTGGCCCGCGGGGTCTCACTCGACGGGGCGCTGGCGGTGTTTGAGGAGATAGACCAGCATTGTGATGCGGTCTCGGGCTCGTTCGTGAAGCTCTTTTTGAGAGAGGTTTGGGGGCCGTTCCAGCGGGCGGGACTGCCGGTCGAGCGCTGGCCGGAGATCGACGCGTCGATAGACCGGCTGCGGCCGCTGGCGACCGCGGCCCTGCTGGCGATCTTCTCCCAGCGGATGAGTGCTCAGATCGAGGCGGCGTTCGGCCGCGCGACGCCGCCCTTCTAGCCCGAATCCCTCGTAAACACGGGGCTTTCCGGTGGCAGCCGATGAGGTGGGCGTGGCCCGTCGTTAGGCTGGGCCGATGAGCGTCAGCGACCCCGACGAGCAGCGCGCCCGCGGCCGCGAGTCCTGGGAGCGAGCGGCCCCGGGGTGGGACAGGCGGGCCGACGGGGTGCGGGATTGGGGGCTGCCGGTTTCGGCCGCGATGCTCGACGCCCTGGACCTGGTTCCCGGCGAGCGCGTGCTCGAGCTCGCGGCGGGGCCGGGGGACACCGGCTTCATGGCCGCCGAGCGCATCCGGCCCGGAGGGGAGCTGATCTCCAGCGACGGTTCGGAGGCGATGCTCGAGGTTGCGCGCCGGCGCGCCGCCAGGGCCGGCCTCGACAACGTCGAGTTCCGCCAGCTCGAGCTCGAGTGGATCGACCTCGAGACCGCGACCGTCGACGCGGTCCTGTGCCGGTGGGGGATCATGCTGATCGTCGACCCGGAGGCTGCGGCGCGGGAGATCCGCCGGGTCCTGCGGCCGGGCGGCCGGGCGGCGCTGGCGGTCTGGGATGCGCCCGAGCGCAACCCGTGGACGACGATCCCCAGTCAGGCGATGACCGATCTCGGCCACGCGCCGCCTCCCGATCGCGATGCGCCGGGGATGTTCGCGCTGGCCGGCGAGGGCCGGCTGGCAGAGCTTCTGCAGGGGGCCGGCTTCGTCGAGGTAAGCATCTCGCCGGTGGCGCTGGAGCGCCGGTTTCAGAGTGCCGAGGAGTACCTCGAGGAGACCGTCGACCTGTCGGCGAACTTGGCTGCCGCGTTTACGGATCTGGACTCCGGACAGCGGGCCGAGGTGCTGGAGCGGATTGGCGCCGCGGCGGGGGCTTTCAGGGCCGGTGACGGATCGCTGGTGTTACCCGGGAGTTCGCTGGTTGCAAGCGCCGGTGCGTGACAGCCGTCTTGCACGCTGAAACCGCGGTTGCAGGAGTTCCCGTAAGAGGCTCGACGGTTGACACTGTCGCGCCATGTACACCCGAAAACTCCTGCTGCTCCTGCTCACGACGATCGCCGTACTGGCCGTCCCGGCCGCCGCGTCGGCCGCGTTCGAGCACGTCGTCGCTCCCGGTGAATCCCTCTCCTCGGTGGCTGCCGCCGATGGCCTGTCGGTCAGTCAGCTCGCCGCGGCCAATGGCATCTCGTCTGACGCCCAGCTGACCGCCGGCGCGTCGCTGGCCATCCCACCCCAGACCGGCGAGGCCACCGGGACGGGTGGGACCAGCTCGTACGACACGTCCTCGACCTCCGGCGAGGCGCCCGCCGACTCGGGGTCCGGCGAGGCGCCGGCCGAGTCCGCGCCGGCGAGCTCGGGCGGGTACCAGGTCGCGCCCGGTGACACGCTGTCAGCGATCGCCGCGAGTTACGGGACGACGGTGGATCAGCTGGCCGCCGCAAACGGACTGGACCCCAACGGCCTCCTGCTGGCCGGGACGACGATCAGCGTCGGTGGCGGCGGTTCGTCGTCTTCGAGCTCGGAGCCGGCCTCGGACACGGCCTCGACCTCGGACTCCACGTCCGCGCCGGGCTCGAGCACGGGCCCGCAGCCGACCGCCGAGACGGTCAGCCCCTCCTACGTCGGCTCGGTCGCCGCCGAGAACGGCGTCTCGCCCTCGCTGGCCGAGGCGATCGCCAATCAGGAGAGCGGCTTCAACAACGACGAGGTCTCGAGCACCGGCGCGACGGGTGTGATGCAGATCGAGCCCGGCACCTGGCGCAACCTCGATCAGATCGCCTCGCCGCCGCTGTCGCCCGATTCGGCCAGCGACAACGTTCGCGGGGGCGTCCTGCTGCTGCACTCGCTCCTGGATCAGACCGGCGGTGACCCGGCGATGACCGCCGCCGCCTACTACCAGGGCCTGAACTCGGTCCGAGCGCACGGGATGTACTCCGACACCCAGCAGTACGTCAACGACGTGATGGCGCAGAATCAGCGCTTTGGCGGTCAGTAGGCGACTCGCAAGGCCGCGGGCCCGGCGGCCTTGTAGCCTGCGGCCATATGTTCTACGACGACGATGCAGACCTCCACAAGCTCGACGGCAAGACCGTCGCGATCATCGGCTACGGCTCCCAGGGCCACGCCCACGCGCTCAATCTCAAGGACTCCGGCGTAGCCGTCGTCGTCGGGCTGCGCCCGGGCTCGGCCAGCGTGGCCAAGGCCGAGGCCCATGGTCTGCGTGTGGTCGAACCGGCCGACGCCGCCAGCGAGGGCGACATCGTGATGGTGCTCGCGCCCGACGAGCTGCACGGCCAGATCTGGGAAGGCGGCCTCAAGGACGGAATCGCCCCCGGAAACATGTTGATGTTCGGCCACGGGTTCTCGATCCACTACGACCAGATCGTGCCCCCACCTGATGTCGACGTCGCTCTGGTGGCGCCCAAGGGCCCCGGGCACCTGGTGCGCCGTCAGTACCTGGAGGGCTCGGGAGTCCCCTGTCTGGTGGCAGTCGACCAAGACGCCAGCGGTGACGCCCTGGGTCTGGCCCTGGCCTATGCGAAGGGCATCGGCGGCACCCGGGGGGGCGTGATCGAGACCAGCTTCAAGGATGAGACCGAGACCGACCTGTTCGGCGAGCAGGCGGTGCTCTGCGGCGGGGTCACCGAGCTCGTGCGCGCCGGATACGAGACCCTCACCGACGCCGGCTATGACCCTCGGCTGGCCTACTTCGAGGTCCTCCACGAGCTCAAGCTGATCGTCGATCTGATGTATGAGAAGGGGATCTCGGGGATGCGTTACTCGATCTCCAACACCGCCGAGTACGGGGACATGACCCGCGGCAACCGGATCATCGGCGAGGAGACCCGCGCGGCCATGAAGCAGATCCTGGCGGAGATCCAGTCCGGCGATTTCGCCCGCGAGTGGATAGCCGAGAACCGCGCCGGCCAGGAGAACTTCAAGCGCATGCGCGCCGAGCAGGCCGGCCACCAGGTGGAGCTCGTGGGCAAGGAGCTGCGCGAGCAGATGGACTGGATCGACACCGAGTTTCAGGAATAGGCCGGGCCGGCGCGCCCGCCTCGAGCGATCCGGGCGAGGCGGTTACAATCAACGGTGCCGTCGTGACTGGCGCGATCGGGTGGACAACCACCGGGAAGCGACGGAGCACATCGCCGCGCGCCTGGGCATGTAGATCCCGCTAATTTCGAGGAAGCCACATGACCCAGACCGTGTTGCAGATTCCCGACGACCTCAAGCCCCAAGACGGCCGCTTCGGCTCGGGCCCCTCGCGCGTGCGCCCCGAGCAACTGGCCCAACTGGCCGGCCCCGGCGCGGCGGTGATGGGCACCTCGCACCGCCAGAAGCCGGTCAAGGAGCTGGTCGGCCACATCCGCGCGGGCATCGCCGAGCTGTTCTCGCTCCCCGACGGCTACGAGGTGGCGCTGGGCAACGGCGGGACGACCGCGTTCTGGGATGCCGCCACCTGCTCGCTGGTGCGCGAGCGCGCCCTGCACCTGTGCTACGGGGAGTTCTCCTCGAAATTTGCGGCCTGTACCCGAGGGGCGCCCTTCCTGGCCGATCCGATCGTGGTGGAGGCTCCCGCCGGCGACGCTCCCGAGCCGATTTCCGACCCGGCCGCCGATGTGCTCACCTGGGCCCAGAACGAGACCTCCACCGGCGTGATGGTCCCGGTGGTGCGCCCCGAGGCATCCGGGCACGCCCTGGTGCTGATCGACGCCACCTCCGGCGCCGCCGGCCTGCCCGTGGACG